>Ga0075309_1000121_pt1 | contig 11607 bp, 9 predicted proteins | sample MayberryNE_Catta_4_FD_120057 | JGI IMG/M metagenome (GOLD analysis project Ga0075309, IMG submission 120057) | Natural and restored wetland microbial communities from the San Francisco Bay, California, USA, that impact long-term carbon... | ecosystem: Environmental > Terrestrial > Soil > Wetlands... | reverse complement strand
TACAGGTTCCGCATCTCGTCCTCCTGTGGGAGCGTCGCTTGCGGTTCTCTCGGTATCGAGACGGAACAGCGACACGGAACTCATCGTCGGATCGACTGTCTCGTCAGCCGACCGACCCGGGTAGCCTAGGCCCGTGGCCGATCACGCCGCTGGTCCATCCGCCGAGGAGCAGAACCGGTATCCGTCCCACCGCGAGGCCGACGTCGTCCTGCGGGACGGCAGTACGGTGCACATCCGCCCGGCGCGCCCGGACGACCGTGAGCGTGTCGAGGACTTCCTGATCGGCCTGTCCGAGGAGTCGCGGCGACTGCGGTTCTGGGGGCTCTCGGTCGACATCAGCGACGTCGCCGCGAAAGCGGTCGACATCGACTACGTGAACCACCTGACCCTGCTGGCGGTCGAGGGCGACACGGTCATCGGTGGAGCGCAGTACATGCGTCTGGGCGCCGCGCCACGTGCAGAGCTCAGCGTGAGCATCGCCGACGCCCTGCAGGGGAGAGGGCTCGGATCGATCCTGATCGCCCACCTGGCTGAAGCGGCGCATGCCGGCGGCATCGATACGTTCACCGCGGCCGTGCTGCCCGAGAACCACACCATGATCGAGGTGTTCCGGCGCACCGGGTTCGCGGTGCGCATCCGCGCGGTGCCCGGTGAAGTCGAGGTCGAGCTCTCGACCGAGGTCACCCAGGAAGCCGCCGAACGTTACGAGGAGCGGGAGGACGCGGCGGCGGCGGCGGCCATGCGCACGTTGCTGCAACCCTCGGCGATCGCCGTGATCGGTGCCTCCCGCGACCCCTCGTCGATCGGGGGCCGGCTCCTGCGCAACCTGCTGTCGGGTCCGTTCCAAGGGGTCGTCTACCCGGTGAACCCGAAGGCCTCGGCGGTCCAAGGCGTGACCGCCTACCCGAGGGTGACCGACGTGCCCGGAGACGTCGACGTCGCGCTCGTCGCCGTGCCTGCGAACGGGGTGGTCGACGTCGCACGGGACTGCGCCGACAAGGATGTGCGAGGGCTGGTCGTGATCTCCTCCGGCTTCGCGGAGACCGGCGAGGCGGGGCACGAACTCCAGCGGGAGCTGCTCGCGGTCTGCCGTGCGAGCGGCATGCGCTTGATCGGCCCCAACTGCATGGGGATCGTGAACACCGATCCGTCTCTCCTGTTCAACGGCACGTTCTCGACCGCCTGGCCCCCGCCCGGCCGGGTGGGCTTCCTCTCACAGAGCGGTGCCCTCGGCATCGCGGTGATGGCTCGTGCGGCCGAGCTCGGACTGGGCATGTCGACGTTCGTCTCGGTGGGCAACAAGGCCGACGTCTCGGGCAACGACCTGCTCTGCTACTGGGAGCAGGACGAGGGGACCGACCTGCTGCTGCTCTACCTCGAGAGCTTCGGGAACCCGCGGCGCTTCGGCCGGCTGGCTCGTCGGATCGGTCGGAGGAAGCCGATCGTGGCCGTGAAGTCGGGACGGAGCGCCGCCGGACGCCGGGCAGCCATCTCGCACACGGGGGCCCTGCTCGCAGCGAGCGACACGACGGTCGACGCGCTCTTCCGCCAACACGGCGTGATCCGCACCGACACCCTCGAGGAGATGTTCGACGTCGCCACCCTGCTCGCGAATCAACCGGTGCCCGGCGGCGATCGAGTCGCGATCGTCACCAACGCCGGTGGGTTGGGCATCCAATGCGCCGATACCTGCGAGGCGAACGGCTTGACCGTGCCGGAGTTCTCGGCCGAGACCGTGGGTGCCCTGCGGTCGTTCCTTCCCGACGAGGCCGCGGTGTCGAACCCCGTCGACATGATCGCCTCGGCGAGCCCAGACGACTACGGCCGAGCGATCAGTGCAGCGGCGTCCGACCCTGGGATCGACGCCCTGATCGCGATCTACATCCCTCCCGTCGAGGACGACGCTCCCGCGATCGCTGCCGCCATGGTCGAGGCGATCCACACGATCGGCGGCCGCATCCCGGTGCTCACGTGCTTCATGTCCGCCAGGGGGCTGCCCGAGGCCCTCCGCGCGCCGGGGGTTCGTGTCCCCTCCTTCGCGTATCCGGAGCAAGCGGCGATCGCGTTGGCGCATGCCACCCAGCTCGGCGTCTGGCGCGCGAAGCCCGAAGGCACGGCCGTCCCGATCGACGCGCGCGAGGACGAGGCCGCGGCCGTGATCGCGGACGCCCTCACCAGGAAGGACGGCTGGCTCACGCCCGACGAGGTCCGGACCCTGCTCGGGTGCTACGGGGTGCCCACGCCTCGCCAAGCAACCGCGGGCACGCCCGAGGAAGCGGCGTCGGTCGCCGCATCGTTCCCGGGCCCGATCGCCCTCAAGGCGATCGGGCCCCTGCACAAGACCGACGTCGGGGCCGTGAGCCTCGGGCTCGATCCGGCGGAGGTCCAGGCCGAGGCGGGATCCATGTCAGAGCGGGTGCTCGGTGCGGGCCAGCCCCTCGACGGGTTCCTCATCCAGGAGATGATCCCCCGAGGGGTCGAGATGCTCGTGGGCGCCGTGGCCGACCCTTCGTTCGGGCCGGTCATCGCCGTGAGTGCCGGCGGAGCCACGGTGGAGCTCACGCGCGACGTCAGCGTGCGGGTCGCGCCGCTCACCGACCTCGATGCCGACGAGATGATCCGCTCGCTCGCGACGTTCCCGCTGCTCGACGGGTTCCGGGGCGCCCCGAAGGCCGACGTCGCCGCACTCAAGGACGTGGTGCTGCGGATCGGCGCGATGGCGACGACGCACGAGGCGATCGCCGAGCTGGACTGCAACCCGGTGATCGTGCACCCCGAGGGCGCGGTCGTCGTCGACGCGCGGATCTCGGTACGCCCGCCGCGGCCGGTCGCTCCGTTCGCCTCCCGAACCGTGGACTGATCCTCCCCGCGAGGACCCGCCCCGAACGGGGAGGTCCGCTACCCTGGTTGGCGTGAGCGGCATGGAACGCATACGAGAACTCGCGGAGCGAGCAGACCTCGCCGCCGACGAGCTCCTGGACTTCCTCGACTCACCTGCCGGGCGACGCCTGCGCAAGGTGGTCGCAGGCGCCGTGATCGTCTCGGTTCCGTTGATCATGCGGGTGCCCGGCCTGAAGCGCTCGCCCCTCGGCAGGCTCGTCGCCGTCACCGGGGGCAGCGCGATCCTGATCGGCATCGCCGAGGCGATCCGCGACTGGGAGCGGAGCGAACCCTCGGGGACTCGTGCCCGTCCCGTCGTCGACGTTCCTCCGAGCTCCTGACGGCCGGGAGCGGCGAGCCCGCACGGGATCGCCGTGTGGGAGCATCTCGGCGTGAACGCGGTCCCCGATCCGGGTCCCGACGACCGTCCCTTCGCGGTCGTCGACATCGGTTCCAACTCGGCCCGCATGATCGTGTTCCGGCTGCGCCAAGGGGAGCACCTCGATGTGATCGAGGACGCCCGAGCTCCCCTTCGCCTCGCTCGAGATCTGCGCGATTCGGACCGGCTGGGCATCGACGCGATCGAGCGAACGCTCGAAGCGCTCCGAGACTTCGTCGCGGTCGCCAAGGGTGCCGGGGCGCGGCAGATGATCGCGGTGGCGACGTCTGCGGTTCGCGAGGCCGCCGACGGTCATGAGCTGCTCGAGCGAGCACAGCGGGTCGGCGTGCCCCTGCAGACGATCGACGGCCACCACGAGGCGATGCTGGGCTTCTTCGGGGCGGTCCACGACCTGCCCGTCACGAGCGGGTTCACGTTCGACGTCGGGGGTGGGAGCGCCGAGGTCTCGTCGTTCCGCGAACGGCGCCTCGTGGGATCGTGGTCGATGCCGATCGGGTCCCTGCGGATGAGCGACGCCTTCCTCGACTCGGATCCTCCCGACGAGGACGAGATGCGGGCCCTGCGGAAGTCCGTGAAGTCGTCCCTGGCCGACGCCGGCATCCCTGCGCTGGGCGATGACGAACAGCTCGTTGGCATCGGAGGCACGGTGCGGAACCTCGCCAAGATCGATCTGCGGAGCACGGACTACCCCCTGCCCCTGCTGCACGGATACCGGCTCTCGGAGGATCGGCTGAGCGCGGTGATCGATGAGATGGCGGCGCGAACGATGAAGCGGCGCGCTCAGATGGGGGGCCTGAACCCCGACCGCGCCGATACGATCGTCGGCGGCTCGCTCGTGATCCAGGGGATCGTGAAGCATCTGGGCGCGAACGAGATCGTCGTCTCGAGCCGGGGATTGCGTGAGGGGCTCGCGCTGGCCACGGCGGGCTCGAGCGCGCCATCACCCGAGTGGGTCCGCACGATCTCGGTGGCGGCGCTGGTGGCGAGGTTCCGCACCTGGGATGCCCCCGCCGCGGAGCGCCGGACCGGCCTGGCCGCCGACCTGATCACCGTGCTCGATCCTTCGGCTCCCTTACGGCTGCGCGAGATGCTCTCGCACGCGACCACACTGCTCGATGTCGGGCGAGCGATCGGCTACTACGACCGGTTCGAGCACGCCGCGAACATCGTCATCGCCGCCGACCTCGCGGGATTCACCCACGCCGACCTCGGAACGCTCACCGCGATCCTGCGCCAGGCCGACGACGACACACGCCTCGGCCCGTACGGCAGGCTGGTGCCCAAGGCGGATCGGCCTGCGGTGCTCCGGGCCGCGACCGCCCTCTCGCTGGCCGACGAGCTCAACCGACGGATCCCGCCGGGCACCCCAGCTCCGATCTCGTGCAACTGGTTGCGAGGCGGCTTCGAGGTCGTCGCCCCCGTGCCGAGCGGATGGCGCCCGCGCGGCATCGCGCGGAGGTTCCGCAGCGTCTTCGACGCCGATCTCCTCGTCGTCGCGAACGAGTCGGCGCCGGTACTCGCACCGGTGCTCGAGCCCGACTGAGGAGGACCCCGCCTCAGACCCGGGCGATCAGCGCGGCGAGCAGCGCGACGCGCGGCACGACGCTGGTGAGATCGAGCCACTCCGCCGGTGCATGATCGTCGCCTCCGATCGGACCGAGCCCGTCGATCGTCGGCGTGCCTGCCGCGCTGGTCGTGTTGGCGTCGCTCGCGCCACCGGTGGAAGCGTCGTGCAGGTCGAAGCCGAGCTCCGCGGCGATCTCGATCGCGAGCGCCGCCAGGCGCGCTCCACCCTCCCCCTTCTCCATCGGGCGGTGCCAGCTGTTGACCTCGAGAGCGACGGTGACGTCGTCTACACCGTGTTCGGCGCAGAGCCGCGCGATCTCGGCCTCCGCCTCCTCCAGCGAGCGGCGCTCGGGAGAACGCAGGTCGACGTGCAGCTCACACCGCTCGGGCACCACGTTCGTGCGCGTGCCCCCCTTCGCCACGCCCACGTTCACGGTCACGCCCGGCCATCGACCGTTCAGTCCCTGCAGGGCGACCGTCGACTTGGCGGCGGCGAGCACGGCGTTCGCACCCTTCTCCGGCTCGACGCCGGCGTGCGCCGCGCGGCCCGTGAACACCACGGTGTGGTCGGTGATGCCCTTGCGCGAGCTCACGATGTCGCCGTTGGCCCGCGCGCCCTCGAGCACGAACGCGGCGTCGTACGTCGGCGCCAGCTCTGCGATGACGGGTCCCGAGACCGGAGATCCGATCTCCTCGTCGGGGTTGCAGACGTACGTGATGCGCCCGAACGCGTCGAAGCCGGCGTCCTGGAGCACCTCCACGGCGTGGAACCCGGCCAGCAGCCCCCCCTTCATGTCGGAGACCCCGGGGCCGCGGGCGATGTCGCCCTCGATGCGGAACGGACGTTCGGCCACCGTGCCCTCGTCGAAGACCGTGTCCATGTGACCGACCATCAGCACGTCGGGCCCCCCGCCCCCCTCGAGCGTGCCGATCACGAGATCGCCGAGCGGAGGCTCGTCGCCCGCGGGCACATGGGCGCGCCGGTCGACCGACCAGCCCCGGGCTCTCATGCGCCCCTCGCAGAGGTCGGCGATCTCGTTCACGCCCTCGGGGGTGTACGAGCCGCAGTCCACGTCGACCATGCGTTCGAGGTCGGCGACGAACCCGTCGAAGCGGGAGGCCGCGAGCTCCCGCAAGGCCTGGGCGTCCATGCACGTGACGCTAGCATGTGGCCGCCGCTCGACGGTCAGGAGGAGCGATGCCCACGGAAGGCTTCGGCGCGGTGGTGGAGCGCGCCGGCGCGCCCATCCACATCGAGCGGATCGTCATCGACGATCCCGGGCCGGGTGAGGTGCTCGTTCGCATCGCGGCCAGCGGCCTCTGCCACAGCGACGTCTGGGCGATCGAGCACGGGAACTGGGGAGCCCCTTGGCCGATGCTGCTCGGCCACGAAGGCGCGGGCGTGGTCGAGGCCGTCGGCGCAGGCGTGACCGCCGCGCGGCCCGGGGACCGCGTCGTGCTGACGTGGGCCGTTCCGTGCGGCCGCTGCCGTCAGTGCCTGCGCGGCGCTCCTCGGCGATGCGGGCACGAGCTGCACCAGCCCCCTCGCATGCGGCGATCGAACGGAGACGTGCTCACCGGGGTGCTGCACTGCGGCACGCTGGCGACGCACTCCGTGGTCACCGAGCCGCAGGTCGTCCCGATGCCCGACGAGCTGGCGCTGTCCCGCGCATGCCTGCTCGGCTGCGGCGTGTCGACCGGTGTGGGCGCCGCCCTCCACACCGCGAAGGTCTGGCCCGGCGCGTCCGTCGCGGTGATCGGTCTCGGAGGCATCGGCCTCGCCGCCCTGCAGGGAGCGCGGATCGCCGGCGCCGAACGCCTGATCGGGGTCGACGTCGAGCCGCGGAAGCTCGAGTGGGCTCTCAGGTTCGGAGCGACGGACACGGTCGACGCGCGTGCCGGCGACCCGGTCGACGCGGTGCGCTCGATCACCGGCGGCAACGGCGTCGACGTGGTGTTCGAAGCGGTCGGCCGGCCCGAGTGCGTGCGCCAGGCGGTCGAGATGCTGGACTTCGCCGGCACCGCGGTCGCCATCGGGGTGCCGCCCCTGCCGAGCGACGTGACCCTCCCCTGGAACGGCTCGGACCGCGCCGCCTATCCCAAGAAGGCGAACCTGCTCATGACCGACGGAGGCGACCCGATCCCGAGCGAGGACTTCCCCGAGCTGGCGCGCTGGGCCGTGGCGGGCTCGCTCGACCTCGACGCGATGGTGACGCGTGAGATCGAGCTCACCGACGAAGACCTCGCCGAGGCGGTGCGCGCGATGCTCGACGGCGAGGTGATCCGCTCGGTCGTCGTGTTCCCTGGCGTCGACGGGTCGATGCACCCGGCTGCAGGGGTGCCGGCTCGCTAACATCCCGCGCGTGCGCGAACGCGAGATGGGCTGGATCTGGGTCGTGGGGGCCCCGTTGGTGCACCTGCTGACGACGATCGTGTTCCGAATGAGTCTCGAAGGCGTCCACCACGTCCCCCGCTCGGGCGGCGTGATCCTCGCCGCGAACCATCTCAGCGTGCTCGACGGTCCCGTGCTCTCGGCGGCGACCGGTGTGCACCGACGGCGCGCCACCCGGAGCCTCGTGGCCGCCGAGGTCTTCCGGGGGGTGGTGGGCTGGATCTTGCGGCAGGCGCGCCAGATCCCGATCCGCCGGGGGTCCGGCGATACGGACGCCCTCGACGAGGCGGTCGTGGCCGCGAGCAACGGCTCGTGCATCGGCATCTTTCCCGAGGGCCGCGTGAGCGACGATCCTCACGCCGGGGTCCAGCGGATCCGCTCGGGACTCACGCGGATCGCGTTGCCGTCCGGCGCGCCGGTCGTGCCCGTGGGGATCTGGGGGACCCACGAGGTTTGGCCGCGTACGGGCCTCGTTCCCGGCTCGTTGCTCCGCCGCCGCAGGTCGGCGATCGTCTACGGAGAGGCGCTCGTGCCGCACCCCGGTGAACCGCCCACGGCGTTCCGCGAGCGTTACCGGGAGGCGCTCGAGGCGACGGTTGCGCGGGCTCAGACGCTCTCCGGAGATGGCGCGTGATCCCACCCGACGACGCACCGAGTCCCTGGAAGCGCATCTCTCGGAGCCTCGTCTACGAGAACGCCTGGATCCAGGTCTTCCACGACGAGGTCCTTCGGCCCGACGGCAAGGCGGGCGTGTACGGCGTGGTGCATCCGCGCACGCACGCGGTGGGCATCGTCGCCCTCGACGACCGGGACCGGGTCCTGCTCGTCGGGCAGTATCGGTACACCCTGGACCGCTACTCGTGGGAGATCCCGGAAGGAGGGGTGCCGGTCGGCGACGATCCGCTGGAAGGCGCCCGTCGCGAGCTGGCCGAGGAGACCGGCTACAGAGCGGACGACTGGCGCGAGCTGATGCGGTTCTCGCTGGCGAACTCCGCGACCGACGAGACCGGCGCGATCTACCTCGCGACCGGGCTGACCGAAGGCGACGCGACCCCCGACGAAACCGAGCAGCTCGCCGTGCGCTGGACGGGCTTCGAGGAAGCCGTCGAACGGGTGCGATCCGGAGAGTTCTTCGACTCGATGACCCAGATGGGCATCCTGCGCGTCGCCCTCGACCGAGCCACAGGGCGGGCCTGACGCCCACCGTGCCACGGCACGATCGTCCGTCGGTCACACGCGGGCGGCGATCTCCTCGGGCAGCCAGAACCACCGGAGCTGTTCGAAGTCATCTCCCACCTCGAGATGCCCCGGATCGCCCGCGATCGCCGGCGGTTCGGCGAGCACCTCTCGCGCTCGTTCCACGTATCCGGCGAGCGCCGCTTCACGTGCGCGGTGGTGATGACCTGCGAAGCGCATGGCGTCGCCCTCGTAGACCACGCCGTCGAGCGACATCGGCGGCTCGGGCTGTCCGTCGGCGTGGCGCCACGTACCCGTCGCGGGGTCGAAGCGGTACTGAGGCAGCAAGCGCCACCCCTCCGACGCCACGATGTCGACCGCATCCAGCACGTACCGGAACACGGCCTCGCTGATGAAGTAGTTGAAGTTCACACGCACCCAACCGGGCTTGATGCCTTCGCAGCCCCGCGCGATCTCGCGCTCGAACTCGTGAGAGGTGTCGAGGTCGATGCCCAGCAGCCGGTGACCGTACGGGCCGGCGCACGAGCACCCTCCCCTCGCCTGGATGCCGAACAGATCGTTCAGGATGGCCACCACGAAGTTGTGGTGCAGGTATCGCCCGTCGTGGCGAACCACGAACGACACGATCGACAACCGGGGAAGATCTCGGCTCCCGAGGATCTCGATCGCGGGGTTCTCCTGCCAGCGGCGCATCGCTCGATCGGTGAACGATCCCTCGCGCTCACGGATCGTCTCGACACCGACCGCCTGCTTGAGCTGGAACACGAGGCCCGCGCGGATCGACTCCACGATGGCGGGGGTGCCGCCTTCCTCTCGATGCTCGATCTCGTCGAGGTAGACGTGCTCCGTGGGATTGACGTAGGCGACGGTGCCGCCGCCGGGCACGCTCGGCACCCGGTTGCGGAACAACTCCCGCCGCGCGACGAGCACACCCGGCGTGCCGGGTCCGCCGACGAACTTGTGAGGCGAGAGGAACACCGCGTCGAGCCGCGCCGGATCGTCGTCGCCCCTCATCTCGATGCCGACGTACGGGGCGGCGGCCGCGTAGTCCCAACACGACAGGGCCCCGTGCCGATGCAGCAACGCGGAGATCCCCTCGACGTCGGACAGGATGCCCGTGACGTTCGACGCGGCCGAGAAGCTGCCGATCTTGAGCGGTCGATCCTCGTGTTCGGCGAGCGAACGTTCCAACGACCCCAGATCGATCCGGCCGTCGTGGTCCTCGGGCACGGTCACGACGTCGGCGATCGACTCTCGCCATGGCAGCTCGTTGGAATGGTGCTCGTACGGACCGACGAACACCACGGGCCGTTCGTCCGCGGGGATGCGTTCCAGCAACCCGTACCGACCATCGAGGTCGGCGGGCAGTCGCAGCTGCAGGCAGTCGATCAGCTTCGCGACCGCGCCGGTCGATCCGCTGCCGCAGAAGATCACGGCATGTTCGCCCTCGGTTGCCCCACAGGCCCCGCGGATGATCCGTCGTGCATCCTCCCGGAACCTCGTCGTCTGCAACCCGGTCCCGCTCGACTCGGAGTGTGTGTTCGCGTACAGGGGAAGCACGGTGTCGCGGATGAAATCCTCGATGAACGAGAGGGAACGCCCCGACGCCGTGTAATCGGCGTAGGTGACGCGCCGCAGCCCGAACGGCGTCGCGATCGCCTCGTCCTCGCCGATCACCGACCGCCGGATCAGTTCGATCAACCCGGGGTGTTCCATGGGGGCAATGCTACGCGCGGAGCCCGTGGGCTCCACGGCGGACCGCACCCGGGAACGATCGAGGCCGGGGCTTCGCCCCGGCCTCGACGCTGTGGGTGTGGTCCCGGCTCAGCCGAGCGCCACCGCGTTGATCAGGTTCGAATCGCGCAGCTTCCGCAACGCTTCGCGTTCGATCAAGCGAACCCGCTCACCGGAGAGACCGAGCACCTTGCCGGTCTCGCGCAGGCTGAGCGGCTGCCCGTTCTCGAGCCCGTAGCGCAGCGCCACGACGTGGCGCTCGCGCTCGTCGAGCACACGGTCGACGGCTCCGCCGATCTCCTCACGGAGCAGCTGGTCTTCGACCTCGGTGAACCCGGCCTCGGAGTCGATCTCCTCGATCAGGTCGCCGAGCTCGGTGTCCTCGCCCACGGGCGACTGCAGCGACAGCGGCTCGCGCCGGCCCATCTCGGTGAGATCGTCGATCTCCTCGACCGTGGTGTCGAGCGCCTTCGCGAGCTCCTCGCGACTGGGCTCACGCCCCATCGACTGCGCGAACTGGAACCTCGTGCGGTTCAGCTTGCGCAACCGATCGTGGATGTGGACCGGCAGCCGGATCGACCGCGAGCGATCGGCGATCGCGCGTGTGATGCCCTGGCGGATCCACCAGGTGGCGTACGTCGAGAACTTGAACCCACGGCGCCAGTCGAACAGCTCGACCGCGCGCATCAGTCCGATGTTCCCCTCCTGGATCAGGTCGAGGAGCGGGAGCCCCTGGCCCTGGTACTTGCGGGCCACGGACACGACCAGTCGCAGGTTGGCCATGATGAATCGCTGGCGCGCGGCCTCGGCCGTGCGAACGTCACGGCGGGCCTTCGCGATGCTCTTCTCCGACCGCAGGCGACCGGCACGGAGGCGCTCCTCGGCCTCCTTGCCCGCCTCGATCGTCATGGCGAGCTCGACCTCTTCCTCCTTGGTCAGCAGCGGCTCTCGGGCCGCCGCCTCCAGGTAGAGACGCAGGTCATCGGCGTCATCGGTCCCCAAGGGACGCGCTGGCTCCGGCACTTCGTATCACGCTCCTCCTCGAGGCCGCTCGATCGCTGGACGCGACCTCACCGGCTCTCGGGAACTCGATTCTCCTCGGTCGTTCCGATGGTATGGGCTGCAGGGGATCAAGGCGCGCGAAACGAAGCGCCTTGGCAGCGACTCATGCATATGGTAAGGGGTCTGATTCACGTTTGTAAAGACGACGGGGTGTCAAGGTCTCGTGAAGGAAGCCGCACCGCACCACACGAGCGGGCGGTCCCGATCCACCTTCAGCTCCCTTCGCCCCGGCTCAGGTATGTGTGTCAACGCCTTGACGTGCCGAAACCTTCCCGTTCTCCGCGTTTCCGCCGGGTCGGTAGCCTGGGTCGGTGACCCTCGACCTTCCCGGGCTGCGATCCGCCGACATCGACGGGCGGATCGCCTATCGCGAGTG
>Ga0075309_1000120_pt1 | contig 11621 bp, 14 predicted proteins | sample MayberryNE_Catta_4_FD_120057 | JGI IMG/M metagenome (GOLD analysis project Ga0075309, IMG submission 120057) | Natural and restored wetland microbial communities from the San Francisco Bay, California, USA, that impact long-term carbon... | ecosystem: Environmental > Terrestrial > Soil >... | reverse complement strand
CGACCCGCAGGATCGTGCGATCGAGGGCCGCCATGCGCGCGAGCGTCCAGTCCCGGGCATGCTCCTCGAGCAGCAGATCGATCGCGGGGCCGTGCTCCAGCACGCCCTGGATCAGCTCCCGGGCGAACGCCGGAACCGTGCGCCCGGCATCGTCCCACGACGCGAGCGTCGTCTCCGGGTCCTCGCCGGTCAGGTCGGCCTGGTAGAGGATGTCGATCGCGATGCGCCGGGCATCGCGACGGGTGGTCACGGGTCGGTCACCCGGTCAGGCCTTCACGCGTTCCATGTATTCGCCGGTGCGCGTGTCGACCTTGATGCGTTCGCCTTCCTCGACGAACAACGGCACGTTGACGACGACGCCGGTCTCGAGCGTCGCGGGTTTCATCGCCCCGGTGCGGGTGTCTCCCTTCACGCCCGGATCGCACTTCGTGATCGTGAGGGCCATCGAGGCGGGAAGGTCGAGCGAGATCGGGACCCCTTCGTGCATCGCGATCTGCGCCGTGCCGCCTTCCACCAGGTAGTCCGACGCCGATCCCATGACCGCCGAGGGCACGGTGACCTGCTCGTAGCTCTCGAGGTCCATGAAGACGAAGTCGTCACCGTCGGGGTACAGGTACTGGTAGTCCTTCCGCTCGACGATGGCGAGACCGACCTTGATGCCCGCGTTGAACGTTCGCTCGAGCACGGCCCCGGTCTTCACGTTGCGCAGCTTCGTGCGGACGAAGGCGCCGCCCTTGCCGGGCTTCACGTGCTGGAACTCGATCACCTGGAACAGCGCGCCGTCGAGGTCGAGGGTCATGCCGTTCTTGAGGTCGTTCGTCGACACGCTCACGCCGCCGCCCGCCTTCGATGTCGATGCATCGGCCCCATTCGATCTACAGCTCGATCAGCTCGCGCGTCGCGGCACCGAGCACCCGGCACCCGTCGGCGGTCACCTCGACCATGTCCTCGATGCGCACCCCACCGAGCCCCGGCACGTAGATGCCGGGCTCCACGGTGACCACCGATCGCGCCGGCAGCGCGTCGGCGTAGTGGCTGCTGAGCCGAGGCCCCTCGTGGATCTCGAGCCCCACCCCGTGGCCGAGGCCGTGCGTGAACGCATCGCCGTACCCGGCTCCATCGATCACCGCTCGGGCGGAGGCGTCGACCTCGGCCCCGGTCACCCCCTGCCGCACCGCGTCGATGCCGGCCTGCTGCGCCTGACGGACGACGTCGTGGATCTTCTTGAGCTCGGGCGCGGGCTCCCCGAACGCGACGGTGCGGGTCATGTCGGCGTGGTAGCCCGAGGAGAGCGCGCCGAAGTCCATCGTGACCACGTCGCCTTCCTCGAGCATGCGGTGGCCGGGCTCGTGATGGGGCTCGGCGGCATTCTCACCGAACGCCACGATCGGGTCGAACGAGAGCCCGTCGCCGCCGTCGCGACGCAGGATCGTCTCGAGATGCCTGGCCACCTGCTGCTCGGTCACGCCGATCGCCAACAGGTCGAGCACGTCGTCGAACGCCTGGTCGGTCGCCGCCTGCGCGGTCCGAAGCAGCTCGAGCTCTTCCTCGTCCTTGACCCAGCGGAGTCGCTCGACCTCCTCGTCACACCCGACCAGCTCGACCGCCTCGCCGAGGGCGCTCCCCAGCCGCTCGTGCGACCGCACGGTCAGATGGTGCGACTCGAACCCCAACCGGCGCACGCCGAGGCGAGCGGCTCCGGTCGCGAGCGTCTCCCAGAACGAGGCGGAGTAGGTCACGCGGTCGAGATCGGGCACCTCGTGGCGCGATCGTTCCGTATACCGGCCGTCGGTGAAGAACACGCTCTGGCCCGCGGCGACCAACGCCTGCCCGTTCGAGCCCGTGAACCCCGTCAGGTAGCGCACGTTCGCGAGCCCGGTGACGAGGAACGCATCGACCTCGATCCCGGGCAGCCGATCGATCAGGTTCGCTCGCCTCAGTCGGTGATCCACGGCATCGCCTCCAGCGCCAGATGATAGCCACCGGCCCCGAGTCCGGTGATCGTCGCCCGGCAGACGTCGGAGACCACCGATCGGCGGCGGAACTCCTCCCGGGCGGCGATGTTCGTCATGTGCACCTCGATCACGGGCAGCCCGCTCGCCTCGATCGCGTCGCGAACCGCGTAGGAGTAGTGCGTCAGCGCCCCGGGGTTGAGGACCACGGCATCGTGGCCCTCCCCGGCGGCCGCCAGCAGCCACCCGACGATCTCCCCCTCGTGGTCGGACTGGCGCCACGTGGCCCGATGACCGAGCGTCGACGCTCGCTCCTCGATGCCGGCCATGATCTGTTCCAGGGTCTGCGACCCGTACGCGCCCGGATCGCGGCGACCGAGGACGCCCAGGTTCGGCCCGAACAGGAACAGCACCTTCATGCGTTCGCCCCCATCTCGTCCATCGTTGCCCGGAGCTCCTCGTCGGTCACGTCGGCGACGACGAGCGGGTCACCGACGTCGCGCAGGAGCACGAATCGAACCCCGTCATGGAACTTCTTGTCCATGCGGAAGGCCGACAGCAGGTCGTCGGGCGCCGGCAGCGGGCCGTCGACCTCGAGACCGAGCGAGGAGAGCAGGCGGGTCGTGCGGCCCGCGAGCCCGGGCGAGGCCGTGCCACGGCGCTCGGACAGCCGCGCGGCGAAGACCATGCCGAGCGCGATCGCCTCGCCGTGGGTTCGCCCTTCGAACGCCTCCAGCCGTTCGAGGGCGTGGCCCAACGTGTGTCCGTAGTTCAGGAACAAGCGGCTGCCGGCGTCATGCTCGTCCTCGGCCACGGTGCGGGCCTTCGCGGACACGCATCGAGCCACCAGCCACTCCAGCGTCGCCGGATCGCGGGCGAGCACGCCCCGCGGGTCGGCCTCGAGCATCTCGAGCAGGTCGGTATCGAGGGTGAGCGCGTACTTCGCGACCTCGGCGAGGCCCGATCGGTAGATCCGCTCCTCGAGCGAGCCCAACGCGTCGACGTCGGCCAGCACCAGACGCGGCTGAGCGAACGTGCCGACCAGGTTCTTGCCCTCCGGCAGGTTCACCGCCGTCTTGCCGCCGACGGCGGCGTCGACCTGCGCGAGCAGGGTCGTCGGCGCCTGCACGAACGGCACCCCACGCATGTACGTGGAAGCCACGAATCCCGCGAGGTCGCCGGTCGCACCGCCTCCGAGGGCGACGACCAGGTCGTCCCGATGTGCCTCCTGGGTGGCGAGCTGGTGCACCAGCGTCCCATAGACCTGGAGCGTCTTGGCCTCCTCCCCCGACGGCACGGTGAGCAGCACGACGTCGAGGCCGCCGGCGGCGAGCCCGGACGCCAGAGGCCTGAAGCACCGGTCCACGACCGCTCGGTCGGCCATCACGAATGCACGCCGGGCTCCGGGGAGCGACGGCAGGTGCTCACCGGCCTCGGCGAGCACGCCCGTTCCGATCACGACGTCGTAGGCCTTGCCGGGGATCGGCACGGTCACACGGACCAACGCAGCTCCTCGATGATCGCGTCGGCCACCTCGCCCGGGTCGCCGCTCGCGTCGACCACGTGGGCCGCGAACTCCCGGTACAGCGGGCCGCGCTCGGCGAGCAGGCGCTCGAGGTCGCCCTCCTGCCGGATCAGCGGCCGGTCCTGCGCCGGCTGCACGCGCTCACGCAGCCGATCGAGCGGCACGTCGAGGTACACGGCCGTGCCCGTGTTCCGCAACGTGATGCGGTTCGCCGGCTCGAGCACGACCCCGCCCCCGCACGAGACCACCGAGGGATCCCGGGTTCCGGCCTTGACGAGCGCGGCGGCCTCCAATGCACGGAACCCCGCCTCACCGTCGCCCTCGAAGATCTCGGTGATCGGCCTCCCCTGCTCGCGCTCGATCTCGGTGTCGAGGTCGACGAACGGGACCCCCAGCCGCCCCGCGAGCTCGCGTCCGACGACCGTCTTCCCGGCTCCGGGCATGCCCACCAGGTAGACGATCACGCCAAACCCTCCAGGAAGCGGTCGAGGTTCCCACGCGTCTCGGGAAGCGAGTCCCCGCCGAACTTCTCGAGCACCGCGTCGGCGAGCTCGAACGCCACGACCGACTCCCCCACGACGCCTCCTGCCGGCACCGCACAGACGTCGGTTCGCTGTTTGATCGCCACGGCGGCCTCTCCGCTCACGATGTCGACGGTCGACAGCGGCTTCGGCACGGTCGAGAACGGCTTCATCGCCGCGCGCAGCCTGATCGGCTCACCCGTGCTGGTGCCGCCCTCGATGCCTCCGGCCCGCGCCGTCGCCCGGGTCGGCCGGCCGCCGCACACGACGATCTCGTCATGGGCCTTCGAGCCCGGCTTGGCGGCGGTCGCGAAGCCGTCGCCGACCTCGACGCCCTTGACCGACTGGATGCTCATGAGCGCCAGGGCGAGGCGTGCATCGAGCTTGCGATCGTAGTGCACGTGGGACCCCAGGCCCGGCGGGGCGCCGTACGCCAGCACCTCGAAGACGCCTCCCACGGTATCGCGAGCCTTCCGGAGGCGATCGATCTCGGCCACCATGGCCTTCGAGGCGTCCGCGTCCAGGCACCGCACCGGTGAACGATCCACGCGCGCCGCGTCGCCGGGCCCGGGCACGGCCGAACGGGCGCGGACCTTGACCGATCCGATCCGCACGACGTGCGAGACGATCTCGATGCCGAGCTCGGCGAGGAACCAGCGACAGAACGTGCCGGCGGTCACGCGGGCGGCGGTCTCCCGGGCGCTCGCCCGCTCCAGCACGTTGCGGACGTCGTCGAAACCGTACTTCTGCACTCCGGCGAGGTCGGCGTGTCCCGGCCGGGGCCGGGTGAGGCGGTCCGCCGGATCCATCTCGCCGGTCACCCCCATCAGCTCGGCGTATTTCCGATCGAACTCGAGGTTGGGGATCGTGACCGCGACCGGCGAGCCCAGCGTGTAGCCGTGCCGCACGCCGCTCAGGATCTCGAAGCGATCGGTCTCGAACCGCTGGCGCCCACCGCGACCGTGCCCGTGACGCCGCCGCGCGAGCTGGTGGGCGAGCGCCTCCGGATCGACCGGCACCCCGGCTGGCATGCCCTCGAGCAGCGCGACCAGCGCCTTCCCGTGCGACTCGCCGGCCGTGAGCATGCGGAGCATCCGCACATCATAGGGACTGGTACTCGGGCGCCCGGCCCGGCACCCGAGCGTGATGCGGGGGCGGCCGAAGCCGCCCCCGCGGGCCGGCGACCGCTCCCCCCGTGGGCGGATCGCCGGGGCTGGTCCGACCCGACTACTTGGGCGAGATCGAGCAGAGGATGAAGGACTCGTCTCCGAAGAGGAAGGTCGCGCAATCGCCCGAGACCGACCGCAGCTCGTAGCGCCCACTGTCGAACGTATCGCCGATCCCGATGTTGCTGAAGACCCGGCCGTCGACCTCCACCTGCACCATCGGCTCGCCACCGACACGGAAGACCGAGAGCAGCACGACCGTCTTGCCCCCGACCACCTCGCTGGAGCCCCCGCCCGGCTGCGTCGGAGGCGAGCTGGTGCCGTTCGTCGGCGGCAAGGTCGTCGTCGTCCCGTTGGTCGGCGAGATCGGCGACGTCGTGGTCGTCGTCGTCCCGTCGGTCGGCGTGATCGGCGACGTCGTCGTCGGCGAGAGCCCGGGCGGGATCGAGAAGGGGTCGCGGCCGGTGAAGACCGGGATCGGGCTGATGCCGTCGGTCGGCGTGGGCGACGCGGTGCCGTCCCCGGCCGGTGGCTCGGTCGTGATCGGGGGCAGGGATGGGATCGCGTCGTCGCCACCGCCGCCGGAGAGCACGTTCATCACGAGGAATCCGAGGAGCAGCACCCCGAGCACGACCCCACCGATCGTCAGGGTCCGCCGGTCACGGGGGGTCAGCGGCACGTCAGGTCCCCTCCGTCGGCGCGACGGCGGCCGCGTCCTCGGTCGGCCCCGGCACGGATCCCGGGCCGGCGCTCTGGTCGCTCGTGTACAGCACGACGCTGGCCTGCATCTCCAGCAGGTTCGTGACCGTCGTGATCCCCTCGCCGCCGGACGGCGCCAGGGCGACGTTCACGACCTTCGCGGCCCTGGGGAGCGTCTCGATGCTGTACAGGAACTCCGTCAGCTGGAAGTAGCCGCCCGTGGCGGTCACCGCCAACGGGATCGTCGACAACCCCGTGGCGGGATCGAGCGTGGGGGTGCCCGGGGTGAGGGTAGCCAACGTCACCCCGGTGTCGGTGGAGGCGTTCTTGATCAACAGCAGCAGCCCGGGCTCGTCGGCCGTCGGGGGGATCTGCCGCTCGACGTCGCGGATGATCGCGCGAGCCTCGGGCGCCGCCGCCTCCGCCTGCTCCAGCGCGGCCAGCTGGGATTCCAACGTTCCCTGCTGGCCCTCGGCCGCCGCGAGCTCGTCGTTCGCATCGGAGACCTGCCCCATCTTGGGCAGGACCAGGAAGAACACCACCAGCAGCACGAGCGCCGACGCCCCGGCCCCGGCGATCAGCGGCCCCCGGCTACCCCGCAGCATCGGCCGCACCTCCCCTGCCACGGTCCGTGACGACCTCGCCGGTGAGGTCCACGCTCATCGAGTAGTCGAAGCCGTTGACCTCGGCGTTCCTGGTGACCGTCGTCATCCAGGGGTTCACCCAGCCTTGCACCTGCTCCAGCCGGGTGAGGAACACCGAGAGGCTGTCGATGCTGACGGCCTTGCCGCCGCCCGTGATCGACCCGACCAAGCCCGCCTGCGCGCCGGTCGCGGCCGGATCCTCCGCGGCGAGTTCGGCAGTCTGCAGCGTCAGGGTGTCGACGTAGGCGTCGGACGGGATCACGCGTGAGAAGTCCATCAGCAGCGCCGAGAACGAGACCTCGCCCGCGAACGCGCTGCTCAGCAGCTCCTGCTGAGCCTGCGCCCTGGCCTGCAGCTCGGCGAACCGCTGCTTGTCGGCGATGCTCGCCTGGATCGAGGCGTTCGTCGCGTTCTGCGCCTCGATGTCGTCGTTCACGCCGCCGAGCTCGTTGGACTTCAGCAGGTAGAAGCCGAACACGAGCACGAGCGCGAGGAGCCCCGCCAGGAGGACCCCGGAGGTCAGTCGCCGATAGCGCTGGGCCTGCAGGATATCGGGGGGAAGGAGGTTGACCTGGCTCACTGGCTCCTCCCGGGGATCGCGAGCCCTACGGCGACCGCGAGGACCGGCTCGGCCTCGGCGAGCGCCTCCTCGGACAGCGAGAGCTGCGATCGGACGTGCTGGAACACGCGGCCGACGTCGACCTGCACCGGGATGCGTTGCCGAAGCAGCTCGAGGAACCCCTCGAGCTTGGAGCCCCCACCGGTCACCAATACCCTGGCGATGCGCGCCCCCTGGGCCTGCGCCGTGTAGAACTCCAGCGACGAGCGGATCTCGTCGACGAACGTGCCCGCCCGCTGCATCGCGATCTCGCGAACGCGGCCGACGTCGGGCCGTCCGGATCGAGCCGGTTGCTCCTCGTCGGGCCTGTCGGGCCGGCCGATGTCCTGGTCGGGCTCCTCGATCTCGACGTCCTCGCCCCGCTTCAGCCGCTCGGCGACCTCGTCGTCGACGCCGATGCCGCGGGCGATCGCGAGCGTCACGTCGCGGCCGCCCGACGGCAGGATGCGGACGAACCGCACCGTGCCGCCCGCGTGCACGACGATGTTCGTGACGTGGGCGCCGACGTCGATCACCGCCTCGTCGCCCTCGTCCTCGAGGTCCATGCCCACGCCGGCCGTGCCGACCGAACGCACGAGCGCGAACGGCACGAGGTCGAGGCCCACCGGCTCGAGCTTGGCCCCGGTCGCCGCGGCGACCACCTGGTCGACCATCTGGCGCTGGGCCGCGACGAGCAGCATGCGCAGCATCTTCCGGTCGTCCTGCTCGAACTCGCCGATCGGGTCGTAGTCGAGCACCGCCTCGTCGACGGACATCGGGATGAACTCCTGCACCTGGAAGCCGAGCGAAGCCTTGAGCTCCTTCTCGGGCAGGTAGGGCAGGGCGATCTCGCGAACGACCACTCGCTGGTTGCCGACGCCCATGTTCACCTGGCGGGTCTTGAACCCCCCGCGCTCCCAGAGCTCGCGCAGCGCGGCCGTCACCAGCTCCGGGTCCTTGACCTCACCGTTCTCGACCGCGCCCGCGCCGAGCGGCACCTGCGCGGCCTTGACGATCGTGGGCGGGTCGCCACCGGCGAGCTCGACCGCACGCACGGCGGTGGAACCGATATCGAGACCGATCCGCCCCTTCGCCACCTACGAGCCCTCCACGCGGACCGAGCGTTCATCGAGGAAGCTCCGCAGCTCCGACTCGCGGATGCGGTAGCCCTTGCCCACGCGCACCGCGGGCAGCTCTCCGCTCTTGATCAGCCGGTACACGGTCATGTTCGAGACGCGCATGCCCGCGGCGACCTCCGCGACCGTGAGCAACGCCCCGGTCACGAACGGCTGTCCCTCGGCCATGCCGTTCCCTCCGTCACTTCAGCCACATAGGTCACATGAGCCTCAACAGAACACAGGAGTGCTGTTGAGCCTGCTCACGAAACATCAGGCCACAGGGCAAGTCAAACACCTGCAGGAACCTCGGAGCGAACGTGTGTTCGGCCTGGTCAGGCCGTGTTTCAGGCCCGGAACGAGCCCAGGTACCAGTCGGCGATCCGCTCCCCCCAGAACGCCGCCACGACCGCCCCGGCGGCCATGTAGGGGCCGAACGGGATCATCGCCTTGCGGTTGCGGCCCATCGCGAGCGCCACGATGCCCCCGACCCCGCCGAACAGCACGGCGCAGGCGGCTGCGACCCCGACGTAGCGCAGCCCGATCGAGCCGAGCACCACGCCGATCACGAGGGCCAGCTTCACGTCGCCCATCCCCATGCCCCGTGAGACGAGCGCCACCAGGAAGAGGCCTCCCCCGTACAGGAGCGCACCGATGAGCCCTCGCACCGGGTCGGTTCCCCCGTCGAACAGCCACGCGATCGCCACGTAGGCCGCGAAGCCCAGGAACGCCGGGTAGGTGATGCGGTTGGGGATGATGCGCCGCTCGATGTCGATCCACGTGATCGCGGGCATCAACGCGAGGAAGAGCGCCACCATCACCGCGACCCACGGGCGGTCGTAGGTCGCCGCAGCGCCCGCCACCAACAGCGCGGTCGAGAGCTCGAGCAACGGGTACATCACGGAGATACGCTCGCCGCACGTCCGGCAGCGACCCCCCAACAGCAGCCACGACATCACCGGCACGTTGTCGCGGTTGCGGAGCTCCGTGCCGCACCGCGGGCAGCGCGACCGTGGCCTCAGCACGCTCTGGCCTTCGGGAACCCGCGCGACGACGACCGTCATGAAGCTCCCGATCGCCAGCCCGAACGGGAAGGCGACGAGCGCGCGGAGCCAGGCCTCATCCATCGTTCGCCGACCCTACCGGTCCTCGATAGCGTTCCCGGGAGGGCTCAGACCTCCCGCACGTACTGGATGTCCTGGTGGAACCCGGCGATGTCGGTCCCGAGCCCCGGCACGAGCACTGGCGTGTACGTCATCGTGAAGTTGTTGTTGATCGTCACCGTTCCCCCGTAGACCTGGCCCTTCATCTGGTTCTGGTTGGCCATGGTCACGCTGCAGGTCGGGGGCACGTACACCACGATGTTCGCGTTGACGTAGTCGGTGTTGTTCTGCTCACTGAACGACGGACTCCCGCACACGGTGCCGGCCGGCTTCAGGAACATGAGCTTCTTCACCGGTCCGGTCGTTCCCTGCCAGGTGGTCCTGTTCGCCATGGCGATGGTGCCGTCGGTGATGATGGCGAGGTCGCCTGGGACGTCGATCGTCGTGTTGTTCGAGAACGTCAGGGCGCAGGTGGACTCGATCCGCACGACCCGGCTCCCGCTCCACGACCCGCCCGTAAGGAAGTCCCTCGCGGTGGTGCAGTCGGTGAACGTGCTGATCGTGGAGTCGACCCAGTCGGCCGGGTCGTAGGTGAACGTCGGGTAGGTCTGGGTCGGAACCTCCGGCAGGGTGTAGTTCGGGTACCTGGTACCTCCGACGGCGAGACCGGCCCCGATCGTGCTGCCCGAGTACGCGTCGCTCCCCACCGAGGCCGAGCTCGAGCCGTTGGCGGCGCCGGTGTTCGTGCGCAGGTCGCCGTCGACCCTCGCGGAGTTGCTCATCGAGATCGCGTTCAGCGTCCACAACCCTCCGTAGATGTGGACGCTGTTCGACAGCGTCGCCGAGCCGTTGGGGACGTAGACGTTCCCCCTGATCTCGGTGCTGTTGCCGATCGTCAGGTTCCCGGTGAGCACGTAGACGTTGCCGTCGTTGCCGTTGAGGCCGTAGACGTCGAAGTTGTTCACGAAGCTGGCGCCGTTGTTGGACATGATCGCGGAACCGGTGCCGGCGTAGATCGGGCTGAGGCGGGCGAACGTCTCCATCTCGCGCGGCACCCCACCTTCCGACGTGCCGGTCGACGAGACCTTGACGTACTCCGGGTAGTTCTCGTTCGTGAAGGAGAGACAGTCCATCTGCGTGGTGCCGTCGGCCGCGTAGAACGTCGCGTCGGCCGTGAAGCTCGCTTCCGACGGCCCTGACTTCAGCGTCTGGGTCTTCGTCGTGCAGTCCAACGTCGCGAGCGGAGTGGTCTGCAGGTCCTCCCACCAGGCGGCGGTGCCCGCCTCGGCGGCGTTGACCGCCGTGAGGCGCCGGCGGTCCAGACCGCTGGAATCCAGGGAATGGATCGACTGTGCGACGACGATCGTCGAGAGCATGAGGACCACGAAGGCGACCATCAGCGCGACCACGAGGGCCATGCCTCGCTCGTCATCGTGGATCGCCTGGAGTCTCCGGATCATGGGTTCGCCCTTTCGTTCCCGTCTGGTCAAACAGTCATGTCGCTCGGAAGGTCCTGGCACACGTTCGAGGGGTAGCCGAACGACGTGTTCCGGCCGGTCAGTGACGCGGAGAAGGACTGGGTCGCGGTGGGATCGTGGTCGAGATCGGCGTTCGCCTCGATCGTGACGGTCACGGTGCGACCGGCGGGATCCAGAGCGAACGCGGGCGTGTCCGTCTCGCGGTTCACGACACCCTCGGCGACCACACGCCAGTCCGTGGCGTCGTCCGGTTCCTGCACGGGCCAATGCCGGTACAGCAACCGGCGGTCGTCGTCGATCAGCCACAAGGCGCACCGGGGCTCGTCGGTCTCCTGGTACTTCGTCTGCGTGTAGACGCGGAACATGAAGCTCTCGGCGTCGACGCCGAACGGCTCCACGACTTCCGTCTCCGAGGCCGGGTCGTAGAGCAGGTTCCCCGAACGCACCTGCCGGTCGAGGTCGGCGAGCGCGAGCCGCGCCTGGTCGTTGAGCCGGTTGCGGACGTCCTCGGCGACGACCGCCTGCTGCATGCTCGCGAGCGTGGTCGTGAACACGAGCATCACGATGCCGAGGATCGCGGTCGCGATCATCACCTCGACGAGCGTGATCCCGCGCTCGTCGTTCAGGCGGGACCGCACGAAGCAGGAGAACGACCGCATCAACCCGCCTCCGGTGGTGGTCCGTAGATGCCGCTCGTCAACAGCGTTCCGGGATCGACCGTGACCACGAGGTCGATCTCCTTGGCGCCGTTCACGCGCAGCTCGTAGTCGAACGTGATCCGGATGGGCTGCACCGTCGACTCGGTCTCGAGCTTGATCTG
>Ga0075309_1000117_pt1 | contig 11854 bp, 7 predicted proteins | sample MayberryNE_Catta_4_FD_120057 | JGI IMG/M metagenome (GOLD analysis project Ga0075309, IMG submission 120057) | Natural and restored wetland microbial communities from the San Francisco Bay, California, USA, that impact long-term carbon... | ecosystem: Environmental > Terrestrial > Soil > Wetlands... | reverse complement strand
TTCATCCCGTAGGCGGTCGCGGGCTTCGCCGGATGTCTGCGGTTGCTAGCATCCGGGCCTCGCAGGACGCGAGGGACCGTCAGCCACCACCGGGCCGACGCAGCGATCGAGGGAGAGGGATGTCCGTGAGCGAAGCCACCACCGATCCGCTCGTGAGGGTGGAGGACGTCGGACCGGTTCGCCGCCTGACGATGAACCGGCCTGAGGCTCTGAACGCCTTGAACGGGGAGCTGATCGAGGCGATCTCCGAGGCCGTGAAAGCCGCGGGGGCGGACGATGCGGTGAACGTCGTGATCCTTCGAGGTGCGGGCCGTGCGTTCTGTGCGGGATACGACCTGAACGAGGACGCCGAAGGCGGCGAGCACGACGCACGCTATTGGCGCGAGGAGCTCGCGCTGTCGACCGATCGCATGCTCGAGATCCTCGACTGTCCGAAGCCGACGATCGCGCAGGTCCACTCCTACTGCCTGGCGGGGGGCACCGATCTGATGCTCGCATGCGACCTCGCGGTGGTCGCCGACGACGCGAAGTTCGGATACGTCGACGTGCGGTTCGGCTCGGGTGTCGTCTCGATGTTCCTGCCCTGGGTCATCGGGGTGCGACAGGCCAAGGAACTGCTGTTCACCGGGGAAGACCGGGTCGATGCCGAAGAGGCCCTGCGCATCGGCATGGTGAACCGCGTCGTGCCGGCGGACGAGCTCGATGGCGCCACGCTCGAGCTCGCGAACGAGATCGCGAAGAACGAGCCGTTCGTGGTGCAGACGACGAAGCGAGCGGTGAACCGTGTCTGGGACGTCGCGGGTTTCCGGGTCGCGATGGCGGCGAACACCGAGCTCGACACGATGATCGAGACCACGAACCTGCCCGCGCGCGACGAGTTCCGCCGCATCACGCAGGAGGAAGGGCTCAAGGCCGCGATCGCCTGGCGCGATGCGCGGTTCCGCGGAGACGGCGGGTGAGCCCCAGCCGGCGCGCGTCGTGGTCCCGCTCCGACCTGACCCCGCTCCTGGCGCCGCGGTCGATCGCGGTCGTGGGGGCCTCGGAGTCGCCGGACTCGTGGGCGCCGGAGATCGAACGCTCCCTGCGGCACATCGGCTTCGAAGGCGATCTCTACCCGATCAACCCGAAGTACGACCGCGTCTGGGAACGTCGGTGCCTGCCCTCGATCGCCGAGCTGCCCCGCGGTGTCGACCTCGTGGTCTTCGTCGTGCCGGCGCGCGTGGTCGTCCGCATGATCGACGAGTGCGGCGCCAGAGGCGTGAGGGGGATCATGGTGGTTTCCTCCGGTTTCGCCGAGGCCGGCGAGGAAGGCGTCGAGCTGCAGGCGCAGCTCCGAGAGGCGGCCCTGCGCACCCACATCCCCGTACTCGGCCCCAACGTCGAGGGATTCGTGAACTACGTCGATCTCGCCGCTCCGTACGGAACCACGCCGCCCCCGGAGCCGCTCCCCGGCACGATCAGCGTGATCAGCCAGAGCGGCACGGTCGCCTGGGCCATGAGCCAGACGGCGTCCGACCGCGGGGTGGGCTTGCGGATCGTCCTGGGGGTCGGCAACGAAGCCGTGCTCGGGCTCGGTGACATGTTCGAGTGGGCGGCGGGGGATCCGACCACGCGGGTCGTGACGAGCTACATCGAGACGATGCGCGACGTCGAGGGCATCGGCCGGGGGCTCGATGCGCTGCGGACGGCGGGAAAGCCGGTGCTGATCTGCGCGCCCGAGGGTCGCAGCGAGGCGGCGCGCCGGTCGATCGTGGCTCATACGGGGGCCCTCGCCGGGAACACGACGCTGCGCGATGCCTGGCTGCGGGCGCACGGGGCGATCCTCGTCGAGGACCCGGTGACGATGTTCGAGGCAGCCCTGTTGCTGTCGAAGGTGAGGAAGCTGCGCGCGACAGGCATCGCGGCGGCGCTGCAGTCGGGCGGGGCCTGCACGTTGTTCGCCGAGGCGGCCGGCGCGGCGGGGCTGGACCTCCCGGAGTTCTCGCCGGGGACGAAGCGACGGTTGAGGAAGGTGCTGCCGCACTTCGCGTCACAGAACAACCCGCTCGATGTGACCGGGCAGGCCGCGGTCGAGACCGAGATGTACGAGGATGCGCTCGAGGCCTTGGCGAACGATCCCTCGATCGGTCTCGTCGCCTTCGACGCGTTCCCTCCGCGGATCGAGGGGGAGACGCCCTGGGCCGATCCCGTGTTGCGCACGGTGAAGGATCTGCAGCGTCGGACCCGGGTCGCGTTCGTGAGCGTCGCGATGGGGCCGCTCTCCTACCTTCCGGCGGCCAAGGCGTTCACGCGGAAGCACTCGCTGCCGTTCCTGCAGGGGCATCGCGCCTCGGCCGGAGCCATACGGGCGCTCGTCGAGTTCCGGGAAGTGAAGCGGCGGCCGACCGTCGACCAGATGCCCCCGCATCCCGATCGGGGGAAGGCGTTGCGGGCATTGCGCGGGCGCGAAGGGCCGATCGACGAGGAGACCGGGGCCAAGATCCTGGCCCTCTACGGGGTCGCGCGGCCCAGGGAACGATCGACGATCTCGCCAGAGCAGGCTGCGGCGTTCGCTCGAACGATCGGGTTCCCGGTCGTCGTGAAGGCACAGGCGCCCGAGATCCCGCACAAGGCGAAGCTCGGTGGGGTGCGGCTCGGGCTCCGGAACGCGACCGATGTCGAGGTCGCGGCTGCCGAGGTGCTCGAGGCGGCGGAGAGAGCCGGCGCGAGGGCACCGAAGGTGCTCGTGCAGCAGATGGTTCACGGCGCGGAGGTGCTCGTGGGTGCCGTGGTCGACGATCGGTTCGGTCCGATGATCACCATGCGCCCCGGCGGTGCGCTCGCGGAGGCGGGCGAGGCCGAGTTCGTGCAGTGCCCGCTCACGTCGGCACAGGCCCGCACGTTCGTGGCCGAGCAGGCTGCCCGTTGCGGGCTCGACCCCGACGTGCACGACGTGAGGGCGGCCGCCAAAGCCGTCGAGGCGATCTCCCGCATCGTGCACGACCTGCGAGGCCGATTGACGTCGTTCGAGGCGAACCCGCTGCTGGTGGGCGAACGGGGAGCCGTGGCCGTCGATGCTCTCGCGGAAGTCCGTCCCGCGTGATCTTCGGTCTCGCGGCCGCCCTCGGATGGGGGCTCGCCGACTTCACGGGAGCCGTCGCCGGCCGGCGGATCGGCAGCTTGCCGACCGTGCTGATCGCGCAGCTCCTGACCACCACCGTGATGACGGTGGTCATGATCGAAGGCGGTCACGGCGTCGGGGTGTTGGCGCCGTACGCAGCCTTCATCGTGCTGAACGGGCTGGCCTCGGGCGGCGCCTACCTCTCGCACTACCGGGCGCTGCAGCTCGGGCCCGTCGCCGTGGTCTCGCCGATCGGAGCCACGTACGCAGCGGTCGGGGTGGGGCTCGCCGTGCTCCTGTTGGGCGAGCGCCCTGGGCCGGCCGCGCTCGCCGGCGGGGTCGTCGTCGTGGCGGGCGTGATGCTCACCTCCACCGATCTCGCCAAGGTGCGAGCCGGCACGCATACGCGGGCGCCCGGTCTCCCCTGGGCGATCGTCTCGGCGGTGCTGTTCGGCATCGGGGGGTTCCTGCTCGGCTACTTCGCGCAGGAAGTGGGCTGGGTGCCGGGGTTGTGGGCGTCGCGCTGCGCCCAGTTGGCGATGTTCGTCGCGATCGCGCTGTTGCGAAGGCACGAGTTCGATCGAGTGGGCTGGAACGCGGGCGTCATGGTGGCGCTGCTGTCTGGCGCCGGCGATCTGCTCGGTGTCGTGACGTATTCGATCGGCGCCGCTCGGGGCCTCGTGTCGGTGGTGTTGATCGCCTCTGCCGTCTTCCCGCTGATCGCGGTCGCGATGTCGATCGCGTGGCTGCACGAGCGGCCGGTGGCCAACCAGTACGTGGGCATCGCGCTGGTCGTGGCCGGACTCCTGGTGCTGGGGGTCGCCTGAGATCCGCCACCCGAACAGGTTGTCGGCTCCGCAACCCCTGACTTGCGCGTGCTCCCGGGTGGACCGACTATCCGGAGGTCCATACGGTGGGCCCGCGCAGGCCTGAGCCGGGAGGGGGTGCCGCGCCTTGGCCGAGACGCCGAACGCCACGGTGTCGTGTCGCAACGTCTGGAAGGTCTACGGGCCGAAGGCCGATCGCATCGTGGGAACGCCAGATGCCGATCTGCCGCGCGCCGAGCTCCTCGCGAAGACCGGGTGCGTAGCGGCGGTGCGCGACGTCTCGTTCGACGTCGCACAGGGCGAGGTCTTCGTGGTGATGGGGCTCTCGGGATCGGGCAAGTCCACGCTCGTCCGCATGCTCAACCGCATCCACGATCCGACCGCGGGGGAGGTCCTCGTCGACGGGTCGGACATCATGGGGATGAGCGACGACGAGCTGCGGACCGTGCGCCGAACGAAGGTCAGCATGGTCTTCCAGCACTTCGGTCTGCTGCCACATCGGCGGATCGTCGACAACGTGGCGTTCGGACTCGAGATCCAAGGGGAGGAGAAGGATCCGCGCATCCGCAAGGCCACCGAGGTGCTCGAGGTCGTGGGGCTCGGGGGCTGGGGCGACCGCTTCCCCGACGAGCTCTCCGGCGGCATGCAGCAACGCGTGGGTCTCGCTCGAGCCTTGGCGACGGATCCCGAGATCATGCTCTTCGACGAGCCCTTCAGCGCGCTCGACCCTCTCATCAGGCGTGACATGCAGAACGAGGTTCGCCGTCTCCAGAACGAGATGAAGAAGACGATGGTCTTCATCACGCACGATCTCGCCGAGGCATTGAAGCTCGGCGACCGCATCGCGATCATGAAGGACGGAGCCTTCGTCCAGGTTGGCACCCCCGAGGAGGTCGTGGCGCACCCTGCCGACGACTACGTCGCCGACTTCACCAAGGACGTGCCACGAGCCCACGTGTTGACGGCCCGGGCGATCATGCGGCCGGCCAACGGCCTCGGCTCCACCGATGGTCCGGCGGTATCGCCGTCGACGGTCGTCCAGGCACTGATCCCCATGGTCGCAGACTCCGACGACGCGATCCGAGTCGTCGATGAGGGCGATCTCCTGGGCCTCATCGACCGGAGCGCGGTGATGGCCGCGCTCGTCGAAGGAGGGGAATAGGTGGCGGTCGCGCCTCCGCGGTCGAGGATCACCGTCGATGAGACGGCCGTCGCGTCGCCTACGGTCGCCCCGCCCAACCCGTGGCCGCGGCGGCTGATCTGGACGGCCGCGGTCGTCGTCGCCGTGGTGATCGGCTTGGTGTGGCTGCGCCCGGGATTCCCCGAGCGATGGGTGGTCGACGTTACCGCCTGGTTCGACGCGTTCCGGGACTGGGCCATCCAGAACCGCGACACGAGTCCGTTGTTCACCTATCTCCTGACGCCGATCGAGGACGGCGTCGATTGGTTGATCGACAACACCGTGGTGGGGCTCGAACGCATGACGTGGCTGGGCCTGCTCGTCGGCGCGGCCGCGCTCGCAGGCGTACTAGCCGGTTGGAAGATGTCGGTGCTGGCCGGTGCGGGCGTGCTCGCCTTCGGTCTGTTGGGCGTGTGGGATGCGAGCCTCGAGACCCTCGCGCTCGTGATCGTGTCGGTGTCGATCGCGGTGGCCATCGGCGTGCCTCTCGGCATCTGGGCGGGACGGCGACCACGGGTCGAACGGATGCTGAGGCCGGTCTTGGATGCGATGCAGACGATACCCGCGTACGCGTACCTGCTTCCCGCCGTGCTGCTGTTCGGGATCGGGAATCCCCCCGCGCTCATGGCGACGTTGGCGTTCGCACTCCCACCGGCGATCCGGCTCACGGCATTGGGCATCCGTAACGTGCCCGAGTCATCGCTGGAAGTCGCCACGTCGTTCGGATCGACCGAGCGTCAGAGGATGCGGCTCGTGCAGGTACCGCTGGCGAAGCCGTCGATCATGCTCGGTGTGAACCAGACGATCATGATGGCGCTCGGCATCGTCGTGATCTCGGCGTTCGTGGGCGCCGGCGGTCTGGGCCAGACCGTGCTGGACGGTCTGCAGCGAGGCATCGGCGGGGTCGGCGAGGCCCTGAACGGGGGGATCGCCATCGTCGTGATGGCGATCGTGTTCGATCGCGTCTCGACCGCATGGAGCGAGAAGGGGCGTCGCCACACCGAACCTCCGAGTGTGATGGGACACGTCCTCACCCGCGGCCAGCTCGCGGCCGCAGCCGCTGTCCTCACAGTGGCGGCGGTCGTGATCGGACGCGAGGTCCTTCGTCAGCAATCCTTCCCCGAGGGATTGGATTTGTCCGTCGCTCCGGTCGCCGACGCCATCGTTCGATGGTCACAGGCGAACCTGAGCGGTATCGCGAGCGCGGTGAGCGATTTCGTCCTGATCCGACTCCTCGACCCGCTCGAGTCGCTGTTCGTGGGCGTGCCGTGGTGGATGGTGGCGGGAGCGTTCGGCCTGATCGGATGGCGCGTCTCGGGATGGCGCTTGGCCGTCGGGTCCTTCGCGTGCATCGGGGCGCTCGGCGTGCTCGGCATGTGGGATCTCTCGATGGGGACGCTCGCCCAGGTGCTCGTGGCGGTGGTGATCACGCTGTTGTTCGCGATCCCGCTCGGCATCCTCGCAGCCAAGAGCGATCGTTTCGAGCGCATCTCCAAGCCGGTGCTCGATGCGATGCAGACGATGCCCGCGTTCGTGTACCTGGTGCCCGTGCTCTTGCTGATCGAACCGGGTCGGGTGCCCGCGATCATCGCGTCGGTCATCTATGCCTTGCCGGTAGGCATCAGACTCACGAACCTGGGGATCCGGCAGGTCCCCGCTGAGGTCGTGGAGGCGGGGCGCTCGTTCGGGGCGACCTCCGGACAACTCCTTTGGAAGGTTCAGCTCCCGCTGGCCAGACCGTCGATCCTGCTCGGGGTGAATCAAACGATCATGATGGTTCTGTCGGTCGTGATCATCGCCGGACTGATCGGCGCCGCCGGGCTCGGCCAGGAGGTCGTGTTCGCGCTCGGCAAGCAGCAGATCGGGCGCGGGGTCGTTGCCGGCGTCTGCATCCTGCTCCTGGCGGTCGCTCTCGACCGTATAACTCAAGCGATGGGGTCTGCACCGAGATCGATGAGGGGTCCCGTGGGGATGGGACTCGGCTGGTGGTACCGCGTGCGGGCGATCACGAAGTCGGTCGAAGACGACCGAGGGAGGGAGAACGGATGAGGAAGCACAGGTTCGCGTGGTCGCTGTCGATGGTGGCGGTCGCCGCGCTCGTCCTCGCCGCGTGTAGCGACGTCGATGAGGGTGATGGAGACACGGGTGGTGGGGCCACCGACGGAGGCGCGACGGCCGCGGCGCAGTGCGGGAGCGACACGATCACGCTCGCGGTCAACCCGTGGGTCGGCGCCGAGGCGAACGCCGCGGTGGCGCAGGCGGTGATGCAGAACGAGATGGGCTGCACCGTCGAGCTGCAGGAGATCAACGAGTCGGGTCAGTTCCCCGCGATGGCGGACGGCGATGTGGATGCGACGCTCGAGGTGTGGCCGAGCGGTCACTTGAAGGATCGGAAGGACTACATCGAGAAGGCCGGCTCCGTCGTCGATGGCGGCGAGCTCGGCATTGTGGGCAACATCGGCTGGTTCATGCCGTCCTACCTCGTCGATGAGAACCCCGATCTCGCGACGTGGGAAGGCTTCAAGGACGACGCCGACGCGTTCGCCACGGCCGAGACCGGCGACAAGGGCAGGTTCCTGGGGGCCGACACGACGTATTCGATCTTCGACGAGGCGATCATCGAGAGCCTCGGCCTCGACCTCCAGGTCGTCTACAGCGGCTCCGAGGCGGCCTCACTGGCGGCGCTCGACAAGGCGTACAACGCTCAGGAGCCCATCTTGATGTACTGGTGGACGCCGCAGTGGGCCAACGCGAAGTATGACTTGGTGGAGGTGGAGCTCCCTCCGTACAACGAGGAATGCGCCGCGATCGCAGCCGAAGATCCTGACGCCGCCGTCGGGTACAACTGCGACTACGCCGAGGACGTGCTCTACAAGGCGTTCAGCGCCGAGTTCGAAGGAAAGGATCCCGCGGCGTTCGAGTTCCTGTCGAACTTCGAGTGGACGGAGCAGGACCAGAACGAGGTTGCGCTCGCCATCGAGGAGGGAACCGATCCCGCGGAGGCCGCGCAGACCTGGATCGACGCCAACGCCGACCTCGTGCAGGGGTGGCTGCCGGCCGCCTGATCGGCGACCCAGGCATCCGCAGCGACGTCATGAGGGCGGCCCGACAGGGTCGCCCTCGATCGCCCCCGGGGGAATGGCGGAGGGCGCAGAGAGCGTTCTCAGTAGCACCGACACCGCCCGAGAGAGGAATCAGCCATGCCCGCCGTCACCGTCGACGACATCACGGCCCTCGAACGCATCCCGAAGCTCGACGCGACGCTGTCGCAGCGTCCGCTGAGGTCGTTGACCCTTGCTCCCGGCGGCTTCGAGGGCGAGGGGTTCCCCGTCCGTCGAGCGTTCGCGGGCGTCGATCTGGCCGACCTCGATCCGTTCATCCACATGGATCAGATGGGCGAGGTCGAGTACGCACCGGGCGAACCCAAAGGCACGCCGTGGCACCCGCACCGCGGCTTCGAGACGGTCACGTACATCATCGACGGCACGTTCGAACACGAGGACTCGAACGGCGGGGGCGGCACGATCACGAACGGCGACACCCAATGGATGACGGCCGGAGCGGGCATCCTGCACATCGAGAAGCCGCCCGAGGCGCTTGTGGCGAGTGGCGGGCTGTTCCACGGCATCCAGCTCTGGGTGAACCTCCCCAAGGCCGAGAAGTGGGCGGCCCCTCGATACCAGGACCTGCGGGCGGGCGAGGTCGGCTTGCTGGCATCGAGCGACGGCGGCGCGCTCGTCCGCGTGATCGCGGGCGCCCTCGCCGGGCACGCGGGGCCCGGCGACACGTACACGCCGATCACGCTCGTGCACGCCACGGTCTCGCCGGGCGCGACGCTCGATCTGCCGTGGGATCCGACGTACAACGCGCTGGCGTACGTGCTCGCCGGCTCCGGGACGGCGGGCCCGGAGGCGCACCCGATCGAGACGGGCCAGCTCGCCGTCTTCGGCGCCGGCGACGGGATCCGCCTGGCCGCCTCGACCTCCCAGGAGTCACGCTCACCCGAGGTCGAGGTGCTCATGCTCGGCGGACGCCCGATCCGCGAGCCCGTCGCGTGGTACGGGCCGTTCGTGATGAACACGCGTGACGAGCTCCTCGTGGCGTTCGAGGACTACCAGGCCGGACGGTTGGGCTCGGTGCCCGCCGTTCACCGCACCCCCGATCACGTGGTCGAGACGACGCCCTCGCAGGGGTAAGCGGCCGAAGTCCACGAGCTCCCCAGGGGTTGCGCATCGCGCGACCACCGCGTTGCCTGCGCATCTCGCCGTGCGACCATGACGTCGTCGCCACACAGCGGGAGTTTCCAGGTATGCGCGAGCGCGCTCGAACCGTGATCGTCGGCGCCGGGATCGTCGGCGTTTCGGCCGCGTATCACCTCACCGAGCTCGGCGAGACCGACGTGCTCGTGCTCGACCAAGGGCCGCTGTTCGAGACCGGCGGGTCCACGAGCCACGCGCCGGGGATCATCTTCCAGACGAACGGCTCCCGCACGATGTGCCGCATCGCGCAGGACTCGGTCTCGCTCTATGACTCCCTCGACCTCGACGGCGAGCGCGTCTGGTACGGCCACGGGAGCCTCGAGGTCGCGACGACGCCCGAGCGCATGCAGGAGCTGAAGCGGCGGCAGGGGTTCGCGCGCTCCTATGGCCTCGAGGGCACGGAGATCGTCTCGCCCGACGAAGCCGCGCGGCGGTCGCCGCTCTTGGACCCGTCGACGATCCTCGGCGCGTACTGGGTGCCGAGCGATGGCGCGGGCAAGGGCGTCAAGATCGTTGAGGCGCTCGCGCGGAGGGCCGGGGACGCCGGTGTCTCGTTCGAGGGCGGCATCGAGGTGACCGGCTTCGACATCCGCGACGGCCGCGTGCACGGCGTGCTGACCGACCGCGGGAGCGTGGAGTGCGAACGGGTGCTGCTGTGTGCCGGGATCTGGGGTCCGTCGGTGGGAGCGCTCGCCGGAGTGCCGATCCCGCTCGTGGCCGTGCAGCATCAGCTCGTGTGGACCGATCCGATCCCCGAGCTGGGCGGACGCTCCGGAGACCTCGATGCCGACACCTGGATGCAGCAGCCGGTCGTGCGCCACCAGGACATGTCGCTCTACTTCCGCCAGCGCGAGGATCACTTCGGGGTCGGGAACTACCGCCACGAGCCAATCGTCACGCCGCAGAGGGCGATCCGGAAGCCGGGCGCTCCGATGCAGCCGTCGCTGATGCCGTTCACGCCCGAGCATCTCGACGCGTGCGAGGCGGAGGCGTCGCGCATGTTCCCCGCGCTGGCCGGGCGGATGCGCCCGAGCGATCCGGCGCGCACGCTGAACGGCATGTTCTCGTTCACGCCCGATGCCGGGTCGATCGTGGGGGAGAGCGCCAAGGTTCGGGGCTTCTGGGTGTGCGAGGCGGTGTGGGTGACCCACGCGGCGGGCATGGCGAGGCAGGCCGTCGAATGGATGATCGAGGGTTCGCCCAGCTACGACCTCGCCGAGGCCGATGCGAACCGGTTCTATCCGTTCCAGACCTCCGCGCCCTATGTGCTCGAGCGCGGGAAGCAGCAGTACCGCGAGGTCTACGACATCATCCACCCGCTCCAGCAGCCGTCGGAGCCACGTGATCTGAAGCTGACGCCGTTCGTCGAACGCCATCGCGAGCTGGGCGCCGAGTTCTTCCAGGGAGCGGGGTGGGAACGTCCGCAGTGGTTCTCGGCGAACCGCGAGCTCGTGGACGGCGTGACGCACGGATGGGCGCGACGCACCGGCTGGGCGGCGCGGGGATGGTCGCCGGAGGTCGGCGCCGAGCACCTCGCCACCCGGGAGCGGGTGTCGCTGATCGACATCACGCCGTTCGCGAAGTTCGACGTGACGGGGGCGGACGCCCTCGCCTACCTCGAGCGCGTCTTCGCGAACAGGATCGACCGGCCGGTGGGAACGGTGGTGTACACGTCGGCGCTCACCGAACGCGGCGGCATCCGGCTCGACCTCACGGTCACGCGCAAGGACGAGGATCGGTTCCGCGTCGTGACCGGCGGCGGGTCGGGCCAACACGACGAGGCGTACCTGCGATCGCTGATCCGCGAGGGGGAGCGCGTGCAGATCACGGTCCGGACGGGCTCGCTCTTCGCGCTCGGCCTGTGGGGCCCGAGGGCGCGTGACGTCCTGGCGGCCGTGACCGACGTCGACGTGTCGAACGAGGCGTTCCCGTACCTCACGGCCCGCTACCTGAGCATCGGCGAGGTCACCCCCGTGTGGGCGCAGCGCATCAGCTACGCGGGCGAGCTCGGGTGGGAGCTGTACGGACAGATCGCGATGGGCCGGCGGGCGTGGGACGTGCTCCGGCAGGCCGGGCGTGAGCACGGGCTCGTCGCCGCCGGCGCCGGGGCGTTCGACTCGCTCCGGCTCGAGAAGGGGTACCGGCTCTGGGGCCAGGACATCGACACGGAGCGTGATCCGCTCGCCGCCGGCCTCGGCTGGGCGGTGCGGTGGGACAAGGACTTCATCGGCAGCCCGGCCCTCGAGGCGATCCGCGACGGCGAGGGCCCGAGGCAGCGCCTCACGTGCCTGACGCTCGACGACGACCGTGCGGTCGTGATGGGCAAGGAGCCGCTCTGGCACGACGACCGGGTCGTGTCGTACGTGACGAGCGCGAACTACGGCTATTCGATCGGCCGCGGCATCGTCTACGGCTATCTGCCGATCGAGCTCGCCGTGGAAGGCACGCCGATCGAGGTCGAGTACTTCGGCGAGCGGCTGGCCGCGAC
>Ga0075309_1000116_pt1 | contig 11897 bp, 14 predicted proteins | sample MayberryNE_Catta_4_FD_120057 | JGI IMG/M metagenome (GOLD analysis project Ga0075309, IMG submission 120057) | Natural and restored wetland microbial communities from the San Francisco Bay, California, USA, that impact long-term carbon... | ecosystem: Environmental > Terrestrial > Soil >... | reverse complement strand
GAACGTGCCATATGAGACGAGAGTCGGCGGAATCAATCCGCGTTACTGTCGAGTTTGTGGTCAAGCGATCGACCATCCATGTTGGCGAGCAATCGGCTGAGGGCCCAAATCTGGATGTAATTTTTTTTGTGAGTCTTCTGTGAGATCTTGGGCGAGGGAGTTAAAATAAAATCACTGGCTACGCACGTCGGAGGATTTTGAAAATTGGACGCGTTAATTCGTCACTAGGGCCGTTATGGACTGAATTCGAGGGGTTCTGAGAAACCCGGCATGGATATTTCGCTATCGCTATGCCGTGGCTTGCGGAAAGCCGTCAGGCGGTCGGAGTTTAGTTGGTTCGCATAAATAAGGAGGCAGATTCGGGTTTAGGGATATAACCGCGGGAAAGTCGGCAGGAGACGCGCGATCCTGGCATGGCTGTGTCATTCCCGCAGAAATACGTGAGGAGGGTTACATGCTGCAAGACGCCCCAATGTATGCATACATACCTGCGAAGGACGTGTCCCGCGCGCGTGGATTCTACGAGGAGAAGCTGGGCTTCAAGCCCAAGCAGGAAACCGCGGGCGGCGTAGTCTACCGGTTTGGTCAAGGTACCGCGTGCTTCCTGTATCCGACGCCAAACGCCGGCACCTCCCAGGCGAGTCAAGCGTTCTGGCAGGTCGAGGATATTGAACACGAGGTCGCGGAGCTGAAGGCGCGCGGGGTGAACTTTGAAAAGTACGACATGCCCGAGATGGACGAGAACGGCATCTCGACCGCAGGCGCGGCCAAGGCTGCGTGGTTCAAGGACACCGAAGGAAACATCATGGCGTTGATCCAGAGTCTTTGAGTTCCGTTCCGGCATGTTCGGCGGTAGGTCTCGTTCCGACCGCGCCTGAAGGCAATGTCGGCGTCCTGCCAAGTCCTGAAAATTGGTGTCGCACAACGGCACAATCCACAGTGACGCTCTACCGGCCGCGATCTTAACCGTCGTGATCCCGCGGCTGTACCCTTCGAGTCCGACAAGAGGTCTGGGCTAAGAGAGAGTGTCGTATAATGGCGTACTCCAGCCGACGCGTTCGCGCGCCGCTGTTGAGGGGCGACAAGAATCCGAGGCGATTAGATCGAGATGAAGATTTCTTACGTCGCTACTGACTTAGAATTTGATTCGACAAACGATCTCTCTCATATCGTGGAGGAACTGGGAGACAACGTCTCTGTTCATTTCAATGAATGGGTTGGGGATGTCTATCGGGTCGCGTTGGGTGTCGGCCATTGCGACACCCGTGCCGATGAGGCGGTTGCGTTCTACTGCTCTCTCCTTGAGAGGCTATCTGATTCAGCTAAAATTTCGTGGAATCGATGTACTCGTCGGGTGCTAGACATTGCGTTCGAGAGTGGTACGGCACCCAAAAGCGCGACCTACGAACTTCCCGAGGAATTGGTGCGCCGGGTATCCGATTTGGGTATGAGTCTAGCTGTAACGATTTATCCGGCCGGGTCCTATTCGGATACAGGTAAGGAATAATAATCGGCTTTATGCTCACATTGGATGAGTACGGTGTTGATATTGCGGCGCGAGATATAGAGGCAGATGAACGGGCCCTGTAGGAGCAAACATGAGCGAACAAGTTTCACCGTCCGAATACCTCGTCATTTCGCGCGGACAATGGGACAAGGATCTCGCCCCGGAGGAAATCCAGAAAGCGATCGACCAATTCTATGTCTGGCTGGCCCGGCTCGTCGATGAGGGCAAGATGAAAACCGGACAACGACTGGCGAGCACGGGAAAGACGGTGTCGAGGAATGTCGTGACGGACGGCCCTTTTGGCGAAACCAAGGAAGTCATCGGCGGCTACTGGTTCATCGTCGCCGGCAGCCTCGATGAAGCTGCGCAGATTGCCGCAGGAAACCCGTGTTTGAACTGTGGCTTATTCTTCGAGATCCGGCCCATCGACCCGGAGAGGGCCAGCGCCTTCACGGTGACGACAGAGACCCCAAGCCAACACAGACAACGTAACCTCTAATGACGTTTTCAACTAACGCGGTGCGGGGGCGGCGTAAGATTTAGCTTTCGTCCTCGCGCCGGCAAAAGTCCAGCGTAAACGACCGAGAGACGTGGATGATGAGTCAAGCACTTAAAGGGAAAGTGGCGTTGGTCGCAGGGGCAACGCGTGGTGCGGGGCGCGGCGTTGCCACGGAACTGGGCGCCGCGGGAGCTACCGTATACTGCACGGGCCGGACCACGCGCACGCAACGCTCCGAGTATAACCGTTCCGAAACGATTGAAGAGACGGCCGAGCTGGTGCAGCAGGCCGGCGGCCAAGGCATCGCCCTGCAAGTCGATCATTTGGACGCAGCGCAAGTGGAAGCGCTGGTGGCGCGGATCGAGCGCGAGCAAAGTCGTCTGGATATTCTGGTCAACGATGTTTGGGGAGCGGACTTTTTGATCGAATGGAACGTGCCGGTGTGGAAACACTCGCTGGAAAACGGCCGGCGTATGCTGCGGCTCGCCATCGATACGCATATCATCACGAGTCACTTCGCATTGCCTCTTTTGATCCAGAATCCGGGCGGGCTGGTCGTCGAGATGACCGACGGCACTGCCGAATACAACAACGCCAACTACCGGTTGTCGCTGTTCTATGATCTCGCCAAGACCTCGGTCATTCGCATGGCTTGGGCGCAGGCGAAAGAGCTTCGGCCCCATCGGTGCACGGCCGTTGCCCTGACTCCCGGCTGGCTGCGTTCCGAGATGATGCTGGATGCCTACGGCGTCAGTGAAGCAAATTGGCGTGAGGCGATTGCGAAGCAACCGCATTTCGTTATTACCGAAACGCCACGGTACGTGGGTCGTGCGGTTGCGCATCTCGCTGGAGATCCTGAGGTTGAGCGCTGGAGTGGTCAGTCGCTTTCGAGTGGTCAACTCGCAAAAGTGTACGGTTTCACCGATCTTGACGGTTCTCAGCCCGATGCTTGGCGCTATGTTGTTGAAGTTCAGGATACCGGTAAGCCAGCCGATGCGACCGGATACAGATAACTCAGCCAGCAAAGGCATGCCCAGCGAAGGCTACAGCGTTCGCCTGCGTTCCAGCTTTCCATGATTTTCTGCTGAGGAAATACTGGAGTCCATAAGTGAGTTTGTTATTTTTTTGAGAGCGGCGTTATCCAACCGAGCCTGCGCTTAGGTCGAAGCGATATAGCTTTCACACCTAAACGCCAGGGTCGGTGGGCGAACCGCTCGTTGAACGTCCTGCGCGTGTTTGTTCGTTAGGCCGCTCAGAGTCTTTTGGGGGATGCGAATATGATGCAAGGTGGGTGTTTTTGTGGGGCCATTCGCTACCAAGCGGACGATCTGCCCTTTCATGAAACCAATTGCCACTGTTCGATTTGCCGCCACACGAGCGGGGCTCCCTTCGTCGCCTGGTTCAGCGTGCCCAAAGCTCGTTTCCGGATCCTTGCCGGTGAGCCAACGCGGTTCAGATCGTCTCGTCAGGCCACGCGGAGCTTTTGCTCCTCTTGCGGGACACCGTTGACGTTCGAGCATGACGATTTTCCGGAAGAAGTCGATGTCACGATCTGCAGTCTGGATAATCCCGAAGCGGTGCTGCCTAAGGCTCATATATGGACCAGCAGTCGATTGACCTGGATCAACCTGACCGACGGTTTGCCGTCCTATCGCGAGAGCCGTCCCGAGGGGGAGAACTCGCAGGATTAAAAAGGAATTGTATGGCGTCAACTCTCGCGCAAGAACATCCTATAGAGTGTGGCTTTCGCCAAACCGAGATTGCCTCAGCTTCCATGTCAACGGCAACGCAAGCGCGCACAGTGCAGCCATGATCCAAAACCCTTGCGCGCCCAAGCGCGCGTAGAGTGCGCCGGAGGCGAGAGTGAGCAGTGCAACGGCGGCTCCGATGCCGACCGTACCGTAGATTGCCTGCGCCGTGCCTTCGAGACCTTGCGGCACGATGCGCGCGATCAGACGCATGCAGGCGAGATGAAGCAGCGCAAACGTGATGCCGTGCAGCGGCTGCACCAGGGCAAGCGCAATCATATCGGCTGTCTGCGCCATCACCGCCCAGCGCAGCATGCCGGCCACTGCCGCGACCGCGAGCGCGCCGGCCGGCGTTAGCCGTGTCACGAGCGCCGGGCCAACGACGAAGAACACCAGCACCTCTGCGGCGACCGACACTGACCAGAGTAGACTTGCGGCAGCCGGTCCGATCCCGGAGGCACTCCAACGGATCACTGCAAAAGCGTCATGCATGGCGTGGCTGCCGAGAATAAGTGCGGCCACAAGAACGAGATTGCGAAAAACTGGAAGCCGGACCAAAATGAGCACACCGCCGGCCGGCGCGCGCACGGCATCGTTTGTGCGCGCGTGCATCACTTCCGGCACCAGGATCGCGGCAAAGGCTGCCGCGCCGAGCAGCAAAGCTTGCAGATAGACGATCACGTCTAGGCCGAATGCGCTCACCGCCTGGCCCGACAGCAAAGTGCCGACGATGAAGGCAGCCGAGCCGGTGCCGCGCACCCATCCATACTCGAAACCCCGGCGTCCGTTCCGCGGCGGCGGAGAAGCAGATCCCAACGCCAATGCGTCCGCCAACACCGTGATCGGTGCCAGGGACGCGGCATGCAGCAGGCTGATGCCGAGCAAAATCCAAAATCCATGCGCCGGAAGGTAACCGAGGGTCACCGAGGCGGCAAGCGCGATGCAGACGACGAGCACGACGCGGAGCGCCTGGATCAAGTCACCGACGCGGCCCGCGAGTGGGGACGTGAGCAATCGCACGGCCGTGCCCGCGCCAAGCACGACTCCAAGCTGCTCGGGCGACAAACCGCGCGCGCTGAAAAAAGCAGGCAAGAACGGAGAAGCGACTCCGAACGCCGCATACATCGCGGCATAAAGGAGGACAAATCTGGCCAGTGTGGGGTTGAGGGAACCGAACATCGCTTCCTGCAAAGCTTCAACAGAGCTCTTCGTCGAAGAACGGATGTGCGAACTGATCGGACTGGCTGTCAGAGGACCGACTTCATGACCGATTCGTGAACGGCCGATTCGAGAGCGACGCACTTCGCGCCTACGCAGCGCGCACAATGGAAACGTCAGACCCGTGACTCGCGAGCGGCGACATCGTTCCTAAACGGCTACTTCCAGGGTTAGAGTTGTAGAGTGCGTCCTGAATAAAAAATCCGCCACAAACCGCCGGAAATAACAAATGTCATCCTGAGTCCAGCGGAACAATCTGTTAATTTGCCGCCGAAAAGCAGATTCCTCATTCGAACGGGCAGCTTATCGCTACACCCACGAGAAGCTGTTATTGTGGCCGCGGAATTCTCCGTAATCAACCGGCGATCTCTTTGCACATTTTGCTTTATGAATGATCAAGACATTTCTTTCCTGCGCCAGCGTGGGACGCACCGCGATCCACGGCGGACTCATCCTGCGGGATGGATAAAACACGGCGGGCGCATTTACCAGTGAGCCATATGCACGAACGTGTGTGGAGGGCGGGTCACCGAAATGCCGGCTGATTGCGAGCTTAGGCCGTAGCAAACATTTGAGCATGTTAACCCCCATCCTCTTGCTCGTTCTGATGACGGCACCTTATCTGATCTCGCGTATGCTCGAGGCGATTATGCACCGTGAGGTCGATCTCCGCGGCGCGGGGGCGGTCGGTCTGACTCTGTTGTTCATCGTCACCGGCATTGGCCATTTCACTGAGACCGATTCGATGGCGCAAATGCTGCCGTCTTGGATCCCGCAGCGGGTTGCCGTAATCTATCTGACGGGAGTTTTGGAGTTTGCAATTGCTGCCGGTTTCTTTTTTCGTAAGACCAGGCGGATGACCGGCTGGATTGCGGTAATGATTCTCGTGCTGTTTTTTCCCGCAAATGTTTACGCCGCGATCCATCAAGTTCCCATGGGCGGCCACGCCTGGGGTCCCGTATATCTGCTGATTCGTGGTCCGCTGCAGCTCCTCATCCTGGCGTGGGTCTATTGGTTTGCGATCAGGACATCGCCATTAGCAGACCGCTGAAAAGACATCTTTTGCTTGTTGCGCTCAATGGCACTTTTAAAACATAACCGGTATTGGAGTACAGCAATGCTGGAGGGCTCCCTTACGGCTTGAATCCCAGGGCTCCAATACTCCTGCGTTCCAACACCCGCAACCTCTCATTAGCGTTGCGTTTCGCGCCTGCCGGGTTGTATTGTTTTAGAAGACGCTCGGCCGTTGCCCGGAGATTTTACTTAAACTATGGCCCATCAACCCTTAGAAAACTTGAATATTGCCGCGTTGGATCTTATGCCGTCGCCCGATGAGATTCATGCCCGCGTGCCGATCTCCGAGAGGGCGACGGAGAGAGTCTTTGAGGCGCGTGAGACGCTCAAGCGTATCCTCGATCGGAAGGACCACAGGCTTTTTATCGTGGTCGGACCGTGCTCGATCCACGATGCGATCGCAGGTCTTGACTACGCTCAGCGACTGAAAAAGCTGGCCGAACAGGTTCGCGACACGTTGTTTCTCGTCATGCGGGTCTATTTTGAAAAGCCCCGCACTTCGGTCGGGTGGAAGGGGTTTATCAACGATCCGCGCATGGACGATTCCTTTCATATCGAAGAGGGGATGGAACAGGCGCGCCGATTTCTTTTGCAAGTGAACGAGCTTGGTCTTCCCGCTGCGACCGAAGCGCTCGATCCGATCGCGCCGCAATATTTGGGCGACCTGATTTCCTGGACGGCCATCGGCGCGCGCACTTCCGAGTCCCAGACGCACCGCGAAATGGCTTCCGGCTTGTCGACTCCGGTAGGGTTTAAGAACGGCACGGACGGCAATATCGAGGTGGCAATCAACGGGGTAAAATCGGCGGCGCGGCCGCATAGTTTTCTGGGCATCAATCGGGAAGGGCGATCTTCGATCGTGCGCACCCGCGGCAATGCCTATGGCCATATCGTGCTGCGCGGCGGTGAACGCCCGAACTACGACACCGTTAGCATCTCGATGATCGAAAAGGAGTTGAGCAAAGCCCAGTTCGCCGCGAATATCGTGGTCGACTGTTCTCACTCCAATTCGTTCAAAGATCACAACTTGCAAGTGTTGGTCATGTCCGATTGCGTACACCAGATCCGAGAGGGCAACCGATCCATCGTCGGCCTGATGCTGGAAAGCAATATCGAGAGCGGTAACCAACCCATTCCTGCGGACCTTTCCAAGCTCAAATATGGGTGCTCGGTGACCGATCCATGCATCGACTGGCCGAGCACGGAAACTGCGATTCTTAGAGCGCGCGAACAATTAAAAGAGATCTTGCCGCAACGGCAAAAGTGAATCGAGATATCCGTCTTGAGAGAAGTATCATCAAAACCCTTTCGTCTCGTTACTCCGGCGGTTCTCCACCAGCTAAACTCAGAGTAGACCGATGTTCGATATTATTCTGGAAGAAATCGCTTCGGGTTTTCACGAACAGGACGATTTTTGGCGAGTCGTAATTCGGTTGACCTTGGCTATGCTATTCGGCGCGGTCGTGGGCGTGCAACGGGAGCGTTCGGGCAAAGCGGCAGGTGTCAGAACGCATATGCTCGTCGCTTCGGGTTCGGCGCTGTTTGTTCTCGCTGCGATGGAATTCGGTATGAACTCGGACCCGCTGTCGCGTGTCATCCAGGGACTGATTACGGGTATCGGTTTCCTGGGTGCCGGCGCGATTCTCAAATTGGAAGAAAAGCGTCAGATCGAAGGCTTGACGACCGCGGCCGGAATCTGGATGACTGCAGGGATCGGGTTGGCGATCGGTCTCGGACGGTTTGGCCTGGCGTTGGTGAGCGTGGTGCTCGCGTGGTTCGTGCTCGCCGCGGTCAAGAGGATCGAACGCTGGTTGAACCGTGACATTCCGGGAAGTCAGGAAACCGACTGCTGAGTAGGCATGAACTCTGCTCGTCGGTGCATTCCGCTGCGCGGAGATCTCTCCGGTGCCGCTCTTTGTATTCCTAAGCTGGCGTTTGTCGTTGTCGTGCAGTCATAGATCCGATGGTCTGTTACAACGTTTTGTGAAATAAGCTCGTTAGCGATGCGCATTTTTCTGAGTTACGCCTCGGAGGATCGCGAACAAGCCAAATTAATTTATCTGGCACTCCGCGATCAAGGTCAAAAGGTATTCTTCGATCGCGCCGATCTTCCGGCGGGCGAGGAGTATCACAATCGCATACGCAAAACGATCCAAGAATCTCACCTGTTCGTCTTTTTGCTCAGTCCGAACGCCGTCGATGCCAACAGCTATACGCTGACGGAATTGACCATCGCGGAAAAGGACGGCTTGAAACTTTTCCCGGTGGTGCTTAGCGAAACCGATATGGCCCGCGTTCCGGAGTCTATCAAGGCTGTTACGTTTTATCGGTCGGACGGCAATTTGACGGCGGGCGTTGCCGCCGAAGTTCACCGGATCGCCGGCGATTTCATGCGCAAACGGATCAAAAAGTTTGCGATCGCGGCGGCCATCATCGCGACGCTTTGCGTCGCGGTCTTTTACGTAATTGATGCGCGAAAAACAGGGGAATTGATCGGTAAGGACGGCGCGCCCGCGGTCTTGGTTGCGGCCGGCAGTTTCGTCATGGGCGATGATAGAAACTCGCCGCGCCGAGAGATCTACGTCGACGGATTTTACATGGATAAATACGAGGTCACGGTATCCCGCTATGCGAAATTTTTGCAGGCGACGGGCAATCTGAGGCCGCCGGAAGAATGGGATAGCGTCGATCTGGGGAGCGGCGCTGAGCTAGCGGTCGTCGGCGTCGATTGGCATGACGCAGACAGCTACTGCCGGTGGGCAGGTAAGCGTTTGCCAAGCGAGGCTGAGTGGGAAAAGGCCGCACGCGGTTCTGACGAGCGCCAATATCCCTGGGGCAGCGATGCGCCGACCCCCGAGCATGCAACATTCGGGAAGCCCTACGAAAGGCCGGTCTATAAGGATGGCGTCACCGAGGTTGGCAGACATTCCAGGGGCACGAGCCCATTTGGCCTTCACGATCTCTCCGGCAATGTAAGCGAGTGGGTGGCAGATTGGTATTCAGAGAGCTTTCCTCGAACCGAAGCGCAAAACCCGAAAGGGCCAGAAAAGGGGACGGCGAAAGTAATACGCGGCGGGGGATGGTATGATCCGCCGGATCGCATTGTGACCACCAAACGTATGTATTCGAGTCCCGATCAGCGCGACGACAGCAGCGGCTTTCGCTGCGCGAGTGACATTGGATGACTCGTAACAGGGTTTAGCATAATGGCTCGATTCGAAATCCACGATCGCTTACGCATCGATGCCCACACCCTGGGCAGATTCCAACTCTGTCATCTTTTGCTGCATAAGAACGCAGTTCTTCCGTGGTTTATCTTGGTACCGGAAACTGACGCTGCGGATCTTCTCGACTTACCGGAGGACCTGCGTAATAGCGCCGTGAACGAGGCGGCATTTGTGTCCGACTTCATCAAAGGAACGCTCGGGTATCCTAAGACAAACTTTGCCAGTATCGGCAATGTGGTGCCCCAGCTCCACCTGCACGTCGTCGGTCGGAGAGCCGACGATCCCTGCTGGCCCGCGCCGGTGTGGGGCAATCTGCATCAGATGCAGAAATACTCGACTCCAGAGCTGCGTCGTTTTACGGGCCTGCTCGGTCGCTATCCGACATTTAAGGTTGCCATGCGATAACAAAAACGCGGCAATAGCAATTCGGTGCGGTCGCTGCAGCGGCTTAATTCCGCGGCGAAACCAGAGCGGCCGTAAGAAAAGCTTCGACGAACGCGGCAAGCAGTAGCAACGGCACGATCACCGAGCAGAAATACTTGACTCCCTGAAGCACCTCGGCACCGATCGAGGTTTCAGCGCGACCGGCGAGGCGTTGCGCCGTCTGAGCGCCGATCAGCAACCCGATACTCGTACCCAGAAACACGGCAGGCAGTTCGAATATTCCGTGTGGCAAAATAGCCATCACCGACGGCCAGAGCCCGCGTGCTTGAGTCGAGATCGACAGGGCAACGCCGAGAGCGACGCCATTCGCCAACAAAAAAATCATCGGGACGATGCCGAGAAACAATCCTAATATGATCGCGCAGAGAGTCTTAAACGCGTTGTTCAGGAAGATTGCGCCGGCAAGCTTGAGCGGCGGCATGCCAGCAAATATCCTCACGAATTTGGCAAGCGTATCTTGGAAATGATCGGCGATCGAAGGAATTCGATCGACAGCCACCAAACCGGCGATGATGCCCAACGCGAACAGCATCAGACTTGCGATCAGATAAGGCCGCAGCCGGCGCAAGTAAGCTCGCCGTTCTTCGCGTCGCATGAGGAACATAAAATTCGAAGTGTCCGATGTGATCTTAGCAATATTCTCACGACCCGTTGAGGGTCAAAGCACAAAAAGTTCGAATACCCTGCACATGGAATTTGGCCGTAAATTAATCTATCGTTGCGCCTGGCCGCTCTGCTTGAGATGTGCCGGGCGAATTTGCTTCCGGCCGTTAGCGCCAGCCGTCGCGCGTTAAGATCGAGCTTAGGCACGGAGGAGAAATCGAACGCCTCGATGCCCGGATGACCATGAAAATCAAAACTATTCGATCCCAGGTGGTGCGTGTGCCGGTCGAGGAGCCCTTGGCGGGTGGGCCGCCGTATTTTCGTTCGCACAATCAGTTCGTCATTATCCGAGTCGACACCGAAGACGGTATTCAAGGCATCGGTGTGAGCTTCTTCGGCGGTCCGCTCAGCGGGGCGTTAAAGCATGCGATCGATCAACTCGGCGAGCTCATCCTCGGCGACGACCCGCTGCGCGTCGATGCGCTCGTGCAAAAGCTCCGAACCACGGCAGCCAGCTGTGGCCCGGGCGGAATTTTAACTTTGGCGATCGCCGGTATCGACATGGCGCTTTGGGACATCAAGGGCAAGTATCTCGGCCAGTCGCTCGGCGCCATGCTCGGGGGTTCGCGCGAGCGTGTGACGGCGTACGCCAGCGGCGCGCTGGTGCGGGCTTACCCGCTGGATCATCTCGTCAAGGCAGCGCGGACCCTGGTTGAAAAGGGCTTCAAACAGATGAAAACCCAGCTGGCGCTGCCGGGGGAGACGACGCCGGAGCGCGAGCTCGAACACGCACGGCGTATCCGTGAAGCCGTCGGACCGGACATTGATCTGATGTGCGATATCAACCAGCGCTGGTCCGTGCACCAGGCGATCGATATCGGCAAACGCGTCGAGGACCTCCACTTCTATTGGCTGGAAGACGTTACCGTTCATGACGACTACAGCGGCCTTGCGCGGGTTGCCGATGCGCTGATCACGCCGGTGGCGGGCGGCGAATGTTTGTACGGCGTCACGCCGTTTCGTCACATGATTGAAGCCCATTCGGTAGACATCGTCATGATCGATTTGATTCGCGTCGGCGGCATTAGCAATTGGATGAAAGTCGCTGCCATGGCGGAGGCATTCAATCTTCCCGTGGTGAGTCATTTGTTACCGGAAATTCATGTGCATCTAGTGTCGGCGGTTCCCAACGGCCTTACCGTCGAGTACATGCCATGGTCCTTCAAGTTGTTCGAAGAGGTTCCCGTGCCGGTGAACGGTGAACTCGTCGTGCCGACGAAACCGGGGCTGGGTCTCGAATTCAGCAAGGATATCGATCGTTACGTGGTGAGTTACTAAGGAGTTCGTTATTTAGTAGACCTACCGGGACGAAGGGGCGAGTCGTGGAAAGCGCAGGCACCAGGACTCAAAGGACGCTTTCGCACCCACCCCAAAATTAGGCACTCGGGGCGTGGATCGGGTGGTGGCCGATGACGCCCAGACGCTTTGCCTGGGCTTGGAACGAGTCGTCCCTTCGTGTCCAACAAACCCTGTTGTCTAGATACTTATGAACTCCTTAATAAATCCAACCGATCGTG
>Ga0075309_1000107_pt1 | contig 12352 bp, 13 predicted proteins | sample MayberryNE_Catta_4_FD_120057 | JGI IMG/M metagenome (GOLD analysis project Ga0075309, IMG submission 120057) | Natural and restored wetland microbial communities from the San Francisco Bay, California, USA, that impact long-term carbon... | ecosystem: Environmental > Terrestrial > Soil >... | reverse complement strand
CGACGTCGAGCACCTGGTCCAGGTCGTCTGGGTCCGCCAGCGCCACGCCCGCGTCGCCGCTCGCGGACAGGATCGCCCCTGCGACCACGGCTCGCTCGCCCCACCGCTCTGCCGCCCGGGTAGCTGCCTCCCCGGCGTCGACGTGGGTCTCCCGTCCCTCCTCGACCTCGCGCGCCATCATCAGCAGCCGGTCGACGATGCCCGCGAGCCGATCGACCTCGAGCTCCACGGCCCGCAGCTCCGACGCCACGGGTTCATCCGGGGCTTCGGCCATCGCCGAGCCCAGCCGGAGCTTCATGCCGGTGAGCGGCGTTCGCAGCTGGTGCGAGGCGTTGGCGACGAACTCGCGCTGCGCCCGAACCGTGCGTTCCATCCGGTCCGCCATGTCGTCGAACGACGTCGCGAGCTCCACGATCTCGTCGCCGCCTTCGACCGAACCAGCCCTCGTCGCCAGGTCGCCCCGGCCCAGTCTGCGAGCGGCGGCGGCCAGACGTGTGAGCGGCCGGGCCAATGAACGTGCGATCACGAACGCCAGCACCAACCCGGCCGCGAGTCCCGCGCCCGCGACGACGGCGATCGCGATCGTGGCCCTGGTGACGTTGCGCTGCACCTGCGCCACGTCTCTGGAGAGCCGCACCGCCCCCGCGAGGTCGCCGCCGTCGATCACCGGGGCCGCCGCCACCACGATGTCGCCTCCCTCGTCGACGCTGTTCCGCACGCCTGCCGAGGCGACCGAGCGCAGCGCCTGTCCCACCTCGGGCCGTCCGGGAGTGACGAAGTCCTGGCCGAGATCCTCGCCCTGGGAGTCCGCGACCACGGTGCCGCCCGCGTCCAGGACCACGACCCGGCCGCCGACGTCGTCGGCGAACCGGGCGATGTCGCCCGCGAGCCGTTCCCGAGCGGCCCCGGCACCCAACCGGTCTGCGTCGAGGAGCGCGGCGATCGTCTGGGCGTTCGTGAGCGCCACCGCCTCGAGCTCGGACCTCGCCCGGTCGCGCAGCACGACGCCCAGTGGAACCGTGAGGGCCACGATCACCACCAGCAAGACATAGGAGAACGAGATGACGAGGCGGGTCCGGACCTTCATCGACGCCTCACGCGCCGATGTCCGCGTCCGGACCCATGAAGCGGAATCCGACCCCACGGACCGTGGTGATGTAGCGGGGCGACGAGGGATCGTCCTCGATCTTCCTGCGTAGCCAGGAGATGTGCACGTCGAGGGTCTTCGTCGGCCCGAACCAGTGAGGGTCCCAGACCTCGTCCATGATCTCCTCGCGCCCGACCACCTCGCCCGCGCGCGACATCAACATGCGGAGCAGGTCGAATTCCTTGGCGGCGAGCTCGACGGTCCGGCCGTCCTTGGTCACGATCCTGGCAGCGAGGTCCAGTGACAGGTCACCGATCTCGATCGGTCCGCGCCTGGACGCGCCGCCGCGGCCTCGGCGCTGGATCGCCCGGATGCGCGCGATGAGCTCGGCCGCCGAGAAGGGCTTCACGACGTAGTCGTCCGCCCCGAGCTCGAGCCCGACGATGCGGTCGACCTCCTCGCCCCGCGCAGTCAGCATCACGATGACCGCGTCGGAACCGGCGCGGAACTCGCGGCAGAGATCGCGCCCGTCTCCGTCGGGGAGCATCACGTCGAGCAGCACGACGTCGGGCTCGTGGCGCTCGAAGGCCCCCCGCGCGTCGGCGAGCGAGGCCGCCACCTCGGGCTCGAACCCCTCGCGAACCAGGTGGTCGGCCAGCGGCTCGGCGATCGACGGCTCGTCCTCGACGACCAGCACCCGGGAGCCCACGCCTTGATGCTAGAGGGGCCTCCACCGAGGGTCCATCGCCGCGCTCGCGCGCTCACGCACCGAGGGCTCGCCGATCGCCGGGGCTACCCGGCTTCGTCGAGAGCACGAGCACCAGGCCGGCCACCGCCACGATCGACCCCGCGAGGAACGTGGCGCCGCGTCCGAACCCCGCAGCGACGAACCCGAGGGTCGCGGGGCCGAGACCGAAGGCGACGTCGAGGAACGCGCTCGTGGTGCCCATGACGGCGCCGCGTTCGCCGGCGGGCACACCTTCCACGGCCAACGCGAACAGCGCCGGCGTGAACAGGGCCACCCCCACCCCGAGGATCGTCGCGCCGAGCACGAGGCCGGCGGGCGTGCGCCACATGCCGATCACGGCGAGACCGACGGCGGTCAGTCCCAGCGCGATCCGCGTGCATCGCCCCGCGCCGAGGCGATCGGGGATCGTCGCGCCGAGGCTGCGGATCGCGACGACGATGCCCGCGAACAATCCCAGCACGAGGCTCGCCCCGCCCATGCCCAGGTCGAGCGCGTAGAGCGGCACGAACGTCAGGAAGCCCGCCATGCCCCAGATCGCGGAGGCGAGCACGAGGCCGGGCATCAGTCCCGCCGGGTGGATCAGCCGATGCCGTTCGGGCGTCTCGCTGACGACGGGCCGCATCGCGGGGAGCCGAATGGACAGCCCCACCGCCACCGCCGCGAGACCGATCGCGCCGATCCACACGGCGCCGAACCCGAGGTGTTCGATCGCCGCCTCGCTGATGAAGGGCCCCGCCCCCAGTCCGATGTACAGCGCCAGCGAGGCGAAGCTGAACGCCTCGCCCCGGCGTTCCGGCGGTGCGAGGTCGATGTTCGCGGCGAGTGCCGCGACGAAGAACAGCGCCTCGCCGGCTCCGGTCAGCAATCGCATGGCCACCAGCACCGCGACCGACGTCGCGAGGAAGTAGCCCGCGACCGAGACGGCGAACAAGGACGCGCCGGCGATCATCAGCAGCCGACGCCCACGGAGGTCGGCGGCTCGGCCGGCGAACGGTCGCAGGAAGAACGCCGACAGGCTGAACGCGCCGATCACGACGCCGACGGCGATGTTGCCGCGGCCGAGCGGCCCTTCGACGTATCGGGGCAGCGCGGGCAGCAGCATGCCGTCGGCCGTGAAGTACGCCAGCTCCGCCAGGGCGACCGTGAGGAAGGCCGGTGTGAGCAGCGCCGGCCTGGCCCCGCGTACCTCGTCGGTCGGAGACGTCATGCTCTGCACCATGTCCGGCCTCCTCGTTCGCATCGCCACAACGATGCGGCGGCACGAGGTCGGGCGGCATCGGTAGTCCTGCCCATCTTTGCCCGGCGGGCTCGGCCTGTCATCCTGGAACGCCGTGACCGATCCGCTTCGCCTCGCCGACCTGCTCGCCGCCCTGTCCCTCACGACCGATCTGGCGATGGGCCAGCCTCCCGAGAAGGCGATCCGGGCCTGCGTGCTCGCGACCGAGATCGCGCGGCACCTGAACGTCTCCGAGAGCGAGGTCGCGTGCGTGTACTACACGACCCTGCTCAAGCACCTCGGCTGCACCGCGACCCTGCACGAGGAGGTCGCGCTCTTCGGTCCCGGCGACACGGACATGCGCCGGGTCGCCGAGCGCACCGACGAGACGCAGCCTCGCGAGCTGCTCGCGTTCCTGCGCACCGTCGGCCGCGGATCCGGCCCCGATCGACTGACGTACCTCGCGAGGACCGTCACGGGGAAGGAGACGTCGGGAGCGATCTTCCGCGCGATCTGTGAGGTGGCGACGCAGATGGCCGATCGGCTCCGCCTCGGCGACGACGTTCGAGGGGCGCTGTACCAGACGATCGAGCGATGGGACGGCAAGGGCGCGCCCCGGGGGCTCGCGGGCGACGACATCGCGCTCGCCTCGCGCATCGCCGAGCCGGCCACCCAGGCGGTGATCTTCCATCGCGAGGGCGGGGTCGACGCGGCGCTGGCGATGATGGATCGGCGCTCCGGCTCGTGGTTCGACCCCTCGGTGGTGGATGCGTTCCGGGCGGTCGGCCCGAAGTCGCTGCAGCGTCTGGAGGAGGACGATCCGTGGGAAGCGGTGATCGAGGCCGAGCCGGAGCCGGTCCGCACCGCCGAGGCCGGCAGGCTCCACGAGGTCGCCGAGGCCTTCGCGGACATGACCGACCTCAAGACCACGTTCACGCTCGGACATTCCTCGGGGGTCGCCGACCTCGCGGCCGATGGGGCCCGGCGCCTCGGCTTGGACGATCCGGACTCCGTGCGGCTGGCCGCGCTGCTGCACGACCTCGGCCGGACCGCCGTGGGGACGGGGGTCTGGGAGAAGCGAGGGCGGCTGAGCTCGACCGAGTGGGAGCAGGTGCGTCTGCACCCGTACCACACCGAGCGGATCCTGGCGCGCTCGACGGCGCTCGAGCCGCTCGCACGCGTCGCGGCGATGCACCACGAGCGCCAGGACGGCTCCGGGTACCACCGGGGCGCGTCGGCGGCCGAGACGCCCGTGTCGGCCCGGCTGATCGGGGCCGCCGACGCGTACCAGGCCATGACCCAGCGGCGTCCGCACCGCCAGGCGCTGGGAGCCGACGAGGCGGCCGCGGTGCTGGCCGAGCAGGGTCGCGATGGCCGGTTCGACCCCGAGTGCGTCCGGGCGGTGCTCGAGGCGGCCGGCCGCTCCCGGCCGGGCACGCGCGGCGCATGGCCGTCGGGGCTCTCCGACCGCGAGGTCGAGGTGCTCCGGCTCGTGGCGGCCGGGTCCTCGAACCGAGGGGTCGCCGAGGCCCTGGTGATCTCGCCTCGCACCGCCGAGCACCACGTGCAGCACATCTACGCCAAGATCGGGGTCTCGACGAGGGCGGCGGCGGCGATGTTCGCGATGCAGCACGGCCTGCTCCGCGACTGAGCGGCGTCGCGACACCGCGTTGACAGGCCGTCCGATGAGGCGGATGGTCCTCGTGTGCGCAGGATCGCAGCGCTGATCGTGTCCGGGTTGCTGTTCGCGGCGCTCCTGGTTCCCGCCGCCGATGCTGGAGGCCGACGCACGACGTATGCGATGACGGACTGCCGGCACCTGCGCACGACGCCGCGCACCATCCTGTTCGCGTGCGGCGACGGCAACTACTACGTCGACCACCTCAGGTGGTTCCGATGGCGTCCGTGGAAGGCGGCCGGGTTCGGCCTGTTCCACCAGAACGACTGCCGGCCGAGCTGCGCCGACGGCACGTTCCACACCGAGTGGGGGTGGCTCTGGCTGCGCAACCGGGATCGGTGCACGCCGCCCGGCAAGTTCGTCTTCCAGCACGCGCGCGTGAGGTACGTGGGGACGCTGCTGGGGCGGCACCGGGACGCGTTCGGCCACCTGGGCTGCCCGTAGGGGCGGGCGCGGAGCGAAGCCGCGTGCGCATGCTACGGTCGCCGCGGTGGACGCGGTCACCGGGTACTTCACCGCGCTGGGCCTCTCGACCGCAGCGGGGCTCAACGCGTACATCCCACTGCTCGTCGTGGGGCTCTTCTCCCGCTACACCGACCTGATCGAGCTGCCGGCGCCTTGGGACCATCTGGGCGATCCGCTCGTGCTCGGCATCGTCGCGGCCGTCGGCGTCGCCGACTTCGTCGGCGACAAGATCCCGATCGTCGACCACGTGCTCCACCTGCTCGGCATCGCGGTCGCACCGGTCGCGGGAGGCATCCTCGCCCTGGCGGCCGCGAACGCGCTCGACGTCGACCCGGGGTTCTCCGCCGTGCTGGGCGTGGTCGCGGCGCTCGCGACCCAGGTGGGCAGGACCGCCGCTCGCCCTGCGGCGACGGCGACGACGGGGGGTGCGGGGAACCCGCTGGTCAGCCTCGGAGAAGACGGCGCCTCGGGGACCCTGTCGGTCACCTCGATCGTGTGGCCCGTCGTCGCCGCGATCCTCGCGGTGGTCGTGCTGGTGCTGGTCGTTGTGTTCTGGCGCAGGTGGCGAGCGTTCGGGCTGCGCCTGCAAGGACGCGGTCCGGCGGCGGGTTGAGGCTGGGGGGCATGGGGGAGCAGAGCCCGCGAGAGGCCCGCCTCGATGTGGTGCCGGTCGGGTGGGTCGAATCTCCGCTGGTCGAACGCACGCACGCGCCGAGGCAGGGAGACGAAGGCGCCCCACCCGCCTGGCTCGTGTTCGAGGCGCGCACCGGGGAGGCGATCCGTGACCTGCGCGTCGGTGACGAGATCATCGTGATCACGTGGCTCGACCGCGCCGACCGCGATGTGCTCAGCACCCGCCCGCGAGACGAACCCGACAGGCCGGTCGTGGGCGTGTTCAGCACCCGCTCGCCAGACCGGCCGAACCCGATCGGTCTCCACCGGGTGCAGGTCCTCGCCGTCGAGGGCCTGCGGATCCTCGTGAGCGACATGGAGGCCCTCGACGGAACGCCGATCGTCGACGTGAAGCCCGTCCTCGGCTCGATCGGGGAGCGATGACGGTTCGCTCCTCGAGGCTCAGCTCCGCTCAGGTCGTCTCGAGGTCGAGCGACGGCGGGTTGACCGCCTTCGGGGTCTGACCGCGACGCTGCTGGATGCGTCGGATCAGCCGCAGCGGCAGATACACGACGTACTCGACCACGAACAGGAGCCCGAGCGCGACGAGGATGAGCGCCCCCGGGAGCACCACCAACGGCAGTGCGAACAGCAGGAGCGGCAACACCTGCCAGCTCTGGCGCAGCCATCCCGTCGTTCCCGCGGGTTTGGTCAGGGCACCGATCCGCACCGCCGCCCACATCAGCCAGCGGCGCAGGAAGGGCACCTCGAGCTCCCTCATCGCCCGACGGAAGATGCCGTCGGCATCGGGAAGGGTCAGCTCGCCGGCGGGCACGGCCACCCGCCAGAGGTGGTCGTGCAGGATCGCCGCCTTCGTGTAGCGGCCGTAGCGCGGCAGGAACCACACGAACGCCCTGGGCACCGACGCGAAGTCGGTCGCCGTGCCGACGGGAACGATGAACGATTGCGTCTTCCCCTCGTATCGCAGCTCGCTCAGCAGGCGCCACTCACGATCGTCGATCTGCTGGACGTCGACGCTGGAATCGTGTCGGAACGGCATATCGTCGGCCCCCTCGCGGTTGCTCCCTGCAGACACTACCCCGGCCTGCGACGGGGGCGTCGATGGCGTAGGTTGGTGGTATGGCTGCGCCGCTCGACGCTCTCCGCTTGCGTCAGGCGCTGGCGTCGGTCGACCGCGACGAGTTGCAGGAGGCGATGGAGCTGCTCTCGCCGATCGTGCGCGGCAAGCGGTTCACGCGGGCGAGCCGGGTGATGCCCGAGCCGCTGGAGGTCTCGGAGGTCAAGAACTGGTTGCAGGCGGCGATCGACGATCCCGGCTCGGACGACGCCCGCTTCTACGTGGATCGCGCCTACTACAAGCTCCGCACCTTGCGCACCGCCGACTGACCGCGGGTTGTCGTTACGACGCCGCCAGCGGATGGCGGGTCTTCGCCTGGGTGTGCAGGTAACACGTGGTCGAGGCGTTGTACGCGGACAGGATCGTGCCGCAGCCGGGCGCGTCGCAGCGACGATCGTCGGCGGCCCTGGGATGCGCGCCCTTCCCCGGTGCGCCGTACCTCGTCGCCACGGTGTTCTTCACGGACATGTGTGCGCTCCCCTCGGGCGGGCTCTCGACATCGATCCGTGGAGGCGAAGGGCGCGTAGGGCGGGAGGCCCGAACGTACGGTCGCGCTGCGCGAACCCCCGGGCACCGCCCGAGGTCACCACGGTACTACGTCGGCTGCGTCAGGCGCTCTTCGACGAGGGGCCGCCGATGTATGCCTCGATCACCGCGGGGTCCTCGGCGATCGCTCGTGGCGCGCCCACGGCGATCGTCCGCCCCTGGTCGAGCACCTGGATGCGATCGCAGAGCTTCATGATCAGCCGCAGGTCGTGGTCGACGACCACCACCGAGCATCCGGTGCCCGAACGGATGCGGCGGATGTTCTCGAGCAGCTCGTCGGATTCGGCCTCGTTCATCCCGGCGGCGGGCTCGTCGAGCAGCAGCAACGTCGGACGCCGCACCACCGCTCTCGCGATCTCGAGTCGGCGCTGCATCCCGTAGGGAAGACTCACCGCCTTCTCCCCTTGCACGTTCTCGAGGCCGAACCATGCGCTCACCTCGTCGATGGGACCGTCGCCCGTTCCCGACGGCGTCGCGGCCTCGATGTTCTCGCGGACCGTGAGCTGCGGGAACAGCCGGATGTTCTGGAACGTTCGGCAGAGCCCGAGATCGGCCACCCGGTGCGGGGGCATCCCGGCGATCGCACGACCGTCGAACCTCACGGTGCCCGAGGTGGGCGCGTACACCCCCGAGATCACGTTGAGCAGCGTCGTCTTCCCCGAGCCATTGGGGCCGATCAATCCGAGGATCTCGCCGGACCGGACCTCGAGGTCGACCCCGTCCAGCGCGGCGACGCCTTCGAATCGCTTCGCGACCTGCTCTCCTTCCAGCACCGACGAGGCCGACACGTCGAGCGCCGCGGGAGGGCCGGGAACCTCCTGCTGTCGGTCCGGCTCCGCCGGCGTCTGCGCCCGTCGCGCGCGCCTCGACGCCGGCGAGAGCCGCCGCAGCAGGTCGTCGATCTCCCATCGGCCGAAGATGCCCTCGGGGCGCAGGATCAACGTGATGATGATCAGGAGCGCGATCACGAACTGCACCGTGCCGGTGATGCGCGGCAGCTCCCACGGGCCGATCGCGACCCCCTGCTCAACGCGTGCGAGCGTGTCGGTCAGGAACGTCACGATCGCGGCGCCGGCGACGGCCCCCGTGATCGACGTGCGTCCACCCACCACCAGCATCGCGAGCAGGGCGAACGTGATCGCGAAGTAGAACTGGTTCGCGTTGAACGCGATCACGCTCTGCGCCCAGAGCGATCCGGCGGCGCCCATCATCGCGGCGCTCAGCAACCACGCGCCGTAGCGCGTGCGGGCGACGGCCGTGCCGACCGAGGCCGCCGACAGCGGATCCTCGCGGGCCGCACGCACGCGCAGGCCCGGCCCCGATTCCTTGTAGAGGCGAGCCAGCAGCACGAACCCGATCGCCGCGATCGCCGCCACACCCACCGTCGTCCGCACGGGGATCGCCGCGAGGCCGACCGACCCGCGGGTGAACGTGGTCGCGTTCTGGAAGAACGTGTGCACGACGACGAGCAGCGCGAGGGTTGCCATCGCCATCGTGGACTCCGTCATGCGGATGATCGCGCCGCCGAAGGTCGCCGCGACCACCAGGGCGACGAGCGCGGAGAGGGCGACGGCCGGAACGAGCCCGACGTCGGCGTTCGCGAGCGCCGACGGCAGGTCGGGGAGCTGCGACGCCTTGATCGCCGACGGGATCGTCACGAGCGCGGTCGTGTACGCCCCGATGCCCATGAACGCCACGTGACCGAACGACACGATGCCGCTGTTGCCGATGAACGCCTGCAAGGAGACCACGAGCATCACGTTCACGAGGAAGATCACGAACGTGCGGCTCGACGACGTCGAACCGAAGGCCTGGACCAGCGCCGTGCTCCCGACGAGCAGCGCCGCGATCACGGCGCTTCCCGTGAGCGCGGGTCGAAGGCGACTCCCGGGGATCACGTCAGATCGCCGCCGTCCGTTGCCCGAAGAGCCCTTGCGGCCGCACGTACAGGATGGCCACCACGATCAGCAGCGCCGCGGCCTGAGCGTAGGGCAGCAACGAACCGGGCAGCAGCGCCTGCAGGAAGACCTCGAGCGTGCCGAGGAAGAACCCGCCGAGCACCGCCCCCCGCAGGTTCCCCAGCCCGCCGATCACCGAGGCGATGAAGGCCTGGATCACCGGCACGAACCCCGTGGTGGGGTTGACCGACGTCGTCCGGGCGATCCAGAGGACGCCGGCGATGCCGGCGAGGAGTCCCGAGATCAGGAACGCGAGCGAGATCACGCGGTTCGCGCGCACGCCCATCAGGCGCGCCGTCGTGAAGTCGGCCGAGGCTGCACGCATCGCGACACCGGCTCTCGAGCGACGCATGAACGACGTGAGCGCGACGAGCGAGATCGCCCCGATGCCGGCGGTGATGATGCTCAACACGCTGATCCGAACCGGACCGAGCTGCAGCGCCTCGTCGAAGAGCTCGGGAACGGGGATGCCGCGTGCCCGCACCGACACCGCCTGGCGGAACGCGCCCTGGATCAGCTGCGCGACCGCGAACGACGTGAACAGCAAGGAGACGAAGCTCGCGTCTCGCAGAGGGCGGAACGCGATCAGCTCCATCAGTACCGACGCGATGCCGGCGGCGAGCACCCCGACGAGAGCCACCACGAGGAACGGCGCGCCGGCGTAGGTCGCCGCGAGCATCGCGTAGCCGGCGATCGTGACGAGCTCGCCGTAGGCGAAGTTCAGCATGCCGAGCACGCCGTAGACCATCGAGAGGCCGAGGGCGAGCAGGGCGTAGATGCTCCCGAGCGAGAGCGCGTTGATCAGCTGCTGTGCGAACTCGGACGGGCTCATGCCATCACGTCCTCCCGGCCTAGCCCGCCTCGCCGATGCCGAGGTACGAACGCTCGAGCTCACCCTCGACGAGCGTGTCCGTCGCACCCGAGGCGACGACCGATCCGACCGAGAGCACGTACGCGCGATCGGCCACGTCGAGGGCCCGGTGCACGTTCTGCTCCACCAGCAGGACGGTCACGCCGTCGGACCGGAGCTCGGCGACGAGCTCGAATATCCGGTCCACGAAGAGGGGCGCGAGGCCGAGCGAGGGCTCGTCGAGGAGCAGCATCCGCGGGCGCGACATCAGCGCGCGAGCGATCGCGAGCTGCTGCTGCTCGCCGCCCGAGAGCGTGCCGGCGAGCTGGCCCGATCGGTCGCCGAGGATCGGGAACCGTTCGAGCCACCGCTCGGCATCGGCCTGCATCTCGTCGCGATCGCTGCGGGCGATCCCCCCGATCGCGAGGTTCTCCTGCACGGTCAGGTTCGGGAAGACGTGTCGTCCCTCCGGCACCAGGGCGACCCCGCGCCGCACCACGGCCTCGGGGGTGAGGCCGTGCAGGGGGCGTCCGTCGAAGGTGACCGTGCCTCGCTGCGGCTTCTGCGCGCCCGCGATCGCACGCAGCAGTGTGGACTTGCCGGCGCCGTTGGGCCCGAGCGCGGCGACGATCTCTCCCCGAGCCACCGACAACGAGACGTCACGGACCGCGACGACCGCTCCGTAGGCCACGGTGAGCCCGGCGACGTCGAGCAGGCATGGAGCCGCCCGTTCGGTCGCGGCTCCCTCGTCCGCTCGGTCGTCGGTCACGCCCGGACCGTGGAACGCTCAGACCGTCGGCACGTAGTCGGGGAACTCCGGCCGTTCCAGGCAGGTGAACTCCGTGCCGTCCATCTGGATCAGGGCCACCGACTTGTTCGCCCGTCTCGTCTCGGAATCCATCGTGACGTCGCCCGAGATGCCCGCGGTGTCGAGCGCCGCGAGCTGCTCGATGATCGCGTCGGGCTCGGTGCTGTCCGCCGCCTCGATCGCCTCGGCCACGAAGTTCACCTCGTCGTAGCCGATCACCGCCACGTACGAGCTCGGGTTCTCACCGTTGGCCGCCTCGTACTCGTCGTAGAACGCCTGCACGTCGGGGTCACCCTCGGCCGTGCAGACCGAGTTCGAGAACGTCAGGCCGTCGATCGCCTTGGCGCCGGCATCGAGCAGCGCCGCGTCGGCGTTGCCGTCGGTCGACAGCACCGGGGTCTCGACCCCTGCCTGGCGAAGCTGGCGTAGAAACACCGCGCTGTCGGGGATGAACATCGGCGTGAAGATCGCGTCGGGCGCCGGGTCGGTGTTCGCGATCTTCGTGACCACGGCCGAGTAGTCGCCCGCGCCGATCTTGTACTCGTCCTGGGCCACCACCGACCCGCCACCCTGCTCGAACGCGTCGGTGAAGAACGTCGGCAGGTCTCGGGTGTAGGGGATCTCGTTCGACCCGAGCACGTAGACGGTCTCGTATCCCTGGGCGACCGCGTACTCGGCGAGCACGGCGGCCTGGATGTTGTCGCTCATCATGAGCTGGTAGGCGCACTCGCCCATGTCGCCGACGAGCGTCGGCGCCGAGCCGAGACCGGTCGAGATCGGCACGCCGGCGGTGCACGCGACCTGCCCCTCGGCGAGGATGCCGTCGCCGACCGTGCCGATCAGGTAGGCGGCCCCGTCGTCGATCAGCTGCTGCGTGACCTTGGTGGCCTCGGCCAGGTCGTTGCGCATGTCGACCGTCTGCAGCTCGAGCGGGCGTCCGAGCACGCCGCCCTCCTCGTTGATCTGGTCGACGGCGAACTGTGCCCCCTCCTGCATCGGGGCGTCGTAGTACGCCCAGTCGGTCGTGAGGTCGGCCGGGAAGCCGATCACGATCGGTTCGCCGGAGGCCGATCCGGAGGCTCCGCCGCCGTCTTCCTCGGGCTCGTCCGCCGTGCTGCACGCCGCCGCCGCGAGGCACACCACGAACACCATCACGACCGATCTCCGAAGCATCCTTCCGACCCCCAGTCCGTGACACCGAACCCGGCCGTGGCGGCCGAGCTCCCGCTCCTGCGCATTCGTAGGG
>Ga0075309_1000100_pt1 | contig 12547 bp, 11 predicted proteins | sample MayberryNE_Catta_4_FD_120057 | JGI IMG/M metagenome (GOLD analysis project Ga0075309, IMG submission 120057) | Natural and restored wetland microbial communities from the San Francisco Bay, California, USA, that impact long-term carbon... | ecosystem: Environmental > Terrestrial > Soil >... | reverse complement strand
GTCGTGCAGCTGGTCGACGTCGAGCGTCCAGCCCTGCTCCCCGAGCCGGAGTCGCACGCGGTCGCTCGCACGCCCGAAGAACGTGCCGAGGCCCCACCCCTGCATGTAGTTCGGCACCATGAATGCGAGCCGGTCCCCGGGCTCGAGCAGGGCCCACAACGCCAGGAAGTTCGCCTCGGAACCACCGTTGACCATCGTGACGTGTTCGGTGGTGGCGCCCGGGTACCAGGCGGCGACGTTCGCTCGCGTTTCCTCCGAACCTTCCGAGAGCGGGTATCCGAGCTTCGTGGAGAGGAAGGACTCGGCTTGGGCGGCCGGCCCAAGCAGCTCCCGGATGTTCATCGGCAGCACGCCCGATTCCGACAGGTCGTAGTCGACCTCGTGCCAGTGCAGCGACTGGTATCGCTCCATCCGGAACCGCTCGATCGTCATGGCCGGCCTCGCCTGCGTCGTCGGGGTGATGCCCGACCGTAGCACCCGATGCCCCTCGCGGAGGGGTAATCTGCGCGCGTGAACCAGGTCCGGGTGCTCCGCGCCGACGACGTCCGCGGGGCGATCGACATGCGCGGGTGCATCGAGGCGTGCGAGCGGGCATTCGTGGAGTACTCCTCTGACAGGGCCGAGCTGCCGGGCGTGATCCATCTCGACGTGCCGGAGGCGCGCGGCGAGATCCACGTGAAGGCGGGCCACCTGCACGGGGCGCCGTACTACGCGGTGAAGGCCGCGAGCGGGTTCTACGGCGTGGAGCCGCCGGCGATCGACGGGCTCGTGATCGTCTTCGACGCGCGGGACGGATCGCCGGCGGCGTTCTTGCTCGACGGTGGATACCTCACCGACCTGCGGACCGGCGCGGCCGGGGGTGTCGCGGCACGTCATCTCGCGCCGGAACGGGTCGATCGGGTCGCCGTGATCGGCACCGGTGCCCAGGCACGGTTCCAGGTCGACGCGCTCGCCGAGGTGCGACCCGGGTTCGGCGAGGTTCGAGTCTGGGGCCGGGACCCCGCCCACGCCGGCCGCGCGACCGACGACCTGCGGGCTCGGCTCGGTGCTCGTTGCGTGGTCGAGGATCTTCCCTCGGTGCGGGATGCCGTCGAGGGCGCCGACGTCGTGGTCACCTGCACGGCGGCACGCGAGCCGCTCGTCGACCCCGCGTGGCTCGCACCCGGGGCACACGTCACCGCCGTCGGCGCCGACGGTTCCGGGAAGCAGGAGCTCGACCCCGAGATCCTTCGGCGGGCCGATCTGCTTGTGGTCGACTCACGCGAGCAATGTCTGCGACTGGGGGAGCTCCAGCACGCGCCGGACCAGGCCGGCCGGACCCTCGAGCTCGGCGAGGTCTGCGCGGGAGCGCAGCCCGGACGTACCGATGAGGGGCAGCTCACCGTCTGCGACCTCACCGGCGTCGGCGTGCAAGACGTGGCCGCGGCGAACGCGGTCATGGCGGTGACCGGCGAGGGCGGCCAGACGATCGAGCTGTGAGCGGGGGTGCAGCGATCGGCCGTCAGGCCGTCGTGCCCCCCCAGCCGGCGAGCCGTTCGAGGATGCGGTCGTGCACCAGGCCGTTCGACGACACCACGCTGCCGCCGTGGCGTGGCGCCGATCCGTCCATCTGGGAGACGCGGCCGCCGGCCTCCTCGACCACGACCTGGATCGCGGCGTAGTCCCAGATGTTGAGCTCGGGCTCGATCATCGCTTCGCCGGCCCCACGGGCGACGAGTGTGTGACCCCAGAAGTCGCCGACCCCCCTGGTCCGGGGGGCCGCTGCGAGCAATCCGAGCGCCCCGGTCCCGCTCTCACCGAGCCACGACCCGATCTCCGCGAAGAACAGATGCGCGTCGTCGAGCCGGTCGATCTCGCTCACCCGGATGCTCCGGCCGTTCATGCGCGCGCCCCTGCCGCGGACGGCCTCGTACCGCTCGCCGAGCGCCGGGGCGTTCACGATGCCGAGCGCGATCTCGCCGTCGACCTGCAGCGCGATCAAGGTCGCCCAGATCGGGACGCCCCGCGCGAAGTTCGCCGTGGCGTCGATCGGGTCGACGATCCAGACGCGTCCCTGCTCGCGGTCGGTGCCGCCTTCCTCCTCGCCGAGCACGTGATCGTCGGGGAACGCCGCGGCGATCTGCTCCCGGACCATCGCCTCGATCGACGTGTCGGCCTGCGTCACGACCGTGCGGTCGGCCTTCCTGCGGATCTCGAGGCCGTCGCCGAGGTAGAGACCCATGCCGATCTCAGCGGCTCGGTCGGCGAGGCCGTTCGCGAAGGCCAGCTCGTGCTCGAACACGGCGCCGAGACTATCGGCATGGGTCCGTCCGGGGACCTGGACCTTCGGCCGACGCTTGCTGCGATCGATCTCGGGTAGCCTGACTGAGCCCATGCAGACGACCGTCGAGAACGCCGAGAAGCACACCATCAAGCTCACCGTCGAGATCCCGCCCGACGAGTACTCGAAGGAGCTCGACGCCACCTATCGCAGCATCGCCGATCAGGTCAGGATCCCCGGATTCCGCAAGGGGAAGGTGCCCAAGCAGATCATCGACGCACAGATCGGTCGCGATGTCGTGCGCGACGAGTTCCTCGAGCACGCCGTCCCCCAGTACTACCGACGGGCCGTCTCGGAGCAGGATCTGGCCCCGATCGCCGATCCCGACATCGACCTCGAGGGCTTCGTCGACGACGCGCCGCTCGTGTTCACCGCCACCGTCGAGGTGCGGCCGCGCCTCGAGCTCACCGTGGCCGACTACGCGGGTCTGAAGGTCACGAAGCCCAGCGTCGAGGTGGCCGAGTCCGACATCGACGAGTGGATCGACCGGCTGCGTGAGCGGTTCGCCGAGCTCGAGCCCGCCGAGCGGCCCGTGATCGACGGCGACTTCGTCACCGTCGACGTCAAGGCGCTCTCGGGCGACGCGGAGATCGACGGCCTGACCCGCACGGACTACCTCTACGCGGTCGGCTCCGGGGAGTTCGGCGAGGCCCTCGATCAGCAGCTCCCGGGCACGAAGCCGGGTGACATCCTGAAGGTCTCCGAGGTGATGGGTCCGGGGGCGGGCGAAGGGCTCGAGGGCGCGATGGCCGACCTCACCGTGCTCGTCAAGGACGTCAAGGCCCGCCGGCTCCCCGAGCCCGACGACGGGTTCGCGAAGACGGCATCGGAGTTCGACACGATCGACCAGCTCCGCGTCGACCTGCGCACGCGCCTGGGTGAGATCAAGGAGCGCGAGGCCACCGCCCAGGTCCGCGATCGCGTTCTCGACGCCGTGATCGACACGATCGAGGTCGACATCCCGGCGACGCTGATCGACGACGAGACCGAGCACCGGGTCGCCCACGCGAAGGAGCGTGCCGAGCGCGCCGGACTCACGATCGAGGATGTGCTCGAGGCGCAGGGATGGAACGAGGACCGGCTGCGCGAGGATTCCCGCGACCATGCGATCAGGGCGATCAAAGCCGATCTCGCCCTCGAGGGGGTCGCGCGGGCGGAGAACATCGAGGCCGACGCCGACGACCTGGGGGCCGAGATCAGCTCCCTCGCAGAGGCATATGGCCGCGAACCGAAGGAGCTCGCGAAGCAGCTCGAGCGCAGCGGTCAGATCGTGACGCTGGCCGGGGATATCATCAGGGGCAAGGCTCTCGATCTGTTGGTCGAGCGTGCCGAGATCGAACCCGAAGCGAGCGACGCGGCCGCCGATGGTGGCGAGCCGGTCGACAACGAGCCAGAGAACGAGACGCCTGACGACGCCGAGGAGACGCCATGACCGACATGCGATCGAACATCAACGCCAACGACTACCTGGTGCCGGTGGTCGTCGAACAGACCAGCCGTGGCGAGCGGTCGTTCGACATCTACTCGCGGCTGCTGAAGGAGCGCATCGTCTTCCTGGGCACGCCGATCGACGACAACGTCGGCAACCTGATCATGGCCCAGATGCTTCACCTGGAGTCCGAAGACCCCGACAAGGACATCAACCTGTACATCAACTCGCCCGGCGGGGTGATCACGTCGCTGTTCGCGATCTACGACACGATGCAATACATCAAGCCCGACGTGTCCACGATCGTGATGGGACAGGCGGCGAGCGCGGCCGCCGTGCTGCTGCTGGCCGGCGCCCACGGCAAGCGCTTCGCGCTCCCGCACTCCAGGGTGCTGCTGCATCAGCCGCACGGCGGCGCCGAGGGACAGGCGGTCGACATCGAGATCCAGGCCAAGGAGATCGTCCGGTCGCGAGAGCTGCTCGACCACCTGATCGCGAGGCACACGGGGCAAGACCTCGAGAAGGTCACCAAGGACACCGACCGAGATTTCATCCTCACGGCCGAGGAGGCCAAGGAGTACGGGGTGATCGACGAGATCATCACCACGCGGGGTATCGCCGAGCTTGCTACCGCGGGAGCCGGCGCCGTGTGATGATTCCGCAGATGGTTCCTGGCCGGGCCTGCGCGCCCGGCCGTTCGATCCGTCGGAGAGGGAAGAGAGGCAGATGGCGAAGTTCGGGGATTCCGACCTGCTGAAGTGCTCCTTCTGCGGGAAGAGCCAGAAGCAGGTGAAGAAGCTGATCGCCGGACCCGGCGTGTACATCTGCGATGAGTGCATCGATCTCTGCAACGAGATCATCGAGGAAGAGCTCTCCGAGACCACCGAGCTCAAGCTCGACGAGCTGCCCAAGCCGCAGGAGATCTTCGGGTTCCTCGACGAGTACGTGGTCGACCAGGAGCGCGCGAAGAAGGTGCTCTCCGTCGCGGTCTACAACCACTACAAGCGCATCCAGGTCGGCGTGAAGGAATCCGACGTCGAGCTGCAGAAGTCGAACATCATGATCCTGGGGCCGACGGGGTGCGGCAAGACCTACCTGGCTCAGACGCTCGCCCGCATGCTCAACGTGCCGTTCGCGATCGCCGACGCAACGGCGCTCACCGAGGCCGGGTACGTCGGCGAGGACGTCGAGAACATCCTGCTGAAGCTGATCCAGGCCGCGGACTACGACGTCAAGAAGGCCGAGACCGGCATCATCTACATCGACGAGATCGACAAGATCGCCCGCAAGAGCGAGAACCCGTCGATCACCCGCGACGTGAGCGGCGAGGGCGTGCAGCAGGCGCTGCTGAAGATCCTGGAGGGTACCCAGGCCAGCGTGCCCCCCCAGGGCGGACGCAAGCACCCGCACCAGGAGTTCATCCAGATCGATACGACGAACGTGCTGTTCATCTGCGGCGGCGCGTTCGCTGGCCTCGACAAGATCATCGAGAGCCGCATCGGCCGCAAGGGCATCGGGTTCGGAGCCGAGGTGGTCTCCCGCGACGAGAAGGACATCGGCGAGCTCTTCGCCCAGGTGCTGCCCGAGGACCTGCTGAAGTTCGGGCTGATCCCCGAGTTCGTCGGCCGGCTCCCCGTGATCACGAGCGTCGACAACCTCGACGAGGACGCGCTCGTCGACATCCTCACGAAGCCGAAGAACGCGCTCGTGCGCCAGTATCAGCGGTTCTTCGAGTTCGACGGCGTCGAGCTCGAGTTCAAGGACGACGCCCTGCGCGCGATCAGCGAGCAAGCCATCATGCGGGGCACCGGCGCCCGCGGCCTGCGCGCCATCATGGAGGAGGTCCTGCTCAACGTGATGTACGAGCTCCCCTCCCGCGAGGACGTCACGAAGTGCCTCGTCGACAAAGATGTCGTGCTCACCGGCGTGAATCCGACGCTCGTGCCCCAGAAGGCCTCGAGGAAGCGCGGCGAGCGCCAGGAGAAGACGGCGTAACACGTTCCGACCGGTTGCGTTCCACTCCAACCCGGAACGCCGGAAGATGCTGGAACTCGCGTGTTCCACGTTCCATGATTCCCCCCGGGCGATGTCCGCCTGCGCTCACAGACGGGGGGAAACCGATGGACGATGAGATCCGCCGCGAGGCGACCGGGTTCGCGAGGAACTGGTGGCTGTTCCTGATCACGGGCCTGGCCTGGCTGCTGGTCGGGGTGCTCGTGCTCCGGTTCAACATCACATCCGTCGCGACCGTGGGCATCCTGCTGGGTGTGATGTTCCTGGGGGCCGCGTTCAACGAGTTCCTCGCGTCGACGACGGTCTCGGGCGGCTGGAAGTGGGTGCACGTCGCGCTCGGTGTGCTGTTCGTTCTCGGATCGCTCTGGGGGTTCTTCCGTCCGATCGACACGACGTTCGCGCTGGCGTCGGTGCTCGGCTTCCTGCTCGTGCTGATGGGCACGATGCACGTCGTGGGTGCCGTGCTCTCCAGGGAGCTGAACCCGCTGTGGTGGCTCGGCCTCACCGTCGGCATCCTGGAGATCCTCTTGGCCATGTGGGTCTCTCAGCAGTACTACGGCGCTCGCATCGCGCTGATCCTGGTCTGGGTCGGGTTCATGGCGATCTTCCGCGGCATCAGCGAGATCGTGATGGCCTTCGAGCTGCACCACGCCAAGAAGAACCTGGCGGCTCCCGCCTGAGCAGCCGGCCCATCCGCAAGATCGCCATCGTCGCGATGGCGCTGGCCATGGCCGCCCCGGCCTGTGCCGACGACGAGGCGTCGCCCGGCGACGGTACCTCGTCGTCGATCGAGGACACGACGTGGATCCTCGGCGCGGCGTCGGCCGAGTCGCTGGTCGACGAGGTCCTGCCGCCCGATGTCCGGGCAACGGCCCGCTTCGAGGACGACGGCACGGTGGGCGGCACCACCGGCTGCAACACCTTCAGCGGGAGCTACACGGCCGGCGACGGCGGGGCGCTCTCGATCGAGCCCGGCGCGATGACGCAGATCGCCTGCGAGGAACCACTGATGCGCCTCGAGGCGGCCTACACGGCCGCCCTCGCCGACGTCGAGTCCTTCGAGATCGTCGACGAGGGCGAAGGCCTCCTGCTGTCCGGCGCGGAGACCACGTTGTCGTACACGCCCGAGCGTCCGGTCGGTCTCGAGGGCACGAGGTGGCAGGTGAGCGGCATCGTGACCGGCGACGCGGTGTCGTCGACGATCGCCGGCGCCGAGGCCGAGCTCACCCTCGACGCCGGCAGCCTGACCGGCACGACCGGCTGCAACCGGATGGCCGGCTCCTACTCGGTCGAGAGCGCCGCGAGTGAGGGATCGGTGTCGTTCTCCGACATCGGCACGACCGAGATGCTGTGCGAGCCCGACGTGATGGAGCAGGAGGGACAGGTCGTCGCCGCACTCGAAGCGGCGACGACCTACTCGATCGGAGGCTCGACGATGTCGTTGACCGGCGCCGACGGCTCACTGGTGCTGACGCTCGTCGCCGGTTAGGAGAGCGCCTTCCGCTTCAGCGTCTCGAATTCCTCTTGGGAGATCGATCCGCTGTCGAGGAGCTCCTTGGCCTTGGCGATCTCCGCCGAGGGACCGGAGTCGGCGGCCGCCTTCTGCACGTACTGCTTGAACTCCGACTCGGCCGCCTGCTGCTGCGCGACGTCACGGCTGGCCATGTCCTTGCCGTGCACGATCACGTAGATGAACAGCGTCAGCACCGGCAGGAACAGCAACGCGATCAGCCAGACCGCCTTCATGCCGCCCGACATCTCGTGGTTGCGGAAGATGTCGAAGATGACCCTGAACAGGATCATCAAGTAGGCGATCATGAAGAAGATCACGACCGTGGTCCACAGGATCTCTCCGAAGTCGATCTCTGCCAGCATCGGTGCCCCTTCCCCCCAAGGATCGAAGGCGACAGCCTACTCGACCCATCACCGCGTGACGCAGGGCCCTTCCGTAGACTGCGCCCATGACGAGCGTGCCCGAGAAGCCGTCGCTCGACGGCCTGGAAGCCAAGTGGGACGAATGGTGGGAGGCCGCCGGCACCTACCGATTCGACCGATCGAAGACGCGCGAGCAGATCTACGCGATCGACACCCCGCCGCCGACGGCGAGCGGATCGCTGCACATCGGCCACGTGATGTCGTACACGCATACCGACCTGATCGCGCGCTACCGTCGCATGCGCGGCGACGAGGTCTTCTACCCGATGGGGTGGGACGACAACGGCCTGCCCACGGAACGGCGTGTCCAGAACTACTTCGGCGTCCGGTGCGACCCCTCGCTCCCGAACGATCCGTCCTTCGATGTCTCGGCGCTCGAGCGGCCCGACGACGGGACGGTGGCCGTGAGCCGGCCGAACTTCATCGATCTCTGCGAGCGCCTCACCGCCGAGGACGAGAAGGCGTTCGAGATGCTGTTCCGCCGGCTCGGTCTCTCGGTCGACTGGCGGCAGACCTACACCACGATCGGCGAGGCCTCGCGGCGCGCGTCGCAGCGTGCCTTCCTGCGGCTCGTTCGACGCGGGCTGGCCTACACCGCCGACGCGCCCACGATGTGGGACGTCGATTTCCGCACCGCCGTCGCGCAGGCCGAGATCGAGGACCGCGAGGTCGCGGGCACGTATCACCGGGTCGCGTTCGACCTCGAGGACGCCTCCGGCCGCATCGAGATCGAGACCTCGCGCCCGGAGATGATCCCGGCGTGCGTCGCGCTCGTCGTGAACCCCGACGACGATCGGTACGCGCCCCTCGTGGGCACGACGGCCCTCACTCCCGTGTTCCGGGTGCCGGTGCCGGTCGTCGCCCACGAGCTCGCCGATCCCGAGAAGGGCACCGGCGCCGCACAGATCTGCACGTTCGGCGATGTCACCGACGTGGTCTGGTGGCGCGACCTCGGGTTGCCCGCCCGCGTGGTGATCCGGCGAGACGGCACGCTCGCTGCGGGCCGGTTCGGCGAGCCGGGCTGGGGGTCGCGCGATCCCGGGGCCGCCAACGCCGCGATGGGCCTCCTCGAGGGCAAGTCCGCGAAGCAGGCGCGCACGGAGATCGTTGAGCTGCTGCGCGAGGGCGGCTGGCTCGTCGGCGAGCCACAACCCGTGCGGCACGTGGTGAAGTTCTACGAGAAGGGAGAACGCCCGCTCGAGGTGATCTCGAGCCGGCAGTGGTTCGTGAAGACCCTGGAGTTCCGCGACGAACTGCTCGAGCGCGGCCGTCAGATCTCGTGGCACCCCGAGCACATGGGGTCCCGATACGCGAGCTGGGTCGAGGGACTCAACCAGGACTGGGCGATCAGTCGGCAGCGGTACTTCGGCGTGCCGTTCCCCGTGTGGTTCCCGCTCGACGACGACGGTGAGCCCCTGTACGACGAACCGATCCTTCCCGACGAAGCGGTCCTGCCGATCGACCCGCAGGACGACGTGCCGCCCGGCTACTCCGCCGAGCAGCGAGGCGAGCCGGGCGGGTTCGTCGGCGACCCAGACGTGATGGACACGTGGGCCACGTCGTCGCTCACCCCGCAGATCGCGGCCCGATGGGAGGACGACCCGGACCTGTTCGAACGCCTCTTCCCGATGGATCTGCGGCCTCAGGCCCACGACATCATCCGAACGTGGTTGTTCTACACGGTGCTCCGCGCGCATCTCGAGCACGACTCCCTGCCGTGGACCGACGCGGCGATCAGCGGCTTCGTGCTCGACCCCGATCGCAAGAAGATGTCGAAGTCGAAGGGGAACGTGGTCGTGCCGACGGACGTGTTCGAGCAGCACTCGTCCGACGCCGTGCGCTACTGGGGCGCGAGCGCCAGGCTCGGATACGACGCGGCGTTCGACGAGCAACAGATGAAGGTGGGCCGGCGGCTCGCGATCAAGATCTTGAACGCGTCGCGCTTCGTGCTGTCGATGGAAGCCGAGCCGGGCCCCGTGACCGAGCCGGTCGACCGCTCGATGCTCCGTGCGCTGGCGGTCGTGGTCGACGAGGCGACCGCCGCCCTCGATGCCTACGAGCACTCGAAGGCGCTCGATGTGGTCGAACGGTTCTTCTGGGGCTTCACCGACGACTATCTCGAACTCGTGAAGCAGCGTGCCTACGGCGCCCACGGATCCGAGCCGGCGGCCACGGCGGTTGGGGCGCTGCGGGCCGCCCTCGACGTGCTGCTTCGACTGTTCGCCCCGTTCCTGCCGTACGTGACCGAGGAGGTCTGGTCGTGGTGGCGCGAGGGTTCGGTGCACCGAGCGCCGTGGCCCACCCCCGCCGACGCGTCGACCGACGGCGCCGACCCGGCGATCTACGAGGTCGCCGCCGCGGTGCTCTCCGCCGTGAGGAAGGAGAAGGCTCTCGCGAAGGTCTCGCTGAAGACCCCGGTCGACACGGTGAGCGTGCGCGACACGCAGGACCGGCTCCGCCTGTTGAGCCAGTCCTCCGTCGACCTGCGGGAAGCCGGCAACATCCGGGCGATCGAGCAAGCGGAGGCCGACACGTTCTCGGTCGAGACGGTGCTCGCGATACCCGAGCCCCCGGCCGAGGGTGCCTCGGCCTGAGTCTGGGCATGGACCAGGCGGCGGCGCTCGCCGAGCTCGAGGCTCGCAAGGAGACGCGCATCGTTCCCGATCTGTCGCGCATCCTGGCGCTCGCGACGTTCCTCGACGATCCGCAGCTCTCCTATCCCACGATCCACGTCTCGGGCACGAACGGCAAAGGCACCGTGGCTCGGGTCGCGAGCGCTGTCGCGTGTGCGCACGGCCTCACGACCGGCCTGTACACCTCGCCGCACCTCGCGTCCGTGACCGAACGGCTCTCGGTATGCGGCGTCGACATGACGCCTGGGGAGTTCGCCGAGGAATACTCGCACCTGCAGCCGTTCCTCGAGGTCGTCGACGCGAAGTCCGAGGAACGGGTCACCTATTTCGAGGCGTTGACGGCCCTCGCCTATCTCTGGTTCGCCGATCGACCGGTCGCGCTCGGAGTGTTCGAGGTCGGGATGGGCGGCACCTGGGACGCCACCAACCTGGTCGAGGGCGATGTCGCCGTGATCGCGCCGATCGGCCTCGACCATCCCGAGCTGGGCTCGACGCTCAGCCAGGTGGCAGGCGAGAAGGCCGGCATCGTCAAACGGGGGAAGACCGCCGTCGTTCGGGAACAGGACGATGAGGCGCTCGAGGTGATCGATCGACGGTGCCGCGACGTCGATGCCACGATGCTGCTCGAATATCGCGACTGGGAGGTCGTCGAACGTCTCCACGCCGTCGGGGGCCAGGCGTTCTCGCTCCGAGGTTCACACGGTTCCTACGACGAGCTCTTCCTGCCGTTGTTCGGGGCACATGCGGTCCACAACGCCGCCGCAGCCGTGGTCGCGTGCGAGGTGTTGATCGGGCGAGCCCTCGACGACGATCCGTTGCGCGAAGCGCTCGCCGGCGTACGCTGGCCGGGGCGGCTCGAGATCGCCGCACGCGCGCCCACGATCGTCCTCGACGGTGCGCACAATCCCGCCGCGGCCGAAGCGCTCGCGGGCGCGCTCCGTGAGTTCTTCACCTGGGAACGGTTGCACCTGGTGCTCGGGGTCAGCGCGAACAAGGACGTGGCCGGCATCGCTGCGCACCTCGCGCCGCTCGCCGACGCGACCTACGCGGCCCGCAACGAGAGCGAACGGTCGGGCGATGTCGAGCCGATCGTCGACGCGTTCGGCGCTCAGGGCAACCCCGTGACGACGTATGCAACCGTCGCGCAGGCCCTGGAGGCGGCCCGGACCGACGCCGATCCCGACGACCTCATCTGCGTGACGGGGTCTCTGTACACTGTCGCGGACGCCCGCCGGGGGCTCGGCCTCACCACGTGAACGACGTCCTGATGAGACCGGGGGAACCACGATGGCCACCGAATCCACGTTGTTGATCGTCAAGCCCGACGGGGTGCGCCGCGGCCTCGTCGGAGAGGTCCTTCGCCGCGTCGAGAACAAGGGGCTCACCATCGACGAGATGCGACTCGCCGTCATCGAACGAACGACCGCGCAGGAGCACTACGGCGAGCATCGCGACAAGCCCTTCTTCGGCGAGCTCGTCGATTTCATCACCAGCGGCCCCGTCGTGCTGGCCAGGGTCAGCGGCGACGACGCGATCACGTGTTGGCGCACGCTCATGGGTCCGACGAACCCGGTCGAGGCGCCGCCAGGGTCGATCCGCGGCGACTTCGCGACCGAGATCGGCGAGAACGTCGTGCACGGCAGCGATTCTCCGGAGTCGGCCGCACGCGAGCTGTCGCTGTTCTTCGGGACCTAGCCTCGCGCGATGGCGGGTCTGCAAGAGGCGTTCGACCGCATCGGCGCCGCCCTCGAACATCATCTCGAGTCCTCGCACGCGGCCGGGGCGGCGCTGGCGATCACCGATCGCGAGGAGATCCTCGGCGTCGCGGTCCGCGGTCTCGCCGACGTCGCCGCCGGCACCCCGGTTCGTCCCGAGACGCGCTTCCAGATCGGATCGATATCGAAGTCGTTCGCGGGCATCGTCGCCGTGCAGGAAGCCGAGGCCGGCCGGCTCGATCTGCACGTCAGCGTCAACGAGATCCTGCCGTGGCTCGAGCTGCCCGAGCCGTTCGGTCCGATCACGATGCACCACCTGATGCAGCACACGGCCGGCCTGGCGATCGGCACCGAGGACGCACCCACGCTCGCGGGAGCGCTGTGGCTGGCGCGTCAGCATCCGCCCACCACCGCTCCGGGGGAGCGCCACTGGTATTCCAACGACGGCTGGAAGATCGTCGGCGCCTGTCTCGAGCGGGTCACGGGATCGACGATCCAGGAC
>Ga0075309_1000094_pt1 | contig 12719 bp, 13 predicted proteins | sample MayberryNE_Catta_4_FD_120057 | JGI IMG/M metagenome (GOLD analysis project Ga0075309, IMG submission 120057) | Natural and restored wetland microbial communities from the San Francisco Bay, California, USA, that impact long-term carbon... | ecosystem: Environmental > Terrestrial > Soil >... | reverse complement strand
CCGCGAAGACGAAGGCCGGTCCCGACCTGCGGATCCTGCACACCCAGGTCCTGCGGGGCCCCAACTACTTCTCCTACGAGCCGGCGATCCGTCTCGTCGTCGACCTCGGCTCGCTCGAGGTGTGGCCCTCGAACACGCTGCCGGGGTTCAACGACTCCCTGCTCGAGCTGCTGCCCGGTGTCGGGGAACATTCCTGCTCGCGGGGGCACGCGGGGGGGTTCCGCGAGCGGCTCGAGGAGGGAACGTGGGCCGGCCATGTCGCCGAACACATCGCGATCGAGCTGCAGCGCGAGTCGGGCGCGCAGGTGTACCGAGGGAAGACACGCGGCACCGGCACGCCCGGTCAGTACAACGTGACGTTCGGCTACTGGGAGGAACAGGTCGGCCTGATGGCGGGCCGCCTGGCGGTGCGGCTCGTGAACCACCTGGTCGAGCCCGAGCAGGGGTTCGACTTCGCATCCGAGCTCGAGCGGCTGATCCTGCTCGCGGAACGCCGGGCGTTCGGACCGTCGACGCAGGCGATCCTCGACGAGGCCGCGAGCCGCGACGTTCCGTACATCCGCCTGAACGACCGCTCGCTCGTGCAGCTCGGTCAAGGGAAGTACCAGCAGCGCATCCGGGCGACGATGACCTCGATCACCTCGGCGCTCGCCGTCGACATCGCGGGCGACAAGCATCTCACCCGGCAGCTCCTGGAGTCGGCCGGCCTGCCCGTGCCCCCCGGGGCCATCGTGCGAACGGCCGACGACGCCGTGGCCGCGGCCAAACGCGTCGGGTTCCCGGTGGTCGTCAAGCCGCTCGACGGCAACCACGGCCGCGGTGTGGCGCTCGACATCACGTCGATCCGGGCGGTACGGAGCGCGTTCACCCGGGCGCGGAAGCAGAGCCGCAACGATTGGATCGTCGTCGAGGGCATGATCGAAGGCCGGGATCACCGGCTGCTCGTCGTCGGAGGGAAGATGGTCGCCGTCGCCGAACGGGTGCCCGCACATGTCGTGGGCGACGGTGACCACACCGTGCGGGAGTTGGTCGAGAACGAGAACGCCGACCCGCGTCGCGGCATCGGTCACGAGAAGGTGCTCACGCGCATCCGCGTCGACGAGGTCGCCGAGGCGCTCGTGCGTTCGCAGGGATACGAGCTCGACGGCGTTCCCGAGGCGGGTGCGACGGTGCTGCTCGCGTCCACCGGCAACATGTCGACCGGGGGCAGCGCGATCGACCGCACCTGGGAGGCACACGAGGACAACGTCGAGATCGCCGAGGAAGCCGCCCGAGTCGTGGGTCTCGACGTCGCGGGCATCGATTTCATCACGCCGGACATCACCCGGCCGGTGCGCGAGACCGGGGGTGCGATCGTCGAGGTGAACGCGGCGCCGGGCTTCCGCATGCACACGCATCCCACCGAGGGCGAGCCGCAGTACGTCGCGCGCCCCGTCATCGACCTGCTGTTCCCGGTCGGCTCGCCTTCGCGCATCCCGATCGTCGCGGTGACGGGGTCGAACGGCAAGACGACCACGGTCCGCATGATCGCGCACGTGATGAAGAACATGGGCCACAAGGTCGGGCTCACCTCCACCGACGGCATCTACATCGACGGGCGGCTGACGAAGCGGGTGGACGCAAGCGGGCCGCGGTCTGCGCAGACCGTGCTGCAGAACCCGCGCGTGGATCTCGCGGTGTTCGAGGTGGCCCGCGGCGGCATCCTGCGCGAGGGTCTCGGGTACGGCCGCAACGACGTCGCGGTCGTGCTCAACGTCACCGGTGACCACCTCGGCCTTCGTGAGATCGACACGATCGAGCAGCTCGCCGCGGTCAAGCGCGTGATCGTCGAAGCGGTGCCACGCGACGGATACGCGGTGCTGAACGCCGACGACGAGCTCGTGCTCGAGATGCGCAAGCACTGCCCGGGCAACGTGATCTTGTTCACGATGCGGGAGGATCACGACCTGATCGAGCGCTGGGTGCGTCGCGGCCGGAAGGCCGTCGTGCTCCGGCGCGACGAGGCCGGAGAGCAGATCGTGCTGCGAGATGGCCGGCGGACGATGCCGGTCGGCTACACGCACCAGTTCCCGGCGACGTTCGAGGGTCGCGCTCGGATGAACGTGCAGAACCTGCTCGCCGCCGTGGCGGCGTGTCACGTCTCCGGAGCGCACCTCCACGACATCCGCCACGGCCTGCGCACGTTCACGACGGACTTCTTCCAGGCGCCGGGGCGCCTGAACCTCGTGGATCTGGGCGGGGTCACGGTGCTGCTCGACTACGCGCACAACGCCGCCGGGCTGCGGACGGTCGGCGACTTCGTCGAGCGCATGACGTCGGAGCCGCCGGCCGCCCATCCCGGCGCCCCCTCGTGGTCGGCGAACCTGCGCGTCGCCGTGATCGCGACCGCCGGTGATCGGCGCGACGAGGACATGCGCGACCTCGGCCGGGTGGCGGCGCGGTACTTCGACGAGGTGATCGTTCGCGAGGACGTGAACCCTCGCGGACGTGAACGAGGAGAGACGGGCATGCTCGTGCTGGAGGGCATCGAGGAGGCTCGCGCTCGGGGCGCCCGCGTCGGTTCCGCCCTGCTGATCGCCGACGAGCTGGAGGCGTGCCGTTCGGCCCTCGACCGCAGTCGGCCCGGCGATCTCGTCGTGCTCTGCGTCGATCGCACGGCCGAGGTCTGGGACGAGCTCGAGGCTCGGCGGTCCTCGATCCGCGAGGGATGAGTCACGGCGCCGAGGTGTGCCTGCCCGGCGGATGGGTAGGGTGGGTCGGAGGGACCGGCCGGGTTCCCGGAGTCGAGGGAGGACGCGGATGGACGAGACCACAGGCACCACGCTCGATGACGACGAGATGCTCACGGAGATCGTGGGCAACAGCGCGTCACTGGAGACGCCGCCGAGGGACGCCGACGGCACCGACGCAGACGGCACCGACGGCGACGGCACCGACGGCGACGGCACCGACGGCGACGGCACCGATGGCGACGGCACCGACGCGGACGGCACCGACGGCACCGACGCAGACGGCACCGACAGCGCCACGTCGTGACGGTCGCCGCTCCTCGACATGGAGCGGACACCCGAGATGCCCTGGAGCGCTGTGCCGGCGACGTCGACCGCTTCCTGGCCGCTGACTGGCACCGACGGGCGGCGATCTACCGCGCCGTGGCTCCGGGCGGGTTCGCGGACCTGCTCACGCTCGACGACGTCGATCGCTTCCTGACGACGACGGCGCTGCGCACGCCGTTCTTCCGGCTCGTGCGGGCAGGAGAACGCATCCCGGAGGCGAGCTACACGCGATCGGGCCGGGCGGGCTCGCGTGACGTCGAGGGCATCGCCGACCCGGCGCGGGTAGCGGCGGCGTTCGAGGGCGGGGCGACGATCGTGCTCCAGGGTCTCCATCGGTGGTCCGAGCCGGTGATGCGCTTCGTTCGCGACCTCGAGCTCAGGCTCGGCTTCCCGTGTCAGGTCAACGCCTACATCACGCCGGCCGACGCCCAGGGGCTCGAGTTGCACGAGGATCCTCACGACGTCTTCGTGCTCCAAGCGTTCGGGCGGAAGCGATGGCAGATAAACGCCGCACCGGATGAGCCCGAGCGGCCGGCCCTCGACGAGCAGGTCGCCCCCGGCGACACGATCTACATGCCGGCGGGCACCCCACACGCGGCGTCGGCGCAGGCGGACGTGTCCGGGCACCTCACCGTCGGCGTTCACGTGGCCGCGTGGCGCGAGATCGCCTCCGCTGCTTGGACCGTGAGTGCATCCGACCCTTCGCTCGACGAGCCGCTGCCGGCGGGCTGGCACCTGGACCCCGCGGCGCACGCCGGGGAGCTCGCCGCACGACTTCGGGCGGCGGCCGGCAGGCTGGAGTCCACCGATGCGGAGGCCGCGCTCGAGCGCAGAGCCGACCGGTTCCTGTCCGGCCGGGCCCAGCTCGCTCGAGGATCCATCGGGGAGCGGGCGATGCCGATCGAGCTCGACGACTCCACGGAGGTGCGGCGACGGCCGGGGTCGGTCTGCGTCGTGCGCCCCGACGGCGACCGTGTCACGGTGCTCCTGGGCGATCGGCTCGTGCGCATGCCCGCGTGGCTCGGGCCGGCGATGCGATCGATCGCCGACGCCGACAGGTTCGCGATCGGCGATCTCGGCGAGCACGTCCCCGACGCCGGGAGCCGCGTCGTGCTCGTCCGCCGGATGATCCGTGAAGGTCTCCTCACCGCGGTGCCGGACGGCGTTCGCGAGGCCGGACCTCGTTGAGGCGATCGCGGCCCGCCGACCGGGCCGACCGATGCTCCGCCCGGAGCGAGGCCGCAGGGGAGACCCTGGCCGGCACGGCCTCGACGATCCGGCGATGGCTGTTGATCGAGCATGCGGGCCCGTGGGGGCACGACGGGCTGCGCGACGCGCGATTGCCTGACGGCGTGGGCGAGGGCTTGCGCGCGATCGAGCGTCGAACGGCGAGCCGCGTGTTGTTGATCCGTCGGCCCGTCCGGGAACCGAAAGAGGGCATCGGCTGCATCGCCGTCGACACCCGTGATGCGTGGATCGGAGCCGCCACCCTCGATCGCATCGAACGCTCCGTCGAGCTCGACCCGTCCGATCGGAGCGCGTTCCCGATCGAGAGCGGTCATCCCGTGGCGGTGGTCTGCACGCACGGTCGCCGAGATGCCTGCTGCGCCGAGCGCGGGCGGCCGCTCGCGGCTGCCGCCGCCGCGGCGTTCCCGCTTGCGGTGTGGGAAAGCACGCACGTCGGCGGCGACCGCTTCGCGGGGAACCTGGTGATGTTCCCGCATGGGCTGATGTTCGGCAGGGTCGAGCCGGAACGGGCCGCCGGTATCGTCGCGGCGTACGGCGAGGGTCGCATCGAGCTCGATCGCTTCCGAGGCCGCACGAGCCACCCGATGTCGGCTCAGGCAGCCGACATCGCGGTGCGCGCACGCCTGGGCCTCGATCGCGTCGACGATGTGAACGTGCTCGGCGTCGAACGTGATGGGGCGCTCGGGCGCGTCCGCGTCGGCATACCGACCGGCGAGGCGACCGTGGAGGTCGAGCGGCTCGAGCTGCCGCCGATGCGCCTCACCTGCTCGGCGGGTGTCGAGGAACGGGCCGCGAGCTGGGTGGTACGGACGATCGACCTGCCCGACTGACCCTCGGGGGTCAGTCGTCGCCCAGGGCCCGTGCCCAACTCCGGATCTCGTCGGCCGACAGGTAGTTCAGGATCCGCTCGCGCGGCACGCCGGCGAGCGCCGCGATCGCGAGCCCGAACGGCAGCGATGTCAGCTCGGCGGCGACATGCGCGTCGCTCCCGATCGAGAACCATCGAACGCCCGAGGCCACCGCGACGCGCGCGAGCTCGACGTTCAGATCCTGTCGCGCGGGCGTCGCGTCGATCTCGACGGCCTTCCCCGACCGGGCCGCTTCCTCGAACACGTGCGGCCAATCGGCCGTGAGCCCGACCCGCCGACCGTACATGCGGGCGACCGGGTGGGCGAGCACGTGAACGGTCGGGTTGCGCAGCGCGGCGAGGTAACGGTCGGTCGCGTCATCGGTGACTCGCAGCTTCGTGTGGAACGCCCCGAGCACGAGGTCGAGCGAGGCGAGCGCCGCGGGGTCCATGTCGCCCGACCCGTCCTCCAGTACGTCCATCTCGATCGATCGGAGGATCGTGAACCCGCTGCCGCGGTCGGCGAAGTCGGCGTTCAGCCGATCCACCTCACGGTTGTGCCGTTCGAGCGCCGCCTCGTCCATGCCGTGGGCGATCCTGAGGCTCTTGGAATGATCGGTGCTTGCGATGAACGTGCGCCCGAGCGCTTCCGCCGCCGCCGCGATCTCGGCCAACGGCAGAGCGCCGTCGCTGTCGGTGCTGTGGACCTGCAGGTCGCCATGAGGACGTGCCTCCCACTCGGCGTCGGCGTCGAGGGCCCGACGGACCTCTGCCCATGTGAGGAAGCCACGCCTCGTGGGCTCCGGCTCGGTCGGAGGCGGAGGATCGTCGAGCCACTCCTGGAGCCGACCCGCGATCCAGGGCCCGACCGATGGGAGCTCGGTGAGCGAACGCCCGGCGGCGACGAGATCGGCTGCTTCCTCGGACCAGAGCCGGGCCGCTCGGGCCGCGCGTGCCAAGGCCCGCCGGCGATGGTCGGCGTGCAGTTCGCTCTCCTGCCAGAGCAACTCGCCGAGGGTCCCGTTCGACGGGATCGGATGCGCCATCGGACGGATCGATCAGGGCCCGGCGTCCAGCAGCGCACGTGGCAGGCGAGCGCGCGCTTCGAGCAGGCCGCGCCACCGGCGCGGGCCCTCCGAGTCAAGCATCCCGGGCACCGTGTGCAGCGTGAAATCGCCCGGGCGGACCGAGCCGAGCTCGGCCGGCAGGATCGGGAACGACACGGTTCCGTCGGGACGCGCGCGCGGGGAGTATGGTGCCACGATCGTTGCGCCGCCGCCGTTCCGAGACGGGTCGAGCATCACGCGCCCCGCCCGCTTCGCCTTGCGGAACTCGTTGGTCACGAGATCGGGCCGTCGAGCGGCCACCATCGATGTGAGGCCCGACGCCGCGGCCCGCAGGGCGTCGTCGTCGAGCCTCCGCTCGATCGGTACCACGATGTGCAGACCCTTGCCGCCGGTGGTCTTCACGCCGCTCTCGAGTCCGAGCTCCTCGAGGACCTCGAGCACGAGCCGCGCGACCTCGGCGGCCGCCTCGAACGCGTCGTCGGGAGGGTCGATGTCCACGACGAACAGATCGGGACGGTCGAGGCGATCGGCGCGCACCGGCGCGGGATGCAACTCGAGCGCGGCCTGGTTGCCGAGCCACGCGAGCGTCGCGGCGTCGTCGCACACGACGTAGTCCACGTCTCGGCCGGCGCTGGGTGCCTCGATCGTCACGCGCCGGATCCAGGGTGGCGCGTAGTCCGAGATGGCCTTCTGGAAGTAGCGCTTGCCCCCGACCCCGTCGGGTGCCCGCACGAGGGTCAGCGGGCGGTCGCGGAGCCACGGCACCGCCAGGTCGGCGACCGCGGCGAGGTAGTCGACGTAGTCGCGTTTCGTCACCCCGATCTCGGGCCAGAGCGGCTTGTCGGGTCGTGTGACCTCCACGTCGGCGGGTGGGCGAAGCCGTCGGCGCGCCAAGGTCAGTGCCTCCCCGGCCTGGCGCGGCGAACGAGCCGCCGCACGGTCGCGGGATCGGCCCGGCGGGCTCCCATCTCGCCTTCGAGCAGCGCGAACATCTCCTGACGCTGCGCGAGCACGGTGATCGCGAGCACGTCGCGGGGTCCGGAGCGATCGAGCATGAACCGCAGGGCCGCGATCTCGTCGGGCATCGCCGGGACCTCGCCCGCGCCCCCCTCCATCGCGCCGGCGAGGAGCCGCGCGATCAGGTCCTCGGGGTCCCGTCCGCGGAGGTAGCGCGGGAGCTCCGCGACGCACACGTGGTCCGCGCCTCTTCCTGCCCGATACCCCAGACGATGCAGGATCGCGTCGTCGCGGTCGCCCGCGGTGCCGAACCCGACCCACGTCTCCGCGGCGCGAGGGCACAGCCCACGCGCGATCTCCGTCAGTCCGGCCATGCCTGCCTCGTTGTGGGCGTAGTCGACCACGAGCACGCGCTCGCCGAGGGTGTAGACGTTCGCGCGGCCCGGGTTGGCATCGGCGTCGGGCAGGAACGATCGCAGGCCCTCGACGACGTGTGTCCGCCGGAGTCCGATCGCCAATGCGGCGGCCGAGGCCGACAGGGCGTTGTGCACGTGCTGCGAGGCGATCCCGGCGAGGGTCATCGGCACCTGTTCCAGGCCGACGATCCGCCTCGACCCCGAACGACCGAGCTCGGCGATGCCGTGGTCGAGTACGGTGAGCGCCCGTCCGCCGTCGGCGAGCGCTCCGCGCAGGGCCGGGTGCCGCGGGTCGAGCGAGACCAGGAACGGCCGCCCTCCCGCCCGCCGGTCCATGGCGAGCACCCGAGGGTCGTCGGCGTTCAACACGTGCCAGCCGGCGGGCTTCGTGATCGAGGTGATCGTCGCCTTGACCTCGGCGAGCTGATCGAGCGTGTCGATGCCGTGCAGGCCGAGATGATCGGCCGAGATGTTGGTGACGACCGAGACGTCGTTGTGGCTCGTGCCGATGCCGCGGAGGAGGATCCCGCCGCGTGCCGTCTCCAGGATCGCGATGTCGATGCCGGGTTGTGCGAGGGCCATCTGCGCACCGCCGAAGCCCGAGTAGTCCCCGGCCTCGACCAGCGCGCCGTCGTGGAAGACCCCATCGGTGGAGGAGTAGGCGACGCTGCGGCCGGCGGTGCGCGCGATGTGGGAGAGCAGGCGCACGGTGCTTGTCTTCCCGTTCGTGCCGGTCACCGCGATCACTGGGATCGTCGGCTCCACCACGGTGGGGGCAGGCCCGGGATCGACCCCCGCGATGTGCTCGGCCGCCTCGGCAGCCAGGCTCGCCAACGAGCGGCGGGTGGCGAGCAGATCGCGCATCACGGCGGCGACCTGGCGAGCGAGCGCCTCGGCCGCGTCACGTCGCCGCCACGGGAATGCGAGCACGACCCTGTCGTGTCCCGCGGGACGGCCTCGCACCCCTAGGCGAACCCGGGAGGACCTCGCGATCGTCCGCGTCACGTGAGCTCCGGTCCGAGCGGCGAACCGGCGCCGCTGCTCGGTGGCCCGCGCCCCCGGCCGGGAGTTCCCGGGAAGGTCGATCCGGCTCGCCAGACGCTCCAGGCGGGGGGCGGTGGCGTGGATCCACCCCGGCACGGCGAGCGTGAGCTTCACGGCCGGCCTCGGGAAGTACAGGTTCGGGCCGTCGAGCACTCGGATCTCGACGATGTCGACCGGTTCCGGCATGGCGCGGCCAGCGTAGCGACGGTGACGCTGCGACGCAGAACGAGGCTTCAGTCCGGATCCCCAGGGGTCGATGTTCGTGGAGGGAACGGAAGGAGGGTTCCGATGTCCCGGGTTCTGGTGATCGACGACGAATCGGTGGTCGCGACGATCCTCGAGTACGCGTTCGCGGCGATGGGCCACGACACGATCGCGGCCGACGGAGGCGAGACGGGGATCGACGCAGCACGCACCGAACATCCCGACGCGATCGTGCTCGACCTGATGATGCCCGAGGTGAGCGGGCTCGACGTGCTCGACGCGCTCCGCCACGACGACGAGACGAGCTCGGTGCCGATCCTGGTGCTCACCGCCGTGACGATGTCGCGCGAGCATCTGATCTGCGTCGCCAACGGCGCCGACCGCGTGATGACGAAGCCGTTCGACCCGCGCGACGTCGCCGAGGTCGTCGACTCGATGATGTCGCCCGCCCGCTCGGTGGCCACGGGTTCCTGAGCCACGCTGCCGAACCCGCACGATCAGCGGGGGGCGTCGTCGTCCTCGCTCCCGGGCACGGGCGTGGCCTGTTCGAGCGCATCGCCCTCGGCCGCATCGTCGGGTATCTCCCCCGGCCGCTCGGATCCGTCGGCTCCGTCGTCCACCGGTGCCGCCTGCTCGAGCTCGTCGGCTTCGGGAACGGGTTCGGATCGTTCGCGCTTCGGATCTTCCATGGTCGGCTCCGGCCTCGACGGGATGGCGGACATCACTCGTGCTCGTACTTGAACGAGATGTTGACCCTCGCGCGATAGCTCGAAACCCGCCCGTCCTCGATCGTGACGTCGAGCCTCACGATCTCGCCCACCCGCAGGTCGCGGAGCGACTGGGACGCGGTCTCGACGGCGTTCTTGGCCGCCTCCTCCCACGACGTCGGGCTCGTGCCGATCACCTCGGTGACCCGGTAGATGCTCTCGCTCATCGTTCCCCCTTCGATCCGGTCGTCGCACCATCCTCTCGGATCGACACCCGTGTTGGGAAGCCTCGGTCCCCACATGTCCCGGGCCGGCCGGCGCGGCGGCACCTCCGTGACAGGTGCAACATGGTCGTCCCGGATCAGTCGTTCGGATCGAGGAGGGCAGGCATGACGCACGCAGCGATCGCCGATGTCACCGAGGCGGTCACGGTCCAGTCCGGCGCGGTGGTCTCCAAGGTGATCCACCGCGACGACGCGCTCGACGTGACGGTCTTCGCGTTCGACCGTGGCGAGGGGCTCACCGAACACGCGGCATCGCGGACGGCCGTCGTCCAGGTGTTGGCGGGCCGGCTGGCCTTCACCGTCGACGGCGAGGAGGTCGACGCCGTGCCGGGCTCGTGGATCCACATGGACGTGGGAGCGCCGCATTCGCTCGTGGCCCTCGAGCCGACGACGATGCTCCTCACGATGGTGCGAACCTGACCGTGGCCACGGGTTCGGGGCGGTCGCCTACGATGGGGGCGTGCGAGGTGACCGGGTCGTCGTGACGATGGACGTCGGCAACGGCGTGCAGACCTTCGAGATCGTCGCGACCCGGGCGGGCCGGCGCGTCGAGGTCACGACCGGCCGCTCCGTCGTCGAGGTCGCCGAGGTCACCCGCGGCGGCACGCCGGTGCGCACCGCGAGGTTCATGGCCTCACGGGTGGTCGCCCTGGTCGAAGAGCCCGCCGAGCGACCCGCTCAGGTGAACAGCTCGGCGGCGACGGCTCGCTGAGCCTCGGCGGGGGACCGATCGTCGCCGAGCCGGTCGATCGCGCCCCGGGCGCCCGCTGAGAGCGCGGCCGTTCCCCCGCCGAAAGCGGGCGCCTCCTGCTCGGTGGCGAGCACGTCGTTCGCCATCATCACCTCGATCGAGAGGATCTCCTCGAGCAGGTTCATGGCCTCGAACGTCTTGCGAACCGCGAGCGGCGCGCCCGTGGCATGGTCCTCGACACCGATGTCGAGGGGCGGCACGTCCAGCGTGGCCGGCGCGGCGAGCTGCTTCAGCTCCGACGATGCCGCGGCGGCCGGGTACCGCAAGGACAGCCCGATCGTCTCCGGGGGCTCCCACCCGGGCGGGGGCGGGCCTGCGCCGACGACCCGCTCGAAGAACGTGTCCCAGAGGTGGCTCATGCGACGGTCCGAGATCTGCCCCACGTGCGCCGCGGCGATGCGGAGGTGGTCGAACGCGATCGCCATCACGAGCGGATGGAAGTTGCCGTTGTGCACCATCGTGTCGTCATCGATCGACACCAGCGGGTTGTCGCCGCGGCCGTTGAGCTCGGTCTCGACCGCATGCCGGGCCGCGGCAACGGCTTCGCGGAAGGCCCCGTGCACCTGGGGGATCACACGGAACGACAGGGGATCCTGCACCGAAGTCGCCGCTCCGTCCGCCCACAGGAAGCTCCCCTCGAGCGCGGCCTCGAGCGCCGCGCACGACTCGATCTGGCCGGGGAACGGCTTCGCCTCGCCGACGATCGGGCGTGCGATCGACGGGTTCCCGTGGGTGGCCTCGAGCGAGAGCGCCGCGATCACCTCGGCTCTGGAAGCCACGCGAGTCGCTCGCATGAGGGCGATCGCCCCGTCGCCGATCGAGACCGCGTTCGACGACATGAGCGTGAGGCCGTCCTTCGGCTCGAGCCGCAGGGGTTCGATGCCCGCGCGACGCAGCGCCTCGGCGCCCGGCAGGATCTCGCCGCCGAGCTCGGCGCGCGCTCGACCGATCGCGACCTGACCGACGAACGCGAGCTGCCCGAGATCGCCCGTGCCGACCGATCCGCGGGACGGCACGACCGGATGCACGCCCGCGTTCAGCATCTCCACGAGCACGTCGGCGACGCGCGGGCTGGCACCCGATCCACCGCGCGCGATGCCGTTCAGCCTCGCGGCCATCGCGGCCCGTACCCGCTCGGTGCTCAGAGGCTCGCCCGTGCCGCCGGCATGGGTCAGGAGCAGCATCTCCTGCGCGCTTCGGAGATCCTCGACCGGGAGACGGATGTCCTTCAGGTGTCCGACGCCGGTGTTCAACCCGTACACCGGCTCCTCGCCCGCGAGCATGCGGTCGACGACTGCCCGGCTCGCCGCGATCGTCGTTCGGGCGTCGTCGCCGAGATCGACCTGGGCGCCATCGGCGACGGCGAGGAGCTCCTCGATCGACAGCGGTGCTTCCGTGATCCTCACGACGGGCGGCGTCATCGCGGGCAGTCTCGCCCGGGCGGGACCCGGCGTGCAACGCACCTCGTTCGACTCCGTCGGGCGCCGGTTCCACCGGGTCGCGGTTCGGCGGCATGATGGAGAGGTCGATCGATCGGAGACGAGTCGTATGTCCGGCCGACGCACGAACCTCGCCTTGATGGCATTGCTGGCGGTCGCGGTCGCGACCGGAGTCCTGGCGTGGGGGATCGGGACCTCGGCGACCGGACCGATCGTCGTCGCACACGGCGTGGCGGGGTTCGCGATCGTGGCGCTGGCGCCGTGGAAGACGGCGATCGCGCGCCGGGGACTGCGGCGAAGGCGGCAGGGGCACGGCACGTCGATCGTGCTCGCCGGGCTCGTGGTCGCCTGCGTCGTCACCGGCCTGCTCCACGCCAGCGGACTCGTGGACGCGCGCGGCCCCACGTCGCCGCTCGGCATCCACGTCGCCACCGGCCTCGGTACGATCGTGGCGGCGATCGCTCATGTCGTTCAGCGGCCGGTGAAGCCACGAGCGGTCGACCTCACGCGCCGGAACCTGGTGCGTGCCGGTGCGCTCGCCGCGGGAGCGGGTGTCGCCTTCATCGGGTTCGAGGGTCTGCTCCGGGTGGGCGGGGCGCGCGGCGCGTAGCGACGGTTCACGGGCTCGCACGAGGCCGGCTCGCTCGACCCCGGGCGGATGCCCGTGACCCAATGGTTCGACGACACCGTGCCGCTCAT
>Ga0075309_1000089_pt1 | contig 13310 bp, 9 predicted proteins | sample MayberryNE_Catta_4_FD_120057 | JGI IMG/M metagenome (GOLD analysis project Ga0075309, IMG submission 120057) | Natural and restored wetland microbial communities from the San Francisco Bay, California, USA, that impact long-term carbon... | ecosystem: Environmental > Terrestrial > Soil > Wetlands... | reverse complement strand
CGCGTTCGACGGCTCGGTCGTAGCACAGGGCGCCGAGCGCCACGTCGTCCATCGCGATGCCCATGTTGAGGAACATCCGCCGGCCCGCTGCCGGCACGGCACGGGTTCCTGCGACGACCTCGGCCAGCTCTCCGTCGGGTGGGCGGAAGCCGTCCCAGTGCTCGAACGCCACCGATGCGTACTGCTCCCGATCGTCGACGACGTAGAGCGACGCGTCGTTGGCCGCGTGCGGCCCCAGCGCGTCGTCGTAGTCGACCGGCAGCAGCACGGCGTCGGCGTCGGTGTTCTCCGCCGTCAGCCTGGGCTCGAGCGTGACCGTCACGACGGTCACGACGAGATCCGCATCCTCGAGAGCGTCCTCGGCACTCGACGCCGCCACCCTCTCCCGATCGCCGGCGAGCGCGAGCAGCGCTTCGGTCGCCCGAGGCACGGCATCGAAGCCCCGGACCTGCTCGATGCCGGGACACAGCTCCAGGAGCAGTTCGAGGTGGCGGCGGCCCTGAACACCCGCCCCCACGATCGCGAGCCGCTCGCGCTGGTCGGGTACCTGGCGGATCACCACGCCGGAGACGCCGGCGGTACGCATCTCGGTGATCCATCCCCCGTCGATCAGCGCGAGCGGACGGCCCGTGTCGGCGTCGGTCAGCACGAACACGCCGTAGATGTATGGAAGTCCCTCCGCGCGGTTCTGCTCGTATCCCGCGACCCACTTGATCCCGGCGCGATCGCTGCCGCCGAGGTAGGCGGGCATCGCGTTGATGAACGCGTCCTCGCGCGGGCGCACGGCCGGCTTCGGCGGATTCTGCACGAGCCCGGCCGCCTTCTGCCCGAACGCGTCTTCCAGCACATCGACGATCTCCGTCCACGTGAGATCGAGCGACTCGAGATCCTCGCGCCCGAGCACCAGCATCTCCCCGGCTGCCATGGCCCGGCAGTCTACGGACGCGCAGCGGCCCGGCGTTTGACCCCGAGTCCGAGCGAGACCACCGGGATGCGAGCGAGCGCCCACGCGAGCGCGACCGAGATCGCGAGCGAGACGACGAAGACGGCGAGCAGCTTCGCCCCGACCCCGGCGTTCCACCGCACCACGACGAACGCGACGGCCACGATCACCGGCTGATGGACCACGAAGAACGGCATGGCCGCATCGGACACGATCCTCGGGAGCGGCCGAGCGAAGGCGGGCACCCGCATGCCGATCGAGGTCGCCGCCTGCGCCCATGCCCACGCCTGGATCCCGATCGTGCCGAAGAAGGCCACGTACTCCAACGAGTACGGGGTCGAACCCTCCCACCGTTCGATGAACGCCTCCACGTCCCCGACCATCAGCACCAGGAAGCCGGCGATCCCCACCGCGAGCGCCGGCACGAGATCACGGCGCACCGCCGCCATCAGGCGCGGGTCCGACATCAGCACGAACCCGGCCACGAAGAACCCGGCGTAGTAGACGAACTCGCCCCAGTCGTGCTCGCCGGGGAACGCCGCGTAGACCGGCGCGGTCGCGAGCACGATCGGCACGGCGGCGAGCAGGGTGAACGCCCGTCGATGCGCCCGGTCGCCCAGCCGGTCGATCACGTGCCGGCCTCGTGTCCCGCGGAGCCAGAGGAAGACCGGGATGCCGAGCAACGAGTACCAGAGCAGGAAGACCACGAACCACAGATGGAACATGTATCCGACGAGCAGGGGGTCCGAGCCGACGCCGATCCCGAGGATCTGGTCCGCGACCTCGCCGAAGAACCGCGGCACGAACACGAGGAAGGATCCCTCGAACCGGCCGAAGTGCCTCGCCTCGACGTAGGCCTGGAACGGGGCCAGCAGAACGAACGCCACCACGAGCGGGATCAACAGGCGTGTGAGCCGTTCCGCGACGTACTGCCCCGTCGATCGCCACCGGAGCGCGAGGCACGTGCCTGCCCCCGAGATCAGGAAGAAGAACCCGATGCCCCACGTGCCGAAGAACGAGATCGGGATCGTGATCGCCTCGCTCAGCTCGGCGTTCTTCACGTGCCAGTCGTCGGTGGAGAACGGCTGCAGGCAGTGGTACAGGAAGACCCCGACGAGCGCGAGCACCCGCAGCCAGTCGAGGTAGACGAGCCGCTCGCGCGCCGGTGCCTGCGGCGTCAGCGTCACCCCACGCTCACCTGCGGACGACGTTCCCCCCATCGCGTCGCCCGCTCGAACGCATGGGCGAGCCGGAGCACCCCGAGGTCGTTACCGCGGCGTCCGACGATCTGCACGCCCACCGGCAGCCCGTCGTCGGTGAACCCGGCCGGGACCGAGATCGCCGGGCACCCGGTCACGGTGATGCACCAACACGACTCCATCCAGTCCACGTACGTCACCATCGGGGATCCGTCGATCTCGGTCGGGTACTCGACGTCGATGTCGAACGGAACGACCTGGGTCACCGGCATGACCAGGAAGTCGAACCGATCGAAGAACGCGGCGACCCGCTCGATCAAGCGGGTCCGCGCCAGCTCGGCCCGGGCGATGTCGGCACCCATCAGGCGCAGGCCCGACTCGATCTCCCACGTGACGGCGTCCTTCATCCGATGGCGATGTTCGTCGAGGAGATCGACGAGGTCGGCCGCGTACATGTGCGCGCGCAGCGTGAGGAACACGTCGCGGGCGTCGCGCAGGTCCGGGAAGACTTCCTCGAGTCGGCCTCCGACGGCCTCGAACGCCGGGCGTGCCGCGTCGACCAGCCGAGTGATCCGAGGGTCGAACGGCATCGTGCGCCCGCCGTCGGGCGCCCACGCGATCGTGGGCTCGCCGAGATCCACGTCGAGCGGCGCTGCGAAGACCCCGCCCGGCTGCGGCAGCGAGATCGGGACCCGCGCGTCGGGGCCGGCCAACGCCGAGAGCATGAGCGCCACGTCGGCGACCGTGCGGCCCATCGGCCCCTCGACCGAGAGGTCCTGCCACGCGTTCGACGTCGGCCATGACGGCACCCGGCCGGGAGAGGGTCGGAACCCGACGACGTTGCAGAACGCCGCCGGATTGCGGAGCGACCCGCCGAGGTCGCTCCCGTCGGCGATCGGCACCATGCCGCAGGCCAGGGCGACGGCGGCGCCTCCGGAGGAGCCGCCGCAGGTCGTCGCCGCGTCGTAGGGGTTGCGGGTGGCACCGAAGACGGGGTTGAAGGTCTGCGAGCCCGCACCGAACTCAGGCGTGTTCGTCTTCCCGACGAGGACCGCGCCCGCCGCCCGAACCCGTTCGACCAGCAGGTCGTCGGCGCCGGGGACCGCGTCGGCGAAGATCGGCGAGCCGGACGTCGTCCTGATGCCGGCCGTCGCCACGAGGTCCTTGTGCGCCACGGGCAGCCCGTGCAGCGGACCGAGCGGCTCGCCGTGCACGATCGCCTCGTCGGCTCGCGCCGCATCGTCGGCCGCGCGCTCCGGGGTGACCGTCACGAGGGCGTTCACCGCCGGGTTCACGGCCTCGATGCGTTCGAGGTGGGCGACGAGCACCTCGCGGGACGAGAGCTCCTTCGTTCGGATGCGCCGAGCGAGCTCGGTCGCGGGTAGGAAGCAGGGATCGGACTCGGACGTCACGGGCGCGAGGCTACCCGCTCATGCCTCCACGGATCCGCTGGCCGGTGGCTCCGTCAGGCTTCCTCGACGGTGAACCGAGCCAGGTTCCTTTGCAGCTGCCCGCCGATCGTCCTCCAGCCTCCGGCGACCCAGAGCTTGTCGCCGATCGCCTCGAGATCCCACGGCCCATGGAAGTTCGAACCGAACGGCGCGAGCTGCGGCACCCAGTCGCAGATCGGTGTGCCCGTCGCCGGATCGACCGAGATGAGCCCACGGAGGTTCCTGCCGCAGACGCTCTGTTGCAGTCTGCCGAGGCCGAAGTGTCCTCCCAGGTAGAGGCGGGACCCGCCCGGAGACAGCTCGACAGCCTGCACGTTGCCGACCACGCTGAAGCGCCAGAACCTCGTGCCGACGGTCCCGGTGGCATCGAAGGATGCGGCGAAGTTGGGGCCGCGGCCGAATCCCCCGTGCAGGCGGGATGCGGTCGCCAGCAGGTCCCATCCGGTCTGCGGGTCGCCGACCACGCCGTCGGGGATCTTCCACGCGCTCAGCGCTCCCGTCTGGGCGTCGACCCTGGCGACGCTTTCCCGGGAGAACGTCGACCCGCTCTGGGCCATCGTGTCGAACGCACCGGCGATGAAGACGGTCCCTCCCGTCGCGTCGAACTCGAGGTCGCGGACCGCGCCTCCGACCGCCCGGGGCCTCCATGCTTGCGTGAGGGATCGCGACGGCAGGTCCCAGGCGGCGAGCTTGGCCCGGGAGCGCCCGTCGACCCGGCCGAACGCACCACCGGCGTAGAGGCGGTCCTGCGAGGCCAGCAGAGCGTAGACGCGGCCACTGACGGCGGGCGCGAACCCGCCGACGGCCTCGCCGCCGGCGAGCGTCACCGCGCCCAGGTTCTGCCTGGGCGCTCCGGCCAGCCGGTCGAACCGTCCCCCCGCGTACACCGTGCCGCCCGAGATCGCCAACGCGTACACGACGGACTCGGAACCGGCCGCCCTCGGACGCCACGATGCCACCGGGTTCCCGCTCGAGAGGTCGATCGCGGCCAGGTTCCGGACGCTGACCGGGTCACCGCTCTCCCCCCGTGGCGGCAACAGCTGCTTGAACTTGCCGCCGATGAACAGCGTGTCGCCCTGCCGAACCAGGGCGAACACCTTGCCGTCGACCATCCAGGTCCGGTCCGCCTGCTCGCTCATCGCGGCATGAGCGGTCAGGGGTGCCGCGGCCAGGATCGAGATCACGGTGAGACAGGCGAGCGCGAGGGAACACAGACGTCGCACGAGCACATCAACTCCTCGAGGGTCGGGGGACGTTCTCGTACCCGCGAGCTTACGAGGGGAAACGGGGAAACGGGAACGCATCCCAGGCTCACCTTGACGAGAATCGAACATACGTTCTAGTGTCGAACGATGCCGTCCGACACCCTCTTCGAGGTCGCCCGTCGCACGTTCGACACGCCCGAGTTCCGGGGCGTGGAGTGCATCGAGGTCGAGGCGAAGTCGGTGATCAACCGAGTGCCCGGTGGCGCGCTCCCGTTCGACTGGACGATCAACCCGTACCGGGGCTGCACCCACGCGTGCACGTACTGCTTCGCGCGGCCGACGCACACGTTCCTCGACATGGACGCCGGCCGCGACTTCGAGACGAAGATCGTCGTGAAGGTGAACGCCCCCGACGTGCTCCGCCGTGAGCTCGCGGCCCGGCGATGGAAGGGCGAGCACATCGCGATGGGCACCGGCACCGACCCCTACCAGCGCGTCGAGGGCCGCTACCGCTTGATGCGCGGCATCCTCGAGGCGCTGATCGATGTTCGGAACCCGTTCTCGATCCTGACGAAGGGCACGTTGATCCTGCGCGACGTCGATCTGCTGCGGCGGGCGGCCGAGACGGCACCGGTGTCGGCCGCCTTCTCGATCGGCACGCTCGACGAGCGCGTGTGGCGCGAGACCGAGCCCGGCACGCCCCACCCGAAGGCGCGCATCGAGGCCGTCCGAATCCTCACGGAGGCGGGCATCCCGACCGGAGTGCTGATGGCCCCGGTCCTGCCGGGCATCAGCGACTCACGTCACCAGATGCGGTCCGTCGTCGAGGCCGCCCTGGAAGCCGGCGCCACCCACGTCTCCCCGATCATGCTCCACCTGCGCCCGGGGGTGCGGGAGCAGTTCATGCCGTGGCTCGAGGAGCACCACCCCGATCTCGTCGAACGGTACCGACGGCTCTACCCGAAGGCGTACGCGTCGGCGCAGGAGCGTCGGACCCTCGGCCGACGGGTCGGGGATCTCGTCGCGTCGGTCCGGGCAGACCACCCCGATCGAGCAGGAAGCCCTCCCCGGCATCAGCGCTTCCAGGGGGGCACGAGAAAGCACCAGGTGCCGACGGCCGTCCAGCCGTCGCTGTTCGAGCGATGACGCGGAGCGGACCCGGGCGGCCGCGGGGCCGGACCATCTACGCCGGAACGACCAGCGCGTCGACCGCGACGCACCCCTGCGGCGAGACGATCACGGGGTTCACGTCGAGCGCGTTCAGCAGATCACCGAGATCAGAGGCGAGCACGGAAAGGCGAGACACCGCCTGCACGAGCGAGCCGACGTCGGCGGGTGCCGCTCCGCGCACGCCCTCGAGCAGGGGCCGCATCTGCAGCCGGTCGATCAGTCGCCGCGCGGCCACCTCGTCCAACGGCGGGAACGCGAGGGCCCGGTCGTGCAATAGCTCCACCAGCACGCCCCCCGCGGCCACGAGCACCAGGATGCCGAACGTGGGATCGCTCACGAGGCCGAGGGCGACCTCCACACCGTCGGGGGCCGTCGCCTCGACCGTGACCTGCGGACCGAGGCGGTCCGCGATGTCGTCGTAGGCCTCCCTCAGCGCGTCGGCGTCGGCGATCCCGAGCCGCACCCCTCCGCGGTCCGACTTGTGCATCACGCCCGGTGCCGCGGTCTTGAGCACCACGGGGAACCCGATCGATTCGGCCGCGGCGACAGCCTCGTCGGCGGTCGACGCCGCCCGGGCATCGACGACCGGGATCCCGTATTCGGCCAGCATCGCCAGTCCCTCGCGCTCCCCGACCTCCCCGCCGGACGCCAGGCGCGCGCGCCATCTCGAGCGCACCTCCTCCCCGACGGCCGCGGGCGCCTCGACGGCGCCCCGCCCCCGCATCTCGCGATGCTCGATCAACGAGCGAAGCGCCACGAGCCCCGACGAGGTGCCCTCGAGCACGGGGATGCCGGCGTCGCGGAGGAGAGCCGCTTCCTCGAGCGCGACCGCGCTCGCGAGGTTCGACAGCACGCAGAACGGCTTCGTGGTCCGCTCCCAGACATCCTTGGCCACCTGCAGGTACCCCTCGTCGAAGGGCTCTCCCTGCCGGGTGAGGTCGACCGCGAACGCCACGACGGCGGTGTCGGGGTCGTTGTGGAGCGCGACGAGCGACTCGACGAAGATGCGATCGGCGTCGATGCCGGTGCCCCACGCGTCGAGCGGGTTCGCGGCCTCGAGCCCGGGATCGAGCAGGTCGTCGATGCGCGCGAGCGTCTCGGTCGTCACCGCGGCGAACGGCACCCCGAGATCGTCGGCTCGATCGGCCAGCAGGGCTCGTTCCCCGCCGGAGTCGTGCAGGCTCGCGATGCCCCTCGACGACCCCGTCACGCGTCGCGGCGACGAGAACAGCTCCATCGCGTCGGCCATCTCCTCGAGCGTGAGCACCTCGTGCACCCCGTACGCGTCGAACAACGCCTCGTACGCGCCGTGTTCGCCGGCCAGCGCGCCCGAGTGCGCCGTGACCATCGCCTTGGCACCTTCGGTGCGGCCGACCTTCAGGGCGATGACCGGCACGTCTTGCGAGGCGGCCCGCTCGAGCTGCGAGCGGAAGCCGGCCGGGTCGCGCACGGTCTCGAGCAGCAGCCCGAGCACCCGCGTCTCCTCGCGGCCGAGCGCGTACTGCATGTAGTCGTCCATCGTCGCCCCGAGCTCCTGACCGCTCGAGACCAGCAGGTTGAACCCGATGCCCCGGTCGTTGAACGCGAGGGCCGCGAACGCCGAGCCGGAATGCGAGATGAACGTCACCGGTCCGTGGCGCACCACGTCGGGGGTCGGGAAGCCGGTCGCTCGCAGCCTGAACGTCTCGTGCAGGAAGCCCATGCCGTTGCCCCCGCACAGCGGAACGCCCCCCTCTCTCGCGATCGCGGCGACGCGCTCGGTGAGCGGCGGCCGGTCCGCCGACGGCTCCTCGTATAGCGACGAGAACGTCACGAGCGACCGGGCGCCGGCCTCGACGGCGTCGCGGGCGGCCTGCTCGATCCGATGGTTCGCCACGCCGAGGATCGCGAGATCCACACCCTCGCCGGGCGCCGCGGCGACCGACGGATGACACGGCAGCCCGAGCACCTCGTCGTAGCCGGGGTTCACCGGGATGATCGAGCCGTCGAACCCGCCTCGCTGGAGCTCTACGACCATCTGCCAGCCGAGCGAGCCTTCCTTCACCGAGGCGCCGACGACCGCGACGGATCGAGCCTCGAGCATCGGCTCGAGGCTCGGTCGCGTGCGCGTGGGAACCGGTGCGACCGTCGCCACCTACTTCTTCGCGATGGCCTTGTCCTTGACCGCGGCCCTGTACGCCTGCCAGCCGGGGATGCCGTTCACGCCGCCCCCGCCGTGCGTGGCGCACGAGCCGTGGTACAGCCCCCTGATCGGCGTGCGGTAGTCGGCGTAGCCGGGCGCCGGTCGCATGTGGAAGAGCTGATCCACGCTCAGCTCGCCGTGGAAGATGTTCCCGCCGATCAGGCCGAGGTCCTGCTCCATGTCGTAGGGACCGATCACCTGGTAGTCGATGATCGAGCTCTTGAAGTTCGGCGCGAGCTGGTCGTACCCGTCGAAGACCCGTTGGGCGTACGCGTCGAGCTCCTCGCGGTGTGGCTCGTTCACCCAGTCGTCGGGCACCCACTGCGTGAACATCGAGAAGACGTGCACACCCTCGGGGGCGAGCTTCTTGTCGAGCGTGGTCGGGATCGTGCCGTCGACGAACGGCGCCGTCGCGGCCTTCCGGTCGATGTGGGCGTCCTGGAAGGCGCGTTCGGCGTACTGCGGCGAGAGGCAGAGCTCGACCGAGCCCGTGTGGTGGTCCTGCTGGTTCGTGCCCGGCATCGACGTGAAGTCCGGGAGCTCGCTGATCGCGACGTTGATCTTCACGGTGCCCGAGCGCGTCTTCCAGCGTTCGATGTCCCAGACGAAGTCGGCCGGCAGCTCGTTGCGGTCGAGCAGGTCGAGGAAGCCGATCTTCGGGTGGATGCAGCTCACGACGACCGGCGCGCGGAGCTCCTCGCCGCTCTCGAGCGCGACGCCGACCGCACGGCCGCCGCGGGTCAGGATCCTCTGCACCCGGGCGCCGGTGCGGATCTCGCATCCGAACGACTCCGCGCTGCGACGGATCGAGTCGCTCACCGCGCCCATGCCGCCCTGCTGGAAGCCCCAGCTGCCGAGGTGACCGTCGCCGACGTCGCCGATCGAGTGATGGAGCATCACGTAGGCGGTGCCCGGCTCGTCGGGACCGGCCCACGTGCCGATCACGCCGTTCACCGTGAGCATCGCCTTGATCGCGTCGGACTCGAACCAGTCGTCGAGCAGGTCGCTCACGCTCATCGTGAACAGCCGGGTCACGTCGGCGACGCCGCGCTCGCCGAGCTTGCGCATGTTCCACGCCGTCTGCGCCTGCGGCAGCAGGTCGCCGAGCTTCATCGACCCCAGGTGCGGCGGCACGCTCAGCAGCAGCGGACCGAGCACGTCGCTCACACCCTTCATCCACGCCTCCCACTTCGGCAGCGTGTCGGCGTCCTTCTTCGAGAACTGAGCGATCGAGTCGTAGCTCTTGCGCGCGTCGTCGGCGTAGACCGTGATCGCGCGCCCGTCGGGGAAGGCCTGGAAGTAGGGGCCGAACGGCGTGACGTCGTAGCCGTGGCGCTTGAGGTTCAGCTCGCGGATGATCGTCGGCGGCATCAGCGACATCACGTAGCTGTAGGTCGTGACGTTGATCTCGGGGTGATCGGCGAACGGAGCGCTGGTGTCGGCGGCCCCTCCCGTCTTGTCGCGGCCCTCGAGCACCACCGTGCGAGCGCCGTGGCGAGCGAAGTATGCGCCGCTCGTGAGTCCGTTGTGACCGCCCCCGATGACGATCGCGTCGTAGGTGTTCGAAGCCATGGTCCTGTGCGTCCTTCCTCTTCGTCCTCGGCCCGTGACCTGTCCGGAACCCGGGCAGTATGGCCTGGGTTTGAATCACCAGTCAACTCCGTCGGAGCTGACCTGGGGTTTTGACTTCGCAGGTCATACAGCTACAGTTGCCTGAACGCTCATACAAGGGAGTCCCGCCGTACCGCCTCGGCTGCACGGCGTTCAGGATGGAGGAACCGTTGGTTCGTGCACGGCAGAAGAACGGGAAGGACCGCCACCAGGAGATCCTGGAGGCGGCCGCGCGCGTGATCACCGACCGCGGGCTCGCCGAGACACGCATCCAGGACATCGCCGAGCGCTGCGGGGTCTCGCCGGGTCTGATCCTCTACTACTTCGAGTCGAAGGACCGTCTGCTCGTCGAGGCGCTCACCTACGCGAACGACAAGTACTACCTCGCCCAGGCCCGCGATCTCCGGCGCCTCGACTCGGCTCGCGACCAGCTCTCGCGCCTGATCGACCTGTCGGTTCCCGGCCTGCTGCCCGACTTCGAGCGGCTCGAGGAGTGGGCGCTGTGGATCGAGATCTGGGTGCGCGCCCTTCGCGACCCGAGCCTCGCGAAGGAAGCCGAGGTGCTCGACCGACGATGGCGTCAGTCGATCGCCGACATCGTGCGCCACGGACGCCAGACCGGGGAGTTCGACGACGGCGAGGACGCCGACGAGATCGGCCGCAAGCTCGGCGCGCTGATCGACGGGCTCGCGATCCAGGTGTTGATGAACGACACGCAGGTGAGTCCCGAGCACATGCAGCGCATGTGCCTGGAGGTCGCCGCGAGCCTGATCGGCTTCGAGCTGGAACCGGCGACGACCGCCTAGACACGGGGCCCGCCGAGGCGGTCGGCGAGCAGGCAGATCAGCTCGAACGCGATGCGCGTGGCGTTCTGCGCCGTCATCGAGTTCGCGGAATCGAGAGATGGCATCAGCTCCACGACGTCGGCGCCGATCAGGTCCATGCCGCGCATGCCCTGCAGCACGCGGATCGCCTCCTTCATCGTGAGGCCTTCCTCGCCTGGCTCGGGGTTCGACACCGCCGGTGCGATCGTCGTGTCGAGCGCGTCGAGGTCGAACGAGACGTACACGGGCAGGTCGCCGACACGGTCGCGGATCAGCTCGATCGTGCCGTCGATGCCGAGCTCGTCGTCGAACTCGTCCTTCGTCACGATGCGGTAGCCGAGCTCGCGGCTCGTCTTCCCCGGATCCATCCAGACGTCGTGGCCGCGGATGCCGATCTGCACGCTGTGCGTCGCGTCGACGTGGCGCTCGTGCACCGACCTCGAGGCCCAGTGTCCGGCGCTGTCGAAGGCGCCGTACCAGTTCGGGAAGTCGTCGTAGGTGTCGTAGTGGGCGTCGAAGTGCACGACGGCGGCGGGTCGTCGGTGCCGGGACTCCGGTCCGGCGATCGCGCGCAGGATCGCCAGCGAGATCGAGTGGTCACCGCCAATCGAGACCGGGCGAGCGCCGGCACGGTCGATCGCGCCGTAGAACTCCTCGATCTCACGCACCGCTCGGTCGTTCACGAGGGACTCGTAGATCGGCACATCGCCGAGGTCGTGGATGCTGCACGCGCTCCAGGGATCGAGCTGCCACTTCAGGTGGAAGCGTCGGTACGCCATCGAGACGTCGCGCACCGAACGCGGCCCCAGATGCTGGTCGCGCCACGTCGTTCCGTTGCCCGAGCTGTGCGGCACGCCGACGAGCGCGATGTCACATGCGGAAGGATCGGGAACGTGCGGACATCGGAAGAGTGTCGGCACTCCCCACCAGTGCAGGAAGTCGAGATCCTGACGACTGAACTCGTACCCGGGCCGGTCCATCGAGCGTTCCCCCGTCTCTGCTCCGTCGGATTCTACGGTCGGTAGTCTTCGCCCATGACCGCGCGCCCGTTGATCCTCGACGTCGACACGGGCGTCGACGACGCGCTGGCCCTCCTGTACGCGGCCGCTTCGCCCGAGGTCGAGCTGATCGCAGCGACCGGCGTGATGGGGAACGTCACGGTCGAGAACGCGACCGAGAACACGCTCGCGGTGCTCGAGCTCATCGGGCTCGAGCACGTCGAGGTCGCGCGGGGAGCGTCCCGGCCGCTCGTGCGCGACCACGAGCCGTTCCCCGTGGTGCACGGTGAGCGCGGGTTGGGACGCGCAGAGCTACCCGCCGCATCGAGGGATCCTTCCTCCCGCTCGGGCGCCCAACTGCTCGTCGACATCGCCCGCGAGCGGCCCGGCGAGGTGCTGCTCGTCGCGACCGGGCCGCTGACGAATGTCGCGCTCGCGCTCGCCGAGGAGCCGCAGCTGCCCGAGCTGCTCGGCGCCTTCGCGATCATGGGCGGCGCGTTCGCTCGAGGGGGGAACGCGACCCCGGCCGCCGAGGCGAACATCTGGGTCGACCCCGACGCCGCGCAGGCGGTCTTCCGTGGATTCGCAGGTCGTTCCCCCGAACGCCTGCCGCTCTGCGCCGGGCTGGATGTCACCGACCGGGTCCAGCTGTCACGCGAGGCCCTCGACGCGATCTGCGCACCGGCGCCGGACTCCCGCGTCGCCCGCTTCCTGCACGACGCGGTCCCGTTCTACATCGAGTTCTACGAGCGGTACGGGGTCCCGGGAGGCGCGGCGATGCACGACCCCCTGGCGCTCGCGTTCGCGATCGACGGCTCCCTCGGCACGTTCGAGACGACGCGCGTCGAGGTCGAGACCGAGGGCCTGTGGACCCGGGGCATGACCGTGGCCGACCTGCGCGACGTGCGACGCAGCCCGTGGCCGGTCGGATGGGAACCGGACGAGAACGCCCGCGTCGCGCTCGACGTCGACGTCGACGGATTCCTCACGCGCTTCTGCGATCGGCTGCGGTCGCTCGTCGAGGCCCAGGCGTGAGCTCGATGGGCGGCGACACGCTCGCCGTGGTCGGCGCGATCAACGTCGACCTCGTGGTACGGGCTTCGCGGCTTCCCTCGCCCGGAGAGACCGTCGTGGGCGGGGAGTTCTCCCAGCACCAGGGCGGGAAGGGAGGCAACCAGGCCGTCGCGGCCGCCCGGGCCCTCGGCGACCATGGGCGAGTGGCGATGATCGGCGCCGTCGGACCCGACACGTTCGGAGAGCCCGCTCGCGACCTGCTGGCGCTCGAGGGAGTCGACGTCGCCCACGTCACGCTCGACCGAGCCGCAGCCACGGGCGTCGCGCTGATCGCGGTCGACGCACACGGCGAGAACCAGATCTCGGTGGCGCCCGGCGCGAACGCCGGCCTGACACCGGCATCGGTCGTCGGCGCGCTCGAGTCGCTCGGCTCGGGCGTCGGCGCCGTGCTCGCGAGCCTCGAGGTGCCACTGCAGGCCGTGGAAGCCGCGAGCCGATGGGCCGCCGGTCGGAGCATCGCGTTCGTCCTGAACCCGGCGCCGGCGCGCACCGAGGCCCACGACCTGCTGCCGTTCACTCGGGTCGTGACGCCGAACGCCGGAGAGCTCGCGATCCTGGCCGCGCAGGCCGAGGAGCCGCGCGGTGGGGCCAAGCGCCTGGCCGCCGGCTACGAGGGCCTCACCGTCGTGGTCTCGCTCGGCGGCGACGGCGCG
>Ga0075309_1000088_pt1 | contig 13517 bp, 14 predicted proteins | sample MayberryNE_Catta_4_FD_120057 | JGI IMG/M metagenome (GOLD analysis project Ga0075309, IMG submission 120057) | Natural and restored wetland microbial communities from the San Francisco Bay, California, USA, that impact long-term carbon... | ecosystem: Environmental > Terrestrial > Soil >... | reverse complement strand
GTGGGCTGTGTACGTGACGCGATCGAAAATGAAGATGCCGACATTCGCTTTATGGCTCCGCAATCCTTCCGCGACGCGACCTATCCATGGTTCGAGACGCACGATGTTGGTGAGGGGATAGCTGAACTCAAAGAGATGCCGTCGCTTAGCAGGGCGGTCAAAGAATCGGCGTACGGTATATAATTTCAGTGGGAGGGCAGACGATCAGTTCCGAGGCTAACGGCTGGGGTTTCGGCGGCCAAGGGGGCGGCATTTACGTCGGCAAGCGTGGCTTCATGTTTTGTGGCGCAGGTCCTGGTGGTGGGGGCTGCCTTGGTTTTCTGGCGTGGCAGCGGACCTCGGACGTATCGGCCACTATTTGGGAGTTCAAGCGCGGGATTGTTACCGCGGGAATCGCAGCAAAGGTTGCCGGTGGTAGTGCAATGCCCGCGTTCGGGCTACCGGTTCCCCTGATTGCGCCGACCGAAACCGCCGCTTGCAGAGAACTCGGCTATCACATCGCGCCGTTCGTCACTACGGGAAAGATACCCGAAAATACCGAAGTCGATCCGGCAGGAGCTGACTCTGATGCTCAGTAAAGGGAACGTATGAGCAAGAGCGTTCGGGGCGGTGAACAAAGTAGCCGTTGTTGTTTTTTAGACGCTTCACAGCGACTCGAGCGTTTCTGCGATAAACACGACTGCGGCGGGAGCGTAGGTCGGAAGTGTTTAGATCAACGAGAGTCGATAAACCTTTTAGAGGCGAATCGATACCGCGTTTGCTTTCATTCGCATTTCTGCGCGCCGGGGCCGCACTCGCGCTGCTGTTTCGTCACTCGAGCCGTCAGGTCGAAGAAACTTTCGCGTCTCGCCCACTGCGCGGGTACATCTTCGACCGTTTCCGTCTGCCAGAAGCGTTTCGGTCCGCTAAACGCTCGCGATCTGCATGGATCAAGGCTTTCGATTGGACCACGTCCGATCGCCAGCACAAATGCGCGACTGAAGCCAGCCTATTCAGGGCTCTGATCATATAGTCATTGGATCTGCTTTTCATACGAGCTCCTTCGAATCTCTCGATGAAATATAAGACGCAGTACGCGTGCCAAAAGAAACTCGCAGCACAAAATTAACCACACTACCACACCTAGCGCGCATTGCCGCGCCCAGAATGTTCGTGACAAATGGGTGGTGAAATTTATCTATTTTGAGAAAATACGACAAAGAAGTTCGCATGAACGCCAAAACGATCAGGATAGAAGAAGCAATAGGGATTGTAGTTGCGACAAAATCGGCAAGAATAGGCGCCGGGTCGCTTACGTCTTGCTCCTTACGATCGTTTTCAACCAGTCGGCCATCTCACCTAGAAGTTGTGCGGTGGCGCGATTGGCGGCGACGACGCCGCCGTAGGCGTCGTCGCTCGTTGCAGCTTCAAAGATCTCGAAATATCGAGTACCGAGAATCGCGTGGTTTTTCGTTTCGACAATCTGTGCGCGCAGCGCCAGGCGTACGCGGCTGGGTTGTGAGAAGAACTGCTGCTCCAAAACAAGATTGTCACAATCGAGCAAATAGTCGGCTCGGACCGCGCTGGGCGCCTGGACGACGGCCCGCCAGAGGCCGGTGCTTCGCATGGCTTGGACCAGAAGAGAAGAGAGCATCCGGCCAGGCGTATCGACCCATTGGTTGGCCGCGTAGTAACTCACCTCGTGTGGGCGTCGCAAGTAGACCATCTGGGACGTGTCGAAACCTGCCAGTGCCCTGGGCGGGTTAACGAGCAAGATTGTGGCATTGCCGCTTACCGGGTTGGCGGACAAAGCGTCGAGAGAAATTTCGGGATTCAACATGTAAGTGCGTGGCGGACTTCTCTCCGGTGGCGCTATCGTGCAGCTGCTGACCAGGATTGCAGTTATGATGAGAACTATTCTTATGCCAGCGGAATCTGCCATCTTGTCACTCACCCGGACCTGGCAGCGGACGGGGCCGACCATAGATCACGGTACTTGGGTCGTGCTCGAGGTCGTTTGCCAGCCGCTGCAAGGTGGCTGTGAATTGGCGAAGCTCTGCGATCAAAACTCCCGCTTCTGCCAGCGCCTGCCCGGTAAATTGAGCGACGTCAGTGCGGTTGTCCTCCACTGCCGAGCGAACGGACGCGCTCGCACTGGTGACTTGATCCGTCATGTTCTGGAGCGAACGCAAATTCGCTGATGTCAAATCCAGTAATTCCGGAAGCCGATCGTCCAGTTTCTTTCCCATGGTAGCGAAGCGCTCGAACGCGGCGTGCGATTGCGCGATGCTGTCCGCCAGCTCAGCTCGATGCGCCGCTACGACTTCAGTGACGCGAGCCAAATCTGCAAGGATCCGTTTCAAGTCAGCTCGACTTTGCGCGTCAACCCAGCCGCGCGCTTCCTGAGCCAGGCTGTTGAGATTGGTCAATACTGCAGGCAGTTGTTCATCGGCCATCAGTTGTGAAAGACCATCCGTCAGGCGCGCGTAAAACGAGCGCTCGCTCTTGATAACCGGGTAATTTTCTCCGGGTCGGGGGCTCAGGAACGGCGACTCCCCGCTACCGCCGCTTAGACTCACGATAGTGATACCCGTGAGGCCTTGGGTTTCCAGCGAGGCGACCGTGTCTTCTTTGATCGGAGTGCCGCGCTGAATGTCCAGCGCCAGACGTACTACACCGGGGTTCTCCGGGCTGAGAGCGATGTCTTTGACCCGGCCGACGTCCACGCCGTGGTACTTGACATAAGAGTCGATGCTCAGCCCCGACACCGATTCGTCCATGTAGGAGTAGTAGCGCTCGTAGACCCCGCGGTAATCCGTTTGACTCAACCACAGCACGCCGACCAGCATCGCCGCGCCCAAGGATGCGATAAAAAGCCCTACTAGAGTGTAATTTACCTTCGGCTCCATGCTTGCTCCCTCGCAGCGCGACCGCGCGGTCCGTAGAAATACTCATGAATCAGTGGATCGTTCGACAGGGAAAGCTCACGCATCGTCCCAATGCCCAACACCGTGCCGTTGCCCAACACGGCGACCCGATCGGCGATGCGCCAGAGCGAATCCAGATCATGGGTAATGATCACGACGGTGAGACGAAACCAGTCGCGCAATTGTTGCGTCAGCTCGTCAAAAGCAGCCGCGCTGATCGGATCGAGTCCTGAGGTCGGCTCATCGAGAAACAAGAGTTCCGGATCCAGCGCCAGAGCGCGCGCCAGAGCGGCGCGGCGGCGCATCCCGCCGCTGAGTTCATTGGGATATTTGGTGACGCTTGCCATCGGAAACCCGGTGCTGGCGATTTTGAGCAGGGCGAGCTCGTGAATAAGTGCCGCGCTAAGAGCCGTATGTTCGCGCAGCGGTACCGCGACATTCTCTGCGACTGTCAGCGAGCTGAACAGCGCACCGTGTTGAAACAATACACCGCAGCGTCGGCGCAGCGCCAAGACATTGGCTTCGTCCATCGTTTTGATGTTTTGCCCAAAAATGTAAATATCGCCCGCGCTCGGTTGTTGCAGCAGAATCATCTCGCGCATCAACACCGATTTTCCGCTGCCGTTGCCGCCGGCGATCGCAAACACTTCACCCTTGTCGATCGTCAGGCTGACATCGTCGTGCACGATAGCGGCGCCGAAACGAGTATGAATATGGCGAACGTCGATCAGCGCATCCCGCGGTGCTTCGGATTTGGTGCTCATACGCCCCACCAGCTGAAAAGGATCGAAAAGAACGCATCGGTGACGATGACCAGGAAGATTGCCTGTACGACGCTGATAGTGGTGTGCCGCCCAACACTATCGACACTGCCGGAGACCTGAAAACCTTGATAGCAGCCGACAAGTGCAATGATGGCAGCGAAGACGGGTGTTTTGCTTATCCCGATCAGGTAATGGCGCAATACGATAGCGTACTCGAAACGACTGAGAAATTCATTGAAAGTAATGCCGAGCTGGCTCAGCGCGATCAGCATGCCGCCGAAGACGCCGACCGCGTCGGCGAAAACCGTAAGCAACGGCAGCGCGAGGACCAAGGCGAACGCCCGCGGTATTACCAAAAGACTCAACGGTGGAATGCCTAGCGCGCGCAGTGCATCCAACTCTTCGGTTACCCGCATACTGCCGATCTGCGCGGCGTACGCCGAACCTGAGCGCCCGGCAACCAGAATGGCGGTCAACAGCGGCGCGATCTCGCGCAACAGTGAGATTCCGACCAGGTCGACGATGAAGATATTGGCGCCAAACGTTTTGAGCTGCTCGGAACCTTGATAGGCGATCACGATTCCCATCAGAAATGACAAAAGTCCGATGATCGGTAAGGCGTTAAGACCATCGACTTGGAGATTGTAAAGCAATACACGCCAGCGGATCCGATGCGCAGGCGTGACGAGCGAGTAGAAAGCAGATGCGGTCTCACCGATGAAAGAAAGAGCCTTCAACAAATCAGCGCCACGAGTGAAGGCAAATTGGCCCAGCCGTGCCAACCAACCGGGATGGGGTAAAGGTTCGAGCTGCTCGGCTTGTGACCAGCCCCGCGCCACAGTTTGCATGAGCGTGGCAAAGTCGGCGGAGAGCCCGTTTAACAAGATACTGCAACCGCTCTGCTCAAAGCGGTTCAAGGTTCGCTGCAGCAGCCACGCGCCGCCGGTATCCATCGCTTCGATGGCTCCAACGTCGCAGCTGATGCGTCCCGCGGGTGGTTTCGGTAGGGACAGAATCTGACGTTCCAGATCTGCGGCGTGCTGGAGCGTCCAAATGCCGCCGCAGCAGAGCGTGCCGTCGCCGGCAAAGGAAATCCAAGCTGATCGATGTTTGATCTCTGGTTGCGCCGGTTCAGGTCCGTTCATGTTTATCCCGCGTCGGCTTCGCTGTCAGCGGTGACCGGTATACGGTTTATCTCTCAATTTTGCTGCCCGGACCGAAACGCTTAGCTTCGGTAAAAAGCGCGGCACAGTGCGGCAATAAGTTTGGTAAGCGTCGCCGAAGTGATCGCGCAGTTCCTTTTCCTCGAGCAGCACGATGAGGAGAATTCCCGGCACCCAGAGTGCGACAACCAGATAGCTGGCGAGATAATTAGCGATCAGAGCATAGCCGGTAAGCGCTATGAGCAACTGCACGTAGCGTGGGTGGCGCATCCGCGCGTAGATGCCATCGGTGACCAGCATGCGCGGAAATCGGTCAGGGGCAATCTCAGGCAGGCCCAACAAAACTTTTATTGTCAGCCTTTTGTGAATCGCCAAACGCATGAGTGCCGCCAGCGTTAAACAGAGGAGCCCTAGAACGAGCAGGAGATAGCTCGTTCCATACTCGATGCGCAGCAAATAGTGGCGCATGGAAAATAGACCGATCATACTGGCGGCGGTGATCGTTAGCAGACTGCCATAAGTCATGCCGATTCCCTGACCGCGCCAGAACTTGACGAAAGGGTGGAGGAGCAGCCAGTAAACAAACAGGGCCGGCAGACCGACCACCAAAAACAAAGCAAGAAAATATCTCAACGCGTTCATGGCAAATCTTGTGGCGTCGTCCAGCCGTTCAGCCGCCATTGCGGTGCGGCTGGAATCATGCTGGCGCCGCCGCTCTTTTTGCGGCCTCCATTTTGAATTCTTTTAGCAGCTCGCGTTGACGGGTGGTCAAATCGGTAGGCGTTTGCACCTCGACAACGACGTAGAGATCGCCTGTGGCGTTGCCGTGAAGTTGCGGCATGCCTTTGCCGCGTAGCCTCAAGGCGGTGCCGCTTTGTGTGCCCGGCGGTATGGTCACCCTGAGTCTTTCCTCGGCGAGACCGAGAACGTTGATTTTCGTGCCGAGCGCGGCGCTGGCGAAGTCGATGGCGGTGGTGAGGTAAAGATCGTCGCCGTGGCGTTTTAGGATTGGGTGCGGCTCGATGCGAATCCGGACCAGCAGGTCGCCCGGCATACCTCCGGGGGGCGCCGCTTCGCCCTGTCCAGCTAATCGCAGCAGCATGCCGTGATCGACCCCGGGGGGGACTTGCACCTTGATTCGGTGCGGCAGAAATTCGAAACCGGTGCCGTTACATGTCGAACAGGGAAATTCAATCAAGATCCCACGTCCGGCGCAGCGTGGACAGGAAGTGATGGTTACCCGCTTTATCCTTTCCTCGGTCTTGATCTGTTGCTTCTCGCCGCTGCCTTGGCACTCCGTGCAACTTACTGGCTGCGTGCCCGGCTTGGCGCCGTTGCCGCCGCAAGTTTTGCAACGGTCGGAGCGCGTCATCGCGATCACGCGCTCTCGGCCTTTGGCAGCCTCATCGAGGGTTACCGCAAGATCATATTGAAGATCCGCGCCGCGCGGTTTAATCGGCCCCCGCTGCATCCGCCCGCCGAATATATCGCCAAAAATACCACCCAGGTCGGCGAAGCGGCCGCCAAAAAAGTCGCCAAATTCAAAATCGCGGAACAAGTCTTCAGTGGACCAGCGTTCGCTAATGCCAGCGTGGCCGCCCGCGTTATACTCAGCGCGCTTGGCGGGATCGGAAAGGACTGCGTACGCCTCGGCGATTTCCTTGAATCGATCGGTTGCTTCGGAAGCCGGGTTGCGATCCGGGTGCCATTTGAGCGCTAACTGGCGGTAGGCTTGTTTGATCTTCTCCTGACTGGCAGAACGGTCAAGGCCAAGAACTTCGTAGTAGTCGCGTTTTGGGGTTGTGGGCATGGATCTATGCTAAGTTCAAAACCTTCAACCACTTTGTTCCGTTCAGCCGTTGCCGGGACCAGCGATGACGCGAGGATCACGGATACGGTTTCTTCGCAGCAGCCGATTTAACACCGGTATCGGCAGTTTGCCGATCGCAAAGCGAGAGGAATTCTTGACACCCATCAGTTCCCTATCGTATTCACCGCAGCAGCTTCGCTTAAGTCTCTATTCACAATGGTGACGTGTCCGATTAATGCGGCCACAGCTCGCGCATCACTTTCGGGAACATGTTTTTGATGTCTTTGATCTCTCCTTCGCTCGTATGACGCGCGAGAGTCTTGAGCACCGCTCGCGCTATGCTCTCGGGCCGAGCCGTATAGTCTTCTTTGAAGGCCTGCTTGATGTGGTCGAGGAAATCTTCCTTATGGCGCTCTTTGTGCGGCTTGTCCTTCAGCGTCCAGCCCTCGTAGTAGAGACCACGCACCAGCATTGGCAACTGTGCGCCTAACTGCACCGCTTCTTCGACGGTTAACCGGTCGCGCAAAGCGTGAAGCACAGTGCGTAAGGCGAGATAGGCCTTGTGCGGCTGGTCGTGCCAGTCTAGCTCCGTCATAATATCGTTTAACCATATCTGGGTTTTCTGCAGCGTACCCTCGAAGACATCGTGGCTAGTTTCTCGCCGCGACTGTTTGCCGACTAACTTATAGCGATAGCTTGGAGCCGTTTTCATGGCCAGTCCTCCTCATTGGATGGCGATCAAACTCGTAATTGCTAAGCTAAGTTTGTGCAATTCCAGTGCCCCACAAAAGGTTGGTGCTCGCCAAAATTAACTGTTTATTCTCACGACTTATCGGGGGTTCCGCTGCTCTAGTTGTCAATCTTGCAAAAAAACGCGTCGTAATTTGCAGGAATGGAAGAAGATCGGGCCTGATACTGACATGGCGCGGAATATCTTGAGCCTTTGGTTTGGCGCATTTTTTGCGCCGTCTCCCAATGAGGGATGTTCATGGAGAAGACGAAAACCGACGTTGCCGAATTATTAGCGCGAGCGCAAAAACCAGGTGAAGATGCTCTACGCCTACATCCTTTTTACCGTGGCAAACTCGAAGTAACGCCTAAGTGTCCGATACGCAGTTGCGACGATTTTTCGATCTGGTACTCACCGGGAGTCGCGGCGTCATGCCGCGATATTGCGGCGCATCCCGAAAGAGTTTTCACGCACACCAACAAAGCCAATTTCATCGCGGTGGTCTCCGACGGCACCCGTGTGCTCGGTCTCGGTGATATCGGACCGCATGCAGCGCTTCCGGTCATGGAAGGCAAGGCCGTGCTGTTCAAATACCTGGGTGGAGTCGATGCTTTCCCGATTTGTTTGTCGACCAAGGACCCCGACGAGTTGATTCAGGCCTGCAAGTGGCTGGAGCCGACTTTTGGCGGCATCAATCTCGAAGATATCGCCAAGCCCAAATGTTTTTACATTCTCGAGCGGCTGCGCAGGGAAATGACGATTCCCGTTTGGCACGATGACCAGCAGGGAACCGCCGCGGTCGTTCTCGCAGGCGTGCTCAACGCATTAAAGGTTGTCGGCAAGCAAAAGCAAACTGCCCGTCTCGCTCTCATCGGCGCCGGAGCCGCCAACATCGCAGTGATCCGAATTCTCATCGCGGCCGGATTCGCGCCGCAAAATATGTTGATGGTGGACACGCTGGGCCTCCTTCACCGAGACCGGTCGGATCTCGGCTTGCCGCACAATGAATTCAAATTGCGCATCGCCGAGCTGACTAATCTGCAACGTAAAACCGGCGGCATTGCTGAGGCTCTAAACGGCGCCGATGTCTGCATCAGCCTCGCTAAATCCGGACCCGGGGTCATCAAACCGGAGTGGATAACAAAGATGGCCAGAGACCCCATTGTTTTCGCATGCGCCAACCCGGTGCCGGAAATCTGGCCGTGGGAGGCGAAGGAGGTAGGCGCGAGGATCGTTGCGACAGGGCGGTCGGACTTCCCTAATCAAGTAAACAACTCCCTCGGTTTCCCGGCGATCTTTCGCGGCGTCATCGATGCCGCAGCAAAAACAATTACCGACGAAATGTGTATCGCCGCCGCTGAAGAGCTGGCGCGCTGCGCCGAGGAGAAGGGAATTTCCGAGGAGCGGATTTTACCGACGATGGATGATCGAGAATTGTACCCGCGCGAGGCGGCGGCCGTTGCTTTGAAAGCGATCGAACAAGGAGTGGCACAAAAATCACTGACGAAGTCCGAGTTGATCGCAACAGCGAGCAAAATCATTGACCGAGCGAAGCGGCAAACTCAAGTGTTGATGGAGGAAGGAGTGCTCGCGCCGAGCGGATGACGATTTATGCCCTTTGAAAAGATTCACAAAGATCTGAAGAACGTTAAGATCGCGCCGAATATGAGGGACTACGCGCGCGCTTGCGCGGAATTTTCGTGGGCCGAAGCCGATGGCGAATTGACCAAGCTGCCCAATGACGCCGGTCTCAACATCGCGTACGAGTGTGTGAACCGTCACACACTTAGCGCAAGGCGCGAGCATCTCGCGCTGCGTTGGCTCGGCAAACAAGGAGAAGTGCGCGACTTTCGCTACGGAGAGTTGCAGCGGCTCGCCAATCGGTTTGCCAATGTGCTGCGTGGCCTCGGTATCGGCAAGGGTGATCGAGTCTTCGTTTTGGCCGGGAGAATTCCCGAGCTTTACATCACCGCCCTCGGTTCATTGAAGAACGGTAGTGTTTTCTGCCCGCTCTTTTCCGCGTTTGGTCCCGAACCGATCGAACAGCGGCTGGCGATCGGCTCGGGCAACCTGCTGGTCACCACCGATGTGCTTTATGGCCGGCGCAAGATCGCCGAGCTGCGCGCACGCTTGTCACATTTGAAGCATGTTCTGATTGTCGGCGACGGCAAACGCCCGCCACCCGAAGGAACTCAAGATTTTCACCGTTTAATGGAGGCGGCTTCCGAGGAGTTCGAGATTGTGCCAACCGCTCCCGAGGACATGGCGCTAATCCATTTTACCTCGGGCACCACTGGAAGACCCAAAGGCGCGGTGCACGTGCATCAAGCGGTGCTCGCCCATCATATCACCGGCAAATATGCGCTGGATTTTCATCCTGACGATGTCTTTTGGTGTACCGCCGATCCGGGTTGGATCACCGGCACGTCTTACGGCATCATTGCGCCGCTGACACACGGCATCACCAGCATTATCGACGAAGCCGAGTTCGAGGCCGAGCGCTGGTATCGAATTATTCAAGAGCAAAAGGTCACGATCTGGTACACCGCGCCAACGGCCGTACGCATGATGATGAAAGCGGGACTGGAGATCATTCGAAAATACGATCTCAGCAGTTTGCGCTTTATATCGAGCGTCGGCGAGCCGCTCAATCCCGAAGCGGTTATCTGGGGCCAAGAGGCTTTCGGACTGCCGATCCACGACAACTGGTGGCAGACCGAGACGGGCGGCATCATGATCGCGAATTTTCTCGCCATGGAAATCCGCCCCGGTTCGATGGGCAGGCCGCTCCCTGGAATCGAAGCAGCCATTGTCCAGCGGCAAAAAGACGGCACGGTGGTCGAGTTGAAAGCTGAGGAAGTCGGCGAGTTGGCGCTGCGGCCCGGCTGGCCGTCTATGTTTCGAGGCTACCTGCATGAGGAAGAGCGTTATCGCAAATGTTTTGCCGGCGGCTGGTATTTGACCGGCGATCTCGCCAAGCAGGACGCCGACGGTTACTTCTGGTTCATCGGCCGCGCCGACGACGTCATCAAATCCGCCGGCCATCTGATCGGGCCTTTCGAGGTGGAAAGCGCGCTGATGGAACATGCGGCCATCGCTGAAGCCGGCGTCATCGGCATTCCCGATCCGATGATCGGGGAAATAGTCAAGGCTTTCGTCTCTTTGAAAAAGGGCTACCAGCCCAGCGAAGCGCTCCGCAAGGAATTGTTGGGTCACGCGCGCTCACGTCTGGGGCCAGCAGTGGCGCCTCGCGAAATCGAATTTCGCGACAGCGTGCCGAAGACGCGAAGCGGCAAGATCATGCGCCGCCTGCTCAAGGCCAGAGAATTGGGATTGCCCGAAGGCGATTTGTCCACGTTGGAGAATGACTGATGGCACCGAGAGCCGCAACCGGAGAAAGACAAGCCTTCACCGCTGAGACGCTGAGAGCGCAGAGTGAGTTTTTAGAAGCTCATCCCTCGTGTGCTCCTCGCCTCCGTGATGAGTTTGCTGAAATGTGCGAGGCGTGACGACTATGGCAACCCAAAAAAACAGACGGAAACAGCCGGCGATCGACCGCATGCATGCCATGCATTTGCTCAAACAGATGCTGCGCATCCGCCGGCTGGAAGAAAAATGCGTGGAACTTTACACCGCGAGTAAGATCCGAGGCTTTGTTCATCTTTACATTGGCGAGGAAGCGGTTGCCGTAGGCTCAATGCAGGCACTGCAGCGTGAAGACGCCATTGTGGCAACCTACCGGGAGCATGGCCACGCACTGGCGCGCGGTGTATCGGCCGACGCGGTTATGGCGGAGATGTACGGCAAAGTGGAAGGCTGCAGCCGCGGTCGCGGCGGGTCGATGCATCTGTTCGATGCCACCACGCGTTTCTACGGCGGCAATGCCATTGTCGGTGGCGGACTTCCGCTGGCTGTGGGGCTGGCCCTCGCCGATAAGCTCGCCGGCCGGCAGCAGGTCACAGCCTGTTTCTTCGGCGAAGGCGCCGTGGCCGAAGGCGAGTTTCATGAGTCGTTAAATCTAGCCGCGCTGTGGAAGCTGCCGGTGCTGTTTTGCTGTGAGAATAATCTTTACGCGATGGGCACCGCGCTGGCTCGCTCCGAGTCGGAAACCGATATCTGTCTCAAGGCGGCGGCTTTCGAGATTCCCGCGTGGCCGGTAGACGGCATGGATGTTCTGGCGGTCGAGGACGCCACCCGGCGAGCCGCGACGGCAGTGCGAGGAGGCGGCGGACCGCATTTTCTCGAGTATCGCACTTACCGATTTCGCGCCCACTCCATGTACGATCCTGAACTCTATCGCGACAAGCAAGAAGTGGAGGAGTGGAAAAAGCGCGATCCGATTCCGAATTTGATTGAACGTTTGAAGCAACAAAGTCTCTGGCAAGAAGAAGACTGGGCTCGGATCGAAGCGGAAGTCACCCGCGAGATTGAGCAGTCGATAGAATTTGCCGAAGCCGGCCATTGGGAGCCGGTGGCAGAGCTGACTCGGTTTGTTTACTCGGAGGCGCGGTAGGTACATCGTTCAAGGGTTCAATGGTTCAACGTCAGCGCCCCCACCTCTTTCCTCCCCCGCAAGCGGGAGGAGGATTGAGGATTAAGGAGGGGGGAACCCTTGAACGGAGCGAAGGATGAGCGCAGAAAAAACCAAAACCACCTATCGAGAGGCGACGCGCGCGGCAATCCGCGACGCGCTGCTACGTGATGAACGGGTTTTCCTGATGGGCGAAGACGTCGGCCGCTACGGCGGCTGCTTCGCCGTCAGCAAAGGCTTGCTCGATGAGTTCGGGCCGGAGCGCATTCGCGATACGCCGCTTTCCGAGTCGGCGTTCGTTGGCGCCGGCATCGGTGCGGCCATGGGAGGGGCAAGACCGATCGTAGAAATCATGACGGTGAATTTCAGCCTCCTGGCACTCGACCAGATCGTCAACAACGCGGCGACGATCCTGCACATGTCGGGCGGCCAGTTCAATATTCCCCTGGTCATCCGGATGACTACGGGTGCGGGCCGTCAACTGGCGGCCCAGCATTCGCATAGCCTCGAAGGCTGGTACGCGCATATTCCCGGGATCAAAGTCCTAACCCCGGCGACACTTGAAGACGCGCGCGGTATGCTGTGGACCGCGCTCGAAGATCCCGATCCCGTGCTGATCTTCGAGAATGGCCTGCTCTATAATATGGAAGGTGAATTGGCGGCCGATGCAGGGCCGGTGGATATTTCCAAGGCGGCGATTCGTCGTCCGGGGAAGCAAATCAGTTTAATCACCTATGGCGGCACGCTGTTCAAAACGCTGGCCGCGGCCGAGGAGCTTGCGCGCGCCTCGATCGACGCCGAAGTCGTCGATCTGCGCACGCTCAGGCCTCTAGACACGGCGACGATTGTCGATTCCGTCAGCCGTACCCACCGCGCCCTGATTGTTGACGAAGGGTGGAAGAGCGGTGGTATTTCGGCAGAGATCATGGCGCGCATTATGGAGAACTGTTTCTACGAGCTCGATGCGCCCGTGGCGCGCGTGTGCAGCATCGAAGTGCCAATGCCCTACCCCAAGCATCTCGAAGACGCCGCGATCCCGCAGGTACCGGCTATTGTCGCGGCAGCGCGCCGGTTGGTGACCGGCCATGAGTGAATTTCGCATGCCCTCGCTTGGCGCCGACATGCAATTCGGCACCATCGTCGACTGGCGCGTGAAACCGGGCGACACGGTGCAGCGCGGTGATGTGGTCGCTTTGGTCGAAACCGAAAAGGGTGTGATCGAAGTCGAGATCTTCGAAAACGGCGTGATCGACTCTCTCGTTGTCCAACCGGGCCAGAAAGTTCCCGTCGGCGCAACTCTGGCGACGTTGGGCGGCGATGGAAAAAAGATTGAGCCGCAACCGGCGGCAAAGCCGGTTACGCCGCCTGCGGCCGCAGCCCCGGTGAAAGAAGAGATCGCGCCGGCGAAAGTCGCGACGGTGCGTGCAGCGGAGAAATCTGCGCGTCTCCGCGTTTCGCCGCGGGCGCGCAAACGCGCCCAGGAGCTATCCGTGGATTTATCTACTATCGCCGGCACTGGAGCGGATGGCTCGATTGCCATCGCGGACGTTGAGCGGGCAGCTGAAAGCGCGAAGACGCCCACTCCAGCAGTTGCGCCTGCGGCCAAGGGGTTG
>Ga0075309_1000085_pt1 | contig 13546 bp, 11 predicted proteins | sample MayberryNE_Catta_4_FD_120057 | JGI IMG/M metagenome (GOLD analysis project Ga0075309, IMG submission 120057) | Natural and restored wetland microbial communities from the San Francisco Bay, California, USA, that impact long-term carbon... | ecosystem: Environmental > Terrestrial > Soil >... | reverse complement strand
CTGGCTCGCCCGCACCATCTCGAACTCGGGCGGACGCGACTCGGGGATCATGGCCAGGATCGCCAGTGCCGTATCGGTCAGGCCATATCGCAGCGACAGGCGCGCGAGCTGGCGCCGGGCGTGCGCCGCCGTCCGTGGCGACGTCCCCAGCTGCCGCGCCAACTTCGCCGCTCGATCCGGGGGCCCTGCCGCCCGGCGCAGCGAGACCGCCAGTTGCGGCATCCACGGGTTCGTGGGAAAGCGGCGGACCGCTCGTTCGAACCCGCCCGCCGTCGGTCGGGCGATGGCTAGCTGCAGGGCACGGGGCAGGGCCTCGAAGGCGCCGAGCAGGGCCAGATCGACCCGCCGTGGGAACGACGCCACCGGCGTCAGCCGGGCCCCATACTCAGAATCGGCGCCGCGGGCAGCCCGAAACCCGCGTCGCGAACCGAGGGACCATGGCAGGAACCGTAGCACACGTCGTCGGCGCCAGGCCGAACTTCATGAAGGCCGCGCCCGTGCTCCGCGCCCTCGCGGGGCGGGACGTGGAGCAACGTCTCATCCACACCGGTCAGCACTACGACGATGCGCTGTCCGCCGTCTTCTTCCGCGACCTCGACCTGCCCCAGCCGGACCTCGACCTTGGTGTCGGCTCGGGCTCGCACGCCACCCAGACGGCTGCAATCATGATCGCCCTGGAGCGGGCATTCGTCGACCTCCGGCCGGCGCTCGCGGTCGTGTATGGCGACGTCAATTCGACCGTGGCCGCGGCACTCGTCGCGGCGAAGATCGGGCTGCCGATGGCACATGTGGAAGCCGGCCTGCGCAGCTTCGACGACTCCATGCCCGAAGAGATCAACCGGCGCGTCACGGACCTGCTGTCCGAGCTGCTGTTCGTGACCAGTCCCGAAGGCGTCGACAACCTGGTCGCCACGGGGACGCCGGCGAGGAACATCCACTTCGTCGGCAACCCGATGATCGACACGCTGCTCCGTAACCTCGACCGATTTGACCCAGCGGCCATGCGTGCGGCGCTCGAGCTTCCCGAGCGCTACGCGGTGGCGACGCTGCATCGCCCATCGAACGTCGACGCACCGCAGCAGGCAGCACAGATCGTCGAGATGCTGCGCGGCGTTGCGGCGCTGCTGCCGCTCATCGTGCCGCTCCACCCCCGCGGACGGCCGATGCTCGAGGCCGCCGGACTTCGCGCGGACCAGCGCCTGCGGGTCGTCGACCCGCTGGGCTACGTCGACTTCATGTCGCTGGTCCGCGGCGCAGCGCTGGTCGTCACGGACTCGGGCGGCATCCAGGAGGAGACGACGATCCTGCGGGTCCCGTGCCTGACCGTCCGGCCGAACACCGAACGCCCGATCACCATCAGCCAGGGCACGAACCGGCTCGTCGAACCGTCGATGGTCGTCCCATCGGCGGCGGCGATCCTCGACGGCGCGGTGAGCTTCCCCGATGAGCCGCCGCCGCTGTGGGACGGCCGCGCCGGCGAGCGGATCGGCGACGTCATCGCGGGCTGGCTCGGACACGAAGGCGCGGTTCCGCCAGCGCAGGCCGGTCGGTCCGTGCCGTGACCGGCGGCGTCGTCGGGGCTATCCTTCCCGACGACCAACCCGCTCGGGACCGCACCCCGGGCGACCCGTTCCTGGAGGATCCGTGACCCAAGATCGTCGCGTGGCCGTGATCGGCCTCGGCTACGTCGGCCTGCCCCTCGCCATCGCGTTCACCGAGGCGGGCCTCGAGGTGGAGGGCATCGACGCCTCCCCGCAGCGCCTGGCGGAGCTCCTCGCCGGGACGTCCCCGATCGACGACGTGTCCGACGAGCGCCTGGCGGCGGCGCTGGACGGGAGCCTGCGCGTCGTGGCCCCGGTCGACGCATCGATGCCCGAGGCCGACGCGATCTTCGTGTGCGTCCCGACCCCGATCACCGCGACCAAGGATCCCGATCTCACGCCGGTCCTGTCGGCCGCCGAGCTCATCTGCGGCAACGTGCGCCGTGGTCACTTGATCGTCCTCCAGTCGACGACGTTCCCCGGGACGACCACGGGGCCGTTCGCCGAGGTCGTCGAGCGGAGCGGGCTCAGGGCCGGCGTCGACTTCGACCTCGCCTTTGCGCCCGAGCGTGTCAACCCGGGCGACCCGGCGAGTGCATCGAAAGGCGTTCCACGGCTGGTCGGCGCCACCACGCCCCACGCCACGAAGCGCGCGGCCACCCTCCTGCGCAACATCAACGATGAGGTCGTCGAGCTGTCGTCGCCTGACGCCGCCGAGCTCGCGAAGCTCCTCGAGAACGTCTTCCGCAACATCAATATCGCGTTCGTGAACCAGCTCGCCCTGCTCTGCGAGCGGATGGGGCTCGATGTCTGGGAGGTCATCAACGCGGCCGCCACGAAGCCGTTCGGGTTCATGAAGTTCACGCCCGGGCCGGGCGTCGGCGGCCACTGCATCCCGGTCGACCCGTACTACCTGTCGTGGCGTGCCCGCGAGTTCGACTTCATCGACCGCTTCATCGAGGCGGCCGGCGACATCAACTTCGCCATGCCGCGCCACGTTGTGGACCTGGTCGCCGAGGCGCTCAACGACCGCGAGCGCTCGCTCAAGAACGCCAAGGTGGGGGTCCTCGGCGTGGCCTTCAAGCCGAACGTGCAGGACGCCCGCAATTCGCCCGCGGCGGACGTGCTGGCCGGGATCGCCGGCCGCGGCGCCGACGTGCGCTACCACGACCCGCACGTGCCGTCGTTCCGCGACACGGACGGCGTCATCCGCGAGGACACGCCAATGGACGAGCTGATCGACTGGGCGGACGCGATCGTGGTCGTGACCGCGCACCGCGCGATCGACTGGAAGCGCGTCTACGAGCGTGCCGATCTTGTCGTCGACACGGTCGATTCGTCGGCCGGGCAGGTGACCCGTCCGCGCCAGGTGCTGCGCCTGGGCGCCGGCTGGTCCGCACGACCCTGACCGCCGCCGCGGACCGGCCGCCTCGGCCGGTCCTGATGATCGTCCACGCGTACTACGAGGAGGATCCCCGCGTCCGGCGTGAGGCCGAGTCACTCGTAGCCGCCGGCCGGCCGGTGCTGGTGCTCAGCCTGAAGCGGCCCGAGCTGCCCGCGGACGAGCTGTTGCACGGCGTCCACGTGCGCCGGCTCGACGAGCAGCGCCACCAGGGCGCTGGGCTCGGCACCTACCTCCGCGAGTATGTGTCGTTCGTCGTTCGCTCCGGCTGGGCGGCGGTCAAGCTGCACCGTCGCCACCGCTTCGGACTCGTCCAGGTCCACTCGCTGCCTGACTTCCTCGTGTTCGCCGCGCTGCCGCTCAAGCTCGTCGGCGTTCCGGTGGTGCTCGACCTTCACGAGGCCATGCCGGAGTTCTTCGTGACTCGCTTCCCCGGTGCTGCGAACCCGATCTCGCACCGCCTGCTGCTCCTCCAGGAGCGGCTGTCGATGGCCTTCGCAACCCACGTGATCACGGTGAACGAAGCATTCGGGGATCGCCTGCGCAAGCTGGGCCTTCGGGATGACAAGCTGTCAATCGTCATCAACAGCCCGTCGCTGGAGCGGTTCGACGCCGCGGCGCATCCGCAGCGCGTCTTCCGCGAGGACGGGATGCTCAAGCTGGTGTACGCCGGCGCACTCACGCCGACATACGAGCTCGACGTGACGATCCGCGCGATCGCCCGGATCGCAACGGATCGGCCCGACCTCGACGTCCGCCTCGATCTGTACGGTCGCGGAGATTCCGAGGAGGAGCTGCGTGCGCTCGCTGCCGAGCTCGGGGTGCGCGGCCGGGTGACGTTCCACGGCCGCATCCCCATCGACGCCGTTCCGGCCGCAGTCGCCGCCGCGGACATGGGCATCGCGCCGACCCGTCTCGATCGGTTCACGGCGATGACGATCTCCGGAAAGATCTATGAGTACGGGGCGATGGGCAAGCCCGTCGTCGCGTCGCGGCTTCCGCTCGTGGAGCGCACCTTCCCGAACGGCACCGTGGTCACGTACGAGCCCGGTGACGCCGCGGGGCTGGCCGAGGCGATCGTCGCCCTCGCGGACCACCCGATCCGCCGCGCGGAGGCCGTGGACGGCAGTCGAGACGTGGTTCGCGACGCGGCCTGGGAACGCGAGGCCGAACGCTACGTCGCGCTCGTGGACCGCCTCAGCGGGTCGTAACTGCGTTCCCAACCGCGTGTGCGCCTCATGCACACACGCCGCCCATGGACCGTCGTAATCAACAGCGCGCCTGGTCAGAGGCTCGGCAACGCGGCCTTGCTGGCACAGATGTGCGCTGGGTGCACAGCGGCGGGGCGATGGCCGGGCCACAGCCTGCCTATCCCTTCGAAGCTCGCCTTCGGTGCATGGAGCGCACGCGGCCGGCGAGACCGGACGCCAGCTACCGCGCCAGCTGGCCTGCCGCCGCCGCCACCGTACCGAGCTGTGCCGCCTTCTCGGCCTTGCGACGCTCGGAGTGCTCCTCGTGGATCCGCACCACCTCGGCCGGCTCGCCCTCGATCACCAGGTTGCCCCGCTCGAGGAGCAGCGCTCGATTGCAGTACTCGGTCACCCAGTTCATGTCGTGGGTCACGAGCACGATGCCCTTGGCCGCCCTGACCAGGTCGAGGACCCTCGCCTTGGACTTCGCACGGAAGTCGGCATCACCGGTGGCGAGCACTTCGTCGAGCAGCAGGATGTCGGGGTCGACGGACGTCGCGATTGCAAAACCGAGCCGCGCGCGCATGCCCGACGAGTACGTCTTGATCGGGGCGTCGATGAACTGGCCGAGATCGGCGTAGGCCACGATGGACGGCGCCAGCTCCCGAACCAGCTTGTCGTCCAGGCCGAGGAACGCGCCGGCGAGGAGGATGTTCTCCCAACCGGTGAGCTCCGCATCGAACCCCGCGCCGAGCGTGAGCAGGCTCGAGACGTGGCCGCTCACGTCGACCGCGCCCTCGGACGGGGTGATGATCCCGGCGAGGACCTGCAGCAGCGTGCTCTTGCCCGCGCCATTCGGTCCGATCACCCCGAGGGACTCACCGCGGACGAGCGTGAACGACACGTGGCGGAGCGCCCAGAACTCCTCGACCTGCTTGCGGGACACCACCTGCGCGACCTGTTGGCGCAGCGTTGACTTCCGGCTGAAGCGGAGGCTGTAGCGGACGCCGAGATCCGCGACGTCGATGGCGCGCTCGGTCCCGAACTCCATCGTCGGCGGCGAGGCGGCCATCACAGCACCTTCGCGAACGACGGCTCGAGCCGCTTGAACAGGACCGTCGTGAGACCGAGGAGCACGATGCTCGCGACGAGGAGCGCGAGCAGGGGTCCCCACTCCGGATGGGTCGGAGCGCCGTCCGGCGTTCCGTAGATGACCGCCCGGTACGACTCGAACAGGATGGCGAACGGGTTCGCCTTGGCCAGTTGAAGGACGATCGGGTTGCTCTGGACGAAGTGGGTCTCCTCGAGGCGCGACAGGCTGTACAGGGCGGGCGACAGGTAGAACCACAGCCGGAGCACGTGCCGCATCACGTTCCCGAGATCGCGAAAGAACACGTTGACCGAAGCGACCGCAAGGGCGAACGCCAGCGTGAACACATACTGGACGGCGGCGATCACCGGGATGAGCACCAGGTTGATCGACACCCGATCGATGTAGAACAGCATGATCACGGCAAGGGCGATCAGCCCGAACCCGAACCCCACGATCCCGGCCGTCGTGGCGGCGACCGGCAGCACGATCTTCGGGAACTGGATCTGCTTGATCAGCCGCTCCTGCGAGACCACCGACGAGATGCCGTCGTTGACGCTCGCCGTGAACCATTTCCAGGGCAGGATCGCGGACAGGATGAACAGCGGGTAATCGGGCGTGGCGGACTGCAGGATGACCGCCACGAAGACCACGTACACGACCATCTGCAGGAGCGGGTCGAGCACCCACCAGATGTTGCCGAGAAGGGTATCCGCGCCCTTCTTCTTGAGGTCGGCCTGGACGAGGTAGCGGACCAGCCTGCGGCGGGACAGGATCTCGTCGATGCCCTGGCGAATGAGCGCGAGAGGCCCCGGCCTGGCCGCAGAGTGACGGAATGCGGCAGGCGCCTCACTGCTTGCGGACATCGCGGCGAAGGGTAACACCGGACCCGGCCGACCCACCGGCTGTGACGAGGCTTTGCGGTACGATGTCGGCCCCGTCCATCTCCGGCGCATGCCGGACCATGCCAGCAGGAATCACTGTCAACCCATGACCTTCCGAGCCAAGCCGGTCGTCAAGCGGTCCCGAAACCCGCTCGACTCGCAAGATCGGCGCACCCTCCTCACGAACGTCGCGTTCGCGCTCGTCATCGTTTCCGCCGTCGCCATCCTCGCCTTCGCGGTCATCTTCAACTGGTACTCGGAGCACCTCGCGCCCGTGGGAAGCGTTGCGGGCCAGTCGATCACCAAGGACCAGCTCAACGATCGCATCGAGATCGAGGGCTGGCGCCTCCGCGAGCAGGAACGGCGAATCCAGAACCTCGTCGCGTCCGGCCGCATGACGCAGGCACAGGCCGAGAGTGCGGGCCAGGTCCTGCAGAGCCAGGCGCAGAATTTGAACGGCCTGGCCCTCGAGCGAATCATCGACAACCGGATCCAGGCGAACCTCGCGGCGGAGGAGGGAATCACCGTCACGGACGCCGACATCGACGCAAAGCTCGTCGAGGAGGCGACGACGCCCGCGGGGCGCCACGTGTGGGTCATCGAGGTCCAGCCGGCTGTCGACGACGGTGAGACCGATTCGACGCCGGCCCAGGTCGCGGCGGCGCGTGCGAATGCCAACGACGCCCGCGCCGACATCGAGGCAGGCCAGAACTGGGAGGACGTCGCCAAGGCGGTTTCGACTGACGTCGCGACCCGCGACCAGGGCGGCGACCTCGGCTGGGTCGCCGAGGACGATCGGTCCCTCGACGAGGCGTTCGTCAGGGCGGCCTACCAGCTGGAGGCCAATGGCATGACGCCCGTCATCGAAGGCGAGGACGGGATCTTCCGGATCGGGCGGGTCACCGAGATCCAGGACGAGAGCGTCGACGAGCTGTTCCAGACCAAGCTGCAGAACGAAGGGGTCGACCTCGCGAAATACCGCGAGGTCGTCCGGGGCGACGTGATCCGGACCAAGCTCGAAGAGAAGATCGTCGCCGAAGTCTCCAAGCCGGGTCCGCAGCGGCGCAGCGCGGAGATCTTCATCCCGACCGGCGACATCGAAGTGCCACAGACGGCGGTCAAGGTCCGCCACATCCTCTATGCACCCGACGACACCGTGCCGGACAGTGCCAGCAGCCCGCTGCCGACCGACGACCCTGCGTGGACGAAGGCGCAGGAGGAGGCGCAGGCTGCCTTCGAGAAGCTGACGGCGAACCCGGAGCTGTTCGACGAGATGGCCCGTGCCGAGAGCGACGAAACCGCAGCGCTCGGGACGACCGGCTCGGGCGGCAAGCTCCCGGGCTACATCGCTCCGGATGACACGAACTACGTGCCGGAGTTCGTGGAGGCCGTCAGCAAGCCCGGGCTGAAGGACGGCCAGGTGCTCGAACCGTTCCGCACGGACTTCGGCTGGCACGTGGTGCAGATCATGTACCACGCGCCCGACCGAGCCCAGATGGACAAGCTCAAGGCCGAGGCCGATTCCGGTGCGGATTTCGCCCAGCTCGCCCGTGACTACTCCGAGGATCGCGGAACCTCGGGCTCGGGCGGCGATCTCGGCTGGATCGCACGCGGCCAGCTCGACAAGCGGTTCGTCGACGCGATCTTCGCGGCGCCCGTCGGCAAGACCAGCGACGTCGTGTCCATCGCGGACGGCGGCGAGTCCGACGGGCTTCACCTCTTCAAGGTCTTCGAGGAGGAAGAGCGAACGCCCGAAGGCCGCCAGCTCGATGACCTGAAGGCGAACGCGTTCGGCGACTGGTATGCCGAGAAGAAGGACGCGCTCGCCTCGTCGATCGACCGAGGCGAAGGGGGCTAGTCGGGGCGGTGCTCGATGCCCTGGTCGCCGAGGCACGGCTGCGCTGGGGGCTCGACCTTGCCGCCGGTCTCCAGATTGTCGCCGCCGAGCGGCTGATCGCGACGCCGATCGAGGCCTCGCGGCCGCTCCTGGTGGTGCCGCTCGCGACCCTGCGTGCCGGTGGTGACGGCGGGGACGGAGAACCGCTGCCGGGGCGCCATGGACCAGCGGGCCGCGATCCACTGGCTGTCCTGTTGCGCCTGTACCCGGCCGATCATCCCGTCGGCCGCTTCGGGGTCGCGGAGGAGACGACCGTCGGCGCGCTGACCGACGAGACGCTCGGCGCCCCGCTGTACGTCGGGCCGGTGGCGCCCGAGCTGGCGCTGGCCGGGCCGTGGGCGATGCCCTGGATCTCCGACCGCCTGCGGCGGCCCGACGGCTGCCCGTGGGACCGCGAACAGACGCATGCGTCGCTGCGCAAGCACCTCCTCGAGGAAACGTACGAGGTGTACGACGCGCTCGAGGCCGGTGCCACGCCGGCCCTGGCGGAGGAGCTCGGCGACCTGCTGCTGCAGGTCGTCCTCCACGCCCAGCTCGCGGCCGAGGCCGGCGTGTTCGATCTTGCCGACGTCCAGGCGGCAATCGCCGCGAAGATCGTCCGGCGCCATCCGCACGTGTTCGGGGATGCGGAGGCACGGACCGCCTCCGACGTGAACCGCCAGTGGGAGCGGATCAAGGCCGCCGAGCGCGCCGCCGCCGCCACGGCGGCCGAGGCAACCGGCGGGGACGGGGTGGTCGCGGACGTCAAGAGCGCGCTCGACGGGATCAGCGCGTCGATGCCGGCGCTCGCGTCCAGCCAGGAGATGCAGGAACGCGCGGCCAACCTCGGCTACGACTGGCCGTCGATCGAGGGCGTGCTCGACAAGGTCACCGAGGAGCTCGGCGAGTTGCGGGCGGCCGGCACGGACGCGGAGTGGGCCGAGGAGTTCGGCGACCTGCTGTTCGTGCTCGTCAACGTGGCCCGCCGCCACGGCATCGAATCGGAGGCCGCACTGCGCGCGGCAAACGACAAGTTTCGGCGCCGGTTCCGGAGCGTCGAGCGGCAGGCCGCCGAGCAGGGCGTCGCGCTGCGGGATCTCGACTTCGGCGCGCTGGACGAGCTGTGGCACGCGGCCAAGGCCGAGGAGCTGCGGGAGCAGGCCACCTGACCTAGCCGGCGCTGACGGTTACGCCCGGCGGCCCACCCCCCGCGAGACGTGCCAGCAGGGGCTCGATCTGTCGAGTCTGCTCGCGCATGGCCGTCACGCCGGCGCACGTTCGGTCAACGATCGTGGGGTCAGCGAGGGTGCTCCGGGCCGCCGCCTCGATCTCATCGGCGGTCGCCTCGAGGCGCAGCGCCTGGTCGGCCAGGCCGAGGTCCCCCAGGAAGCCGGTCGTCTTGGCGTCGTAGGCAATGGCGACCACCGGCCGGCCCGCTCCCGCGCCGAGGACGGCGCCATGCAGGCGGACGGCGATGATCAGGTCCAGCCCCGCCGCCAGCCCGGCGAAGGCCGGTGCGGATGCCGGGCGCCGGTGGCGAACCCAGGCCTCCCCCGAAGCCGCGCGTCCGGCCAGCGCTTCGCCGGCCCAGGCGTCGTCGTCCGGCCGCGGCCTGTGGTCGCGTGTGCGAAAGGGGATCAGCTCGATCTGCGCGTCGAGGCCCGATGCGAGGCGGTCGAGAGCCGCTGCCAGCTCGGCCTGGAGCGTGTCGTTGGCGGTCTCCGGCACATCGCGTCCCCGCCCCAGGATCTCGCGAAAGACCACCCCGATTCGCGGGCGCTCGTTGGCGGGTCGGATGGTCGACGGCGGTGCGTCGAATGCCTCCAGCGCGAGGTCGCCGATCGTCACGACGCGGCCTGCGCCCAGCTCGGCCAACCGTGTCGCGCTCGCACGGTCGCGCGCCGCGACGAGCGGGATCCGGCGCAAGTAGTCGGAGACCCGGTCGATCACCGGCGGGCTGAACAGGTCTCCCATGCTGATGCCCACCAGCGCGACAGGGCGGCGCACGCGGAGCGCGACGCGGACGCGGCTCAGCCAGTTCAGGGCGGGCACGACCCCGTCCGCCTGTTCCCGGATCAGGTCGCCGCCGCCCAGGGTGACCAGGTCGGAACGCAGGGTGGCCCATAGGTGCTCGCGGTTCGTGAAGCCGGACTCCTCGGGCCCAACGCGGCGAATGGTCCGTGTCCCGAATGTGGCCGCGGTCTCCGCCGGGTCGCGGGTCGCCACCGTGACGTCCGCGCCCCCGAGCGAGCGATCGAGCAGGCGCAGCAGCCCGGCGAGCATCGCGTCGTCGCCCAGATTGTTCTCGCCGAACCATCCGATCGCGAGAACGCGTCGACGGCGTGTCACGCACACGAGGGTACAGGTGCTGGCCTCTACACTGCGCGCGTGACCAGCGCGGCGCCGCTTCCGAGACGGCTTCGACGCGCCGCGGTGGGCCGCGAGCTCGCCGGGGCGCTGGCGGAGCGCCGACCTCGTCGGGCGGTCCGTGCCGTCGCCTCGTGGCTATCGCCGGGACGCTGGCCGGTGCCGAGTGCCACGCGCAAGGCGGTGCTGGACTCGGGCGTCGCGCGCGGCGACGGGGAGGCCGCCCGAATCGTCCGAGCCGAGACGGCCGGCGCTTCCCGGCCTGGCTCGCCCGAGGCCATCCGGCGTGCCGCCGCCGTGGATGTCGAGGCGCGCGGCCTGGTCGGCCGGGAGCGCGAAACCGAGCGCACGGTCGCGCGCTATCTGCGGGGCGAGCTGCCCAAGGCCGCCCCACCTTCCCCCCGAGTGCCCGGCGAGGCGGCTCGCGCGGCCGGCGCCGCCGCGGATCTGCTGCGGGCGAACGGTCACGAACGGCCGATCGTGGTGGCGACCTTCCCGGGTTTCCATGCCAATCCCTTCTCGACGCTGATGGAGCTCGCATACCCGAGCCACGGACTCGCCGCGATCCACGTCGCATCGGTCGACGAAATCGGCGAGGTCGTCGCGGGGCAGGAGGCCGGCGCCTACGTGGTGATCCTTCACGTCAACGGCCCGGATCGCTTCGTCCACGACGTCCGGACCGGGAGCGAGGCGGAGGCGCTCGCCGACGCCAATCGCGTCGTGGCCCAGCTCGACGCCTGGCTGGGCGACGGGATATCGCTGGTCACCAGCATCCACAACGGTCCGATGCTGCGTGACCGACGCGCTGTCGCCGAGCAGCGGGTCGCCCAGGCTGTCGTGGACCGCGCGAAGCTCGTCCACGTGCTGACGGTCTCGACGCCGGACGCGCTGGCCGGATGGCTCGACCTGTCGGCGGCGCGGACCGTCCACGTGCCGCACCCGAACTACGACGAGGTTCTTGGCGCTCCCGCGGACCGCGCCCTCGCGCGGCGCGGCCTCGATGTCGCGGCCGAGGTGGACGGGGAGCGCGGCGAGGTGCTCCTCGCGCTCGTGGGTTCGCTGTACGGCCGGAAAGGCGCGATCGGCCTGATCGAGGCGTTCGAGGCCGTTCCCGACCCCTTGCCGGACGGCCGCCGACTTCGCCTGTTGCTCGCGGGGTCCCTGGTCGCCAACGGCGAAGCCCTCATTCGGGCCGCGTGCGACGACGAGCGGGTCATCACCCGCTTCGGCTACGTGCCCGACGACGACCTCAGGACGCTGCTCGCCGCGATCGACGTCGCGGTCGTTCCCTACGGCCAGTACCTCAACTCGGGCTGGCTCAACCTGGCGCTCACCGCTGGTGTTCCCGCCATCGCGCCGGCGTCCGCAACGACCACAGAGGTCGTCCGCCCGGACGCGCTGCGCACGTTTGATCCTGACGAGCCGGGTTCCCTGACGGGAGCACTTGCCGACGCTCCGAACCTCGCCACGGCCGCGGCGCGGGCCGCGGCCCGCGCGTCGGTGGCCTCGCTGGACGCGCCGACGATCTCCGAGCGGTTCGTCGAAGCGCTGCTCGCCGCGACGTCGAGTACTGTTCGAGCATGACCATCGGAAATCGCCCCACGACCGTGCGCGCCGACGGACGGGCCCCGCGCGACCTTCGCCCTCTCTCGTTCACGCTGGGCGTGCAGAAGTGGGCCGAAGGCTCGTGCCTCATCAAGGTCGGCGACACGCAGGTGCTGTGCGCCGCCACGATCGCCGACCGGGTGCCGCCTCACCTCCGTGGCAAGGGCACCGGCTGGGTCACGGCGGAGTACTCGATGCTGCCGCGGGCCACCGCCGAACGAACCGATCGCGAGTCCGCGAAGGGCCGGATCGGTGGCCGGACCCACGAGATCCAGCGGCTGATCGGTCGCTCCCTGCGCGGCGTGGTGGATTTGGGCCGGCTCGGGGAGCGCACCATCACCGTCGATTGCGACGTGCTCCAGGCGGACGGCGGGACGCGCACCGCGTCGATCACCGGCGGCTATGTCGCCCTTGCGGCGGCCCTCATCACGTATGGCATGGAGCGGCTGCTCGTCGGCAAGGTCGCGGCGGTGTCGGTCGGGATCGTGGAGGGTGCACCGTACCTCGACCTCGACTACTCGGAGGACTCGCACGCCGAGGTCGACTTCAACGTGGTCGGCACCGATGCCGGGACGTACGTCGAATGGCAGGGTACGGCCGAGGGCAAGGCGTTCGACCGCGCCGGTGCCAATGAGCTGATCGATCTCGCGGACAGCGGGCTCGCTCGGCTGTTCGAGGCACAGAGCACCATCCTGGCCACCGTCCGGAGGTGAGCGGCGGTCCTCGGCGCGACCGTCCGGGAGCCCCGCCCCGAATCGTCCTCGCGACGCGCTCGGTGCACAAGCTGCGCGAACTGCGCGAGCTCCTGGCGCTCCAGCACGCCGAGCTCGTCTCGCTCGACGAGCTCGGCATCGACGACGACCCCGTCGAGGACGGCGAGACCTTCGAGACCAACGCCCGCATCAAGGCCCGCTTCGCAGCCAGGGCAACGGGGCTGCCGGCCCTGGCCGACGACTCGGGGATCGAGGTGGATGCCCTCGGCGGCGGCCCGGGCGTGAGGACCCGGCGCTACGCGGGCGAGCGGGCCACCGACGCGCAGAACAACGCGAAGCTCCTGGCCGCGCTCGACGGGCTGCCGCCCGAACGGCGCGGTGCGCGCTACGTCTGCGTGCTCGCCTTCGCACGGTTCCCGCCAGGGAGCGGCGCGCCGACGATCGTGACCGCGCGTGGTACGTGCCGCGGGCGCATCGCGACCGCCCCCAAGGGGACCGGCGGGTTCGGCTACGACCCGATCTTCGAGCCCGAACCGGAACCACCCGGCGGACGGACGCTCGGGGAGTGGAGCGCGGCCGACAAGAACGAGATCTCGCATCGGGCGCGCGCCGCACGACGCATGGCACCGAAGCTCGCCACACTCGGGTACTGAGCGATGGAGCTCCGACGGATCTGCGTGTTCTGCGGCTCGTCACCCGGTCACGACCCGGCGTACGCCGCGCTGGCCCACGCGGTTGGGGAAGGGCTCGCTCGACGTGGGATCGGCGTCGTCTACGGCGGCGGCCGGGTGGGGTTGATGGGCGTCGTGGCCGATGCCGCGCTGTCGGCTGGGGGCGAGGTCATCGGCGTCATCCCGCGAGCGATGGTCGATCGCGAG
>Ga0075309_1000083_pt1 | contig 13783 bp, 10 predicted proteins | sample MayberryNE_Catta_4_FD_120057 | JGI IMG/M metagenome (GOLD analysis project Ga0075309, IMG submission 120057) | Natural and restored wetland microbial communities from the San Francisco Bay, California, USA, that impact long-term carbon... | ecosystem: Environmental > Terrestrial > Soil >... | reverse complement strand
CCCGGCGCGTGGGTGGGTTCGCGACGCTTCCGTGGCGTCGCATCATCCTGATCATCCTCGGCGCGACGATCTCGTTCGTCGTCGTGGTCGGCTCGTACCGCACGCTGACCCTGCCGGAGGCGGAGCGGTACTCCGGTGATTTCTGGATCGACCAGGTCGTGAACGGCATCGGCCAGGGCTCGATCCTCGCCCTGATCGCCCTCGGCTACACGCTCGTCTACGGCATCCTGCGCATGATCAACTTCGCCCACGGTGAGGTGTTCATGGCCGGCGCGTTCATCTCGTTCTTCTTCGCCGACGCCTACGTCAAGAGCGGGTTCCTGAACTCGAACCCCTACCTGTCGCTCCTGATCCTGTTCGCGGTGTCGATCGTGGGATCGACGGTCGTGGCGGTGCTGCTCGAGCGCATCGCGTACCGGCCACTGCGCAACGCGCCGAGGCTGGTGCCGCTGATCACGGCGATCGGCGCCTCGCTGTTCATCCAGAACGCGTTCAGGGGCTTCTTCGGCCCCCAGCCGTACGGCTACCCCGTGCCGGACGTGCTCGCGGGCTCGGTGGAGCTCATCGGCATCCCCGTGAGCAAGGTGATCGTCATGGTGTTCGTCGTGGCCATCGTGTCGATGGTGGTCTTGCAAGCGTTCGTGAATCGCAGCCGCACCGGCCGGTCGATGCGGGCGGTCGCCGAGGACAGCGAGATCGCGAGCCTGATGGGCATCGACGTCGACCGGATCGTCGTCGTCACGTTCATCGTGGGCGGCGTGTTGGCGGGCGTAGCCGGAGTGCTGTTCTCGCTCACGTTCCAGCAGGTGCAGTTCACGATGGGGTTCAAGCCCGGCATCGCGGCGTTCACCGCGGCGGTGCTGGGGGGCATCGGCAGCATCGGCGGGGCGGCCCTGGGCGGATTCGTGCTCGGGTTGCTGCAGGCGATCGGGCCACCGCTGCTGCTGACCGGTTTCTCGATCCCGAGCCCGTTCTCGATCCGCGATGCGTTCGTCTTCCTCGTGCTGATCCTCGTGCTGGTGTTCCGTCCCGGCGGCCTGTTGGGCTCCGGTGACGCGGAGAAGGTCTGATGCGGTCGGCCGTGCGCGTCGGCACGAGCGCGGGCATCGTGACGATCTTCCTCGCCGCGGTCGGGTTGATCGGCAACTTCACGAACCTCAACCTGATCGGCGACCAGGTGACCTTCGCCGGGCTGATGCTCCTCATCGCACCCCTGATCGCCGGCTACGTCGTCACCGCGCCCAGGGTGGAGTCGGGCTCGATCGTCCGCGTCGACCGCGGCCGGGCCGCGATCCTCGGCGCGGTCACGGGGCTGGTCGCCGGGAGCGTCTTCGCGGCGTTCGTGGTCTTCGTGGAGGTCTTCGGCGTGGAACGCATCCGCGCCATCTTCATCAACATCTCGCCGGCGCTGATGGACTTCCTGGTCGGCGAGCGCCCCGTGCCGGCGGCCGCCGCCATCCTCGTGGCCATCGCCCTCGCGGCGGGCGTCGCCGGCGCCGTGTACCGGGTGCTGCCCGACGCGATCCGCAAGCCGGTCGGATCCGCCGTGTGGGTGACGCTGCTGTTCGGATTCCTTCAGCGCATCGTGCCGATCGCGCTCGACCAGCTCGACATCGAGCGCGATTGGCTCTACAGCAAGCTCACGGGCGGCCTGACGTGGGTCGGCGCGGTGGTGGTCGCCTTGGTGGCGGCCGGCGTTTCGGTGCTCAAGGACCGAAGGGGCGATGCGATCCGGCGCGCGGTCGCGGGGCGCCGCTCGCGACAGGCCGAAGGACCGAGGGTCACCCCCCTCAGCGTCGCGATCGCGCTCGCCGGTCTCGCCGTGGTCCTGATCGCGCCCCACGTGGTGGGATCGGTGATCTCCGAGGTGCTCGGCACCGTCATGGTGTTCGCGTTGCTCGGCCTGGGTCTCAACATCGTCGTCGGGTACGCGGGACTGCTCGACCTCGGATACGTCTTCTTCTTCACGCTCGGCGCCTACTCGCTGGCGCTGCTCACGGGGGCCACGCTCAACACGTTCGTCGGATCGACGGAACCGGCGATCGCGTTGGGCCTGAACTTCTACGTGGCGATCCCGGTCGTGGTGCTGATCGCGGCCCTGTCCGGGGTGTTGATCGGCGCGCCCGTGCTTCGGTTGCGCGGCGACTACCTGGCGCTCGTGACCCTCGGGCTCGGCGAGATGATCGTCGTGCTCGTCACGAGCCCGTGGTTGGAGCCGCTGGTGGGCGGGCCGAACGGCATGCGTGACATCACCGATGCCGCGATCGGCAACTTCGGGTTCCGCGACCCGAAGCACTTCTACTACCTGGCGTTCGCGTTCGTCGCGCTGGCGTTGTTCGTCTCGTTCCGGCTGGCGAACTCCCGTGTCGGCCGGGCCTGGACCGCATTGCGCGAGGACGAGCAGGTCGCCGACGCGATGGGCGTGAGCACGACCGCGTACAAGCTGCTGGCCTTCGCGATGGGCGGGGCCGTCGGTTCGATCGGCGGGGCGCTGTTCGCCGTGAAGATCGGCTCGCTCACCCCGGCCAGCTTCACGGTGCTCGTCTCGATCCAGGTGCTCGGGATCGTGATCCTGGGCGGCATCGGCAGCTTGCCCGGCGTCCTCACGGGCACCCTCGTGCTCGTGGGGCTCCCCGGGCTGCTGAGGGAGTTCGAGGAGTACCGTCTGCTCGCATACGGTGCTGCGCTCGTCGCCGTCATGCTCCTGCGGCCGCAGGGCCTCGTGCCGAACGTGCGCCGCAGCCGCGAGCTCCAGGAGGAGGATCGAGAACAGGACAAGTGGGCGAGCGACACCGCCGCCGATGAACACGTCGCGGCGGCCGCCAGTCCGCTGGGGGAGAGCGCGGGATGACGACCCCGCTCCTCGAGGTCGTCGGCGTCACGAAGCGGTTCGGAGGCCTGAGCGCCCTCAACGATCTCTCGTTCGACGTGGCGGAAGGCGAGATCGTCTCGATCATCGGGCCCAACGGCGCCGGCAAGTCCACGGTATTCAACGTGATCACCGGGCTCTACCCGCCCGATGACGGCGACGTGCGGCTGCGAGGGGAGACGGTCGTCGGACTCGCCCCGAACCGGATCACGCGTGCCGGCATCGCGCGCACGTTCCAGACCGTGCATCTGTTCGCAAACATGACGGTGTTGGAGAACGCGATGGTCGGCCAGCACTGCCGCAGCACGGCCGGCGTGTTCGGCTCGATCCTGCGGACCCCGAGGGTCCGCAAGGAAGAGGAGACGATCCGCGAGCGGGCCGAGGAATCCCTCGGGTTCTTCGGGTCCCGGCTGGCCGGATACCGCCAGGACCAGCCGGCCTTCATGCTGTCGTACGCCAACCGGCGCCGGCTCGAGATGGCCAGAGCGCTGGCTACCGACCCCGCGATCGTGCTGCTCGACGAGCCCACGGCCGGCATGAACCCGCGGGAGACGCTCGAGCTGCGCGATCACATCGTGCGGATGCGCGACGAGCTCGGACTGACGGTGCTCGTGATCGAACACGACATGCGGGTGGTCAAGGGCGTCTCGGATCGGGTCGTGGCATGCGACTACGGGCGGAAGATCGCCGAGGGCACGTACGACGAGGTCGCCAACGACGAGCAGGTCATCGAGGCCTACCTGGGACGCCGGCACGAGGAGCTCGGGTGACCGACACCGGCATCGCCGATCGCACCCCGGTCCTGGAGCTCAGGAACGTCTCGACCCACTACGGGCTCGTGGCGGTGCTGCGCGAGATCGACATGCAGATCTTCGAGGGGGAAATGGTCTGCCTCTTGGGCGGGAACGCGAGCGGGAAGAGCACCACCCTCAAGACGATCCTGGGCTACGTGGTGCCGAGCCAGGGGGAAGTGATCTTCGAGGGGCAGCCGATCTCGGGGCTCCCGACCTCCGAGATCGTCCGGCGCGGCATCTCGATGGTGCCGGAGAACCGGCGCCTGTTCGCCGACATGACCGTCGACGAGAACCTGCGGCTGGGGGCGTACCTGCGCAAGGACAAGGACGGCATCGGACGCGACCGGGAGCAAGTGCTCGAGACCTTCCCGCGCGTGCGTGAGCGGCTGAAGCAGAAGGCGGGCACGCTCTCGGGCGGGGAGCAGCAGATGGTGGCGATGGGCCGCGCCTTGATGGCCGACCCCAGGGTGTTGCTGATGGACGAGCCCTCGATGGGCCTCGCGCCCGTGCTCGTCGAACAGGTCTTCGAGATCATCCAGACGATCCGCGAGCTCGGCCGCACGGTGTTCGTGGTGGAGCAGAACGCGAACATGGCCCTGCGCATCGCCGATCGCGGCTACGTGATCCAGACGGGCGAGGTCGTGCTCGCCGACACCGCGGAAGGGTTGTTGAACAACCCGCAGATGCGACAGGCCTACCTCGGCGAGCTCTGAGGCGGCCGCCGTGCCGGTGCCCTTCGTCGACGGCCCCGAGCTCCTCCGGCGCCTTCCCGTGCGCGCCGCGATCGAGGCGCTCGAGGTGGCCTTCCGAGACGGCGATCCGTCCGAGGCCCCGCTCCGCACCCACGTGCCCACGCCGGCCGGCTCCTTGCTGATGATGCCGGCGGCGGGGGAGCCGGGGGTCGGGGTGAAGCTCGTGACCCTGACCGAGACGAACCCGGCGGCGGGCCTGCCGTTCATCCATGCGCTGTACGTGCTGTTCGATCCGATCACGCAGGCGCCCCGCCTGCTCGTCGACGGGTCCGCCCTCACGGCGTTGCGGACGGCGGCCGTGAGCGGGCTCGCCACGGAGCTCCTGGCGCGCGACGACGCGTCCCGCCTCGTGATCTTCGGAGCCGGCGTCCAGGCCGAAGCCCATCTCGACGCGATGGCGGTCGTCCGACCGATGAACCACGTCACAGTGGTGAGCCGCTCGCCCGAGAGGGCCGAGGCACTCGTGCGACGCGCCCGATCGATGGGCCTCGAGGCCGACGTCGGTGGTCCCGACACGGTGTCGACCGCCGACATCGTCTGCACGTGCACGACCGCGACCGAGCCGCTGTTCGACGGCTCGGACCTCGCGGCGGGGGCCCACGTCAACGCCGTCGGCGCGTACAGCCCCGAGACGAGGGAGGTCGACACCGAGACCATGCGACGGGCGAGGGTCGTCGTGGAGACCCGAGCTGCGGCGCTCGAAGAGGCGGGCGATCTGCTGATCCCGATCGCCGAAGGCGCGATCGACCCCGGACATGTCGCGGCCGACCTCCAGGAACTCGTGCGGGGCAAACGGGTCCGGGAAGGCAGGACAGATGTGACCGTGTTCGAGTCGGTGGGGCTCGCATTCGAGGACCTGGCCGTGGCCGGCGCGCTCGCGACCACGATGTGACGGTGCCGGGAGAGGGGGTCGAACCCTCACGAGCCGAAGCTCACGGGATTTTGAGTCCCGCGCGTCTGCCAGTTCCGCCATCCCGGCCGGAGCATCCATAGACTATCGGCCGCCCATCGATGACCCTCCGCCTGCGATCCGCGCCTGCCTGCTTCCTCGCCGTGGTCATGACGGCCGTCGCCGCCTGCTCCTCGACGAGCGGAGACGAGGTCTCGGTGAAGGTCGCGTTCCTCCAGGACCTGTCGATTCCGGACCACGTCGATCTCGTCTCCCCGTCGTTCCTGGCCTTCGACATGGTCGTGCAGCGTCGGCTCGAGGCCCGCGGCATCACCGTCGATGTCGTGCAGTTCGATACCGGCGGAGACGCGTCCGCGGCGATCGGCATCGCCGAGCAGGTCGCGGACGATCCCTCGTTCGTGCTCGCGGTCGCGGCCCCGTTCTGGAACGAGCCGGCCGAGGTGGCCCACATCCTCGCGGAGGCCGGCGTGCCCACGATGAGCCTCTCGCCGGTCAGCCGCTCGCCCTGGGTCGCACCCACGCCTCCGCCCGGTGTCGCGACAGAGCTGTGGAGACGGTTCGTGCCGGACCGCAGCGCCGAGGCGTCGTTGCTCGCAGAACTCGCCGATCTCCGGTCGCCGGCCGGAGCATCCCAGCCCATCTGCCTGGTGGACGACGGCAGCCGGTACGGTCGAGGCCTGGCCGGTCAGGTGGAGGGAGAGATCGGGGGAGCGTCGACGTCGATCGACGGTTCCGAGCCGGTCGCGGCCGCGGGTGCGATCGCCGCCGCGCGGTGCCCCGTGGTGGTGTGGAGCGGCTTCCCTCCGGGGGCACGAGACCTGGCGAAGGCGATGCGAGAGGCCGGGTCTGCGCGGGGGCGTCCCATCGACCTCGCGGGTGACGCGTTGAAGACCGCGATCCCCCCGACCTCACCTGCCGGTGATGGGCCGGTCGTCGGTTCGGTCGCTTGTCCGTGCGTCGACGTCTCGATCGACATCGATCTGCACAGCCGGCGATTCGTGAACGCATATCAGGCCGAGCACGGGCTCACCCCCGGCGTGTTCGCCGCGGAGGCATGGGATGCGGGCCGTGTGATCGCGGACTCGGTGGCCGCCGGCACCACCGACCGCGCATCGATGAGGGGTGCGTTCGCGACCCTGAGCACCTATGACGGACTGGCGAGAGACTACGTGTTCGACGACGACGGGGAGCTCGTCGGGGAAGCAGCGCGGCTGTTCGTCGCGAGTGGCACGCGATGGCTCCCGCTGCCGGTGTGAACGAGCCGTGCGAGCGCCGAACCGAGGAGGCCTTCCCGTGCGTACTCCTTGCAGGGACGGCTGCCCCCGGGGCGCGTTGCTCCCGCAGGCGCCGGGTCCTATAGTCCGGCCATGGGGGCCGCCCGAAAGGGCGCCCCGGAAGGAGGGAAACGGATGCGCAAGCTTCGGTTCCGTGCGCTGGTGGCCATGCTCGCGGTCGTCGCGCTCGTCGGAGCGGCCTGTGCCAGCGACGAGGAGCCCCCCGCCGACGACGGCGGCGGCGGTACGGCGGCGGCCGACACCGGCCTGCTCGGAGAGGTCCAGAGCGAGGGGGTGCTGACGGTCTCGACCGACCCGGCCTATCCGCCGCAGTCGTCACTGAACGAGGAGACCGGGGAGTACGAAGGGTTCGACATCGACGTCGCGACCGAGATCGCGAACCGGCTCGGCGTCGAGATCTCGTGGGAGACCCCGGCGTGGGACGTCATCACCGCCGGGGGCTGGAACGACCGCTGGGACGTCTCGGTCGGTTCCATGACCGTGACGGCGGAGCGAGCCGAGGTGCTCGACTTCACGACGCCCTACTACTACACACCTGCCGGGCTCGCGGTGCAGGCCGGGAGCGACATCGCGTCGCTCGACGACCTGTCCGGCAAGAGGGTCGGCGTCTGTGGAGCGTGCACGTACGAGTTCTACCTCCGGCAGGACCTGAACATCGACATCCCGGGCTTCACGTTCGAGTACCTCGTGCCTGCGGACATCGAGATCGTCACCTACGACACCGACTCGACCGCGATCCAGGACCTCGAGATCGGCCGGATCGACGCGGCGATGAGCGCGGTGCCGACGTTGCAGGGGGCGATCGACAAGGGCCGCGACATCCAGCTGCTCGGCGACCCGGTCTTCAGCGAACCTCTGGCGGCGGCGCTCGACAAGAGCAGCTCGCTCGACTCGACGAGCCTGACCGAGGAGATCTCGGGGATCATCCAGGAGATGCACGACGACGGCACGCTCACCGAGCTGTCGGAGAAGTGGTACGGAGAGGACATCACGCAGAACCCCACCGGCTGATCGACCGGGGGTGAAGGGGGCTCGATGAAGACCGAACCGGGGGCCGGTGTCGACCGGCCCTCGGCGGCGGTCCCGGCACCGCCGCCACACGGCCTGGCGCGCCAGGTCGAAGACTTCAACGCCCGCATCCCCTTCAATCTGAAGGTGGGGCTCGTTTGGCTCGCGATCGCCGTGCTGATCGTGCTCGGCTTCAGCCAGGGGGACTTCGACGTCCAATGGATGCGGGACCATCTGTGGCGGATCACCAAGGGGGTCTGGGTCACGATCTTCTTCTCGGTGATCGCGATCACGATGGCGGTGATCCTCGCGCTGGTCGGTGCGCTCGGGCGTCTCTCGAAGAACTCGATCGCGTACGGCGTCAGCGGGTTCTACACGTCGTTCTTCCGCGGTACGCCGTTGATCGTGCAGCTGTTCCTCTGGTACCTCGCACTGCCACAGATCGGCGCGGCGTTCCGGCCGCCGATCAACGAGTACTTCATCTGGACCGCCCAGGTCGCCGGCGTCGTCGGCATCGCGTTCAACTACGGCGCCTACATGACGGAGATCTTCCGCGCCGGCATCCAGGCGGTGCCGCACGGCCAGACCGAGGCGGCCGAGGCGCTCGGCATGACGTACCGCCAACGCATGCGCAAGGTGGTCCTGCCGCAGGCCATCAGGATCATCATCCCGCCCACCGGCAACGAGTTCATCGCGATGATGAAGGACACGGCGCTGATCGGCCTGCTCGGCACGACGTTGTTCTGGGCCGACCCCTTCCGGGTCGCGCAGCTCGACGGGAAGTCCGACTTCCGCAACCTCGAGGCGTTGATCATGGCCGCGCTCGTCTACTGGGCGCTCACCGCAGTCTTCAGCTTCTTCCAGCGTCGGCTCGAGAACCGCATGAGCAAGGGGTACGTCCGCGGGGTACAGAAGCCGGCCGGTTCCAAGGCCGGCATCCGGTACATGCCCGGCAGCGCCGGTGGCGGCCCCGGCGGGGGCGGGATGATGGTCGAGATGCCCGAGCCCGACGACGACGGTCCGGGACCCGAGACCGGGGGGCAAGGTCATTGAGCGCGACAAACGGCGAGGCCGTCGTGAAGGTCGAGAACCTGTACAAGTACTTCGGGAGCCTCGAGGTGCTGAAGGGCATCGACATGGAAGTGGGCAAGGGCGAGGTCGTGGTGATCTTCGGCCGATCGGGGTCGGGCAAGTCCACCCTGCTGCGGTGCGTGAACTTCCTCGAGGACCCCACTGCCGGCACCATTGAGGTTGCCGGCCTCCGGCTCGAGGGTGGACATCGCGGTCACCAGAAGCGTGAGCAGATCCGTCAGGTGCGCCTGCGGGCCGGCATGGTCTTCCAGCAGTTCAACCTCTTCCCGCAATACACGACGCTCGAGAACGTGATGCTGGCGCCCGTCGAGGTCAAAGGAGTCCCCAAGGCCGACGCTCGCTCGATCGGCATGGACCTGTTGACGAAGGTCGGCTTGGCCGACAAGGCCGACGAACACCCGATCCGCCTCTCCGGAGGCCAGCAGCAGCGTGTGGCCATCGCGCGAGCGCTCGCGATGGAGCCCGAGGTGATGCTGTTCGACGAGCCCACGTCGGCGCTCGACCCGGAGCTGATCGGTGAGGTGCTCTCGGTGATGAAGTCGCTCTCGACCGACCTGCACATGACGATGATCGTGGTCACCCACGAGATGGGATTCGCGCGAGAGGTCGCGCACCGGATGATGTTCTTCAACGACGGTGTGATCCTCGAGCAGGGGACCCCCGACGAGATGATCAATCACACGAAGTACCCGGAGACGAAGAAGTTCTTCGAAGCGGTGCTCTGAGCCCGCGCAGACGAGGATCGCCTCGGCCCCGAGGATCGCCAGGTCTCGACGCTTGGTTCAGGGTCGCGCGCGTCCGTCCCGAACTCTCGACCCGAGGTTACGGGTGGCGCCCGGCGGCTTCCCGGAACGAGATGACGGGCCGCGACGCCCCTCGGGTTCGATCACGCCTTCCCCATACGCGATCGTTCCCTGTCGAGCATCGCGGCCCGTCAAACTGTGGTCCCGTGCGACCTGGTCGACCCGGTTTCCCGTGCCGCCCGCGGCCTCGCGGGACCGTCGCGAACGATAAACGCGAGGTTGAGACCTGTCAACTCGCGCCTCTCGCACGTACGGGCGTTCCATGCAGATCCGCAGGTCAGCGACGGTACGCGCGTCGTGCGAAAGAGTGACAGGACCTCCCACTGCGCTTCGGAGTTCAGCCCTGGTCGCCGGCCACTCGAGCCGACTCCTGCTCGGGCCGCGTCGGGGTGGCGGGCTGGGGCGGCGCCGTCACGCGCCGACCCGATCGGAGGAAGAGCCCGCCGACCACGAGCAGGTAGCCGAACCATCCCGCGAGCTCGAGCCAGGTCGGGTTGGCCTGGTAGCCGAAGATCGCGCGAAGGATGCCCCCCGCCCCCTCGTCGTCGGGGAAGCTCGTGGAAACGTCGAACGCCGTGCCGGCCAGGATCGGCAGCCACCCGGCTTCCTGCAACTCGTGCAGACCGTAGGCGAACAGGCCGGCGGCCACGACGATCAGGAGCAGGCCGGTGATCCGGAAGAAGGAACGGAGGTCGAGCCGCAGCCCGCCCCGATACAGCAGGACCCCGAGGACCACGGCGACGGCCAGTCCGAACGCGGCCCCGATCAGCTGCGCGTTCACGCCGCCCGACTCGACGGCGGTGCCCTTGGCCGCGGCGAACAGGAACAGCGCCGTCTCGACGCCCTCGCGCAGCACCGCGACGAATGCGAGGGCGGCGAGGGCGAACCCGCCCGTGAGCAGGGCCGCGTCGACACGCTCGTGGAGCTCGGAGCGCACCCTGGCGCCCTGTCGCCGCATCCAGAAGATCATCCAGGTCAGCACCCCGACGGCCGTCAGCGTGACCAACCCCTCGAAGACCTGCTCGGTCGTGCCCTCGAACTCCGCCCCAACGGCGAAGATGACCGAGCCGACGACGATGCTCACCGCGACGGCCGCACCGGTGCCCCACCAGATCAGGGATCGCCGGTCTTGTGCCTGGATCTGCTTCAGGTAGGCGAGCAGGATCGAGATGATCAGCGCAGCTTCGATACCTTCACGCAAGGCCACCAGGAACGCAGCACCCATCCGGCCGGACCTCCCCTCGGGCCCCGAGGTGTTCAGGGCCTCGAACATCGTCACTTCGGACCGCCGAAACCCTATCCAGCAGGTCGGATTCATGTCAAGGTCGTTCGGCTCCGAACGACCGGCCACGAGGGCGGTCGGTCAGCTCGCGTCGACCCAGAGGTTGTCGGCGAGCTCCGCGCCGAGCGCGACCGGCTTGCGGGACACCGTGAGGCTCATCGAGCCATCGGGTCCGACGCCGTCGACGGTGACCGCGGCGCCGGGCATCAGCCCGGAGTCCTCGAGGAAGCGCATCACGGCCAGCTCGAGCTCGAGATCCTCGGTCAGGCGCCGCAGCGTCACCGTGGCGCCGGGCTCGACGTCGGTCAGCGCGACGAACGAGGTGACGTCGACCTCGCGGCTCGAACCGGGGATCGGGTTGCCGTGCGGACACGCGCCGGGATCGCCGAGGATCTCGACGAGGCGCTCCTCCACCTGGGCCGAGATCACGCGCTCCCACACCTCTGCCTCGGCATGGGCCTGATGCCACGGTAACCCGATCACGTCGATCAGCAGGTGCTCGGCGAGCCGATGCCGGCGCACGAGCCCCACCGCCACCGTCCGGCCTTCGGGCGTGAAGGCGAGGGTTCGGCCGTCGGCGAGGAGCAGGCCGTCGCCGACGAGGCGCTTGACATGCTCGCTCACGGAGGGACGGCTCACGCCCATCCAGCGGGCGATCTCGGCCTGCACCATCGGGTAGCCCTCCTCCTCGAGCTCGTAGAGGGCCTCGAGGTAATCGGCCGAAGGGTGGCGAGCGTCGGCCGGGGCTTCGGTCGTCATGGGCGGAGACTACGATACGGGTGTGACCCCTCCGAAGCGCACGGCGACGGCCGAGCGGTCCGCCGAGCCCGACGCTCCCCGCCGTCTGTTCCTGCTCGACGGGCACTCGCTCGCGTACCGCGCGTTCTTCGCGTTGCCGCCGACGCTGGCGACCTCGAGCGGCACGCTCACGAACGCGGTCTACGGCTTCACGAGCATGGTCATCAAGCTGCTCGCCGAGGAGAAGCCCGACCTGATCGCGGTCTTCTTCGATGCCGGCAAGCCCACGGTCCGCCTCGCGAAGGACGCCGATTACAAGGCCGGCCGACGCGAGACGCCGCAGGACTTCACGTCGCAGCTCGGCCTGATCGAGGAGGTCCTCGAAGCGATGCGGATCCCGGTGCTCCGCATCGCCGACGGCAACGAGGCCGACGACGCGATCGGCACGCTCGCGATGCGCGCGCACGACCAGGGCGTCGACGCCACGATCGTCACGGCCGACCGCGACTTCTTCCAGCTCGTGCGACCCGGCGTGACCGTGATGTTCAATCGCAAGGGCATCAGCGACATCGTCCGCTACGACGAGCAGGCCGTGACCGAGCGCTACGGCATCGCTCCCGATCAGTATCTGGACTTCGTGGCGCTCAAGGGCGATACGAGCGACAACATCCCCGGTGTGCCGGGCGTCGGCGACAAGACAGCGGCCAAGCTCGTGAACCAGTTCGGCGACGTCGAGGGGCTCGTCGCGAACACCGACATGCTCAAGGGGAAGCAGAAGGAGAACGTCGAGGCGACGGCCGCTCGGCTCGAGCTGAACAAGGAGCTCGCGCGCATCGACACCGACATCGACCTGCCGGTGACTCCCGACGACTGCGTGATGGGGGAATGGGATACCGACGAGGTACGGCGCCTGTTCACGTCGCTCGAGTTCCGGTCGCTGTTCGACCGGCTGCAGGAGATCGGCACCGTGAAGCCGAAGGTCGACGTCGCCGAGCTCGATCTGCGACGGGTTCCCGCCGGCGAGCTCGCCTCGGTGTGGGCGGGCGGCGCACCGGTCGGCGTGCGGCTCGACGCCGACGAGGATTCGGTACGAGGCGCGGCGATCTCGGCGGGAGGGGCACAGGCGGCGTACGCCGCGCTCGAAGGGGTGGAGCCGCTCACGGGCTTCCTCGCCGACGGCGACGCGCCGAAGTGGACCCACGACGCGAAGTCCCTCGAACGGGTGGCGTTGCGCTCGGGCAGCCCGATCGAAGGCGTCACGTTCGACACGATGCTCGCCGGGTACCTCCTCGATCCGGCGACGGCCGACTACCCGCTGAGCGCGCTCGCCGAGACCTATCTCGGCGCCGACGTGCTCGGCGCGGTCGAGGGTGAGGAGGCAGAGGAGGGCCAGCTCTTCGCCGACTCCTCGTGGCGCGCGGTCGCCGCCGAGGCCGCGGCGGTCGCCCTGCTGGCGCCCGTGATGGAGGAGCGCATCGAGAAGCAGGGTCTCCGCTCGCTGCTCGACGACGTCGAGCTGCCGCTCTCGTCGGTGCTCGCTCGCATGGAGGCTCACGGCATCCGCCTCGACGTCGACTACCTCGAAGAGATGGGGGAGTCCGTCCGCGATCGCATGGCCACGCTGAAGGCCGACGTGTACACGCACGCCGGCGAGGAGTTCAACCTGAACTCGCCGCCCCAGCTGCGGAAGATCCTCTACGACCAGCTCGGCCTGCAACCCGGGAAACGGACCCCGAAAGGAGAGCTGTCCACCGACGCGAGCGTGCTCGAGAAGCTCCGCGACGCGCACCCGATCGTCGACGCCCTGCTGTCGTGGCGCGAGCTCGACAAGCTGAACTCCACCTACCTCGAGGCGCTGCCGAAGCTCGTCGACGCGCGCGACGGCCGCGTGCACACGACGTTCGTCCAGACCGCGGCGGCGACCGGGCGGCTGTCGTCGACGAACCCGAACCTGCAGAACGTGCCGATCCGCACCGAGCTCGGCCGGCAGATCCGGCGCGCGTTCGTCCCCGGGTCCGCCGACCAGGTGCTGCTGGTGCTCGACTACTCGCAGATCGAGCTGCGCATCCTCGCGCATCTGTCGGGCGACGAGGGGCTGCGAGCCGCGTTCGAGAGCGGCGACGACATCCATTCCGCGACCGCGGCTCGCGTGTTCGGGCTTCCCCCCGACGCGGTCGACCCGCTGTCCCGATCACGAGCGAAGATGGTGAACTACGGCCTGGCGTACGGCATGAACGCCT
>Ga0075309_1000077_pt1 | contig 14062 bp, 11 predicted proteins | sample MayberryNE_Catta_4_FD_120057 | JGI IMG/M metagenome (GOLD analysis project Ga0075309, IMG submission 120057) | Natural and restored wetland microbial communities from the San Francisco Bay, California, USA, that impact long-term carbon... | ecosystem: Environmental > Terrestrial > Soil >... | reverse complement strand
TCCGATGGGCGTATCCCCGTGGAGACGCTGGAGGGGCTGACCGACGAGATGCGCACGGCCGCCGACGACGCCCAGGCGGCGCTCCGGGCTGTGAAGACCACACCGTCGACGCTGATCCCGGCCACCGTCTCCGAGATCCGGTTCGAGGCCGAGGAGGAGGTTGCCCTCGCTGCCCGCGCCCTGGACGTCGGCGCCGACCTGATGCAGGGGCTGCCCGCCTTCGCCGGCGCGCACGGTGAACGACGCTACCTGCTGATCGCGGAGAGCCCGTCCGAGCAACGAGGCACCGGCGGGATCTGGGGAGCCTACGCGATCCTCACGACCGATGACGGCGTCCTTTCGGTCGGCGGGTTCAAGCCGATCCTGACCCTGCCGATGGCCCGGCCGGGACAGATCCCGCCGCCGAACCCCGACTACCGCCGCAACTGGAACTGGGCCGGGGGAGCCGGCGCGTGGACCGACATGAACATGACCCCGGACTTCCCGTCCGCGGCCCGAGCCGCCCTCTCGACGTACGAGTTCGGGACCGGCGAGCGGCTCGACGGCGTCCTCACCGCCGACCCCTTCGCGGTCGCAGAGCTCTTCGCGGTCGCCGGCCCCGCGAAGGTCCCGTCGCTCGACGTCACCTTGAGCGCGCGTTCCGTCGTCGACTTCCTCGCGAACGAGGCGTACGTGCTGCTCCCGACGTCCGGCGAGGAGCGCAAGAGCCTGCTCGGCGACGTCGTCGGCCTCGCCTTCGATCGATTCCTGGCGACGCGGGCGTCGGGGGTCGAGAAGGTGCGAGCCATCACCGACTCGTTCGCCGACGGCCACCTCAAGCTCTACGTCCGAGACCCGCAGGTCGAACGCGGGCTCCGGCGATCGGGCCTCGACGGTGGATTGAGCGCGCCACCGGGCGATGACCTCCTCGCCGTCCACGTGAACAGCCGGTCGGCGAGCAAGGTGGACTATTACGCCACCCGCACGATCCGGTACGACGTCACGCTCGGCGGCGACGCCGAGGCCATCGCGAGGACCGAGGTCCAGATCCGCAACGACTCGCCCACGAGCGGCGTCCCTGCCTACGTGATCGGACCCGGCGCCGGCATCGAGGGACACGTCCCCGGGGACAACGTGTCGCTCGTCACCGTGTCCTGCCCGGGGCCGGAGCCGTGCGAGCTGATCGAGGCCCGCCGCAACGGTGAGGACCAGCCGATGCGGGTCGGCGAGGAGCTCGACCGGCCCCGGCACCAGGACTTCTTCACGACACCGAGCGGAGCGACCTCGACCCTCGAGATCGTCACGCATCGCGACGACGTCTGGAGCGGGAACTCGTCGGGCGGGGTCTACCGGCTCACGGTGCTGCCGCAGACCACGATCGAACCGACGAGCTACGAGGTCGTGGTGCGCCCGCCCGCGGGCACCGAGATCATCTGGACGAGCGAGCCCATGGAGATCGAGGACGGCGCGGCAGTCTGGCGCGCGGCGCCCGAGGGCCGGGTCGAGCTATCGATGCGCTTCCGCGCACCCTTACCGCTGCGCTGGTGGAGGAACGTCGAGCGACTGGTCGGCTGATCCGATCGCGGAACAGAGCCGAGTCGAACGAACACCGACAGCGAGGCTCGTGAACGCACGGATGCCCCGGAGCCCGAGGCTCCGGGGCATCTTCGAAGATCCGTCGTTACGACGAGGTCGTGCCTTACGACGACACCGTGGCGCGGCGCCGCGCGACGAACAAGGCAACGAGGCCCACCGCAACCAGTGCGATCGCCACGAGCGCAGCCGTCGAGGCGTCTCCGCCGGTGAACGCGGTGCCGCCTCCCGAACCCTGCACCACGGCCTCGACGTCGGGGGAACTCGTGTACTGTGCGAACGCGGTGCCGGCGAACATCGAAGCCATCAACGCGGTCGCGCCGACCAGAACCGCAGCAGCCCTCTTCATGCACGTTCCCTTTCTATTGGTACACGGAACCCGCACGTCCGTGTCGCCTGATCTGGGGGGCATGATAGGCCGTTCGAGCTACGATAGGCAACCCATCGAACGACCTATTTCGGTCGTGCGAACGAGCCACGGATCCTCCTTCGTACAACTGCCCGTCCGGCCTCGAGCGGGTGGGCCTAGCTATCGACCCAACCCGCGTCGCGTGCCCACGCAACCGTTCGCTCCAAGCCCTCTCGTAAGGTCACCTTCGGCTCCCAGCCGAGCGACGCTCGAGCGAGGGTCACGTCGGGGCATCGTACCGCGGGATCGTCCTCCAACCGTGGAAGGAACTCGACATTTCCTGCGGCATGCACGGTCTCGGCGACGACGTTCGCGAGCGCCAAGATCGTGACCTCCTCCGGATTGCCGAGGTTCATCGGTCCGGCCTGGTCCACGTCGAGGAACCGCCGGAACCCCTCGATCAGGTCGTCGACGTAGCACAACGATCGTGTTTGTGAGCCGTCCCCGTGGACCGTGAGCGGCCGCCCGTTGAGCGCCTGGAAGATGAAGTTCGGCACCGCCCTGCCGTCGTTCTTGCGCATGCGGGGGCCGAAGGTGTTGAAGATGCGGACGATCTTCGTGCGAAGACCGTAGGTCCGCATGTAGGCCATCGTCAGAGCCTCGGCGTACCGCTTCGACTCGTCGTAGACGGACCTCGGTCCGACCGGATTCACGTTTCCCCAGTACGTCTCCGCCTGAGGATGGACCGCGGGATCGCCGTAGACCTCCGATGTCGAGGCCAGCAGGAATCCCGCGTCCCGTTCTCGCGCCAGGTCGAGGGCACGCATCGTGCCGAGCGCGCCGACGCGCAACGTCTCGATCGGGTGGTCGAAGTAGTCGGGCGGCGACGCCGGCGACGCGAAGTGCAACACCCAATCGAGCGGGCCGGGGTCGGGGAGCTCGAGCGTGACGTCGTGCTCGACGAAGCTGAACAGCGGATCGCGCTCCGCGTCGCGGAGATTCTCCCGTCGCCCCGTGATCAACGAGTCGAACGCGATGACGGCCCAGCCGTCGGCCAGCAACCGATCGCAGAGGTGCGATCCCAGGAAGCCGGCACCGCCGGTGACGAGCGCTCTAGGCACGGCCGGGGGTCAAGGGCCGCCGCCCGGTCGGGTAGAAGTGGAACCCGTGCGCAACCGCGCGCTCCCCATCGATCGCGTTGCGGCCGTCGACGAACACGCGAGTGGCCATGATCTCCCCGAGCTTGTCGAAATCGAGCTCCTGGAACTCCTCCCACTCCGTGCAGAGCACGACGCAGTGAGCCTCGCGGGCCGCTTCGTACGCGGTCGGAGCGACCTCGAGCTCGGGTTGCGCTCGAACGGCGCTCTCGGCCGCGTGCGGGTCGTACCCGACGACGGTGGCGCCGAGCTCTCGGAGTCGTTGGGCGAGCATCAGCGCTGGCGCGATCCTGACGTCGTCGGTTCCGGGCTTGAACGCGAGCCCGAGCAGCGCCACGCGCTTGTCCTCGAGGTTCCAGAGCGCATCACGAACCTTCTCCAGGGTCGCGTCGATCGCCTCGTCGTTGATCCGGGCGACCTCGCGCAGCATCGCGAAGTCATAGCCGAGCGAGGACGCCAGGTGGTCGAAGGCCACGAGGTCCTTCGGGAAGCAGTACCCGCCGTAGCCGAGCCCGGCATTCAGGAACGCGGGTCCGATACGCGAATCGGCCCCCATCACCTCGGTCACGGCTTCGACATCGGCACCCGCTCGCTCGCACAGTCGAGCGAGGGCGTTCGCATACGAGATCTTCAGCGCCAGGAAGGCGTTGCAGGCGTGTTTGGCGAGCTCGGCGGTACGGATATCGGTCTCGATGAGCCGAGCGCCCTCCGACGTGAACGGCTCGTAGAGGCGACGCATCACGTCGAACGCGGCGTCGGAGTCGGCGCCCACGAGGATGCGCTCGGGATGCATCGCATCATGCAAGGCGTGGCCCTCGCGCAGGAACTCGGGGTTCGATACGACCTCCACCGATCCGGCGATATCCGGTCGTTGCAGGGCGACCGACCTGGTGAGGCGGTCCGCCGTGCCTGCGGGCACGGTCGACTTCTCGGCGATGACCAGCCCCGCCGACGCGTGCGCGACGACCTCGCGTGCCGCCTGCTCCACCGCGACGAGGTTCGCCTCGCCGCTGGCCCGCGCCGGGGTTCCGACGCAGACGAACACCACGTCGGCCTCACGGACGGCGTCCGCGGTCTCATGGGAGAAGGACAGGCGGCCGCCCGCCATGCCCGCTCTGATGGAATCGGCGACCCCGGGCTCGTGGAACGGCATGTCGCCCGTGCTGAGGGCATCGATCTTCGACCGGTCGGCATCGGTCCCCACCACGTCGTGGCCGACCGCAGCGAACGAGGCACACGTGATCAGCCCCACGTGCCCCGTTCCGATGACACCTACCCGCATCCGTCGCCTCCCACCGATCCGCGTCGTCGAGGACGGCTCACGAGGAGCCGTCTTCCACATCGTCAGTTCTTCGGACCGCCTTGACCGCGCCCGAACCGAGCGCGCAGGACCTGCGCCCCGAACGACATCACGAACCTCGGGTTGTGCCGGAGGTACCGCTTCCACAACCGTCGGGGTTCGGTTGCGAGGCGGAACACCCACTCGAGTCCGGCACGTTGGAGAACGGCCGGCGCCTGCCGCTTCGTGCCGGCCAGGAAATCGAACGCGGCCCCCACGCCGACCTGCACGAGCGGCAGCCGGTCGCGATGCTCGTGCATCCAGCGTTCCTGCTTCGGGCACCCGAGACCCACGAAGAGCACCTGGACCCCGCTGTCCACGATCGCCCGGACGACCTCGTCGTCCTCGTGTCGATCGAGGGGCCGGAACGGTGGGCTGGTTGCGTATGCGACGTCGAGCGCGGGCCACCGCTGGGCCGCGACCTCGAGGAGCGAGTCGATGACCTGCTGGCTCCCGCCGTAGAACCCGACCGCGACGTCACCGGCCGCCGCTCGCTCCAGCAGCCGGGGCGTGAGCTCGGGTCCGTAGACGCGCGTCGCGTGCGATACCGACAGCAGCCGCAGGCCCCACACGAGCGGCATGCCGTCGGGGGTCACGAGGTCGCAGTCGTTCATCACCTCGCGGAAACCCCGATCGTCGTGCGACTCCATGACGTTGTTCACCGTTGCCACGCCGACCGTGCGATGTTCGCCGCGACGAGCCCAGTCGAGGATGCGACCGATCGCGTCGTCATAGGTGGTCGCATCGACGCGCATGCCGAGGATCGATCGATGCTCCAAGCCTTCGTTCCCCGGCCCCGGGACCTGGACGAGCCGGCCCGGTGCACCCCGGTCGGGTGCGGGCGGAACGGCTTCGGGCATGCTCACCGGGCGCCCCGGCGGAACAGCAACACGCCCACCGTTCGGCCGATGACGTAGAGGTCGAGGGAGAGGGACCAGTTCTCGATGTAGAACAGATCCTGGTCGATCGCTTCCTGGGGGCTCACGTCGCTGCGGCCGTTGACCTGCCACCAGCCGGTGAGGCCTGCACGCACCTCGTGGCGAGGACCGAGGAGTTCGGGGTTCGCCACGACCTGCTCCGCCGGCAACGGCCGGGGGCCGACGAGGCTCATGTCGCCCTTCACGACGTTCCAGAGCTGCGGCAGCTCGTCGAGACTGAGCGCCCTGAGCACCCTGCCGGCTCGGGTCACGGGCGGCGCGTCACCGCCCTTGAAGAACGGTTGGGTACGGTCGACGCCCCGCTCGTCCAGGGCCCCGTCGGCGCCATGCACCATCGTGCGGAACTTGTAGACGGTGAACACCCGGTTGTCCTTGGTGACACGCTGCTGGCGGAAGAGCACCGGACCCCTCGAGGTGAGGCCGACGATCGCGCCCACCACCAGCTGGATCGGCAGGGACACGACGAGAGCCAGGGTGCCGGCCACGACGTCGAAACCTCGCTTGAGCGCCACCTCCGTGCCCGTCAGCTCGGCCGGCCGCACCGCCACCGTCATGAGCGAGCCGGCCGGCTGCAGCGTGAGGCGGTGCGTCAGCATGTGCGGCACCCGGGCCACGAGGCGCAGCGCGAGGTGTTCGCGGCGCGAGAGCTGCTGCACCGCAGCCAGATCGGCCACGCTCAGCACCGGTGACGCGACCACGATGGCCTCGGCGTGCCACTCGCGGGCCACCGCCGGCAGGTCGATCATGCCACCCAGGAAGTGTGGAGCCCCCGGCGCCTCGGCTCCCTGCTCGGGAGCAACACGGCCCACCGGGAAGAACCCGCTGCGATCGTCGTCGATCAGCGCCCTCGACACGGCTGCGGCGTCGTGGGCCGAGCCGATCACGATGGTCCGATACGCGAGGAGCCCCCTCTGACGGAGAGCGCGCGCGTAGCGCCGCCACCCGAGTCGGCTCAACAGCTCCAGGCCGACCAGGAGCAGGAACGCGCCGCCGAGCGTGCCGGGGTCGGCCTGCAATCCGCCGGCCCCGAAGATCATCAGCATGGCCGCCCCGACCGACGAGGCCGCGACGATCCGCCGGATCTCCTCGGATGAGGACAGGTTCTTCGTGGCGTAGAGGCCGAACGCATGGAAGATGCCGACCCACACGAGGGTGCCGACGATCGCCAGGAGCCAGCTGAGCGGCACGAGCGACCGAGCGACGACGATCCGGTCGAGCAGGCCGGTCGCGAACAGGGTGAGGTTGAGGCAGAGGATGTCGCTCGCGATGTGTCCGGCGGCGAGCAGACGGTACCGGGTCTGGGTTCCGCCGTCGGTTCCCCCGACCGGCGCCTCGTCGGGCACCGTGACCGGCGGTGCGGCCTCGGTGACCCTCGCCACCGGCTCGGGGCGCAGGTCGCGGATCACCGCGACGTCGCCCTCGCTCGTGATCACGCTCAGATCTTCGTCGGGCGCATCGACGGCGGGGTCGAGCACCGTGGGGCTCAGTTGCTGGGAGGGACGAGTGGCCTCAGCCTCGGCATGCGTCGCATCCTCGATCCGTCGTTCCATCGGCCGCCCTATCGCTCGTTCATCTCGTTCGGGGGGAAGGTCGGCGAGACGTTCGGCCCGGCTGACACTTCCGCATTGCCTACCCGTACCACGGAGACGCGGCTGCTACACCCGACAACCTCATCCCCTGTCTGGGGGACGATAACGTGTCTAGGCGTCCTGTGCTATCGGACCAAGGGATCTTCCTGGGGAAATGTCGGGAGATGCCGACCTAGGCCGGACGGACGAGCGCGAACCGCGACCGGCCCACAGGACGGTCGTCCAGGAGGGCGACGGACGCGGGAGCGCTTGCCCGGGAAACGTTCTACTTGAACGATTCGAAGATCTGGATCGCTCCGGGGCCCACGATCACCACGAACAGGGCCGGAAGGATGCAGAGCACGAGCGGGAACACGATCTTCACCGGTGTCTGCTGGGCCTTGTGCTCGGCCGCCTGACGACGCTTGATGCGCAGCTGCTGGGCCTGCGTCCGCAGCACGCTCGCGATCGAGACGCCGAACACGTCGGCCTGGATCATCGCGAGAGCGAACCCGTTCAGCTCCTCCACGTCGGTCCGGTCGGCGAGGTGACGGAACGCCTCGGAGCGCGGCACGCCCAGCTGGATCTCCTGGAGCATGCGCGCGAACTCGGCCGAGAGCACACCGGGCACGTTCTGCACGACCTGCGCGATCGCGGCATTGAGCGAGAGGCCCGCCTCGACGCTGATCGTGAGCAGGTCGAGCGTGTCGGACAGCGTCTTCAGCACCTCGCGCTGACGCTCCTGCACCTTCCGGTTCAGCAGTGAGTCGGGCGCCACGAACCCGACGAACCCGAGCAGCACGACCGCGACGACGGAGATGAACGGGGCCGGCCGAAGCGCGGCGGAGAACGCGAACCCGCCGGCGACGCCGATCACCGCGCCGATCACCTTGAAGGCGAGCACACGCTCGGCGTCCCAGCCCGCCGGGCTGCCTGCGAGCAGCAGCTTCTTCGCGACCCGGTCGCGGGTGTCCAGCGGCGTGACCCGCCTCGCGATCCGGCCGGCCGTGGCCACCACCGGAACGAGCACGCGCTGTCCGAAGTTCTTCGAGAGCTCCTGCTCACGGAGGTTGACCGATTCGGTGGATCCACCTCCCACCTGCGATTCGAGCAGACGAAGGGCGCGCTTCTTCTCCGAGGATCCCGACTCGACCGCGAGACCGATCAGGACGACGGCGAAGAACGCGGAAGCGACAGCGACGATCAGCCAGATGTCAGACATCGATATCCACGATCTTTCTCATCCACAAGATGCCGGCGACCAGCAACAGCGACGCTCCGACCAGCATGATCAGCCCGATCGTGTGCGTGAACAGCAGCCCGATGTAGTCCGGGTTCACCACGAACATGTAGACGGCGATCGCCACGGGCAGACCCGCCAGCACCCACGCGGAGAGGCGACCCTCGGCCGTGAGCACCCGGATCTGGCGCCGGATCATCGCCCGCTCCCGCAGCGTATCGGCGACGTTGTCGAGGATCTCGGCCAGGTTGCCGCCGACCTCACGCTGGATGTTCACGGCGAGGACCGGCCAGCGGAAGTCGGCGCTTCCCACCCGGGCCGCGAGCGCCTCCAGAGCGTCGTCGGTCGGGCGGCCGAGCCGGATCTCGGCGACCACCCGCTGGAACTCGACCGCGGCCGGCTGAGGGATCTCTCGGGCGACGGTGTCGAGCGCCTGCATGAAGCTGTGCCCGGCCCGCAGCGAGCTCGCCATGATCGTCAGGACGTCGGGAAGCTGTTCCCGCATCTTCTCGGTGCGCTTCTTCAGCGACATGCGCAGAGCCATGGTCGGCCCGAGGCCCGCCACGATCCCGACGATCGCCCCGAGCAGGAACGAACGCAGGATGGCGACCCCGAGGATCGCCCCGACGAAGAAGGCGACCCCGGAGAGAACGACGAACTCGCCGGACCGCACGGCGACACCGGCCGATTCGAGCTCGGCGTCGAGCCGGTCGCTGAACCCGCGTGACTCCGCGAAGCGCTTGCCGAACCTCGTGACCCGCTTGGGGATCCAGCCCTGCGTCCCCTCGGCCTGCACGGCGACGGGCTGCTTCACCCCGCCGGCGCCGGTGATCGCGGCCATGCGCGCGGCGACCTCGCGGTCCCGCCTTGCCCTCGACGCGGTGCCGAGCAGCAGCCAGCCGAGGGCGAAGACCGCCGAGCCCACGAACGCGGCCAGCACGACCTGCGCGACGGGCGTGTTCCAGAACGACGCGGCGATCACAGCTCGCCCCTCGCCTCGAGGGCGAACGTCTCGGCGTCGAGGTACACGCCGCGCTCCGCGAGCTTGTCCAGGAACTTCGGCCGCAGCCCGGTGGCCTTCAGGCGCCCCTTGACCTTCCCGTCCTCGTCGATGCCGGCCGAGAAGTCGAACACGAAGATGTCCTGCAGCGTGATCACGTCGCTCTCCATGCCCGCCACCTCGGTGACGTGCGTGATCCGACGGGATCCATCCTTCAGTCGCGACTGGTGCACGACGAGCTGGATCGCCGAGGAGATCTGCTCGCGCACGGAGCGGGAGCCGAGATCCATGCCGGCCATCATCGTGATCGTCTCGAGCCGCGAGAGCGAGTCGCGCGGCGAGTTCGAGTGGATCGTGGAGATCGACCCGTCATGGCCGGTGTTCATGGCCTGGAGCATGTCGAGGGCTTCCGGCCCGCGGACCTCTCCGACCACGATGCGGTCGGGACGCATGCGCAAGGAGTTGCGCACGAGGTCGCGGATGACGACGGCGCCCTTGCCCTCGATGTTCGGCGGGCGCGACTCCAGCCGCACAACGTGCGGCTGCTGCAGCTTCAGCTCGGCCGCGTCCTCGATCGTGATGATGCGCTCGTCGTCGGGGATGAACGACGACAGCACGTTCAGGGTCGTCGTCTTCCCGGCGCCGGTTCCACCCGACACCATCACGTTGATGCGACCGCGCACACACGCTTCGAGGAACTTCGCGACCGCGGAGCTCATCGTGCCGAACTCCACCAGGTCGTCGGCCTGGTACGGGTCGGCGGCGAACTTCCGGATCGTGAGCGCCGGCCCGTCGAGCGCCAGCGGCGGGATCACGGCGTTCACACGGGAGCCGTCGGGAAGGCGGGCGTCGACGTAGGGCGATGCCTCGTCGACACGCCGGCCGACCTTCCCCACGATCTTGTCGATCGTGCGACGGAGCTGCTGCTCGTCGTGGAACTTCGTGCCGGTCCAGAAGAGCTTGCCGGCGCGCTCGACGTAGATCGTGTCCCAGTTGTTCACCATGACCTCGGTCACCTCGGGGTCACGGATGTAGGGCTCGAGCGGGCCCAAGCCCAGCACGCTGTCGCCGATCTGACGAACGATCAGCAGCTTCTCCTGCGCGGAGAGGCTGCCATCTTCCTCGTCGAGCAGCTCGCGCAGTCGCTGGTGCACAAGGCCTTCCAGCTCGGTGTCCGACAGCGTCGAATCGTAGAGCCGCGGGCCGAGGACCTCGACCAGGCGCTCCTGCACCCTGATCCGGACCTCGGCGATCCGGTCCTTCTGCTGGGCCTTGGCCAGCCTGTCTGCCAGCGACATGTGGGGTGCTCCTCTCCTGTTCCTGCCTTAGGTGCGGGCGAAGCGGCGCCGCTTCTTGCGCGCCTCCCCGTTCTTGGTGGCTTCCCCGTTCGATGAGGGCGCTCCCTCGAGGGTGCCGGCGCCCTCCATGAACTTGCCGGCGAGCTGTCGCACGGCGACGGCCACCTCCGACGAGGGCTCGTCCAATACGACCGGGCGGCCCTTGTTGAGGGAGGTCGGCACGAGCCGGCTCGAGGGGATCATCGCGTCCACCTGCACCTTCATGACCCGTTCGACGTCGCTCGCGTCCAGCCCCACCTTCGAGTCGGCCCGGTTGAGCACGACCCGGAAGCGGTCGCGCGGCAGGCCGATCTGGATCAGGGTGTCGAGCGCCTTGCCCAGGTGCTTCACGCCGACCACGTCGAGGCTCGTGATCAGACAGATCAGCTCCGAGAGATCGAAGCAGACCAGTGCGGAATCCGAGTAGTCCACGGAGGCGTCGACGACCACGTGCGGGAAGTCGTTGCGCATCGCGCGCAGGAACTTGCCGATCGCCTCGCCCGCCGGCGCCTCGGCCGTGGGGTCGGCGGGCGCGCCGTAGGCCCACAGGTGGTCGGCGACCTGCACGCCGACCTCGCGGATGCGATCGTGCCCGGCGCCCTCGCCGAGCGCCATCAGGTCCGGGATGTTCGACGACGGCTCGGTCCCGAAGTACGTGAAGATGTCGCCCATGTCGAAGTCGAGGTCGACCACGGCGGTGTCCTCCCCGGTGACGTCGGCGATCGCGCAGGCGAGGTTGGAGGTGAGGAACGTCTTCCCGGCGCCCCCCTTGGAGGAGAAGATCGAGACGATCCTGCCCCGCTTCCCTCCCTGGTTGTCGGGGCGCGTGACGGCCACCGAACGCAACGTGGAGGCCCACAGCACCGCCCGCTCGACGGCGTCGCGAAGCTCCTCGGCGCCCTGGGTCATGTCGACGACGTCGCGGATGCCCGCCCGCATCGCGGCCGGCAACAGGCCGTTCCAGGTGTGGTCCCGAACCATGACGATCGCGGTGCCCGGCGCCTGGCGTCCGACGAACTCGGCCAGGCCCAGAGCGTCGGGCTCCTTGACCTCGGGCGAGAGCACCAGCACGTCGACCGGGTTGAAGGCGTGGATCAGGAGCTCCTCGGCGGCAGTCGCCGACTGCACCCAGCCCACCTCCTCCTGCTCGACCTCGAGGGCGCGTGCCAGCTGCTGACGGAACGTCTGCGGTGTGCCCACCGCGACGATGCTCGAATCGGTCATCCCGAACTCCTCGCTCCGATCAGGAGATCGGCCACCAGACCGAGTGACCTCATCTTCCCGCTCCTTCCGCGGTCCCCGCGGGGACTCCGTTTCCTCCGACTTCGATCAGGGTCGGCATCGCGGACGCGACCTTGAGCGCGCCTGCGGTGCGGATGCGCCGGACCTCACGTTCAGCCCGCCGGTCCCTCGCTCGTTCGGGTCGTCGTCGCGTCCCGGACGAGCGAGCGGCCGGCGGAACCAGCCGCTCGTGCTCATCGATCGTTACGAACCAGCACCGTTGACGGCGCTGCCGACCTCATCGAACTTCGAGTCGGCCGACGTGCCGATGAAGGTCACCGCGGCGATGATCACGACCGCGATCAGCGCCACCATGAGCGCGTACTCGACCGCCGTTGCGCCACCCTCCTCGGCGGCACGACCCTTGAGGTCGGCCCACCAGGTGGTGACTCCCGTGTAGAGACGAAGCATGTGTTGCACCCCCTTCCTCCGGAATCTCGATTCCCGTCCTGTCGAAGGGGTTTTCGACCCCTCGGCGCGAAAGCTTGAGCGCCGGGCAACGGTAGGGCAGTGCCTCTGACCTGGGAATTCCCGGTTTCCCGGAGGCTGGTTACGTAGTCCTACGTACCGCGCGCACGGGACTTCACCGACGGGCGCGTTCCGCCGATGGAGCAGGGATGGGCACGCGCACCGAGACGCTGGAACGCCCGACAGACCCGGACGGAGGACCGCCTCGGCTTCGTCGCCGACCGACGCTCGACGACGTGTGGATCGTGCTCGGGGTCGCCGCGCCGAGCTTGCTCGCGCTCATGGCTCGCCTGCCCACCATCGACCTCGCGTACCACCTTCGCGTCGGATCGCTGATCCGCGCGACCCACACCGTCCCGCGGGTGGAGACGATGACCTTCGGCGCGGGGGGCGGGACCTCGATCGACCAGCACTGGGGGGCGCAGGTGCTCCTGTCGATCGTCCACGATCTGGATGGCTTCGCGTCGCTCGCCGCCCTCCGAGGGCTGTGCGTCGCCGCGATCGCGGCGCTCGTCGTCGCGGCGTGTCGCGCGCGGGGCGCGTCTGCCCGCGCAGCGTGCGGGCTCACCGTCGCGATGTACCTCGTGGCGATGCCGTACCTCGTGCTTCGGCCGCAGTTGTTCGGGGCCGTCCTGTTCGCGTGGTGCGTGCTGGTGCTCGCATGTCGGCGCCGGCTTCCCTGGTTGCTGTGGACCCTGCCGATCGTGGCCGCGATCTGGGCGAACGTGCACGGCTCGTTCCCGCTCGTCGTCGCCGCGGCTGCGTTCGCGTGGCTGGAGGATCGACCGCTCGGACGGGCCTCATGGACGAGGTCGGCGATCGTGACGGTGGCGACCCTCGGCGCGACACTGCTCAACCCGTTCGGCACCGGCGCCTGGTCATACGTCGTCTCGCTCGGGTCCAACCCGACGATCCGACAGGCCGTGGAGGAATGGCGGCCGCCCACGACGGAGACGCTGGCGGGGGCGATGTTCCTCGTCGCGCTGGTGGCCTCGGGCGGCCTTCTCGCCCGCCGAGGTCGCGCCCTGTCGTGGCTCGACCTCGCCTGGGTGGGGGCATACTCGTTGCTCGCGCTCACCGCTCAGCGGAACATCCTCTGGTGGGCGATCGCCGTTGCACCGATGTTCGCGTCGTTGTCGTCCCGAGCGGGTTCCAACACGGCGCCGTCACCATCGGGCGAGTCCCGAGCTTCCCGGTCGGTGAACATCGCGATCGTCTCGACGCTCGCAGTAGCGCTCTTCGTCGCCCTGCCCTGGGTGGGCCGGACGACGCCGCTGATCAGCGGTGCTCCGCCGCAGGACCTCGTCGAGGAGGTTGCCCGGCAGATGGACGAGGGCGAACGGCTGTTCGTGTACCAGCCGTGGGCGTCGTGGATCGAGTACGAGCAGCCTGACGTGCGTGTGTTCGTCGACTCGAGGATCGAGATCTTTCCCGAGCACGCATGGCTCGACTACCGGGCAGCGCTCGCGGGCGACGCCGACCTCGAGGAGATCCTCGACCGATGGAGGGTCGATGCGGTCCTGATGCCTGTCGATGAGACGCGGCTGCTGACGGCGATGGATCGCTCTCCCGAGTGGTCGCTCGCCCTCCGGCATCGGGAGGGCTCCCTGTATCTGCGGATCGACGGCCTCGGACGCTGATCGATCGATCTCGAACCGCGCGGCGGTGCCCGGTTCAGTCGGCCGGCCCCACCGAGACGAGGCCGGCCCGGGCCGCGATCCTGATGGCCGCGAGGCGGCTGCCGACGCCCAGCTTCCCGTAGATGCGCGCGAGGTGCGTCGTGATCGTGCGCTCGCGGATGCCGAGCCGGTTC
>Ga0075309_1000074_pt1 | contig 14175 bp, 10 predicted proteins | sample MayberryNE_Catta_4_FD_120057 | JGI IMG/M metagenome (GOLD analysis project Ga0075309, IMG submission 120057) | Natural and restored wetland microbial communities from the San Francisco Bay, California, USA, that impact long-term carbon... | ecosystem: Environmental > Terrestrial > Soil >... | reverse complement strand
TCGTAGCGGACGGCTCGGTAGCCGGCCCTCGTCAGCAGGGGCACGAACGGCTGCCACACGCGAGAGTCCACGACGCCCGCGTGGAGCAGCACGATCGGCGGTCCATCGCCTTCCGCGACGGCGTACAGCTCGCCACCGGGAACCGTGGTCATCCGTTCGTCGGTCATCGGCTCACGGTACGCGATACAGGCGGTAGAAGCCGCCCGCCGCGAGCTCCTCGCACGGCGCGCAGTCCTGGACGCTGCTCAGGACGAGCGCGCCCGAGGGCGCGCGGACGTCGCGTGGCAGGCGCTCGAAGCGCGTGACGGGCACGCCGCGCAACGCGCCGTACCAGTAGGCGTGGATGTATGTGGGGACGATGCCTTCCTCGAGGTAGATCGGCTCGTCGGCGCTCGCGAGCGCCACGTCGAGCAGCCGCGGGTACTCGGCATCGAACCAGCCGCCCCGGTCGCGGGCGATGGTGTCGTAGCGGACCTGGAACCACGCGCCCTGGAGCAGGACAGCAAGAGCGAGGACCACGAACAGACCCCTGCGGGCCGCGCTCCACGAGGCGCCGTTCGCCAGGAGCCAGTCCTGGGCGTAGATGGTCAACGCGATGACGAAGACCGGGACCGCGATGAGCCGGTGCTGGTGGAACGGGTCGAGCGTCAACGAGGCGGGGATGAGCGCCGCGGCCAGACCGAACAGGAGGTAGCGCGCGAAGCCCTCGGTGCGGACGCGCCGGATCGCCGCGAGGAGCCCGATCAGGCCGAAGGCGAGCACGCCGACGAGCACGGGTCCGCCGATGCCGGGGGCGTGGTGACGCGGGTTCGGGTCGCCGCTGACCAGCCAGCGATACGGGTCCAGGTTGCCCAGAAGCTGTGCCACGAACGTGCCGGGGATCTCGGGAAGCGGGCGGCCGAGGTAGCCGGCCTCGTTCAGCCGGGCCAGCGCCGCGTCCGGCGAGGTGAGGTAGAACAGGGCAAACGGGAGGAGCAGGACGCCATACAGGACCCACGTCGCGAGCACGGCCCGCCATCGGTCGCGTGTGGCGTACACGACCAGCCCCAGCGCCAGCAGCGGCCCGAGCAGCCGGCCCAGCGTGTAGGTGTAGGTGAGGAGGGCCAGGATCGCTGCGAGCCCCACGAACGACCAGCGCGAGGCACCCGGTGGACGCTCGTGGAGCCAGAGCAGGAAGCCGGCCACCAGCGCCGGCATGAGGCAGACCTCCATGGCGAGGCGGGTCGGCTCGAATGTCCAGGGCAGCAGCAGGGCCATGGCCCCGGTCAGCAGCCCGATCTCGATCCTGCGCGTCACCCGGTATCCGAGGAGCCCCAGGAAGGCCACGGCCAGGACGCCGGCGACCGCCGAAACGACGCGCGCCGCGACGATGCTCGGTCCGGTCACCGCAAAGACCGCCGCGAGCAGGTAGATGTACGGGGCGGTCTTCCAGTCGCCGAACGCTTCGAAGAACAGCGGCCACGGGCGGCCGTGCTCGTCGGCGCCCGCCATGTCGAGCGTCCAGGCGTTCCACGAGAACGACGACTCGTCGATGTAGTAGCCGGTTGGACGGTCAGTCAGTCCGGTGAACTGGACGACCAGGACGATCACCGCGGAGACGGCGAGCACGGGCACGATCCCCGGGCGCCGGAGGCGGTCCACGCGAGCTATCCTGCGCCCGCTCGCTCGCGCTCGACGAATTGTCCGAACCCGCGAAGGCCAACGAAGGCGCCGCTCCGGACGACGGCGCGGCCTCGGACGAAGACGTCCCGAACGGCGCCGGCGGCCTCGAGGCCCTCGTACGGGGTGTAGTCGCTGGTGTGGTGCAGGTCCGCGGCACGGATGGGGTGCGGCGCCGCCGGGTCGAACACCACGATGTCCGCGTCGCGACCGGGCTCGATCGCGCCTTTCCGCTCGAACCCGAACAAGCGCGCCGGCGTCGTCGCGAGCAGGTCCACCATCCGCTCCACGCTGATCCGGCCGGTCGCAACACCCTGGCTGTAGACCACGCCCAGCAGCGTTTCGATGCCCGGCGCGCCGTTGCTGATGCGATCGAAGGAGATGCCGGCCGCTGCCTCGGCCTTCTCGACCGCCCGGCGATCGGGAACGTGGTCCGATGCGACGAGATCCAGGTCGTGGGTCATGAGTGCGCCCCAGAGGGCGTCCTGATCGCTGCGTGGCCGCAGCGGCGGCGTGATGACCGCGCAGGCGACGTCGACCTCGTCGGCGGCGTCGTATCGCGACTCGTCGAGGGCGAGATAGTGCGGACACGTCTCGGCGAAGGCGCGCACGCCGGCTGCGCGCGCCTCGCGGAGCTGGCGGAGCGCGGCGGCGGACGACAGGTGGACGACGTACACGGGAGCGTCAGCGGCACGAGCGAAGGCCATCGCCCGGTGCGTCGCGACCGCCTCGGCATCCGGAGATCGCGTGGCAGCGTGGTACCGAACTGACGTGTTACCACGCTGAAGCGCCGCATTCACCGCAGCATCCACCAGGACCGGGTCCTCGCAATGCACCTCGAGCATCCCGCCCCGCTCCCCCAGTGCGCGCAGGGACCGGAAGATCTCCGCGTCCGGCAGCCGGAAGTCGAAGATCATGAACGCCTTGCAGGTCGGGACGCCGGCTTCGACCACGTCCGGCAGCTCTGAGACCGGATCGTCCATTCGGCCGCTGACCACGAGGCTCACGCCGTAGTCGATGGCCGAATCGTGCGCGGTCACCGCGCGCCACTCGCGCAACCCGACCATGAGCGAGCGCTCGGCGGCCGGAGAGCAGCCGGTACCCGGGTTGTTGAAGGCGAGGAACGTGGTCGTGCCACCGAACGCCGCCGCGACCGAGTCCTGGAAGAATCGATCCGGCTCGGCATCGGTGGCGACGCGGGTGTGGGTGTGCACATCGACCGCGCCCGGCAGCACGAGCAGGCCGGTCGCGTCAACCACGTCGCCGGCCGTGGCCGCGCGTCCGTCGAGTTCCGGTTCCACAAGCGCGATCCGGCCGCCCTCGACGAGCACGTCGGCCCGCCGCGAACCCCCCGCGGTCACCACGGTCCCGCCGCGGACGAGCAGATCGGGTCCGTTCGGTTCGATCGTCACCCCGCGAGGATAGCGATCCGGGAGTGCGCGATGGACCGTGCGCGTCAGCCGGCCGTGGGGACCGTGAGGATGGCCTCGAGCACCGGATCGCGGCCGGCGAAGTAGTCGTCCGACGACAGGTCGACCGGGATGTCCGGTTCGATCGTCAGCCTCGCGTCGTCGGGCGTGCTGCGCTCCCAGTACCGGGTGGCCATGTACAGCGTCTGGCCCGACGCAGGTAGCGGGACCGGCCGCGTGTCCCCGTACAGGTTCGGACTGCCGCCCATCGCCTCGCCGGCGAACGTGACCGACGTCGCTCCCTCGAGGTCGGTGGCGAAGTTCGCGGCGGCCGAGAACGTCACCCGGCCGATGATCGCGAACAGCCGACCCGCTTGATCGATGTCCGGGTCGCGCAGTGCCAGCTCCAGCGGGGCAAGCGTCGTGTTGTCGCCGCCGCTGTTGTGACGGAGATCGATCACCACCCGCTCGACGGCGTCCTCCTTCGCCTTCTCGCGAATCTCGGCGACGACCCCCGTGGCGTCCCCGCGGACGTGGTTGAACTGGGCGAACAGCGTGCCGCTGTCCTCATCGAAGGTCCACCACAGGGTGGTGTCCTGGTCGCGGAGCCACGGCGCGTCGGTCGCGGCCAGGCGGTGCGGGAGCCCGGAGTCCCAGTCGTCATCGGCGAGCGGCGCCGTCGGCTCGATCTCGACGTCCCGGCGAGTCCCGTCGCGGTCGACGAGGGAGAACTCGGTCGGACCCGTCTGGTCGATCACGCCCAGTCCGGCGAGCAGGTTGCTGACGCGCAGGTAGAGCAGCCCGAACGCCTTGAGGTTGGACGGGTTGTCGCGCGGCGCGAGCGGCTCGACCAGCTCGATCACCTCGTCGATCGGCCGGCCGGCGATCGCTTCGACCCGCGAGCCGACGAGGTCCTCGTACGGCGGACGCGCGGCCGTGATCACCAGCCCGTCGCTGAACTGCCACCAGCGCAGCGGATAGATGAGCGTCCCGTCGGCGGGCGTGAACGGAAAGATCCCGGTATGGCCATCGCGACCCTTCCACGACGGCATCGCCGCCAGCCGCACGAGCTCGACCAGCTGCTCGTCGCGGCTCAGCGAGGCGGCGCGTGCCGCGAGGTCGTCCGCGGCGGCGACCCAATCCGCCCGGGCCATGCCGTGCCAGCCGTCCGGGTGGATGGTGTCGCGCGAGTCGAGCATCGCGCCGAGATCGGTACGGATGTCGGCGAGTCCGGCGGACGGGACGGGTGTCGAGGCGTTTCCTCCCGACGGCGCGGCGGAGGGCAATGGCGCGCCGCACGCGACGAGGCTTCCGGCGAGCAGACCCAGGGTCAAGATCCTGCCAACTCGCAGTTTCTTCGGGGCGTGGCTCACCGGGACCTCCGTTCGCGCATGGATCAGGCGGTCGCGTCGGAGGCGTCGGCGGTCAGGCGTTTCCGGCCGACCACCGCGGCGCGACCGATTGCGCGGAGCATGGCCCGCGCGTCCTCCTCGTCCACGGCGAGCGCCCGGATGAAGCGGTCGTTCGCCTCCTCGAAGGCGGCGCTCGACTCGGCGTGGGCTCGCAGGCCGGCCTGGGTGAGCACGATGCGGTACGAACGCCGGTCCTCCGGCGACGGGGCGCGTTCTGCGTGACCGCGCTCGAGCATCGACCGGACGAAGTGCGACATCGAGGTCGGGGGCATGCCCGTGCGCCGGGCCAGCTCGGTCGGGGCGTGCGGGCCCTCGTCGAAGATGACGCTGCAGACGGCGTACTCCTCGGGCGTCAGGGGCGCATCGGCCATCGCGGCATGGATCAGCTCCGACGACGCGCGCGACGCCGCATAGAGCTCGAAGAGCAGCGACAGGCGGGAGTCGGGATTGCGCCGCATCGGCGCGATACTACCAGATGGCAGTATTTCGTTGCGGCCCTTGCCTGTCGTTCATGCAGCAGGTGAATGCGTCGAAAGCTCGTGGCCGAGCACGGGCTGGCGACACGCTGCGGGACCGGCGCGGGCCATGCCACGTAGTCACCAAGTGCATGGATGAGAAGCAATCGCTCCGACCGGCTTCCCTCGCATTCGCCTCGTGCATCGGCGAAACGCGCGGCCGGCCTGAGGCACGGGCCGCGTCAGTCCATGCCGCCTGCGTCAGCCCTCCTCGCTGATCCGGATCGGCTGTGCGCCCTCCCACAGCGTCCGCCGGCCCATCTCGCGGAGCCGGTCCTGCCAGCCATCGTCGGGGATGATCGAGGCGAAATGGTTGGCCGCCAGCTGGCCGACCTTCGACGACGTCGAGCAGGCGCCGTACGGGAAGAAGATCTCGCACTCGCTGATGCCACCCGGGTACATCGCGAGCATGCCGGGCGCAGGGTGTGACGTGTGGTTCTCGTAGTCGATGCCCGGCCGGAAGTCGCCGTACGGGATCCACACCGATTCGCCCGACCAGCGGCAATGGATCACCCTCGAGTCGATCGGCAGCATCCGCCGGATCGCCCCGATCGTCTGCGGGGCGCCCGTCTCCCAGCGAGCGCTAAAGTGCAGGTCACCGACCTCGATCCGCAACGTACCCATGCGCGGAGGATAGTCCGTGGCGACCGGCCCCGACCACGCAACACCGACGATCAGCACCCATGTCCTCGACACCGAGCGGGGCGTGCCCGCGCAGGGCGTCCACGTCAGCCTGTACCGCCTTGACGTGGCCAACGGACCGATCCGCATGACCCAGGCGCTGACCGACGCCGACGGGAGGGTCCGGGACCTGCTCGAGCGGCCGCTGGTCGCCGGTGACTACCGGCTCGAATTCGACGTGGCGCACGAGGACGCGTCGTTCTTCACGCGCGTGTCGGTCGATCTGCGGATCGCCGATACGGGCCGCAGCTACCACGTTCCATTGCTACTGGCGCCCTACGCGATGACGACGTATCGCGGCAGCTGAGCGCGCGGGCGGGCTCGCGGCGTCAGCTAGCGCAGGTAGGCGAATGCGTCGATGTCGAAGCGCGGGTGCCCGCTCGTGCCGAGGAGGACCAGCCTGATCCTGTGGCTACCCGTCGAGCTGAACTTGCGCGCGAACAGCACGATCCTCGACTGCGATGAGCTGCGGTATGCGCTCACCGTGCCAACCGACGTGCCGTCGATGTAGACCCGCACGCTTCCTCGGCTGGCGCCCTTTGGCGCGATCACGGCAACGGCTCGGCCGGTGAAGCTGAACTGGACCCAGGCGTTGGCCTTCGTCGCGTAACGCGTGCTGCCGCCAGACGCCGACGACGACAACCGCGAGGTCCACGTGCCGCGGTACGTCACGCCGCTGCCGTTCTGCTGGGTCAGTTTCGCCGTCACGGGCGCTCCGTCCACGTACTCGCCGGCGTTGCCGGCCTTGTCGTGGGCCCGGACGCGGAACCGGTAGGCCTTCGAGAAGCTCAGCGATCGATCGCTCAAGCGGCTGGTGGTCTTCGCGGTGACCGTGGTCCACGCCGCGCCATTGACCGACTGGCCCAGCGCGTACGAGGCCACCCCGCTGAGGTCGTCGGTGCCGGCCGGCCAGCGGACGCGTGTCTTGATCGTGCTGCCGATCGCTCGACCCGTCAGGAACCCGTAGCTGTTCGGCGCGAACGCGATCGGCTTCGTCGTGTCGAGGGCGTCCCCCGCACTGGCGATGTCTCCCGTGACCGTCTTCCCAGCCGTGTGGCTGTCGGGCTTCGCGGTGCCGAGGATTCGCGCCTTGAGGTCGGTCGGGGAGTCGAGCAGGCTCGGGACCTGCGAACCGAGCACGGCCGCGATCCCGGTCACGTGCGGCGACGCCATGGACGTTCCGTTCATGTAGCGGTGCCCGGCCGCCCACGACCCGTAGGAGCCGGTGTAGGCAGGGACCGTGCTGGCGATCGAGACGCCGGGCGCGGCGACGTCGACGGTGGTCGGACCGTAGTTCGAGAAGCTCGCCAGCAGCCCGCGGTGATCGACCGCAGCCACGCTCAGGATGTTGGGCAGGTCGAACGAGGCGGGGATGGAGCGCATCGGGCTCGAGTCGTTGTTGACCCCGTCGTTGCCCGCCGAGGTCACGAACAACATCCCGGACGTGGCGATGGCGTTGTAGAGGGCCGAATCGTCACCGCTCGGCCAGCCGCCCCACGAATTGTTCGAGATCCGCACCCCGAACGACGCGGCATAGGCGATGGCATCGATGGCCTGGTAGTCCCAACCGCAGGCGTCATCGTCCCCGAGGAACTTGAGCGCCATGACCTTCACATCGGGCGCCACACCGACGATGCCGGCGCCGTCGAGCCTGGCCGCGATCGTGCCGGCCACGTGGGTGCCGTGGAAGTCGTCGTTGACGTCGTGCACGGTCTTGTCGTCGTGGCAGAAGTCCCACCCGTTCACGTCGTCGATGTGCCCGTTGGCGTCGTCATCGACGCCATTGGTTTCCCTGCCCCCACCGGACTCGCCGGGGTTGATCCACGCCTGGCCGGCGAGATCGGGGCGGCCGAAGTCCACGCCGTCGTCGATGACCGCGACGACGACCCCGGAACCGGTCCGCACGCCGAGCGACTCAAGCCCATCGACGTCGACGTCGGGCTCGCCCGACACGTTCAGGATCTTCTGCCCACGATTGTCGAGGCCCCACAGGACGTCCCAGTACTGCTCGTCGCGAGGATCGAGGTCGCGGTACAGGCGATTGCTCACCCGGACCGAACGCACCGCCGGGTCGCGCTCGATGCGACGCTGCTCCGAGCGCACCATCGCGCGGGTCGTTTCGTAGATGGCACGGTTCCGGCCCCGGTCGAAGTCGACGAGGCGAAGGCCGGCATGCTCCGCCGCGCGGGCGTGCGCCCGCGTCGTGTCCGAGGCGTACCTGACGACCAGCCGGGCCGCCTCGGTTCTCCGCTCGCTCCACGCGCGACCACCGTCGGTGGGCCGGCCGGAAGCGTCCGCGGCCGAGACGCTTGCCGTCATGGGGACGAGCAGCAGGCCCGCAAGGACCAGCGCGATCCCGGCGGGGATTCGAGTGCGGCGAGCCAGTGGCACGGTGCGAGACCCCTCTGACGCAGCCGGACGAGTGACGGCGGTACGGGCGCATCCTACCCGCCCGGCGATTCCGGTCGTGACAACCTAGATGTCACGGGCCGCCGTCACCGTTCGGGTCATGGAAGCCAGAACGCTCGTGCCGCTCCCGTCCACGGCCGACGCACCGACGTCGGCGCCTCGCGTCCAGGTGCTCGGCGACCGGATCGTGGTCGATCGGCTCGTTGTCCACGACCCATCGCTCGCGGCGTGCCTCGCCGAGCGCCCCGCCGACGACCGGCCGGCGCTGGTCGAACGGGCCCTTCGGATCGGGCTGCTCGCGCTGCAGGATGCGGGCGCAACCGTGAACGTGGACGTGGTTCGCGCCGAGTTCGAACGGGTGCTGCGTCAGACCGAGCAGGTCAACGAGCGTGCCGCCGTCGCCCTCGAGGAGACGTTGCGCGCAAACTTTGCGGACGGGGACGGGCGCCTGCCGCGCACCCTGGAGCGCTTCCTTGGCGACCGGGGCGCGCTGCGCTCCATGGTCGACGAGTTGTTCGACGAGTCGAAGCGCGACAGCGCCATCGGCCGGATCGGCACGATGCTCGAGCGCTATTTCGACGGCGACGCATCGAAGCTCGCCGTGCTGCTCGACCCGACTCGCCTCAACTCGCCGATGTACCAGTTCCGCGAGGAGGTCAGCAGCGGGTTCAAGGCGCTCGAAGAGCGGCTGGCGGCCATCGAGGCCGCTGCGGCGGCGCGTGGCGCCGAGCGCGCACGGTCGGCCGCCAAGGGGGCGGACTTCGAGGACGTGCTCGATGCGCTGCTCGGGGACCTCGCACGGGGGGCCGGCGACCTCCTCGACCGGACCGGGACCGAGACCGGGGCGCTGCTCAAGTCGAAGAAGGGTGATTTCGTCATCACGATCGACCCGCGTGTCGCGCGCGGCGCGGACCTGCGCCTCGTGATCGAGGCCAAGGACCGCCCGATGTCCATGCGAGCGATCCGCGACGAGCTCCGGGAGGCGCGCGAGAACCGGGGTGCTGCCGCCGGTGTGGTCGTGTTCAGTGCCGCGCACGCGCCCAGCGGGATCGCGCCATTCGCGATCGTCGGCACGGACGTCTACTGCGTGGTCGACCCGCAGGCCCCCGAGCCGGCGACACTCGAGGCCGCAGTTCGCCTGGCGAGGCTCCTCGCGCTGGCGACGCTGGAGGAGCACGAGGTCGAGGTGGACGCCGCCGCCATCGGCGCCGCCTTGACGGCGATCCGCGAGCAGCTCGAGACGGTGCGCACGCTCAAGGCCCAGCTCACGTCCATCTCCAATGCGACGAAGGGCATCTGGTCCGGACTCGACGTCATGCGCTCCACGATCCTCGCCCGGGTCGCCGAGGCAGAATCGGAGATCGGCCCTGGAACGGTCCATACGAGCGTTGCCGCTTCCGCGCCCTCGCTCACGCGCAGGTAGCGCGCTCGCCCATCGGCCTTGAACGCCTCATCCGTGCGTTGACGTCTGCGCCCGACCGCTCACGCACCGGAAGTGCGCTCGCGCTCGGTACTCGACGTCGCCTTCGCCTCGGGCCTCCCAGGCCGATCTTCAAACGGCTCAGGGGCGCCTTCGCCTGAACCGCCCAGGGCCGATCTGGCATCCGCGGTGGCTGGCCCGATTGATGGCCCAGCGCGTCTCGCTCCCAGGACGAGCCGGCGAGGTTGGGGGGCCCGCGGCGGCCCGTTCAACCCGCTCGATGGCCCTCAGAAGCCTGCCCGCGGACGAGCCGGGAACGAGCCGGCGACGTGGCAGGCCCACGCCGGCCCGGCCAAACCAGTGACCTTCCACGACGTTTGCGGCCAAATATCCGCCCCCGCGATGAAAGGCAGAAGCTCGTGACTCGTTGGGGGCGGGTTGCCGGCCAAAACCGCGTCCCAGTGAATATCTGGCAGTTGACAGGCCCTTCCAAGGCACGAGTTGGCCTCGGGGTTCTGACTTTCATTCTCCCGGCTGATAGATGGCCAGAAATCCGGCGTCCACCACTCGAAACCGACCTCCTCCGCACCGTACCGCTCCCATCTGGGACCGAGTCACTAGAGAGCACCGGGACCACCGGGTCCTACGACGCCACGGCATCGCCCGCGAGGCTACCGAAGAACGCACGTCCGCCCGGCGGGCACGTTCCTCCGTCGCCCCACTCGAAGCGGAGATCCCGATGCGTCGCCAAATCAGCCTGTTCCTCCTTGCCGCCCTGATGCTCCTGCCGGCAGTTGCGCCCGTCTCGGCCGCCGAGCCGGTCGCGACCGAGCCGCCCGTCGAAACGGTCGACCCCGAACCGACCCCCGAACCCACCCCGGACGCCACGCCAGAGGCGACCGCGCCTGCGCCGAGCGCCGAACCGACCCCCGAGTCGACCCCCGAACCCACCCCGGACGCCACCCCCGAGTCGACCGCGCCAGCGCCGAGCGCCGAGCCGGAGCCGACGGTTGAGGCAGCGGAGCCGGCCGAGGAGGTCGATCCGGCCGCGCCGACGACGCCCGCGGACGACCGCGTCCCGCCGGCGAAGAACGACACCCATGGCCGCCCCGACGTCGCCGGCCGCTACATCGTGGTGCTCGACGGCGGCGCGGATACGGCCAGCGTCGTCGAACGGGTGGGTCGCCAGAAGGGCGTCAAGGCTGACCGCACATTCGGCAAGGCGATCAAGGGCTTCACCGCGCGACTCGACGCGAAGCAGCGCAGGGCGCTCCAGGCCGATCCGAACGTGGTCGCCGTCGTGCCCGACGAGGTGATCGAAGTCGAGGCGCAGCACTCGCCGAACGGCGTTCGCCGCATCTTCGGCAGGAGCAACACGATCGCCAAGATCGATGGGGTCGACGAGCGCGTCGACGCGGACGTGGCGATCGTCGACACCGGGATCCAGCCGAACCACCCCGACCTGAACGTGGTCGGTGGCTACAACTGCTCGACGGCCACCCGCACGGCGTGGCGCGACGTCCAGGGCCACGGCACGCACGTCGCCGGCACGGTCGGCGCCAAGGACAACACCGGCGGCGTGGTCGGTGTCGCCCCGGGCGTCCGGTTGTGGGCCGTCAAGATCCTGAACGACGACGGCTACGGCCTGCTGTCGTGGTACGTGTGCGGTCTCGACTGGATGCTCGCCCAGCGCGATCCGGCGGATCCGGCCCGGCCGCTGTTCGAGGCCGCGAACATGAGCGTCGCCAAGTCCGGCGATGACGAATCCGACTGTGGCGCCGCCGAGAAGGACGTGCTCCACCTCGCGATCTGCCGGGTGGTCAAGGGTGGCATCACGGTCGTCGCGGCTGCCGGCAACGATAGGATGAGCGCCGCCAAGTGGGTCCCGGCGGCCTACAACGAGGTCATCACGGTCTCGGCCCTCGCCGACACGGACGGCAAGGCCGGGGCCCTCGGCGGGAACCTGTGCTACTCGTGGGGCTCGTACGACAGCGACGACACGTACGCCAACTTCAGCAACTACGGTTCGGACGTCGACATCATCGCCCCCGGCAAGTGCATCTGGTCGACGAAGCCGGGTTCGACCTATGGCTACTCGTCGGGCACGTCGATGGCCACGCCGCACGTCACGGGTGCGGCGGCGCTCTACAAGGCGAGCCGCCCGAAGGCAACCCCCGGCGAGGTGAAGGAGGCGCTGCAGTACCTCGGCAACCTCAACTGGAGGACCTCGACCGATCCCGACTCGTACCACGAGAAGCTGCTCGACGTGTCGAAGCTCGGGCTGCTGGGAACGTTCTCGCTCACCGCCCCGACGACCGGCGTGGTTCCCGAGACCGGCGGTGCTGCGTCTGTCCCCATCACGATCAACCGCAGCGCCACCTTCTTTGAGCGCGTGCGGCTGTCGGTGTCCGGCATCCCGGAGGGCTGGACCGCGAAGCTCGACCGGACCAGCGTCCTCGGCTGGACCGCGAAGTCCGCGGTGCTCAAGGTGACCGCTCCAGCGTCGGCGCCGACCGGGACGTACGAATTCACCGTCACGGGCAAGAACCAGGGTCGCATCTCGACCGTGGTAGCGAAGGTGGTGGTCGGCCGGGACGTGCCGACGGCCGCGGCTCCCACCTCGGTCAAGGTCAAGACCAACGTTGCGCTCAACGCGGGCTCTGCCCCGACCGTGATCAGCTGGCCGGCCGCCACGGACCTGTCCAGCTCGATCGCCGGCTACGAGTTCCAGTCCAGCGTCGATGGGGGCGCCTGGGGCGGGACGGTCGCGACGTCCGGCTCCGTTCGCAGCGTCGTCAAGAACCTCGCCTGGTACGACTCGTACCACTTCCGGGTCCGGGCGCGTGACGCGGCCAACAACTGGAGCCCCTGGGCGGAAACGACCATTCCCTATCGCGTGACGCACACGAGCGACCGCAGCAAGGCCGTTTCGTACAGCGGTTCGTGGTACAAGGTCTCGTCCTCGTCCGCGACCTCGGGCACGTTGATGAGCACGACCCGCAACGGAGCCGTCGCTCGCTACACGTTCACGCGCAAGGGCATCGCGGTGGTGATGCCGAAGAGCTCGTCGCGGGCCTGGGTAGAGATCCGCATCGATGGCACCTCCGTCGGGACCTTCAGCTTGTACGCCTCGAGCGCGAAGGCGCGCCGGATCATCTACTCGAAGGCCTGGTCGACGAGCGGAACCCACACGGTCGAGCTCCGAACGGAAACGAGCAGCTCGCGCAAGCTGACCAGCCTGGACGCGTTCGTCGTCACGCGCTAGTCCGCCAAGCTGAAAGGCGATCGCCACGCCTGGCTCCGGCCGGGCAGGCGCCGTGCTTGCCCGTGTGCGCTATGGTGACCGTCCCGACTCCGGCGGCCCGGGTAGGCGCCGGCTCAAGTCGGGTGCTACGACGAGGTTCCGTGCCGTGGCGCGAGCAATGTGGAAGGGGGCCATCCAGTTCGGGCTGGTCACCATCCCGGTCAAGCTTTACCTCGCGACCGAGTCCAAGGGCATCAGCTTCAACATGCTCCACAAGGACGACCTGTCGCGGATCCAGATGAAGATCTTCTGTCCGGTCGAGGATGAGGTCATCTCGCGCTCCGACACGGTCAAGGGCTACGAGTATTCGCCCGGTGAGTACGTCGTGGTCACTGACGAGGACCTCGAGCGCGTGCCGCTCAAGACCGTCCGCTCGATCGAGATCGAACAGTTCACAAAGGCCGAGCGCGACGACTCGAACGTGCGCTTCGTCAAGAGCGCCTACTACATCGAGCCCGACAAGATCGGCCGCAAGGCGTTCTACCTCCTCAAGGAGGTCCTCCAGGACGAGGGGCTCACTGCGATCTGCAAGGTCGTGATCAAGGACCGCGAGGCGCTCGCCGCGATCGACCCCTTCGGCGAGACGATGCTCATGACCACGCTGCACTGGCCGGATGAGATCCGTTCCACGGACGAGCTCGATCTGCCCGAGAACGAGGTGGACCTCAAGCCGGCCGAGGTGGCGATGGCCAAGCAGCTCGTCGCCTCGATGACCGGCGACTTCCGCGCCGACGATTACAAGGATGAGTACCGCGAGGCGCTCGAGAAGATCATCGAGGCCAAGGTCGAGGGTCGCGAGACCGTCGAGGTCGAGGAGCCCGAGCCGGAGGGCAAGCTGATCGACCTCATGGCCGCGCTCGAGGCGTCGGTCAGCGCCGCGAAGGCGGCCCGCAAGGAGCCAGTCTCGGTATCCGAGGCGAAGGCCGCCCGCGAGAAGCGCGGCGAGGACGAGAAGGCGAAGCCCGCTGCCCGCACGACCGCGAAGGCGAAGGCCGAGGACGAGGAAGAGGCCGCCGCGGCTTCGAGTGGGAGTCGGCGCAAGCGCAAGTCGGCGTAAACCTGTGGCGACGGGTACATCGTTCCCTGTCGCGTACGCGCCACACGCGTATTAGGCGCAGAGCAGGGCGCAACTCCCGAGCTGAATTCGTCCAGGACGGTTAACTCTGGAATGGCCCCGCCTCAATCCCGGGTCTAACACGCACCCGGCGCGTATATGGCAGAAACCGCGCCAGCGGAGATACTCGGGACGTGCCCCTCAAGGACTACCACCGCAAGCGTGACTTCGCGAAGACACCGGAACCTGCGGGCGACGCCGGCGCCGGCGAGGGCCGCGATGGCGCACTGCCGTCCCGCTCGGGCCGCTATG
>Ga0075309_1000070_pt1 | contig 14814 bp, 12 predicted proteins | sample MayberryNE_Catta_4_FD_120057 | JGI IMG/M metagenome (GOLD analysis project Ga0075309, IMG submission 120057) | Natural and restored wetland microbial communities from the San Francisco Bay, California, USA, that impact long-term carbon... | ecosystem: Environmental > Terrestrial > Soil >... | reverse complement strand
CTCGCGGGAGGCCATCTCGCCAGCGCTTCTTCAGGGAGTTCTTCGCCGGCTGACTACCCGAGCCCGTGGCCTGGTAGTCGTCTTCCTCCCACCGGCCCCCGGTCGCGTCGTAGTAGAAGAGCCGTCCGGCGTCGCGGCGTTCGTCGAACCCGCCGAACAACGGCACCACGACGAGCCCTTGCATCGCGAGTGGGAAGTTCTGCCGGATGAGCTGGGCGAGCCTGTTGGCCTTGCCTTCCAACGAGAGCCGGTCGCCGGTGAGCTTCTCGTAATGCTCGAGCTCGAGCTGGAACAACCGGACCAGCTCGACCGCCATGCCCGCGGCTCCCGCGATCGCGATCGCCGAGTAGTCATCGGCGGGGAACACCTTCTGCATCGTCTCGTCGGCGATCGTGTACCCGGCCGTCGCCCGTCGGTCGCCGGCGACGAGCACCCCGTCGGCGTAGATCAGCCCCAGCACCGTCGTGCCATGCGGCACGCCCGCCGCCATCTCGGTCGAGACGGTCTGTCGGAGATGGGCGAGCTCGCCGGGCCGGGCGTCGCGGAGCAGGTCGACGAAGCTCGGGTTCGCGCCGAACGACGCGCCCGATAGGGGCAGGACGGGTTCGGTCACTCGCCGCCCTTCTGCACGTAGCTCTTGACGAACTCCTCGGCGTTCTCCTCGAGGACCGAGTCGATCTCGTCGAGGATGTCGTCCATCTCCTCCTTCAGCTCGGAGGCCTTGGAGGACGATCGCACCTGGGCGGCGTCGTCGTCAGCGTCGCCACCGCCCTTGCGCTGTGCCTTCTTCTGTTCCTGCTCCTGCGGCACGGCTCGGCTCCTTTCGATGCGCCTATCCTACCGGGGGTTTCGGACCGGCCAGCCAGGCGCTGGAGCGCCGGGCCACAGGGATCGATCAGCCCTGGAGCTTCGCGACGAGCGAGGCGGCGTCGTCGCTCGTTGCGAGCAGCCCCTCGACGTGCGCCTTGGTGCCCCGGAGCGGCTCACGCATCGGGATGCGCTGCAAGGCTTCTGCTCCCGTGTCGACGATCAACGAGTCCCACGACGCCGCCGCGATCGCATCGGGGTACTTGTCGATGCATCGCCCACGGAAGTACGCCCGAGTGTCGATGGGGGGATCCATCACCGCGTTCTCGACCTCGTCGTCGGTGCACACCCGCTCGACCTTTCCGGCGGCTTCCAGCCGGTAGTAGAGCCCCTTGTCGCGCTGGACATCGTGGTACTGCAGGTCGATCGCCCGAAGCTTCGGGTCGTTCCAATCGAGACCGTCCCGATCGCGATAGGCCTGGAGCAGCCGATGCTTCGCGACCCAGTCGAGCTCACGATGCAGGGTGGAGGGGTCGGCCTCGAGGCCGCTCAGGACCCCTTCCCATCGTTCCAGCACGTCGCGGTTCTCGGGCGTGTCGTCTTCGCGCTCCACGTACTTCTTCGCGTGCTCGAGGTATTCCCATTGCAGCTGCACCGCGTTCACGCGCCGACCGTCGTCCAACGCGACCTCGTGCGTGCACGTGATGTCGCGGGAGATCTCGTGCAGGGCCTGCACGGGGTTCGCGATCGAGAGGTCGGGCAGGAACCCGTCCTCGATCATCTTGAGGACGATCGCGGTGGTGCCGACCTTGAGCAGGGTGGTCACCTCGCACAGGTTCGCGTCGCCCACGATCACATGCAGCCGCCGGTAACGCTCCGGGTCGGCGTGCGGCTCGTCTCGCGTGTTGATGATCGGCCGTTTCAGCGTCGTCTCGAGCCCCACCTCGGTCTCGAAGAAGTCCGCTCGCTGCGTGAGCTGGTAGATCGCCTGTCCCCGCTCGTCCCACGGGGATTCGGCTCCGACCTTGCCGGCGCCCGTGAACACGATGCGCGTCACGAAGAAGGGGGTGAGATCGCGCACGATGTCGCCGAACGGCGTCGCCCGGTCGACCAGGTAGTTCTCATGGGTCCCGTAGCTGTTCCCCTTGCCGTCGGAGTTGTTCTTGTAGATCTTCAGACGCGGCGCGCTCGGCATCGCCTTCGCCACCTCGCGCAGCGATCGCTCGAGGATGCGCTCCCCGGCCTTGTCGTGCACCACGAGCTCCTTCGGCGTGATGCACTCGGGCGTCGAGTACTCGGGGTGCGCGTGATCGACGTAGTACCGCGCACCGTTGGGCAGGATCACGTTCGCCAGCCCCAGGTCCTCGTCGCTCCCCTCGCGGACCGGGGTCGGCTCGAAGCCCCGAGCGTCGCGCAGCGGCGACTCCTGCTCGTAGTCCCAGCGGATGCGTCTGAGCGAGCCGGCGTAGGTCGAGATCAGCAGCGACGACGACAGGACGGGGTTGAAATCGGGCGCACCGGCCGCCGCGATGCCGTACTCCGTCTCGGTCCCGAAGACCTTGGGGATGGCCACGCGGCCACCTTACAGGTACTGCCCGGCGTTCACGCGTTCGACCTGACGCCCATCGCCGTCGTGGCCGAGGAGCGTGCGCACGTAGACGATCCGTTCGCCCTTCTTGCCGGAGATGCGCGCCCAGTCGTCGGGGTTCGTCGTGTTGGGGAGGTCCTCGTTCTCCTTGAACTCGTCGCGGATCGCGGTCAACAGGTCGTCGGTCTTGATGCCCTTGTCGCCCATCGACAGGAATCGCTTGATCGCGTCCTTCTTCGCCCTGCGCACGATGTTCTCGATCATCGCACCGGAGTTGAAGTCCTTGAAGTACAGGATCTCCTTGTCGCCGCTCGCGTACGTGACCTCGAGGAAACGGTTCCGCTCGTTCTGGTCGTACATCTGCTCGACCGTCTTCTCGATCATGCGGCGGCACGCCTGCGCGGCGTCGTCGCCGTACCGAGACACCTCGTCGGGGTGGATCGGGACCACCGGGTGCAGGTACTTCGACATGATGTCGGCCGCCTGCTGCTGGTTCGGCCGTTCGATCTTGATCTTCACGTCGAGCCTGCCCGGGCGAAGGATCGCGGGGTCGATCAGATCCTCGCGGTTCGACGCCCCGATGACGATCACGTTCTTCAGCGTCTCGACGCCATCGAGCTCGGACAGCAGTTGCGGCACGATCGTGGACTCGACATCGCTGGAGATGCCTGTGCCCCGCGTGCGGAAGATCGAGTCCATCTCGTCGAAGAACACGATCACCGGGAGACCTTCCTCGCTCCGCTCCTTCGCGCGGATGAAGATCTCTCGGATCTGTCGCTCGGTCTCCCCCACGTACTTGTTGAGCAGCTCGGGACCCTTCACGTTGAGGAAGTAGCTGCGGGCGTCGGAGCGGCCTGTGCGCTCGGCCACCTTCTCGGCGAGCGACTTCGCGACCGCCTTGGCGATCAGGGTCTTGCCGCAGCCCGGCGGGCCGTACAAGAGCACCCCCTTGGGCGCCTCGAGCTCGTGCTCGGCGAAGAGCTCCGCGTACAGGAACGGCAGCTCCACGGCGTCACGGATCGAGTCGATCTGACCCTCGAGGCCGCCGATGTCCTCGTAGCTCACGTCGGGGATCTCCTCGAGCACGAGCTCCTCGACCTCTTCCTTGGGCAGCAGCTCGGTCGCGACTCCGGAGCGACCGTCGAACAGCACGTTGTCGCCCGCCCGGACGTGCGAATCCAACAGGTGCCCCGCGAGATGCGCGACGTACTCCTCGTCGCCGCGGCCGACCACGATCACGCGATCGTCTCCGAGCCGATCCTTGACCTTCGCGACCTCACCGGAACGTTCCGGGTCGACCACCTCGACCACGTTGAGCGAATCGTTCAGCACGACCTGCACCCCGGGTCGCAGGGCCCGTTGGTCGACGTCGGGAGCGGCCATCACACGCATCTTGCGGCCCGCGGTGAACACGTCGATCGAGCCGTCGTCGTTGCTGGTCAGGTAGATGCCGAACGACGCCGGGGGTTGCGAGAGCTTCTCGACCTCCTCGGCGAGCGACTCGATCTTGTCCCGCTCGGCGCGGAGGGCGTCGGCGAGCTTCTGGTTCTGGGAGACCGCGCGCTCGAGCTGCTCGCGCGCCTCGACGAGCTTCCCTTCGAGGACGGTGACCTGGCGTGGAGCGTTCGTGAGGCGACGCCGGAGCAGGCCGATCTCTTCCTCCAGGAACTTCACCTGCCCCCGGAGCTCCTGCACCTGAGCGTCGTACCGTTCGACCTGCTCTCGATCCGCCATGGGTGTCACCTCCAGCGGGGTCGAGCCGGATGGTACCCCCAGCTCCCCCTGTTGCCGTGGAGCGCCGCTCGAGTCTCCTTCCTTAGTCATACGGAAGTTCTCGGTGAACGTGTAATGCCCATTCCAAGGTAGTTCTCGCGCGGGCTCCCGGCGAGGACCGTATCGTGCGGCGGCGACACCGCCCGATCATGCTTGGCGGCGGGCGATCGTGAGGAATCCCGTGTGTCCGACCATGCGGTGATCGGGTCGCACGCTGCGTTCCTTCACGTGCCACCCTCGGTGCAGAGTCTCGAAGCTCTCGATGTGCTGGAACCCGTTGCCCGGCAAGGCGAGCACGAACTGCTGCACCTGCACGGTCGTCGGCAGGTAGGCGCAGACGATGCCGCCCGGTTCCAGCACGGCCTGCAGGGCTGCGAGCGCCGTCCACGGATCCGGCAGGTCCAGCACCGCTCGGTCGAACCGCTCGTCGGCGCCGGCGACCTCGCCGACGCTCCCCCGCCGCAGATCGACCTGGTCTGGCATCTTGCCGAAGAAGGCTTCGATGTTGGCGACCGCGGTCTCGCGGTGCTCATCGCGCACCTCGTAGGAGACGACGCGCCCACCGTCGCCGACCGCGCGGCAGAGCGCGATCGTGAGGGCGCCCGACCCCGTGCCGGCCTCGATCACGGTGGCGCCGGGGAAGACGTCGGCGTAGGTCACGATCGGCCCGACGTCTTTGGGGTAGACCACCTGTGCCCCCCTGGGCATCTTCAGGACGAAGTCGGCGAACCTGGGGCGGTAGGCCATGAGGACCATGCCGCGCGAGGTCTCGAACCGGGTGCCTTCGGCGGCGCCGATCAGGGCGTCGTGGTCGAGCGTGCCGCTGTGCGTGTGGAACGTGCCTCCCGCCTCGAGCCTGACCAGGTACGTGCGGTCGCGCTGGTCGATCAGCAAGACCCGGTCGCCTGCCTCGAAGGTTCGGCTCACACCTCGGCCCTGCCGTAGATCTCGGCCGGCAGCACCTCGTCGGACAGCCAGCGAGCCACCTCACGATCGTCGGTACCCGCGCGGTCGGCCGCTTCGAGACGTTCGCCCAGGATCTGCGCGCGCGCCCGGCAGAACGCACAGTACCGGCCGGTCGTGTGCTGCCCACAGGAACCGCACGGGGCGAGCGCCACGTCGTCGTGGCCCGCGAACAGCGGCATGCCGCGGTCGAGGTACCCGAAGAGGAACTGCGCCTTCGTGCCGGGGCTCGTCGCCTCGATCGTGTTCATCGCGTTCTTGTAGCGCAATTGGGTGTTCCCGGCGACGAGGGGGCACTCCTCCACCACGTAGTCGATGCCCCGGAGGAACGCGTACGCGGCCGTCTCGAGCTCGCTCAGGCGGTGCAGCGGCTTGACCTTCTTGACCATGCCGTCCCTCGCCGGCAGGGCCGGGGACTGCCGCGCGATGTAGTCGGTGTTCCAACGCAGCGTGTTCCCGAGCAACGTCGCGGCCTCGTCGTCGAGATTGTGCCCGGTCGCGATCACGTCGAACCCGCCATCGGCCGCGGCCCGGTTGAATGCGTACCGTTTGGAGAGCCCGCAGACCGCACACGTCGAACGAGAGCCCTTCCGGCCCGCCGTCGGGATGTCATACCCGTACTCGTCGGCGAGGTCGACGACGCGGAGCTCGGCCCCACGGGACCGGGCGAACGCGGCGGAGGCATCGTGCGAACGATCGGAGTACCCGCCGATGCCGAGACCCAGGTACAGGCCGGTGGCCTCGTATCCCAGGCCGAGCAGGACATCCCAGAGTGCGAGCGAGTCCTTTCCCCCCGAGACCGCGACCAGGATGCTGTCGGTCGGCTCGAACATGTCGAACCGCCGGATCGCCGTGCGGACCTGCTCGGTGAACACGTGAGGGAAGCACGCCTTGCAGAACGCCGCGTTGTGCCGCCGGACCTCGATGACCGCGGACCCTTGGCAGCGCTTGCACTTCACACGGTGCCCCCGGAGATCACCGGACGGATCTCGAGCTCGTCGTCCTGGCCGACGTTCTCGTGACGGGTCACGAGCTCGCCGCCGCGGATCACGAGCACGGTGTCGGGATCGACGTCGAGCTCCGCGAGCACCTCGCGGATCGGTCGCCCTCCGTGCAGCTCGACCTCGCGGTCGGGGTTGCGGAGCCTCACCTTCACGGGACCCAGGCTAACGCACGGGTCCCGCGAGGTGCCGGTTCGGTTACGGGATCTCGACCGGGAGCGGCCGCGCGGCGAGCTCCACCTCGACCGTGCGGGTACCGCCCTCCGGCTCGGCGAGCTCCACCGAGACGGCGTCGCCGGGCTTCAGCCCGTCGAGCACCGCGCCCAGGTCGTCGGGTGAGTCGACCGCCTCACCGTTCAGCCCGACGATCACATCGCCCTCTCCGATGCCCGCCGCGGCCGCCGGCCCGTCGGCCAAGGTGCCGACGACGAAGGCGCCCGTCTCGACGGACAGGTTCTGCTGGAACCGGAGGTCGGGCGTGACCGCGGTCGTGGAGACGCCGAGGTAGCCGGTCGCCGCGAGCGGGTCCTCGATCGACGATTGGATCGTCTCGCGCACGAAGTCGATCTTGATCGCGAAGCCGATGTTCTCGGCCCGGTCGTTGCCGGCGGAGTTGATGCCGACCACCCGGCCCTGCATGTCGACCAGCGGGCCCCCCGAGTTGCCCGGGTTGATCGCCGCGTCGGTCTGGATGACGCTCGGGTAGGTTCGGACGCCGTTGTCGCACGCTCGGCAGTTCGGGTCCTGCGCCTCGATCGTTCGATCGAGCGACGAGACGATGCCGGTCGTCACGGTCGGTCCGCCCTCGAGGCCGAGCGCGTAGCCGAGCGCCACCACACGCTGGCCGAGGCGCAGGCCCCCGGAGTCGCCGAGCGGCACGGTCGGGAGCCCTTCCTCGTCGATGTCGAGCACGGCCAGGTCGTTCAGGCAGTCGGCTCCGATCAGCCGCGCCTCGTACTCGGTGCGATCCTCGTCGGAGAGGAACACCGTGAGCCGCGAGCCACCCTCTACGACGTGGCAGTTCGTCACGATGACGCCGTCCTCGCGGACGATGAACCCGGTGCCGACGCCCTGGCCCGAGCTGCCGTCGGCCTGGTAGACGTCGGTGGTCACGTTCACGACGGCGGGAAGCACGCGATCGACCACCGCCGCGACCGGCTCCTTGCCGGGATCGAGCGGCGCCGCCGAGGTGTCGGTGCTGGTGAGCCCGGCACCTCCGCCCCGATCCCCCCCCTCACCGAAGGACAGCGAGCAGGCGCTCGCCGTCAGGGCGAGCGTCGCCAGCATCACGATCGTCGTTCGTCTCATCGAGGATCTCCCATCGGCCATCAGGATGTTCCTATCCCACATCGCCTGGTTCCACGCCCTCACGCTAGGGGTTCCAGCTGGGAGAACGCTGAGAGACACCGATGATGTTCCGGGGACCGGCCGGGTTCGCCGGACCCGGTCACTCCTTCAACGTGCCGGCGGGCTGCTCCTTCCGTGGGTCCACGAACGGGATCGTGGCGGTCGTGCCGACCAGGTGCTCGCCGTCCTCGGTCTCGATGTCGAGGCGGTTCCCGGCCTCGGCGAGCGCGATCGGCACCCACACGTAGCCGATGTTCTTCTTGAGACCGGGCGACCAGACCGCGTCGGTCATGTGGCCGACCTGCTTCCCGTCGCGCGAGACGTTCCAGTACTCCGACATCTCGGCGCGCAGTTCGTCGCCTTCGAGCTCGATGCCGACGAGCTTGCGGTCGACACCCTTCGCCCGAAGCTCCTCGAGCGCGGCCTTGCCGATGTAGTCCTGGGACTGCTCCTCGACGAGGCGCTCGAGCCCCATCACGTGGAACGGGGTGTCGCCCAGGCGGATGTCGGACCCGTAGTTGAAGATGCCCGCCTCGATGCGACGCGCCTCGCACGGCGCGATCGGACGGATGTCGAACTCCGCGCCCGCCGAGGCGATCTTGTCCCAGAGCTCGTCGCCGCGGGCGCCATCGAGCAGGTTCACCTCGAAGCCCGGGATGGCCGTCCACCCGGTGCGGCTGATCACGACCGGGATGCCGTCGATGTCGAAATCCTCGATCCAGTAGTACTTGATGTCGTAGATCGCCGGGCCGACGAGCTTCTCGAGCGTCTTGGCGGCCATGGGCCCCTGCACCTGCATCGGGTGCACGTCGGGCGTCGTGACCTCGGCGTCGAGCCCGCTGGTCGCCGCGACGCCGAGCGCGTACAAACCGGCGTCGGAGTCGGCCAGCTGCATCCACCACCGGTTCTCGCCCACGTGCAGCAGCACGGGGTCATTGACGATCGAGCCGTCGGGACCGGTCACGAGCATGTACTTGCCCTGCTTGACCGCGCACTTCGTGAGGTCTCGGCAGGTGATCATGTCGATCAGCCGGTCGGCGTCGGGCCCGCTCACCTCGATCGTGCGCTCGACACCGACGTCCCACATCGTGACGGCGTTGGCCAGCGCCCAGTATTCGGTCTCGGGATCGTCGTAGTACCCGGGCAGGTACATGTGGTTGTAGATGTCGTAGGCGGTGCAACCCGCCCGCCGGGTCGCCGCGAAGAACGGCGACTGGCGGTACCACGGACCGAAGTACAGGGTCGCGCTCTTCTCGAGCATCTCTTGCCGTTCATGCACCATCGGGGAACCCCTCCCGTTCTCGCTTCCTGACCGCGTGCTCGGCCGGCGCCGGCGCACGCTGAATCATCGTTCAAACCGGAAGCCTATCGCAACCCGACCCGGCCCGGGGCCAGGGGGTCAGCGCTGAACGGCGCCTCAGGCAGCCGCTACGAGACCGGGATCTGCTTCTTGGGATCGACGAACGGCATCTCCACGACCGTCGCGCCGCGGCTTCCCCATTCGGAATCCACGCGGAACGTCGTGCCGTTCGCCGACCGATCCGCCGGGACCCACGCGAAGCCGATGTTCTTCTCGAGCCGCGGGGAGTGGATCGCCGAGGTGACCTTCCCGATCGCGCCCGTCTCGTCGGACACGGGCCATTTCACGTTGTTCAGCGACGGGAACGGATCGCCGTCGAGCTCGACCCCGACGACGCGGCGGTCCACACCGGCGTCGCGGATGCGGCGCAGGGCCGCGAGCGAGATGCACGCGTCGTCGGCGAGCGTGTCCCAATCGACGAGGCGCTCGAGGCCCATCTCGATGGGGTTGTTCTCGTAGGTCATGTCGGCGCCCCAGTTGAAGATCGCACCCTCGATGCGCCGGATGTCGCTGGGGCCGGTCGGCACGATGCCGAACTCCTGGCCGGCTTCCATGATCGCCTCGTAGACGTCGTTCCCGCGCGAGGTGTCCGTGGTGTAGACCTCGTAGCCCACCTCGGACGTCCAGCCGGTGCGCGTGACCACGACGGGAACCCCGGCGATCTTCGCCTCGGTCCAGAAGTAGTACTTGAGCTCGAGGATCTCCTCGCCGAGCAGCTTCACCATGAGGTCCTTCGACCTGGGGCCCTGCACCTGCAGCGGGGCGACGTCGGCTTCCTGGATGGTGACGTCGAGGTCCGGGTAGGCGTTCTTGAGGCCGCGGGCGAACAGCAGGGCGTCGCTCGAGGCGAGGGCGAACCAGAACGTGTTCTCGTCCATGCGCGTGAGCACGGGGTCGTTGACGATGCCGCCGTCGCTGTCGCAGATCAACACGTACTTCGCCTGTCCGACGGCGCACTTCGACAGATCGCGCGGCGTCAGGAGTTGCGCGAACCGGAATCCGTCGGGCCCGGAGATCTCGAGGCACCGTTCGACCGAGACGTCCCAGAGGGTGACGGCGTTCAGCAGCGCGTCGAACTCGGCCTCGAACGAGTCGAAGCGGATCGGGAAGTACATGTGGTTGTAGACCGTGAACCCTTTCGGCCCGTACCGCTGGGTCGCCTCGAAGTACGGCGTGCGGCGGTTCCGAGCGCCGCGCTGGACCAAGGACATGTCGAACGCTTCAGGCATGGTTGCTCCCTCCGGGATGGTCGGTGCGCATCGTATGACCGCAGAGCGGGCCGAGGCAGCAGCGCTGCTGTCCCGCGGTCAGATTCACGCGGCCGTGCGCTCAGATGCGGGTCTGGACCCTGCAGACCTTCCCCGACGCCACGTGGCGCGCCCGAGCCGCGACCTCGTCGCGTCCGCGCAGGTTCGGCACGACCCGGACCACGATCAACCTGCCCGATGCGTTGGTCCTGCGGGTCTTCAGCAGGACGCGTTCTCCCTGGTGGAACATGCGGATGCGCCAGAACCGGTGAGGAGCGTTCGTCCTGAGCCGCAGGGCCAGGGTGATCTGCTCGCCCAGCTTCGTGGCGATCAGTTCACACCGGTAGCTGAGGACGCGGTCGGTGCTCTTCACGGCCGTCGCCGAACCGATCGGGAAGACGGCCGCCGCGGCCAGCACGACGATCAGGACCGACCGAGCCCACTTCCTCTGCACGGCAACCCTCCTCAACCGAAGTCTCATACGTTCGGCGCGGCGTGAACACGCTCGCCCCCGACGTAGGTCAGATCCACGCTCGCCTCGGCGATCTCGTCGACCGGATGCTCGAACAGGTTGCGGTCCACCACGACGAGGTCGGCCAGCTTCCCGACCTCGATCGACCCGGTCCGGCCGTCCAAGTGGTTCACGTAGGCGGACCCGATCGTGAACGCCGCCAAGGCCGTGGGGAGATCGAGCCGCTCGTCGGGCAGGAACACGTCGTTGCGGTCGACGCGGTACGGATACGCGGCGGGCATGCGGCGATTGACGGCGACGTGGATCTCCTCGAGGGGATCGGGGCTCGACACGCTCCAATCGCTGCCCATCGCCAGCATCGCGCCCGAACGAACCAGGCTGGCGAACGGGTACTGCCATCGCCATCGCGGTTCGCCGAGGAATGGGATCGTGAGATCGTCCATCTGCGACTCGTGGGCTGCCCACAGGGGCTGCGCGTTCGCGACCGCGTTCAGGTCGCGGAAGCGCGGGATGTCGTCGGGGTGAACGACCTGGATGTGCGCGATGTGGTGCCGATTGTCGCCTGGCCCGTTCGCGACGAGGGCGGCCTGGATCGCATCGAGGGCCTCTCGCACCGCGCGCTCGGCGAGCGCATGGAAGTGCACCTGGAATCCCAGTCGGTCGAGCTCGCTCACGTATCGCTTCAGCGCCTCGGGATCGACGAACGAGATGCCCCGGTTCTCGGTGGGTCGCCCCTGCGCGTCGAGGTAGGGGTCGAGCACCGCCGCGGTGAAGTTCTCGCACACGCCGTCCTGCATGATCTTCACGCTGGTCGGGGCGAACCGGCCCACCCGGCCGCGATCGCGGAGGCCGACCAGCTCCTCGATCTGCTCCTCGCCGCGGTGGCGATCCCACCAGAGGGCGCCGACCACGCGCGCGGTGAGATCGCCTCGCGACGCCGCTTCGAGATAGGTGGAATAGCCGGGTCCGGCGTGCGCGTCGTCCTCGACGATCGCGTCCTGCCACGCGGTGATGCCGAGGGAATGCAGGTACTCCTGTCCTTTCGACAACCCGGCGGTCATCTCCTCGGCGCCAGGCCCGGGTGCGAACCGACCGACGAGGTCGGCCGCGCCTTCGTGCAGCGTGCCCGACGGTTCCCCGGAGGCGGAGCGTTCGATGCGGCCATCGGCGGGGTCGGGCGTCACGTCGGTGATACCGGCGACGTCGAGGGCCCGGGAGTTCACCCAGACGCCGTGGCCGTCGCGGTTCGGCAGGAAGACGCATCGATCCGGCACGGTGGCGTCGAGGAGCTCCTTCGTGGGCGTGCCTCCCGGGAAGGCGTCCATCGACCAGCCTCCACCGAGGATCCATTCGCGGTCGGGATGGTCGTCGGCGTACGTTTTGATCGCGAGCAGGTAGTCCTCCTGCGTCGACAGGTCGTGTAGATCGCACCGGGTCATGTCGAGGCCGCCCGCCACCGGGTGGACGTGCGCATCTTGGAAGCCCGGAACGAGCATCCTGCCGGCGAGGTCGACGACCTCGGTCCGCGGGCCGACGAGGCCGCGGATCTCGGCGTCGGTACCCACGGCCACGATGGCGTCCCCGCGGACCGCCACCGCGCCGGCCCACGACCGCACCGGGTCGACCGTATAGACGGCGCCGTTCACGAAGGCGAGATCGGCATCTCCGTCGTTGGACATCTCTTTCGACCCTCCCGGCCCGGTGTCTGCGCGGAGGATATCCCGGCGCAGGGGCCGAGACACGTATCGGTTCAAGCGAGGGAGACGAGGTCGAGGAGCTCGTCGTCCCAGTACCCGAGTGCCGCCTCGGGCATCATCAGGACCCGTTCGGGAGCGAGCGCCTCCACGAACTCGGGATCGTGGCTGACCAGGACCATCGCGCCCGGCCACCCCTGCAGGGCCTCAGCGATCGCGGTGCGCGACGGAGGGTCAAGGTTGTTCGTCGGCTCGTCGAGCAGGAGCAGGTTCTTGCGACCGGCGACGAGCTGCGCGAGCGCCAGCTTCGTCTTCTCCCCGCCGGAGAGCGTGCCCGCGTCCTGGAAGGCGATCGCGCCCGTGAGCCCGAACATCCCCAACAACGACCGTAGCTGTTGATCGTCGGCCGAGGACGCCGCCCGCATGTGCGCGAGCACGTCGACCCCTTCACTGATGCCCTCGTGTTCCTGGGCGTAGTAGCCGGGCTCGACGCCGTGGCCCCACAGGAACGTGCCCTCGTCGGCCTCGGTCTGCCCGGTGAGGATGCGCAGCAGGCTGGTCTTGCCGGCGCCGTTCAACCCCATGATCATCAGACGCTCCCCACGGGCCACGTCGAACGATACGTCGTCGAAGACATGGGTCGAGCCGTACGACTTCGCCAGCCGGTCGACGGTGAGGACCGTGCGGCCGCAGTGCGGCGGCGGGGGGAACCGGAACCGCACGGCTCGTTCATGTGTCGGAGCATGGACGCGGGCCGATTCGAGCCTGGCCCTGCGCGTGTCCATCGACTTGGCGACCCGTGCACGTCGCTGGGTCTGGCCACGCATCGAGTCGGCGAGCGTCCGCAGCCGCCGGATCTCCCGGTCCTGCCGGTCCGCGAGCGTCGTGAGCCGCTCCTCGTCGCGGGCTCGAGCCTCACGGTACTGCGAGTAGGTGCCCCGGTACTCGACCACCCCGTCGCGGTCGAGGTGCAGGATCCGGGTGATCGAGGCGTCGAGCAGCTGGAGGTCGTGGCTGACGACCATCAACGCCCCCTGGTAGGCGGCGAGGAACTTCATCAGCCACGCCTTCGCGTCGGCATCGAGATGGTTCGTGGGCTCGTCGAGCAGCAGAAGGTCCGAGCCGCCGAACAAGATGCGCGTGAGCTCCAGGCGCCGGCGCTCACCGCCCGAGAGCGTGCCGACCGGCAGTGCTAGCCGATCCTGCGGGATGCCGAGGCCGGCGGCGATCGACCGCACCTCCGATTCCGCGCGGTAGCCACCCTCGGCCCGGTACTCGTCCTCCAACGCGGCGAACCGGGAAACCCTTCGCTCGGAAGGGTCCTCCTCGAGCGCCAGCCTCGCCTTCTCCAGGCGCGTCGCCAGCTCGACCAGATCGCGGGCTTCGAGCACGTACCCGAGCGCGGGGAGGGCGTCCCCTGCCCGATGCTGGCGCGGATCCTGGCGCAGGTACCCGACGGCTCCGCTGCGCGCGACGTGGCCGGCAGCCGCCGGCCGCTCCCCCGCGAGCACCCGCAGCATGCTGGTCTTGCCTGCCCCATTGCGGCCGACCACGCCCATCTTGTCCCCGGCCCGGAGCATGAACGAAAGCCCGGCGACGACCGTTCGGCCGCCGGCCTCCACCTCGAGACCGCGGACCTCGAGCGGGATCATGGGCGTGCCTCGGACGTCGGGGTGAACGACGCGGGCCTGATGGTTGGGATCCGGTGCTGCATCGCGGTGACTCCTTCGGTGCCTGGTGGGAGGCGGGCAGGACGACAGGGCGCCGAGAACGGCGCCCTGTCGACGAAGGAGTCCCGCTATTCCATGGGGGCGACTATAGCGGAGGTCGCGACGCGACCACCCACGTGTCAGGCCGATTCAGGCGACGCCCACTTCCTGCTTGAACACGACCATCTGCCTGGTCGCCGCCTTCTTGTTGCCGACCAGCACGACGGTGAACGCTTGCCCCTGGCCCGTCTTCGTGACGAGCCGCGGCCCGGCCACCGCATCGAGCGTGTTCGCCTTGGCTGCCCAGAGCGAGTACACGCCGCCCGCAGAGATCGTCGACGTACCGGTCTTCCCCGGCGCCAACCCACCGACCAACGTGTCGCCGACGTTCTTCACGTCGAGCGCCTTCGCCGCCATCTTGTGGGCGGCAGTGATCCGGTTCTGGCCCGGGGCGGTCGGTGTCACGACGTTGGCGAACGACGTGACCTTGCCCTTGCCCGCGACCACGCTGGCGACGAACGTTCTGTTGGCGCCGTCGGCGAGGGTGGTCCCGCCGGCGGCGAGCAGCTTCCCCTTGCACTGGCCCTTGGAGGCCTTGCGAACCTTGATGTTCACCTTGCCCGCGGCGACGCGTTCCTTGACGCGAGTCGCGTACGGAACACGCGACGCCACCTCGCCCGAGCCACCGATGCAGATGTCCACCTTGCCCGCCCCAGGAAGGCCGTGCACGATGTGGATGGTTGCGGTTCCCGCGCCGGCCGACGCCGGCGCGGCGCCGGCCACGAAGACGGAGCCGGCCGCCACGGCGAGCATCATCGCCTGGGCCAGCAGCTTCCGAAGGGTCATACGGGGG
>Ga0075309_1000051_pt1 | contig 16602 bp, 14 predicted proteins | sample MayberryNE_Catta_4_FD_120057 | JGI IMG/M metagenome (GOLD analysis project Ga0075309, IMG submission 120057) | Natural and restored wetland microbial communities from the San Francisco Bay, California, USA, that impact long-term carbon... | ecosystem: Environmental > Terrestrial > Soil >... | reverse complement strand
GCAACCTTTTTCTGTCCGTCGGCGACATCGTGTAATAACCTAATGGTGGATTCTTGTGTGTTATGTCCTAACTTTATTAATTTGTCATAAATCTCTGATTCAGGAGTCTTGTTATTGACACTTTCCTTTAGGCTATAATAAGATTTCACTACCTTTTCATATGCTTGTTGAAGATGATATAAGGCGAGTTGAGAATTATTTGAGTTAGTGAGCGTTCTTCCTGCTTCAAGATCTAACTCTGCAGCTTCAAAGAACCTTTTGTGCAGGGCATCAGTAACTGTAGCCATTTGATAGGAAGGTGAACTAACCCGTAATATTATTCCATCAGGAATCATGTCCGCAGTAGTCTTCCTATTGTTAAATTTTGGATCAGACCAATTGAAATCATTGTCAGGTATTGGCCTGTCGGCTTTAGCTTTCGTGACCTAACTGGTGTGCAAAAAGACTCATATAAACTTGGGAGCTTTTAGATTCCCAAGTTCCACTGGAAGTTTAATCGATAACGTTTTTCTACGCTCAACAACTATCGATAACTGGTCAAAATGGACCGTCTAACCTTCTTGTGTTTTATTCCTGATAACCAGAATCAAATACTTTTTCTTAATCTTAAAGGCAGACATACAGTAATTCGTGGTGGTTGAAAGCACTGCTGCCATTGTCCGGCTACATATGAAAGCATTGCCTGAACTTTGTATTATCGTAGATTAAAATATCTTCAAGTTTATTTCCAAAGCTAAATCATTTAGACGATAGGATTGAGTTCAAATCAATCGATTTTCTTTTATATTAAGGGGTTTGAGTATCCATTTTCAACCCTCAAATTTATAAAGTCGAATTGGCTGCGGTGATATTTCTAAACAGGTCTTCTATCTCTGTCGTTGTAAGTCTATCTATCGAGTCGTTTGCTTGTTGGTATTCGAATATTTTACTTGCTATTTCGTCATTAGTTATATTTGAGAGTTCATTAGTGTTTTGCAAGTCTAATATAGTCATTTGGATCGTTGTGTAACGCATTCTATCCAGTGTGTTTAATTCACTAATATTTACCAATGGTGACTGCTGTAGTTCTTGTTGTTGTTGTGACTGTAATTGGCCGAAGAGTATTCCTATGATACCAAGAGTTAGGCCGATGGACCCACACACTAACACGAATAAAAGTAAATGTGTTTTCATACCCCTTGTTTTAGTATTGCTCAGATAAGACGGTTACTTATAGTTGGCGTAACTACTACTAATTCGTCTTATTAGCAGCAGTGAATCCTGCGTAATATTGATTTCCCCTATCATTACATTCTTCACTCATAGTTTGATTAAATACATCATTTGTACCATTTACATATCCACTATGCCAACAATTACAAGCACCAGGAATATCGATATAATCTTCGTCGCAGTCCCACTCGGGGCCAGCATAGACTAGTAGAGGAACAACTATAAGAAAGATAGCAGTAGCAGTAACAGCAATAACGGTCAGAGTATTATTATTAAAAGTCAACTTTCTGCCAACCTGCCTTAAACATTGCATTCACACAAATATTTAATGACAATGGTAACTTGTAACTGCGTAATATCTCTCCATTTCTATCTGTCAATACCAAATGGGTACAATTGTAGTCATACGAATGATCTGATATGAATAAATACTCATTCCGTATGTTTCTAAACGTTACGGTGTTTTTCGTTACCTGTGACATAGATTTGCCTACTCGCCTGTACCATTTCTACTTCTTCGCCCGAACATTCAAGCATTCCACGCACTTTTTCCCAATTACTTTTAGGGCTAGTAGGACAAGTGGGTTACATCTAACACTATTTCTCCGAGATTGATGCTGATAGGTTCTTTACGATCCCGAAACTTTCTCCAGAAATGTCATTGGTTACAATATGCTTTACAATATATTAGATCACATAGTCCCAATTTGTTCCCGATAAAAGGGTTTATAATAATAAAATTTAGCGCATGTAAATATTAGTAAATCAACCGGTATAAGGCTATCTCGGTATGATTGGAAATAATGTTGCTGTATAAGATACGCAATAACTGCAACTAGAAAAATTAGGATAGCTGCAAATACTATCTTGTTTCTAAGGGTTATACTATCATTTGATAAGGTCAATAGGCTTTTTGACACCTATCTTTAAACCGATTTTGCTTAAATGCATTACAATAGAAATTTCGGCATTAATTTTGGGTAAGTAGCCAGGTAATCACAAAACGATTGTTTGCTATTTAAAAGTTAGATTCTAAGACACTTTGGGATAGACAGAACGCTATTTAGATTCACCAGTAAAGATTTAATTTAATTAATTTTGGAGCTTACTCAGACTTAATAGAAAATGAGAGAGTAATAAAATGCAAAAATCACACGGGAGCAAGCAAAGGATTGGGATTACTACATACAAGAACGAAGAAAGAAAATAGCACAAGGCCACACAGCAACTGGGATAGCTCAAATTCTACATGTACACGTGAGTACTTAAATCGACTAACATCCATCATCAGCACTAATAACCTTCTCTGGTAGTCGTATATGTTTCATTTACCGGAGGAGGTTAAGCTGTCTCAACTTGATGAATTACTTAAAAAGAGGAAGAACGAAGTCAGTCTAGATACCAAATAATATTCAGCATCTATCCTAGATATTAGAAAGATAATAACCTTGTCTGTAGAGAATCTCATGATTGCCTGGACTAAGATCCTCCAATGTTACGTAGACATTATCTCCATTCGCTACTATTGAAGGACATTCAGATATATCAGTATTGTTACTAATATCTGTGGTATTCTCAAATGATTCACCATCATTTTGACTGGTTGCAATTAGAATATCATCCTTGTCCGTATTTCCGACTGTGTCCCTGCCATGCAATGAATAATCTATCAAGTTCATCAACTGCAATTTCAACACATTCGAGGGATTATTCACATTGTCCTGTTGCGTCCGGGTGATTTTACTTATCTCAGAAAGGTATGGTCTGTTGTCATCGCTCTTTACAAAATATAAACTATTTACTTTGTTATAGTCAGAGCCTCCCCCATAATACAAAGACCTCATTGCCAGAACTTGTAACTTGAGCTTCACCAAAGTCATTCTCTTCTGTATTCAGCTTAGATATATTACTAAATGTTCGACCGTTATCAGAGCTTGATATAAAGAACCCCCGCCATTGGAATTGGTATCTGACTGATCATCAACATCAACATCATCAACATTCCAAACAACATAAATATGGTCATTAAAGACAGAAATTTTTGAATCGCTCTGTGCTGAGGCATCTTCGCTTATTGTTATAGGATTTTCAAAACTATTTGCGTTATCGTCACTAATACTTAACAATATGGTCCAGAGATGGCTTCTCCAGCCAAACTGCGTATACGTTCTTACCAAAGACCTTAATATCCGAGTTGAATGAGTTTGAGTTGCTACTACTACTATTACTAAGCTTTATATCGTTCCCAAAGGAATTTCCGTTATCATTGCTTGTCTCGAGATAGACGTGTTTATTATTATTGCCGTTTGTATCATCAGCCCATATTACGTAGACATGATTAGCTACTAGATATCTGGGGATGTTCTGAGAAGCCTGTATTGTTACTAAGATTGATCTCTTGGGAACTAATTATTCAAAAATATATCTTTTATGATCATATTCATGCGATTAAATATGTTTATGCGATTCAGTCTTTATATCGATTAACTGCGTCTAAATATTTACATATAAATTATAAGATATTTATGGTATGAAGTTGTTTGAAATGCTTGCAATACGCGAAACCAAAAACTATGTCAGGTAAGCCGCTCTAATTTTGTTTTTTGTTCTTTTTAGAAAGGGTAGTTACTGTACATGAAACAAAGATTTTTGAGGACATTCTATTTTCATATCTGAATCATGATTATGCCTAATTGAATTGATATATAGTTTTAAATAACACGAGTCCTATTGAAAACCTAGAAACCCGCATGATCACATATGTCAATTCAGGAAACTCAACGATCTAATAAAAGTCCTAAAAAAAAACCACTATCACAATAACATTTCGTATAGATAGTGACATAACGCGACAAATGAAGGAGAAGGCAGAACAAGATGGAATTGCACTCAATACGCTTGTTAGTCATATTTTTAAGAGATATATAGATTGGGATATGCACGTCGAAAACAGAGCAGGGATTATTCCGCTCACGAGACCTGTTGCGTACGAATTATTTGAGAGACTTAGCAAAGAAGAAGTGACTAATTTAGCAGTAGAAGTGGGGAAGAAGGCAGTTTATGATACTACTCTATTTATGAGAGGTGGGATAAGCCGAGATTCGTTTATTGACTGGTTTTTGTCCCGTATGAGGAATTCATCGGCTTCCGTAGTTTCAAAAAGTGCAAGTAGTGATCATAAGGCATACATCATAAAACATGACATGGGAAAAAATTGGTCATTATACCACAAGACAATTATAGAAGCCATCTTCTCTGACATTTTACATAAACCGATTCAGGTTAACATGACAGAATCAACACTTACTCTAGAGTTTGAAGAAGGTCAAAAGAAATCATATTTGGAAGTATAGCAAGAATTATTGATTGACTCCCTGGCGATAAATTAATTCTCATGCTATCACGTGTTATATTGCGAATATCCTGTAGATTCGAAGCTCGGTCCCCAAGAATTTTACTTTATTCTCACATATGCAAATGCTTACAAGGTACATAAGATTTCAGAAGTACCTATGTATAGAATACGTCTTTTAGTAAGTTTCCGAAATTAATGTTAGGAATGTATAGAATAGGCAAATGCTCGATATTTTATATTATTCGACATAAAATTCCGTAACCGTACTCCAAAAGTGTCTACTTAATTTCATTCCTTAATTTATTACATTCTATAATATCTAATTCAATATTCACTTTCATACAAGTACTCAGAATAAAGGAGAACATTGAGTTGGTATGGCTTTATTAGATGATACTAATAGTAATAGCTATAGAGCTTAGACTCAATATATAATTTAGGAATTCATTTGAGATTCATCCTTCATGATTTTATTGGAAGATTATGGATTCTGGAAAATTATTAACAGAAACCACATAACGACGACCTCACCACCATATTTCATGCCGGCCTTTTAAGTAAGTAGAGCTTACCTGATTGGAGTATATCATACAACCTACGTTCATATTTGAATTGTGGTTTATTTTTACCGTTGGGCTCTAGAGATCTTATTACATAGTTAAGCAGGAATTGATATCCTACATTCTGAGCAAGCCAGTCATTTAGGGTACTAAATTGAAAAATTCAATACTTTTGAGAATTGAAAAATGAAAAAGAAGTAGGATTTATTCTTTATGTATCCGTTGAATTGGTGCCGCCCCCAGATTCCATTGCTGAAACCCACTGAGCCTGCTGGCTGCCGCCCGACAAATCACTTCCTTTTGGTGGAACCCACGTGCCTTCTGGATGATCTGTCGCTGTTGCGTTTTCCGTTGCGAGTACTACAAAGGCACCTCCCTTTACAACATCAGCCATGGCATGATCTACAGCTACGTACGCGCCTTCATCTGGAAAAACTGTTTCGATTACAGATGAAGATCCAGGAGGTATCCACCAAGTTTCATCATTCATATTTATTACTCCATAACTATTCGCTGCAGCATTAAATCCGTCTCTAACATCTAATTGGCCAGATATAAAGTGGAACGCTACACCATCATTGGGACCAGGGTTGGTAATGTACCACCTTGTCAGTTCACCAGGTTGTACTTGGAATACTGTTGCATTCGGATTTAGTTCAAGCTTTGCTATAGCACCTACTGAAGGAGCATACTTGAACGACATTCCATTGGTTAGAACTAAATCTGGATCGTTGTCTAAGAACTTAGCTATATCAAATGAACCAGTTCCGTTAACTTCATTAAAGGCTCCTGGATCTGCAGCGTTATATATTTCACTAAATGCTACTGAGAACTCCTTCGCTGGTTCTTCGTTCTGTGGATGAACCACTATCGTTCCATACATACCGTTTGCTATGTGTTCCCATACGCCATTAAGTGAATCAGCCCCACAGTGATATAGCCAGCTACCTGCATTAACACCCTGCAACCAGCCAGTTTTTGTCTCACCTGGTTGGACGCTACTGGATTCCCCGCCTGATCCGAAGGATAATGCCTTCCGTGGTCCAAGCCCAGCATGGAAATCATAACTGTGAATTAACTCACCCTCGTTGATCAACGTGATCGTAAGATTGTCTCCCTGGTCAATGGCTACAGTAGGTCCCGGAATTGTACCGTTGAATGTGTAAGCATTGTATATCACCCCACCAGGATGTAATGCATTATCTGGGGCCACCTGTACCACATTTTCGTCAGCTATCAATGTCACGTGCTTCGTTTTTCCCGTTGGTGTAACCTCTGTATTGAATGCTTTTGCATTTTGGGAATTCTCCACAAGTAACGGGTAAAAAGTGAATCCGGCGATCAGTATGCCAGTCAAGAAGCATGCTAAAATGCTGTTGCCTTTCATTAAGCAAAATACAGTTAGCCCTTGTATAAAAGTGTTTTACAGAGACGTTAGTGTATATAGTAGGTCGTTTGTACTAGCCAGATTAGATATGTCGTTACTACGATAGTTCGGTAAAGGTTATTTTTTGGCATATTTTTTTGAATAGAGTATAGGAGTTTGCTTCACAGTTAGTATGTGTTACTTGCACTCAATTGCAATCAAAAGTTTATGGAAGTTGTGAGCTATACACGATACTATTTCTTAAGGCTGACTAAATAAACATGCCTAGCTCGTTTGGTTAAATTAATTGCAGTTGCATATGCTTGCAAGTAATTGCAAGCCATTATTTACTATAAATGATTACATAACAAAAAGACTTTTGGGTTGTCGACAAAGAATTTTCTAACTATAGCATCTCATTAATAATATTACTAGTTGGAGTAATGAAAGGATTTTTCAAATCGTTATTAACCAATAGTTCCTCACCTACCATTTGTGGTCCAAGTCAGAGATTGTTATATGAGGTATTTAAGTGAATGCACATTCAGTGTTTATGCATATTTCAAAACTAATGCACATTCAGTAAGGAACAAGTTGGACAAATAACTGGGGGAGGATAAACCATCCTCCCTTGTCAACATATACAATGTCGCGATCTTTGGCTGATATTCTAGCCGGAAAATCAGTACTATAAATCTGTAAGGATTATATATACATGTTGCAAACACATGCAAACATGGGCAATTTAATGGCAGTCTTACTATTGTAAATTGCAGCTATTTTAAATAGGATTTAGATTTCAATCTCAAGTCAACAAATGTCATATAGGCATCAAAATATGAAAGTCTGAGTAAATAAATTAATGGTTTTTTTAAGCTCAAAGAATTTGAGAAACAGATAGTTCTTCCTTTGGTATTATCATCTCTACACATGAACAACACTATAACAGCCGACAAACTATTTAGAGCGTATCCGTGATTACCCCTAACGAAATTGCCTAATCTTGTCAAGTATTTCAGTAATTTCAGTTAATGTCTTACACAAGACATCGTACGACTAGAGTGGAATATATCTAGTTGTATGTCTAATTTCACGTTTAACCATTATCAAGAACGACGAATTGATGAGATTATGGCATATACCAATCCGACTACTAATCCAAAACCAAGCGGAATAAATACTGCTGCTTCCTTTATATCAAATACTTGCATAATTAACGATTCAAGCATTGAAATATATTAGCAATAAATATAAAATAAGTTTTGATTAACATTGTTAATTGAGAGACCATTTAGATATGACTAACCGTTAATGATATTAACTTGTTCCATTTAATTTTATCTATTATGCTATTGATCTAAATCACAAAACAAAACAGAAGAAAGTTTCATTACAAACACTAAGGGAAGGCTTCATTCTTAACGTGCAACCCGTTATTTAGCATATGCGTAACTCGGTGCTATCTAACTATTCGACTAGCCTAATAAACGGTCCTACAATAAGGAAGAGCGAGAGTAAAATGCTTAAAAGGTTGGATTATTCAGTTAAATTTATAATTTAGAAGTATTTTAATAGATTTGATAGATTTCCGATGCCTAATGATGATAAATATCAGACCAGTACATCCGACACTCACCGTCATAATAGTACACGGCGTATTGTCGAAAAAGGTGGCTGGCAGTGCAGCGTTTGTGGGCATGCTAATCTCAGTGAAACAGCGTACTGTAGTAAATGCGGATATAGACTAGGCGCTCAAAGGTATTTTAGGTAAGTCTATCTTAGCAGATCCCATTACTAGTTGTTATATTGAACTGGAAATAGGTTGTTAGCGAAAAATATCTGATTTTTCCTTTACACGTTTGTTAATTATTAGCTGTCATTTTTGAGATCAGATTTTGCACTTATTTGGAGACATATTATTCCAAGGGATCGTCATCTGATTTAAATCTAATTTAATTCACTAAGTGTTTGCCCGAAGATTCTGTAATAGAATTAATCACATTAAGATTTGATACGTGGTTAGATTTATACTCATTATTCGAGCTAATCTTTTCGTGCTAAGTAATACCTTCCCCACGTTGATAGCTAATTACTTTGTCTCGTGGTATCTTATAGTATTTCGGAATAGATACCATTTTTATAATGAAGTATGTATCACCTAATTCACCTACATGCCCCAAATGTTTCATGTCATTAGATAATTCATCTTTTATTATAAGTTGCGTAGATCTAGTTCATATTATACGTTTCTACAACATGGCATAAAAGAGATACGAATGGAAAACAAGCACAACTTAAACAAGGTTATTCAACAATACTGTCTATGTTTAAAAGCAGCGGGAATTAACAAATTGCATCATTACTTCAGCTTTCTTTTATAATTTCGCCCTTTCGTTCTTAACACACAACTGCAACATGGACATCTAATTCCTAAATATTTTATATATATTCCACACTCAGTACATCTCTTAAATCCGGCTTGGTATACTGACCCTCCCCCCTACGAATTGATAGAGTGTACAAACCCCGTTGCAACTAGTAGGCAATATTAGTAGATATATTTGTTGATATACAACACATTTAAAGGTTTAAATAACTAATAACAGTAAATTAGATCAGTTTAATCGTTTGTATATGTCATATTGTTATTGCAATACTTGCAGAGCCAAGAGCTAGATTTAGATATTTTGGCGCATGTCTGTAGGATGGTATCATTTGAAGAATACCGTTGAAGCGATAAAAATAATAAATAAAATACCTCATAGATATTTATAGGCTAATATACTTTGATAATGGATATTGGGAATAATAATGTTACGTTTGAAACATTTTAAAAGATATTGTGAATTTATACTATTACTGAGTATAATAATTGCATGTTCGATAGTAGTTACCACTGTCTTAAGTAGTTCTTTCACTGCATTAGCACACGTATCAACTAAGTATGGTAATATCACAGTTCAGGCTGGTTGGGATCAAGAACCACCATTGGTAGACGAAATAAATGACATCGTTGTAGGAGTAACCAGAGAGTCTGACCTTGGAAATAGTAGTGCTATTCCAGTAAGAAACGCTTTAGCAGATATGAATATCATGGTAAAATATGGAGGCGTGACAAAATCTCTTGATTTTGTTCCTTCACAGGAACAAGAAGGATGGTATGAGGGGAAGATTCTCCCAACAAGAATTGGCTCTTACAGTCTAGTGCTAAACGGTTCGATTCAAGATCAACCAATAAGTGACGAAGTACAGATTGAAGACGTCGAAAGCAATGAGAAAATATCATTTCCAGAGGCTGCCACTTCTGTTGATGGTGTTTCTACTAATGGTGCTTCTAATACTAACCTCCTTAATGGCCAGATATCTAACATTATAAACCAGATCACAAATGATATAAACAATATTAGAGATGATATTAAGACCTTAGCTGACAGTAATTCGAACATACAAGAAGGGATTCAGAATGTTAAAGACGTTGCAGATAGATCGTATATGCTAGCTGTAACTGCTATTGGTGTAGGCGCAGCTGGAATACTTATAGCAGCTGCAGCGCTAGTTCGAACGCGCCTATACTCTTCGACCTAATCGAGCTTATTTATAGATAGCAGACGATTCCGCTTCCTTTAATATCGTTGTTGCTTTTAGCGTAATTCATTGCTACTTCTATGTATCTATATTATTCCAGGCGCTCATGACTTAACCCTAATTAATTTTTGTTACATATTTGTTAATGTTGGAATATAGTACACATGCACTTTCTATGGAACTCATCACTCATACTCAACACATTTGTACACGTTTGTTTGCAAACAATTGTTGGGATTGCAAACGGTTGCAAGCAATTGCAAGCGATCTTGAGATGTCTCTGCATCAAAGAAGGGGCAGTTAACGACGTGGATGTACCGTCAAGCGCCTTTTGGTTTGTCAACTCACTGATTGACGTTCCATTAGTCGACTTGACTTCAAATCCATAAGTAACCCTAGGCAAAATCAACTGAGTATCATCCATAAATATTATCCCAAATTCCTCGGACTATTTGCTGTTATAGGTGGATCCCAGAGAGGCCTTATGAAATAGTTTCCTGTAGAAGTTCTAACTGTGAGTGGAGGTTTTGGTGCCTCAAATGCACTTTTTGGCATTGGCGGCTGTCCTTTTCCAATAGACTGCAAGTCGTAGGCGTATTGTACTGGTGCATTCCCGGTAGTTACGGCTGCAAACGTCTCGGCCTTTACGGGATAAGGCATATTAGGATTAACCCATATGTAATTATCTTCTCCGTAATGCCAACTTACTACTATATCGAAAGTTCCGGCAGGCACGGTGATCTTCACCCATCCCGTTGGTGCGATCGCTTGGCCTCCTATAGCTGCTATCTTGGCCCAGTATTGAGGACTTAGGAATTGTCCTGGTTTATGACCAAACGCTGATAGCCATTGAAGCGAGCTCGTGTATGCACTTTTGTATTTGGCTGCTTCTTGAGGAATTACTGATGTTCCGAGTGCACTCAGATCAAGATTGCTAAGATGGAAAGTGCCATTTATCACGTTTCCCCTATCCACTACAAAAAGGGGGCAATCCAATAGTTTCTATCATTGTCAAATTCCCTGAAATAGATTGTCATAAGAAAGGATCTACCTTGGTTCGTGTCATGTTCTTGAATTTTATAAGTGTAGTATGTATCTGGTTGGAGACCCCTTCCCACGTACCATGTATTACTTTGAGCATAAGCTTCGCTATAATAAAGAGAGATACATACTACTAATCCTCCAAATAATATCAGAGAAGTGAATAAACAGGGAACAAGCAGTATTCCACGGTTTCCCTTAAAACATATAAATTGGCTATACGAGGCCAAATGAAATATCATGTATATACATGTGAATAAACATATTCAGTTGTTTCTATTACGCTGACCTAATCGGTTAGATATATCATAGTGATGGTAATACTATTATACTTTATCCATATATCCTTTGATTAGGGAAATTGGTTTATTGCATCAGGCTGCTTATTCCTACGATCGTAGTGGGATCATCCATCCTTATATCAGTACATTTTATTCAAAGTTCTAATGCTTCTATTTTGTCGAAGCCTACGAACGGAGACAGTATACTTATAAGATTAGAGCCTTCCCCAAGTCAAATAAAATCAAATGAGCAGATCCAGATGAAGATTTCATTTATGCAGCCCAATACTCAGAAGATTCAACCGCATATTGACTATGATTCTATTATCATTGATAATAATACTAGTAAACCAATATTTCAAGCATCTAATCAAACTGGACAGCCTGGTTTACCATTGCACACTGCTGAAAGTATTGTGACGATTCCATTTAACTTTCCCAACAAAGGATCATATGCTCTCGACATACCAGTATATGGAATTTTATTTAATCCGATTGCTCCAGAATCTGCTACATTTAATGTTGATGTTCAATAAATATAATCTCATATTTTGATAATTAAGTCGATTGTCCGAATATGAATACGATTATAATTATAAACTTTTGTACACTTAGCTATCGCTGTGATGTAATGTCAGTTAGAAATGCGGAATCGATTAGGCATAACTAATCGACTTTTTATTTCGATTTATGTACCAAAAGGAATAAGTATCTGCATCACCCCTGTATTAGTTAAAATGAAACGGTATACTAGTAGTCATATTTTACAACTGGTTATAACTACAATTTTAACCGTTTCTTCCACAGTTTCAGTATACCAACCCTCTCAAGTCATAGCACATAATTTTTCGACCAATGAAAGTGCAGCATTTCTTGCTTTGACTGACGCATTAAAAGCTGAAACACAACTAGTTCAGCAGAGTATAGGAAATGATGACTTATCCTCGGCAGACAAACATGCAGATAGAGCAATAACCCATTTGAACGATAACACAACTAAAGAAATAGCCGAAAGAAATCAAAGGTTGGCAGATGACCTTCATAATTCTTTGCAGTCCATAAAATCATTTGTCACAACAGCTTCAAGCAACAACTCCTCAAACGACATAAGCTTTTTGGTTGATGATGCTAGCAGTATTATCGACGAAGTTGTCTCTGCAAGAATAGAGCCAACTCAGCTAAATAACTCTACAATTCAAGCACTTAGGCTGGTAGAATTGCTGGACAAATTACTTACAAATTATGGAAGTGCATATGGAGTCGGCTTCGATATGGCTAACATGTCTATGATGATGACAATGAGTAGCGGCGGCGGAAAAAACGATGGAATAAACTCTTTATCGTCCACAAATATGAATATGGGTAAGGAGAGTGGAGTGAACATGTCAATGTCAAGTATGTCGACGAATAATAATAGTTTTGCATCTCGCTCAACTATAGTTAACACCACAGATTACGAGACCGCCCAAGCGATTGCCAATAAGATAAATGAAGTCTTTAATGGCGAATTAAGCAATGCGTCATCAGAATCAAAGTCTACTACTACAAGTCAATCAATTGGCAATGCAGTAAGGGAACTAGTTGCCAAAGTTGATAGCAAGTCGCCGGCAATGGACATAATGACTATAGTACATACGAAGATACATCCAAAGCTCATTACTGCATTCAACCTGGCACTAAAATAGTTTAGCAAGGCTCTTACTATATCTCTTCATAAAAGAGGAGCCCCCTGGGCCTAAGGCGAATAATTATACGCCAGAAAGTTTTGCAATTCATATCCATCTGAATTAGTTAGTGATATTCTATTTTTGAACACATTTTTCTTGCCCTTAAATACATCAACATCAACAGCCCATGGCGTTTGATCTTGATGGTGTGGCGGTACTACTTCTAACCTTTGTTCCGGCCCTTTTGCAAGCATCCCTTTTTCTCCCTCTGCATAAAGAACATTCTTATTGTCCCAGTCGAGATGTGGATTAACGAATCTAAGGTCATATCTATTTATTTTATCTTCAACAACAAGCTTGATAAACCCATTCTCAAAGTCTTTTTCAATTCTCAAAATATATTTATCTACTGACTCAATTTCGATTAAATCTTCTGTGACTTCTTTTTCAGTATGATCCGCATTGGATTTCCAAAGCAGGCCCTCCTCTGCAACTTTCATTTTAAATGTGCCATCAGATGAAATGATCTTTAGATTAGCATCTATTGTTTGCTGTAATTCTTGAGCAGTCATGGAATTGGTTGGTCCTCTGAACCATTGATTTTGAGCTTCTTTATTATCTAGAAGACCTCTGTAGTGAACTATATAACATTCTCTAGCGTTCCATTCCTTCATGAATACAAATGCATCGCTTACGGAGATCATGCCTGTCTCAGGATGAGGGTTATAACTTTGAGTGCCTAGTACCAAGAGATCTGGATTCCAAAGTATGTTCTTATCTGAAGGATAGAGCTCAAGAAAATCCCAACCTATCACGACTTTTCTCTCCTGATCTTCTCGGTCATACTTGATAACATAAATTACAGACCCCTCAGCATTATCGCCGTGAAAAGCTCGCACGGCAATAATTGAAAATGGGCCGATCTCATAAGTTGAATCAGGTTCGATCAAATTAATGACGCATTTAGTATTAGATTTAACATTATTGGTGCTACTCATAAGATTGTCTGCATTAAACAATTCTGGTAACTTCTTTTGGAGTTGCTGAAAACATGATTTTGTGCAATATAGCATTAACGGCCTTGAGGCAACAAAATGTTTAAGCAACTCCGGCAATTCTCTGATATGATCATCATGAGCGTGAGTCAATAAGAGTGCATCAGGATATGTTTCAATAGAATTAACATTACTTGTCTCCATTATCAAGCTCGTTACGGGAGAAGCCCCTATTGGAGATCCTGACTTTTTCATCTGTCCCATCCTATTACCAATCATGCGGCCAGAGGAAATCTTGTCTGACTTAGCGTCATAAAGCTGAGTATAGCCTCTCTGAAGACTCCCCACAACTCCCTCTCCGACATCAACTAAGACATGAAAATATCGCTTATCATCTTCAACTTGCCTTCTGCGCGCAAACAGCGAACAGGATGTATTGACTTTAAATTTGGTTTGATAAATTTCTGCAGCACGTTTGGATAAGTCTGGTGACCCTGCTTCCGATATCTCTGGTAATACTCCGTTTACTCTTACCAAAAGATCTGAATTCAGTATGCCCATACAACAACTTAACGACAATAAATTAGATAAGCGTTACTATTTGGTACATCTAACTGATCTAAAGAGAAGTTGATAAAGCCTTGACTGATTATAGAAATTTTTGCACTATTATCTATCGAGATTAGTAGAAGTTGAAATTAATTAGATGATTGGTGTTTAGTAATGATATCATGTGATTTCATAAGCTGGGTGGGGTAGCTAATTCTTTAGTAAAAACTGTCACGTATTATAAACAGAAATACAATATGGGTAAAAGAAGAATCTCTGCCGAAATTCATTGATCTGGCATTTTATGATAATTGTATATCCCAAGTTGTAAGTACTCGATAGGTTATTATTAAATATGAATTCAAGTATACCTTAGTTTATAGGTTTATATAGATTGTTATAACCATTATATTTATCTAATTGTTAAAGTTAAATGTAAGGAAACGCCAGTCTGATGGACTTTTTCTACTGTCATATGCAATTCTGCTCATATTAACTGTCTCTATGTTAAACATTGTTAGCACCTACCAAAAGGCCTTTGCTGATGGCTTAACTCAAGAAAATCTACCTCCAGCTAGTCTGGGAAATCGAGAGGGAAGCCTATTTGTAAAGATAAGTCCTCCAATTTTTACAACCCAATCAGAGGGCGATGCGTTTATGCAATTCAGATTATTTGATGCCAAAACTAATGAAACAGTCCAACATGTAACATATGATATTGAGGTGAGTAAAGGCGCAAACCCAGTCGAGGGCGAGAAGCCTCTTGTGCGTGATTTTTTCCATGCTCATAATGGATTGCTGACCCTTAAAGTTGAGCCAACAAATGGTTCCTTAACTATTTTCGGGGATAGAGATCCATTTCAAGCCGCATACGTTGCTGATCCAGGTGGGACCATTAACTTGAGAGGTCCCGTATTAAAGGAAGGTGGCCTATACAAGCTTGATGTACAGATATTTGGAGTTGACAATGATAGAAATATTTTTGTTCCAGACGATGCCCCGAAATTTGAAACGTTCCTAAGTGTAGGTGACGTCTTCAATTATAGGAATCTAACCTTTGAAGGCAAGCCGTTTAATACAACTCTTATATCATACTACGATAAGATAGATGATTTTAACTTCAATTCGACTACTGGTAAATTCTCTTGGTCTATGCCATTCTACTATGATGTTAAGAGACTAGAAAAGAATCCGATATTTGTTCATGAAGAGATCAAGTTGCCAAAGGCTCTCTTTGGTAGTAGCGTATTTAACGCTACAGTTAACGGCCAGCCAATCTCTGGTAGAACCCTCGCAATTGATCCCTTTACATCTCCGGATGCTGTAATTTTGCACTATTTAATCAATAAGAATGATGTCATCAAAATTGCCAATGAATGGCAACAACGAGAGGGCTCAACAACTACCACAGATAGTATGAGAAATTCAACTGCCGCTACTCTTCCTGTGTCACTTGAATCAGGAGGAGGTGCTTCAAATAGTCAAAATGAGAGCGGTATAATGGAATTTGCACTTACAACTACTCCACTAGAGAATCAGGCTGTTGTAAAGGGTGGTGGTGCGGTCGGTGGTTCGCCCTCTGAGGGCCAGGCTAATAGAACTTCTACCACTTCGGCAAATACGACTTCTACTGATCTTCTCTCTGATACAGGTGGAATTCATGTCAATGTCCAGTGGCCACCAGCTCCTATTTCCATGAATACATCAACCAAATTCAATTTTACTGACGCATTTTCAGGAGGGGATTTGAATGCAAACGTAATGTACGACATTTCAGTACTTGATAGTAATGGTAAACAGGTCTTTGATAAGAAGGGCATGACAGCAAAGGATTCGGAAGATACACAAAACATCAAGTTCCCAGCTGCAGGAACCTACCAATTAGTTTTAGCCATCAAAGGCATTCAACAAACTCCGAATGATCAGAAATCGGAGGCTCCTCCTGTTGATAACACAAGGAACGGTATAGCACGAGGAACTGTAGTCGTATC
>Ga0075309_1000046_pt1 | contig 17222 bp, 13 predicted proteins | sample MayberryNE_Catta_4_FD_120057 | JGI IMG/M metagenome (GOLD analysis project Ga0075309, IMG submission 120057) | Natural and restored wetland microbial communities from the San Francisco Bay, California, USA, that impact long-term carbon... | ecosystem: Environmental > Terrestrial > Soil >... | reverse complement strand
GCGTGCATCGAACAAGGCGCGTTCTTGAAAAGCAGCGACGAAGGGAAGAGCTGGACCGAGCTCAACACAGTCGGTTTATACCAAGACAAGAATCGCCCTGTGGAGCACTTTTACGACGTGCACCGCGCGCTGATCGATCCGCGCGATCCGCGAAAAATTTACGTCACCGGGGGCGCGGGGCTTTACGTCACCGACTCCGGCGGCGGCAGTTGGGAGCGCTGGACAGCGCCTGACTGGGCGGCAGATGTCTATCCCGATGGCTTCGTGTGGAACCCCCAACATCCCGATCTCATGTTCGTGGCGGCCGCCGAGCACAATCCCGTGACTTGGCGCAAGGCCGGTCCGCAGGCGCGCGCCGAAGGGAAGATTTATCGCAGCAAAGACTGCGGCAAAAATTGGCAGCGGCTCGCCGGCGGACTGCCGGCAAGTTTGAAACATGAGTTCGGCGCGCTCTGTCTCGAAGAAGCGAACGGCAACTGCGCAATTTTCGGAGGCACTACCGGCGGGGAAGTTTTTTGCAGCGAGGATAACGGTGAGAGCTGGACACTGATCACGTCAGAGCTCGCGCCGATTTCAAAGAAAGGGCACGAAAGGTTACTGGCGGCGAGCTAATAGAAATCGCCGGGCGACTTTCTTTTCTCCCTACTCGTTTCCAAATGCAAGGACGAGCTCCGACTCTGTGTTCCCAAGCCGGCGAGGCAATTCTCGCCGGTCGGATGCGCAAGAACTTTCGATGCCATCAACAAACAATCTAGGCAAAACAGTTGCCGACCAACTCCTCAAACAAAGCGAGCACGATGCCTCGATCACGCCCATGGACGCGGTGCTCGACGCCGCGCGCGCGGGAAATTTGACCGATGACCGCTGCTTTCGTCTTCTTGCCCGTCTATGGACGCTCAAGCGCATGATGTACTACGTCTACGGCGGTTGGGCGCAGGGAATCAATCTCAACGATTATCCGCCGTCCGTCGCCTACCTGTTCGGCAAGCAGACTTACGACGAATCGACCCAAGAGATGCAGTTTTGTGATGAAATTCTCCGGCGCCGCTGGGCCCGAACGCAGCGGCAGTTATTCGCCCATGCCTACGGACAATTCGGTACCGCAACACGCGCCGGCGCTTATATTTTCTGCTTGCGCGCTCTGGCCAATTATCCGCAGAACGTGCGCATCGGCGCACTCAATCTCGGACCGAAAGTGATCGAGCTCGCCTGGACGGACAAATTCGCCAGGCTTTTCCCTGACGAAGCCATCCATGCGATCTTCCAAAGCCAACTCGCCGAAACCCGGAGTCACGTACTGATGGGAAAATTTCAAGCCGAACATTTCATCGATAAGAAGATCGACGCCGAGCTGGCAAACCGATTGTGCGCCGAGACCAGGCGTGATTATTTGTTCTTTCTGGAAGAAACCGCTCGCTTTGTCTTGGGAATGGCAGAAGAAAAGGCAGGAGAAGTAAGCGTATCTGCGGATATAGACTAGTTCAAAAGGATCCGTTCAAGGGTTCCAAGGTTCAAAAGTTCAACATTTCCCGACCTTGAACGATTGAACGTTGAACCTTGGCCGAAAAAAAATGCCCGGGCTAAAAATCGATCACGCAAAATGCACCGAGTGCCGCATGTGCTACGTGGTTTGCCGCGAGATTAACATCAATGCGGTTGTTGTCTCACCCACTTCCCAGCACTTTTTGGAAATAGACGAGCGCTGCACGTATCCGAAGTGCACGGTTTGTTTGATGTACTGTCCGGCCGAGGGCTCGATCGTTGAGACGGACACCGGCCGATCCATGGTCCCCCCGCCGCCGGAAGCCTGGACCGAAAACCAAAGATGGCCGAGGCAGCCTTGAACGTTTGAATCCTGGAAACTTGAACCAGCGGGGCTGTGAACGGCTTGAGCGATTGAAAACGGAACTATTGGAACGTCTGGAACAGAGATATCATGCATCCCATTCTCAAGAATTTTTTAGATAAATGGGTTTATCCGACCGGATTCACCGGTTCGGGAGTCGAGTTTCGCCTCCGGCAAACCGAGCGCTGCCTGCCTCTGTGGGACAAGCTCGTCGGCCAGGCAATCGAGTTCGCCGAACGAGATCTCAAATCAGGCACCGCAGAGTACAAGGCCGTGCGCGCGCGCGCCGGCTATGCCGCCGAGGGACCATTCATGTCGCTTAAGCAAATGTCGACTCAGATTCTCTCGGTGACCGTTGACGAACAGTCGAAATATATCGATCTCCAGCGCATGCGCGCGAGGCAAATCTGGGACGAGGTGAAGCATGGCCAACTGCACGCCGACGTGCTCCTGCGCGGCGGCTTTATCAAACGTGAAGAGGAATTGATGGACGACCCTCGCGCCAACACCCAGCCCAAGCTCTCTTACTTCGGCATGACCGCGATGTTCCCGCACATGCACCCGTTGGCGCGCGCTGGCCAGCACTATTACAACGAGTCCATGGCTTGCCTCGGCATCGCCGCGACCCTCAGCGTCATTGACGATGACCTGGTACGCCATCAACTGCGCAGCCAGGAAGCCGAAGAAATGATGCACTTCATGGAAGGTAAATATCAGATTGACGCCTACGCGCTCACGCCGGCGGATCAACAACCGATCGAGGAAGTATTTGACTTTCTCCTGCGTCCCTGGGCGCCGGAGCCGAGCCGGGCCTTGGGTGGATCGCAGTGAGCGAACGAGCCCGCAAGCGGTGATGTCTGGGACACCAGTTTATTGCCGAGGTTCTGACACTCCGCCGCTAGGAGGTTTTGAAACTTCCGGGGTTCCGCTTCAGGATGCGGGAATGCCGATTGGGATAGGCAATCCAGTCTAGCAGCAATCTGGGCGAGGAGCCGCTCCGTGATCTCATGATGAAAGTTAGGATCGTCGAAACTCTATGTATTGCCTGCGGCCTGTGCCGCGAAGTCTGTCCCGACCGCGCGGTCCATCCCAAGATGCAAGATATCCATCACATGTACGAAGTGATCGAAGACGAATGCACCGGCTGCGGCGACTGTTTGCCTTACTGCCCCGAGCCGGGCGCGCTCAAGGAATACGAGCTTACGGGAATACCCGGTAATCTTCCTTGACTTCCCTTCCCACGGCCACACCAAAAAAGAAACTCTCAAAAATACCGGAGGATCTCGGCCATGAGTGATAGCGATCCGCGCACCCGCAGTTTGTCTGAAACCGCCGCCGCACGAGGCCCCGATCGTCCACTCTTCACCAAGGGCGGCCCGCCAAACTACGTGGAGAAATCTCTCGCCGCGGCGGCCCAGCCATTCAAAGGCATCACCAGCGACGGCCAAGTCATTCCAGGCCTGTTCAGCATCCAGAAGACCGGCGTCTCGACAGAGTCGGTCCGCGAGGCGGCGCAGGCGTTCGTGGGTGCGCTCACCGCCGAGCAACGGAGCAAGACTGTTTTTCCCATCGATACCGATCAGTGGCGTAAGTGGAGCAACATCCATCCTACGCTCATGCGCCACGGCACGGCTTTGTTCGAGATGACCGATCACCAGCGCGATTGCGCCTTTGCGCTTCTGAGCGAGAGCCTCAGCAGGAAAGGCTTCGAGGAGGCGCTCGACATCATGCACTTGAACGAGACGGTGCAGGAAATGACCGGCCGGCTCGATGAATACGGCGAAGATCTGTACTGGCTGAGCATCATGGGCCCGCCCTCGGCGAGCGAGCCATGGGGCTGGCAATGGGACGGGCACCATTTGATCATCAACTATTTCGTGCTCGGGGATCAGGTGGTGATGACGCCGACGTTTTTGGGAGCCGAGCCGGTGCACGCGAGGGTCGGGAAATACGCCGGCCGACGGGTCTTCAAAACCGACGAAGATCATGGACTGGCGTTGATCCGCGCGCTTTCTCAAGCACAGCACGCCAAGACAATTATTGCGCCCGAAACTTCGGGTGAGGATTTTACCACGGCATTTCGCGACAACTTGGAGCTTAACTACGCCGGCATCCGCTATGACGAGCTGTCGAACACACAACACGATCTCTTGCTTCAGCTCGTCGAGTATCACATTGGGCGCATGAGCGCCGGTCACGCTCGACTCAAGATGGACCAAGTGAAGCGCCATCTGCAGGAGACCCACTTCTGCTGGATGGGCGGCATGGCAGACGACAGCACGTTTTATTACCGCGTTCAGAGTCCCGTGATCATCATCGAATTCGATCACCAGCGCGGTATCGCGTTCCGGGAACGAACCAAGCCGTACAAAGACCACATCCACGTAATCGTGCGCACGCCGAACGGCAACGACTACGGCAAAGATCTCTTGCGCCAGCATTACCAATACGGCCATCACGCTCCGCGAAGTTGATCGCTCGTATCCAGCACCACGCGCTGGGCAACCCAAATAACCACTTCCGCAGCGCGTTTTTAAACCGCTGCAAAAAATAGGAGGCGCTATGTTCGAATTTGAGGGCAGACAGATTCCCAACGAGTTGCATGAGATCGTCGATCCCAAGCGCACGGTTCTTTTGGTTTGGGACATGCAGAACGACCAAGCCGGCGGCTCGTTCAATAAAGACGGGTTGATTCGGAACGCCCCGCCGCTGATCGATGCGGCAGCTAAAGCGGGCCTCAAGACGATATACACGCGCCAGACTCCATTCCTGTGGAAGGATGAGGCGGCGACATGGATTCGCCGCGCCATGAGAGACCAGAAAGTCGATCACCCGAGCCAGCTCAAACCACGCCGGTTGCATGGAAGCTTCGGTTGGAACTTGATGGAGCCTTTCAGGCCCGGCCCGGACGACGTCGTAATCGACAAGCGGCGGCCGAGCATGTTCATCGGCAATGAATTCGAAACGATCATGCATAACCGCGGCGCGACCACCGTCGTGATGATCGGCTGCACTACGGACGGCGGAGTCGAGATGACGGTGCGCGACGGCCACAACCGCGGGCACCTCATGGTCGTCGTGCGCGACTGCGTCGGCACCTACACGGAGGAGGGCCACAACGCCGCGCTCAGACGGATCGAGCGCTTCGCCGACGTTGTCGACTCGAAAGAGCTGATCGCTATCTGGCGGCGCTAGTAGCTTGTCGGTTGGAGTGTTGGAGTACTGGAGTCTTGGAGTGATGGGGCGAATCGCCGCACAACTCTTCAACCAATACTCCATCACTCCAAGACTCCAACAACAATCTCCCGATCTTTTACCCGGTTGCCAACCATCCCCAGAACGCGTTAAAGATGTGGCAACTTTCGGATGCCAAAGGAGAAAGCCATGAGTGAAAACAATGGTAAGAAGGCGCTCCACGTCGCCACTTTTTCGGGTTGGTACCGTTTCGAACAACAGGGCAAAGAATTCCGCCAAACAAAACGTGACCTGACCTATTGGACGCTGACCTGCATGTCGGTCGATCCCGCAAATCCGCAAAAGGTCTATGCCGGCAGTGAACACTCCGGGCTTTTTTTCAGCGAGAACGGCGGCGCGCGCTGGAAGCGCGCCGAACCCAACACGCCGAAGATGATGCTGTTCTCGGCACTGGCGGTAAACGGCGGTGTGATGGTGGGAACCATTCCCTCCGCCGTTTACCGCAGCAAGAACGGCGGCTGGGAGGAATTGGAAGGCGTCCGCCAGCATAGCGCGGGCGCGAATTTTCCGCCAAGCCCGGAGCTCCAGTCGCGCACGCGTTATCTGACGTTCGATCCGGCGGCGCCACAACGGCTCTATGCCGGGATCGAAGTCGGCGGCATGCTGCTCAGCGACGACAGCGGGGAGACCTGGAAGCCGGCCAATGAAGGTTTGACGGACATGGACATTCACGAGGTGCTCGCCAGCGAAGCGAATCCGGGCATGGTTTACCTCGCCTGCGGCGAAGCGTGTTTTCGGAGCTTGGACCGCGCCGGACATTGGGAAGATATTTCGCCGAAAACTCATGATTACGGCACCGCCGTGGCCGAAGACAAAAACGGCGTGGTCTATCTCGGCTGCGCGAGGGGACGGCCGAATATGTGGATCCGCGAAGAAGGCGCCGACGCCGCCATATTCCGCAGCGGCGACAAGGGCGCGAGTTGGGAAAAAATTACCGACCATCTGAGAGGCGGGGTCATGCATATATGCCCCACACCCGACGGCAGCCGCATGATCGCCGGCACCTCTGACGGCAGCTTACTGCTCATTGACGAGTCCGGCGCGCGCGAAGTTGTCAGCGGACTGCCGTTCGTCACCTCCGTCGAATTAGGAGCGTAAGAAAAAAAATAACGGCAAAAGATAGAGGATTAACCGACCATGCCGATTCTGGGCCCTCTCGAATTCATCCTTTATTGCTCATCCTTTATATCCTACGAAGGATGCGCATGAGTGCACTCTTTCTACTCCGACGCCGACAAATTCAAATCGTCGAGATGGACGAGCTCGACACCCAAGGATTCGCCGACAAACGAAAAAAGCACAGGAAGATTTTCTTTCAGTAATATTGCGGTGATGGAGGACTGGAGTAGCGGAGGGCTGGAACTCCAGACCCAATACTCCAACACTCCATCACTTAAATCGAACTTTTTTAGAGGTGCCTCCCTCATGAAGCTCTACACTTTTTTCCGCAGCTCGGCGTCTTACCGCGTTCGCATCGCACTTAATCTCAAAGGGCTCAGCTACGAACAGGCGCCGATTCACCTGCGCCGTGGCGGCGGCGAGCACCTGGCGGCCGCCTATAAAGCGATCAATCCGCAAGCACTTGTTCCGGCATTGGAAGACAATGGCAGAATTCTCACGCAATCGCTCGCGATCATCGAGTACCTGGAAGAAAAATATCCCGATCCGCGGCTGCTGCCGAGCGATCCGGCGGACAAGGCCCTGGTGCGCAGCATGGCCATGATCATCGCCTGCGAAGTCCATCCGATTCAGAATCTGCGCGTGCTCAACCACGTCAAAAACGAATACCGTCAGAGTGACGAGCAAGTCAGCCGCTGGGCACAACATTGGATTGATCTCGGCCTATCGGCGCTGGAGCAGACGATTGCTTCCCAGCCCAAGCGCGGCACATTTTGCTATGGCGATACGCCGACCGTCGCCGATATCTGCCTGGTGCCGCAGCTCGGCAACGCCCGCCGCTACGGCTGCGACCTCTCGAAATATCCCGTGATTTTGGCAATCGAGAAAAACTGCATCGCGCTCCCCGCCTTCTCCAACGCCGCCCCCGAAAAACAGCCTGATGCGGAATAGTAAGCCATAGTTTATAGTTCGTGAGTTTCAAACTCGGCTCCTGTTTTCAACCAGAAATTTGAAACTGGAAACTTTCTCAACTACATGTTCGTCCTGAAGCAATTCCTCAAAGCCTTGCTGCTTCCGCCGACACTGTGGTTGCTCCTGCTGCTCGGCGTGCTGACGTTCTGGCACCGCTCCTGGTCGCGCAAGTTGCTGCTGTTCAGCGTCTTGTTGATTTTCGCATTGCACAGCGGGCTGGTAAATTTTGCCTTGCGCTATCCACTCGAGTCGAGCTACGTGCCTGTCCTCGATCCCACCAAGGTTGGCCCGTATGACGCTATTGTGGTTTTGACCGGCGGCATCACGCCGGCTGGCGGGTTGATTCCGTTCTCGACGATCAATCAATCCATGTTTCGCCGCCTGGATGAAGCCTGGCGACTCTATCGAATTCAACCGCGACCGATCATTGTTTCCGGCGGCCACGTCAATCCGTTTACCCCGGACAAGGGAGAGAATAAAATTGCCCGCGATTATTTAATTGGCTGGGGCGTGCCCGCGGGAGATGTGTTGGGCGAAGCGAATTCGCGCGACACTTTCGAGAGCGCGGTCGAGATGCAAAAACTTTTAAAACAAAAAGATTACAAACGTTACCTGCTGGTCACTTCCGCTGTGCACATGCCGCGCAGCATGCTCGTTTTCTCACGGCTCGCGCCGGAGCCGGTTCCGGCCCCCGGCGATTTCGCCGTCGGCGAGCTCGAATTGACGCCCTTAAGTTTCTTCCCCGGCGAGCACGCTGCCAGCGAACTTTCGGCCGTGCTCCATGAATACCTCGGCCTGATCAATTACAGCTGGCGCGTGCGCTTTTAGTCTCCTTAACGCTGCCATCGGTGAAAGCAACCCGTCACGCCAACTTCAGTTGCAAATCGCGCGCGGAATGATAGAGAAGCGTTGATCGAGAGCTTGGCACGCGGTGATAGTGCCGCCGTTGGCTGAAAAATCAGGAGAACGAATCATGCTGCCGCGCGAAGAAAATGAATTGCTGACTCGGACAGGGCCGGGAAAGCCGCTCGGAGAGCTCATGCGGCGTTACTGGATTCCCGCGCTTTTATCAGAAGAAATTCCGGAGCGTGACGGCGCTCCGGTGCGCGTTCGTTTGCTCGGCGAAGATCTGGTGGCTTTTCGCGACAGCCAGGGGCGTGTCGGACTTTTAGCTGAACATTGCTCCCACCGCGGCACTTCATTGTTCTTCGGTCGCAATGAAGAATGCGGCCTGCGCTGCGTTTATCACGGCTGGAAATACGACATCGACGGTAAAGTCTTGGAAACTCCGGCGGAGCCCTCCGGCAGCACGCTTAAAGACAAAGTCCACCACACCGCCTACCGATGCCAAGAGGCCGGTGGCATGGTCTGGAGTTATCTCGGTCCCAAAGAGAAGATGCCGCTGCTGCCCAATTACGAGTGGCTGAATTTGCCAGCGGATCATTTATACGTGACCAAATCCGTGCAAGATTGTAGTTGGCTTCAAGGACTCGAAGGCGAGTGCGATTCCTCCCATCTATCGGTCTTGCATCAAGCATTTTCGGCAAAGCAACGGGGCGGTGGCGATCCCGAAATGTACGCCGCAGACTCGGCGCCGGCGCTCGAAGGGATCGAAACCGACTACGGCGTGCGAATGATTTCCTGCCGCAAAGCCGACGCCGCCACGATCTATTTGCGCGTTTCCAACATCGTCCTTCCCTGTCACGGCTTTATTCCGACCGGTGGGCTCAAGGGCAATGCCGAAGGCTACACAATTCACTCTCACGTCCCGATCGATGATGAACATAGTATGCGTTACAACATTCACTTTCGGCGCAACCGGCCGATCCGCGGTGAAGAGCGGCAACACGAGCGCGAAATCGGACCGGATTTCAAAAAAGTGCGCAACCTGCAAAACAACTACCTCCAGGACCGGGTTGAACAACGGGAAGAAACTTTTACCGGCATGGGCCGGGTTTTTCTCGTTCATGATTCCTGCGCAACCGAGAGCATGGGCCCGATTTACGACCGCTCCCAGGAACATCTCGGCGTGAGCGACAAGACGGTCATCGCCGTGCGAAAATTCCTTTTGCAGTGCGTCAACGGTCTCGCTTCCGGTAAAGTTCCGCCGCATGTCATTTTCACGCCCGAACAAAACGATTTGCGCCACGTGGCGTGCATTGTCGCGAAAATCCCATCAACCCAAGATCCCAAGGCATTTGTCGCAGAGCAGTTGAAGAAAGAAAAGTACTGGGAAACCGCGAGCGAGTAACACAAGTTGGCTCGCAGTCATTTCGGCCATGCCACCATCGAGAATGTTCGAATCTGTCATCTCGAACTTTCCGGCACGGGTCGGGACGGGCTCGGTGAGAGGTCTTTTTTCAGAGGCACTTTCTCGGACTCAGCTGCGCTTCGAAATGACTGCCGATCACTAAACTACCCCGGCAGTGTCAATACACAGGAGGCCCGATGCGAGTCGTCGATGTCATCAGTGAAATTCTTAAACGCGAAGGCGTGAACTTCCTTAGCTGCTACCCGACCAACACGCTCATCGAAGCCGCGGCTTTGGCGGGCATCCGGCCCATCGTGTGCCGCCAAGAGCGGGTCGGCGTCGGGATTGCAGACGGCTTCACCCGCGTCACGAATGGTAAACGCATCGGAGTCTTTACCATGCAGGCGGGACCAGGCGCCGAGAATGCTTTCTCCGGTATCACAACAGCGTACTCAGATTCGGTTCCCGTTCTCTTGCTTCCCGTTGGACACGCGCGGGACACTTCCCAGGTCTTCCATTTCTTCCGTTCCGTCCAATCCTATGCGCCGGTAACCAAGTGGTCCGAAGAGATCACGCTCGCCAGCCAGGTACCCGAAATCATGCGGCGCGCCTTCAGTTATTTGAAGATGGGAAGATTGGGCCCGGTGTTAATGGAAATTCCCAACGACGCTGCACTGGAAGAGTTCCCGGCAGCGGCTATTCATTACTCCCCGGTCAAGCGCACCGTGAGCGGCGCCAACGCGCGCGATGTCTCTGAAGCAGCGAAAATTCTGACCGAATCCAGGACACCGGTCATCGTCGCGGGACAGGGCGTGCTTTATGCGGAAGCCTCGGACGAACTGGTCGAGCTCGCAGAGTTGCTGCAAGCCCCCGTAACCACTACGCTGGAAGGAAAAAGCGCCTTCCCGGAACATCATCCGCTCTCGCTCGGTACTGGCGCCGGCGTCATGCCCCGGCCGGTTCACAGTTTTCTCCAAAACGCCGATGTCATTTTCGCCATCGGCGCAAGCTTAACGAAGCACAGCATCGTCGCGGCGCCGATCCCGGCCGGCAAGACGATCATCCATGCCACCAACGACGAGCGTGATATCAACAAACACTATCCTGCCGACTATCCGATCCTGGGCGATGCCAAGCCGGTGCTACGCCAATTCATCGACGCAATCAAAGATGAGCTGGGAAATAAAAAACGCGAAGCGAACGGCACCGCAGCCGAGATCAAAAAAGGTAAAGAGGAATGGATGGCCGAGTGGATGCCGAAGCTTACCTCGGATGAAAAACCACTCAATCCCTACCGCGTCATGTGGGAGTTCATGAACCTGTTCGATCGCAAAAACACGATCGTTACCCACGACGCCGGCAGTCCGCGCAATCAGCTCGTGCCTTTTTATCAAGCCCCGTCACCTCGCAGTTATATCGGTTGGGGCAAATCGCACGCGCTCGGAACCGGCCTGGGGCTGATCATGGGCGCCAAGCTCGCCGCGCCGGAAAAATTCTGCGTCAACTTCATGGGCGATGCCGCCTTTGGCATGACGGGATTGGATTTCGAAACCGCCGTGCGCAACAACATCCCGACCCTTACCATTGTGCTAAACAACAACTTCATGGCCGCGGAAACCCACAGCATGCAAGCCTCTCACGAGCGCTACGGCACGATGAACATCCTCGGCAACTATGCCGACTTGGCAAGATCCCTAGGCGGCTGGTCGGAGCGTGTCGAAGAACCGAGCCGGATCGTACCCGCTTTGCAGCGCGCAAAAAAAGTGACCGACGACGGCAAAGCCGCCTTGTTGGAATTCATTACCAGCCGAGAACACAATTATTCGCGGGCTGGCCGCTAGCGCGCCATTGTAAATTTGTTTAGAACGGCGCGTCGGAACTTACGCATCACATGCGCCGGCATCGCGCCAAACAGCCATCACCTCCCAACAAAGAACCCTATGATTGCGACGGTTGAGTTTCTGACTCGAAATCAGCGCCTAATAGGGCGATGCTACGATTTCCGGGGCCGCGACATCTCTTTCTTGTACCATGCATGTTGACTTAAAGTTTCTGAATTGTTAGAGGCATACGACTGTGAAATATTCGATAGCCTCCGCTTTATTGCTTTTGGTAATCGCGCTGTGTTTTCTCGGCTCGCAAGTGCTTGCCATAGCACCGGCAGAGTTCGCGGGGGAGGCCGTAACCGCCGAAGAGCGCGAAGAGCAAGGGCACAACGACCCGCTGTCGCGACGAGCTCGAACTGACGGGAAAAAGTTCACGTCTTTCCTCAACAGCTCAACGTTGATCCGCTCCACCGTCAATATCAATCCAGAAAACATCCACCTGCTTCAGGTCTTCCGCGTTTAGCATTTCCTTCGCGTCATTTTTGCTCGGTCAGGGTCGCCGTCGGGATCATTATCCCGACATTGGACGTCGTATGGGACGACCGGCGCCGATATTAAACGTGAAGGGCTATCTAAATGGATTCGCAACTGTTTTTGTGGGTGGTTTTTAACGTCTTCGTTTTAGGCATATTGGCCCTCGATCTCCTGGTACTCCATCGCAAAGCGCACGCGGTTTCACTGCGAGAGGCCGCGGCTTGGAGCTGCGCCTGGGTTTCACTAGCCCTCATCTTCGGTTTGGGGGTCTATTACTTCCGGGGCGCGGAAAAGGGGCTGGAATTTTTAACCGGCTATGTCATCGAGTGGTCCTTAAGCGTGGATAATCTCTTTGTCTTCCTGGTTATCTTCTCCTACTTCGCAGTCCCGGCGGTATACCAGCATCGAGTCCTTTTTTGGGGTATTCTTGGGGCTTTAGTCTTGCGAGCCACCTTTATCGCGACGGGAACAGCGTTGCTCTCCAACTTTCACTGGATGATCTATGTCTTCGGCGGCTTTCTAATTTTCACCGGGATCAAGTTACTATTCGCGGGTGAGGAAAAAATCGAACCGGAGAAAAATCCGGCTGTCCTTTTGGTCCGCCGCTTCATGAAGGTAACCCCGGACTACCAGGGGCAACGATTCTTCATTCGCCAACATGGAAAGCTATGGGCGACCCCCCTCTTTTTGGTGCTTGTGGTTGTCGAGACCACCGATGTCATTTTCGCCGTCGATTCCATCCCCGCCATCTTCGCCATCACTTTGGACCCGTTCATCGTTTATACATCAAATGTCTTTGCCATCCTTGGACTGCGCGCGCTCTTTTTTCTCCTCGCCGGAGTTATGGAGATGTTCCACTACCTCAGAGTTGGGCTATCATTCGTGCTCTGTTTCGTCGGCGCGAAGATGCTGATTGTCGATTTTTACAAGATTCCCATCGGTGTTTCTCTGGGTGTCGTGGGCGGGATCCTGCTCCTCTCCATCCTCGCTTCTATGTTAAGGCAATGGAAAGAACAGTGAGTTGCTAGGAGCAGCCTCTAAACCCGCCGTTTTGTTTGAGCGCTTCTGAGGGTAGCACCGTAAGACTCGTCTAATCTACCGTGTTCCAAACTGGTTTCGTTGCACGCGTCGTGAGCCGAGCGGACTGACAATCCCGAGCAAGTCGCGGCCGGCCCTTCAGCGCATGACAAAGTCTGCTTACCCCCGTTCCGCGTAAGCCGTCGTAGCGCGCCCGCGCGCCGTCGTTCTGAATCCGGCCTTGGCCATCTCGATCACAATGACAATGCCGACGCCGAGGGCAACGATCATCCCGATGTCGGAGCCTGACGGCATGGTGATGCCAAAGGCGTCTCGGACCGCTGGGAATTGGACCAACACCACGATCAGAGCCAGCTCCCAGGCGATGGCGATCAGGAGCCATTTGTGCGGCGGCGCTTGTATTAGGCTGTATCTTAAAGAGCGGAAGTTAATGGCGATGAGGAGCTCGATAAAAACGAACATGAAAAAGACTAGAGTCCTCGCAAGTTCCATATCCGGTTGCGATCGAAAAAACATCCACAGGAATAAGGGGCACTCGATGAGTACCGCCATAAGGATCAGCATTCTTACGTCCTTTGAGAAAACGCTCTCTCGAGGATCACGCGGAGCTCTCTGCATGATATCCGGATCCGCCGGCGCCACACCCAGCGCCAGCGCTGGAAGACCATCTGTGGCCAGGTTGATATACAGAATCGCCGCCGGAAGAAGCGGCAAGTATTCGGGCCCCATAACCATGACAACGCCGCCTAACACGACGACTTCGGTAATGTTCGCTCTGAGTAGATAGGTCAGATATTTTTTAATGTTGTCATAGATCCATCTGCCCCGCTCGATGGCCCGGACAATGGTGGCAAAATTATCATCGCTCAAAACGATATCGGCCGCCTCTTTCGCGACTTCGGTGCCGGTGATGCCCATCGCTATGCCGATGTCGGCGTGTTTGAGGGCTGGGGCATCGTTGACCCCGTCGCCGGTCATGGCAACGATTTCGCCCCGGTTCTTCCACGCCTTGACGATCTTGAGCTTATCGAGAGGGGAGACCCTGGCGTACACGGTGATTTTATCGACGACACGCTCGAATTCGTTATCGTCGATTTTTCCTAGGTCTTCCCCCGTAAATACGAGGTCGCCATCGCGGTGAATTCCAAGTTCCTTCGCTACGGCTAGCGCAGTAAGTTTATGGTCACCGGTGATCATAATGGGCTTGATTGCTACCTGGCGACAAACCCGCACCGCCTCGAGGGCTTCCTCTCTGGGCGGATCCATCATGCCGATCAAGCCTAGAAAGACGAGGTCTTTCTCAATGAGGTCTTCCTTATATTCATCCGCCTCCGGGAGGTCGCTGTAAGCTATGGCAAGAACCCTCAAGGCGTCGGTGGCCATTTCCTCGTTTGCCGAAAGAATCTTCTTACGTTCGCTGTCGTTCAACGCCATGACTTCATCTCCATTCAAGAGAGATGAACATCGATCGAGGATCACTTCGGGAGCTCCCTTCATGAACGCTCTGCGCTTGCCGTCCTCCATCGTGTGGATCGTGGTCATGCGTTTTCGGTCCGAGCTAAAAGGAAATTCTCCGATCCTGGGATATTGCTTTCTGATTTCGTCTCTCCCCAGCCCGGCCTTGGCTGCAAGGACCATAAGGGCGGCTTCCGTCGGATCGCCTTTGATGGACCACTTGCCTCCCGCCTCCAGAAGCGCGGAGTCGTTGCACAGGATTCCGCCTCTAAAAAGCATGTTCAGAGATGGATTGTTAGAAGCCGGGCTCAAGTGGCCTTCGGGTGCATAGCCGACGCCGCTCACCTCGACCGACTTTCCGCCCCCAAATACCCGGCGAACCGTCATCTCTCCCTTGGTTAAGGTTCCGGTCTTGTCGGAACAGATCACCGTCGTACAGCCCAGAGTCTCCACCGCCGGCATTTTTCTGACGAGCGCGTTGCGCTTTGCCATTTCGCGCATGCCGATGGCTAGGGCGCCCGTCACGATGGCCGGCAGCGCTTCGGGAACTGCGGCTACTGCAAGAGCAATGGCGAACATCAGCATCATTAAAATGAATTGCAGATTTAAGCTTCCGCCTAGGGCTTCTCGGATGATGCTGGTGACCACAACTAAAACACACGCGCTCACGGCAATGATTCCAAGCCATTTCCCAATCTCTTCCGTGCGTTTTTCCAGAGGCGTTTTCTCCTGCGAAACAGTCGCCAATTCGGTGGCGATCTTCCCGAACTCAGTTTTGAATCCAGTATCCGTCACCACTGCCTTGCCTCTACCGTAGCTGACCGCAGTACCGGTAAAGACCATATTTTTTCTATCCCCTACCGGCACGGCTTCGGGTAAAACTTTGAGATCTTTCTCCACGGGAAAGGACTCCCCGGTCAATGGAGCCTCGTCGCACTGCAATGAGTAAATTTCGACCAAGCGCCCGTCGGCGGGGATCTTATCTCCGGCCTCCAGCAGGATGATATCACCAGGGACCAGTTCCTTAGACGGAATTTCCTCTTCCCGCCCTCCTCTCAACGCGGTAATCGTCGGGGTGAGCATTTTCTTCAAGGCGTCCAGGGCGCGCTCAGCGCGATACTCCTGAACAAAACCCAACAGAGCGCAGAAGACGATGATCGCCAGGATAATGCCGGCGTCAAGCAGGTCCCCGATGATGGCTGATAGGATCGTGGCAACCGCCAATATGATAATGAGAGTGTTCTTGAACTGATTGATGAAAAGGATGAAGGGAGAAGTCTTCTCTTCCTTTTTCAGCTCGTTATAACCGTGGACCTCGAGGCGCCGGCGTGCCTCCTCTACAGTTAAGCCTTGCTGAGGATCCGTACCCAACTGCCCGAGCATGGAATCAACCTGCGTCGAGTGCCAATATATGTTTGCCATAGGTCCCTCGTAATTCGATTGTTGGAGGTTCACATGCTTGCTTTGGAGCACCAATCTGACGGTTGGGCGATTTTCCAGGCCCGCTGTTCTTACTGTCAAGCGCTGCTGTAAAGCGGAATCCGGCCCTTTATGCCCTGGGCCTTTGAAGTGCTTGGTGTGCGGCGAAAATGGAAGGGTTAAATTCTGTAGACGTTTATCTGCTGATAAACGCTGGACTTGGAACCATGAGAAATGAACGATTCCCTTATCTGGACGATAAGAGAAATCGCCGGCGCTGGCTTGTCGACCGCGCGCAAACTGTTAAGTGAGGATTTGCCTCTTTGCGATCGTTTCAGCGAGCGACGGCTGCGGGCATTCTCCGAAGAAAAATCGTCCGCAAGAGTCCAAAGAGATGTTTCCGAATCGGCGTCAATAGTAGCTGAGAGTTGCTCCAAGCTCCCCAGAGAAGAGCACCATAAGAAAAAGAAGAAACTTACACCCATTGTAATCTTTTTCACGAGGCAGAGCCTATATCACGGGCACGTTAATAGTCAATCAACCTCATCATGGCCCGACGAATGAGCTCCATGGCGAATTCTTCGGCGTCCAAAGCGTCGGCGGCACGTGCGCCGATATCGGCGCGCTGGCGCTCGGGCCGAACGAATCGATATCCCAGTCAAATCGCGCGGGGCCTACCAAGCGGCCAAAGAAGGCGGACCGGTGCGGTGCTCTGGAAATCAATCACCAGCCGGGAACAGGCTTATTCTCGGCTCAGCGAGTAGCTGGATTGACTTAAACTTTCCGAATTGTTACCCGTTTAGATTGATGCTACGGCTAACGCTCTCTGTGCTCTTCGTGTTTTTCCTGGCTCTGGGGCTTACTGGGATAAATATTTCTGTGATTCAAATGGCGCTCGCCGAGGCTGCGGACGACAATGTTTCTTCCGAAAAGCGGGAAGAACGAACGCTCAGAGATTCCGCCGGACGGAGATCCCGAACGCCCGGTAAAAAATTGAAACAAACTTTTGTTTCCCGAATAGATCTGGCATCAACGACGAGTCAAGCGCGATCGTCGTTCCGCTCCCTCTCTCCCCCTCGCTACGACGCCGGCAATCTTCAAGGCCGGCTGCAAGTCTTCCGTATCTAGCGCTTCCATTCTTTCATCAGTTTGCCCGCTTAGCTCTAATTCGGTTACCCGCTGGGTGCGGACGCGGCGCATTCGCCGCTCAATCAGGAGAATGGAACGTACTATATGGAATCGGAACGACTGTTTATTTGGATCGCTTTCAACGTTTTCGTCTTGGGCATGCTCGCCCTAGACTTAGGGGTTTTCCACCGCAAGGCGCATACCGTTTCGATAAAAGAAGCGTCGATCTGGAGTGTCGTCTGGGTCTGCTTGGCGATGATCTTCAATGTCGGCATTTATTTCGCCTGGGGCTCCGAGAAAGCACTCGAGTTCCTTACCGGATATGTGATCGAAAAATCTCTGAGCGTCGACAATTTGTTCGTCTTTCTGATGATTTTTC
>Ga0075309_1000041_pt1 | contig 18551 bp, 22 predicted proteins | sample MayberryNE_Catta_4_FD_120057 | JGI IMG/M metagenome (GOLD analysis project Ga0075309, IMG submission 120057) | Natural and restored wetland microbial communities from the San Francisco Bay, California, USA, that impact long-term carbon... | ecosystem: Environmental > Terrestrial > Soil >... | reverse complement strand
CCACGGTATTCCAGCTTACGCAAACTCTCCAGGATTAGAGGTGCTGCTTCGCGGTGGCCGATGTATCCAACGATGCCGCACATTATTTGCTGCTTCCTTTCATCTTGCGCCGCTTCTGCTCGGTCCAGCCTTCACGCACCTGTTCTTCTCGTTGATTGAAAACCAACGCGCCCGCCGGCACGTCGTGCCGGACCGTGCTGGCGGTGGCGACGTATACGTCATCGCCGAGTTTGATCGGCGCTACCAAAGTCGTGTCGCTGCCGACCTGAACGCGGTCGCCGATCGCCGTTCGGTATTTGTGAAAGCCATCATAGTTGCAGGTAATTGTGCCGGCGCCGATATTGGTGTCGCGTCCAATCGTCACGTCGCCCAGATAAGTGAGATGGTTCGCCTTGGTGCCCTCGCCGATTCTTGCTTCCTTGGTTTCGACAAAATTGCCGATGTGAACGTCGGCGCTGAGATCCGTTCCCGGCCGCAGGTGAGCGAACGGGCCGATGATCGCGCCGCGCGCGACCCGGCAACTGCTCATAACCACGGAAAACCGCAGATGGACTTCGTCGCCGATCACGGCGTCGGTGAGAAACACGCTGCCATCGATCCGACAGCGTTCGCCGATCACGGTTTTACCCATCAGCTGAGTGTTGGGTCCAATCACGGTATCTTTGCCGATGCTCACGGTTTCGTCGATGTACGTCGTTTCCGGGTCCTTCAGCGTCACTCCCGCGAGCATCCATTTTTGGTTTATGCTCTCGCGCAACGTTTTCTCCATAAAGGCGAGCTCCTCTCGGGTATTAACGCCCATCATCTCGCAGGCATCCCCAACCCTCACAGTTTCTACGATTTTTCCCTGATCGAGACCGATGGCGACTACATCGGGCAAATAATATTCGCCCTGTTGATTGTGGTTTGTGACCTTGCTCAACGCCGCGAATACAAAGCGCGCCGACCCCACATAGACGCCGGCATTGACTTCGCGAATTTTTCTCTGTTCATCAGTTGCGTCTTTCTCCTCGACGATGCCGGTGAGCGCGCCGCGGTCATCGCGCAGAATCCGGCCGTAGCCTTTCGGTTGGTCGAGAGAAGCCGTAAGCAGCGTCAGCGCGGCCCTTTGGCGCCGATGATGCTCTACCATCGCATGCAGCGTGCTTGTGCGAATCAGCGGCACGTCGCCGCTCAGGATAAGCAGATCGCCCTCGAAATGGTCAAAGGCTTTTTGTGCAGACAAAACGGCATGGCCCGTGCCGAGCTGTTGCTCCTGGATCACCCAACTGACATCATTTGCCGAATAAGCTTGTCTAACCCGCTCGGCGCCATAGCCGATAACCAGCGCGACGCGCTTCGGCCGTAGCTCTCGGGCTTTGGTTAAGGCGTGCAGAAACAATGGTTTTCCGCACACGGGATGAAGCACTTTGGGCAAGCTGGAGCGCATCCGGGTGCCTTGACCCGCCGCCATGAGAATTACACCAAGCTCCTGCATAGATTTGCCGTCCCGGATAAAAATTGAATTATATAAGGAACTCGGAATCAATCAAAGAGAAGTTCTTCGGCCGCTTGCTGACTTCGGCACCAGCCATGACACCAATCCACAAGCGACCGCACTAGCGGCGACCGCCAATGGAACCGGCACCAATGCCGCGATGCTGCCGATGCAAAGCGCGCCAAGCGAGCCGAAGCCGCGATCGAGGAAAAACAGGCTCATGGCGCGGCCCAACAGATGCGGCGGGCATTCCTCCTGGATGATTGCCCGAGCGAGTACCCGATAGCTCATCTGCATGGAGCCGATCACGGCGAGCAGCACGATCGACAGCATTAAAAAAGACGATATTGCGAAAAGAAAGATGGCCGCCGCGTAAATCAAGCTGGCGGCAACCAACATTTTGCGCATGCCGCTAAGACGCGTGTGGCTCGAGAGGAAAAAACTGATCAGCACGGCACCCACTCCGGGGGCGGAAACCAACAAGCCATAGCCGGAGGGACCGACCTTCAAAACTTCCTGAGCGAAATAAGGCAAGAACTGAGCGTACGAAATGCCGAAGAAACCGTTCGAATAAGTGGTCAGGATCGTCGCACGAACGCGGCGGTTCTGGCGCAAATACAACACCCCCTCGGCGATGTCTTTAAACCAGTCGCCCGTCGCCGCCAGCCCCGACGACGGCGGCGGTCGCATCTTGAATAGCGTAACCAGCATAAAACAGATGGTGAGCGCCTGGATCAACAGGCAGTATCCCGGCCCGATCAGCGTCAAGAGCACGCCGCCGAGCGACGGACCGATGACTTTGGTCAAGTTATGAGTCGCCGAATGCAGCGCCAACGCGCTCATCACGCCCTCTTGCGGCACCAAGGTGACGACGACGACCTGCTGGGCGGCTGTGCTGAAAGAACTGACGATCGCCATCGAAATCACCAGCACGACGATATGCCAGAATTCCAGCAAGCCCGAGAAAACCAGAAAGGCGAAAACCAGGCTTTGGATCAGGTTTGCGACCCGGCTCAAGATCAAGAGCTTGAGCCGGTCCATGCGATCGGCAACCACGCCACCGATAGGACCGAAAATGAAGCGCGGCGCGAACTCGAAAAACCCCAGCAAACCGAGGTAGAATGCCGAATGGGTGAGCTCCCATGCCAGCCAGTTCTGCACGACGAAATGAATATACTCGCCGGTTTCGGCGGGAAAGTAACCGAAGGTAAACAAACGGTAGTCGCGATAACGCAGAGCCGGAGGAAGTCTCACCCAGTTGATCCTCTTGCAATCAAATCAGTCTCCTTCTCGGCTTATGTTCGACAATCAGCAGTGCGTCCGGCCGGTGAGCCGTGAGCGCTAGTGCAAATGATCTTTTATATTTTGCGGCGCTCATGAAGTCCAATGTTCTCCGATTTTTGGAGGAAAAATCCTTGTCAGAGAACGAGAATTCGATTACAAAAAGTATTACGCCGATTTGATATCGGCGGCGACGACAGCCGATTCCTTGGTTTCAGCGTCGCCCGCACAGACCGTCAGCCTGGAGAATTGTCCAATGAGCCAACCAGAACCGCCGTCAGCTCGCGAAACCGAATCCGGGGATCAATGGTGGGATTACTGCCCGATTTGCAACGCCAAGCTGATCAATCAGAAATGCAAGTACGTCTGCTCCAACGCCAAGTGTAATTTTTTCATGAGTTGCAGCGAGTTTGATCTCTAGCTAGCCCACATCCTACTGGCCAACGAGCGTGGATTGCGCTAGGAGATAACCTCATGTCGAAAACCGCCGGCATCGTGATTATCGGCAACGAGGTTTTGTCGGGCAAGACCCAGGATATTAACTCACATTTTTTCTGCACTGAGCTGCGCGCTCTGGGTGTCGAGGTGAAAAAGATTTCGACGATTCAAGACGAGATCGAGCTGATCGGCCATGAAATCGCGACTTTTTCGCACCGCTTCGATTTTGTTTTCACTTCCGGCGGGGTCGGGCCGACCCACGACGATGTGACGATCGACGGTGTCGCCCACGGCTTCGGCCTTAAGGTTGTGCGCCATCCGGAGATTGAACAGCGCATGCGCGTGCGTCTGGGCGATCAAATCAATGACGCGCGCCTGCGCATGGCCAATGTTCCCGAGGGTGCCACCTTGCTCGCTACCGAAGCGCTTTTTGCGCCGATCGTGAATATCCACAACGTCTATATTTTCCCGGGCATACCGAAGATTTTGCAGGAGCGCTTTCACGCCATCAAAGAGATGTTTCGCGACACGCCTTATCACCTGAAAAACGTATACGTGAAATATGGTGAAGGCGTGATCGCCGGCATGCTGAACGATTTGTTGGTGAAATTTCCCCAGCTCATGCTCGGCTCGTATCCCGTGCTCGATCTGCCCGACTATAAGGTCAAGGTCACTTTGGAATCGAAGGATCCGGGCTACCTCGACCGCGCCTTGCAGGTTTTCGTCGCCTCTCTTCCCAAAGACGCGGTTCTGCGCATCGACTGAATAACCGGCCAATGCCCGATCGGTTACCCTGGGGGTTTCTACCGCCATACAAGCGAGCTCCGCTCCCACCTCTGCCAGGCATGTGGCGCGCGCTCGGGCCCGGCGTCATTTTCATGGCGCTGGCACAGGGCAGCGGCGAGCTGATTTTTTGGCCGTACACGATCGCCAAGTATGGCCTGGCGTTTCTCTTTCTCCTGCTGCCCGCCTGCCTGCTGCAGTTTCCGATCATCTATGAGATCGGCCGCTACACACTTTTGACCGGCGAGAGCATCTTTCAAGGCTTCATTCGCTTGAACCGTTACTGCGCGGTTGTTCTCTGGATCTTGATGACGTTGTCATTTCTCTGGTTCGGCGCGTTTGCCGCGGCCGGCGGCACTTCGCTTGCCGCGCTCACCGACCTGCCAGAGGGTTGGTCGCGCCAGCAGCAGACGCTCTTTTGGGCGTACTTGTCGATGGCGCTGTTTCTCGCCGCCATTCTGATGAGCAAAGTGATCTACCGCTTGATCGAAGTTTTCATGTGGGGCGTCGCTCTCTTCACGGTGATCGGCCTGCTGTGGGCATCGGCTCATGCGGAAGTGCTCAAGGCCTTGCCCGATTTCTTGCGCGGTCTGATCATTCCCCAGTGGCCGATGGCACGGCCGTGGGACCCCGCGGACGCGACGAAACTACTGACGGCGATCACTTTTGCCGGACTGGGAGGGTTCTGGACGCTTTTTTACTCTTATTGGCTGCGCGACAAGGGTTCGGGAATGGCCTTCTACATGGGGCGAATGACAGGTCCGATCACGGGCAAGCCCGAGTCGATCCCTGATGCCGGTGCGCTGCCGAGCCATGACGACGGCCTCGCGCATGTGCCGGGTTGGAAGCGTTTTATGTCCTGGGATATCGGCATCGGCGTCGGTGGTAATATCCTGACGACTGTCCTCACTTGCCTGCTCGCGTACGCGTTGCTGTATCCCAAGGGTCTGCTGCCGCAGCATTATGAAATCGCCGTCGTCCAAAGTCGCTTTTTCGAGCTCAGCTGGGGCTGGTGGGGAAAGGTCGCGTTTTTGATCATTGCAGCGGCGTTTCTCTCCGATACTTGGCTCGCCACCGTCGATGCCGTGAGCCGAATTCATACGGACTGCGTCTACGGTTTCTTTCCTAAAGCCCGCCGGTTTGCTTATCGCAAATGGTATCTGTTTTTCTTGTTGCTCCTCACGATCATTACCTCGGTCACGGTTCAGCTCAACGAGCCCGGCACGCTTATCCTGATTTCCGCCGTCATCGGTTTTGTCGGCACGGTGATCTATTCGGTGGCGTTAATCTTTCTCAATCATGTGTACTTGCCGCGCCAGCTTCCAGCCATCGCGCGCCCCGGCCGGGTGAGTCTGATCTTTTTACTTATCTCATGTTTTGCCTACGTCGTGCTCGCTGTCTTGTACCTGTTGACGCTCTTGGGAATTATCTAATCCGGCCGCTTTGATGGATTTGCCGGATTGAAGCTGGTACCCTGGCGAAGATTTTTTGGAGATTCCTGTGACTGAGATTCTCAACTGGATCATGGACTCCATTCGCGCCCATGGAGCGTGGAGTGTTTTTGTCGGCGTCATCATCGAGTCAGTGATCGTGCCGATCCCATCGCCATTGATTATTATGGGCGCCGGTTTCGTGCTCATCAGCGCGGAACTGTCATTCGTTCAGGCTTTGGTGCCGATCACCGTGCAAATCGTCTTACCTGGCTCCGTCGCGTCTACCCTGGGCGCTTACGTCGGCTATGCCATCGGTTATCTCGGCGGCAAACCTTTGGTCGATCGCTGGAAAACATTTCTCGGTTTCAGCTGGAGTGACGTGGAAGCCCTGGAGCGGCGGTTTCAGGCGGGCCAGGTCAATACCTCAATCTTTTTTCTCCGCGCGCTGCCGATTTTTCCTCTGTCGGTGATCTCGGCCGCCGCCGGATTGCTGCGTTTACCGATCGGCCAATTCAGTCTCTGGACTTTTTACGGGACGATCCCGCGCTGTCTGTTTCTTGCCTACCTCGGCTGGGGCCTCGGGGAAACCTACCAAGGAATCGCCAAAGGCATCGATAAAGCGGAAGGCATCGTCTCAGGTATACTGATTCTTGCGATCTTCGCAGTGATTATCTGGCTGCGCGCCAGAGTGAGAGGAAAAATCCTCGACAAAGGCTAAGAGGATTTAGCGGGCAAAGCTCAGCAGTTCGAATCCTATTTTTAATTTTGCCTTTTTAATTTTTACTTGGCCGTAAACGGCTGCCCGGTCTGCGTCCCGATCCACACCTCGCCGCCCTCGAACACTTCTTTTTTCCAGATCGGCACGGTCTTTTTTATTTCTTCGATGGCAAAGCGGCTGGCGGCGAACGCCGCATCCCGGTGCGCCGACGACACGGCGATGATCACGCTCGCATCGCCGATCTGTACCGGGCCCAGCCGGTGCACGACCGCCATGCGGCAGATCGGCCATTGTTTTAGGGCGTCGTAGCCGATGCGCGCCAGCTCTTTTTCCGCCATCTCGGGATAGGCTTCATAATCGAGGGCGATGACCTTTCGGCCCTCGTTGTTGTTGCGCGTCGTGCCGATGAACGTGGCAATGGCGCCGGCTTCAGGGTCGGTGACGTAGCGCACCAGCTCGTTCAAATCGATGGGCTCCTTCGTGACGCGAAACATTTCTTCTCAGCCTCCGCTCACCGGCGGAAGGAAAACCACTTCGTCATTATCGCTAAGCTTGTGATCGGCACTGACATAATTCTGATTGACCGCGTAGAGAAGGCGAATTCCCGGCACATCGAGCTTGGGATATTCGCTTTGCAGCTGGCGCCAGAGATCGGCCACGGTGCTGCCGGTCGCGATCTCCGTCATCGCCTCGCTCGCGCCCGTGCGCTCGCGCAGGATGGCGAAAAATTTTATCCGGACTTTCATGGCCCTTGTAGCTGCGAGACCATGTGGCGAATCTCCGGACAGATAAGCTTCTCCATGGCCAGTGTTACCGCGCCCTTGGAGCCCGGCAGCGAAATCAATATTTTGCCGCGCGCGCTGCCGGCGGCGGCGCGGCTCATGATCGCCGCGGAGCCGATGTCGAGATAGCTCAGATAGCGAAAGATCTCGCCGAAGCCGTCGAGCTTTTTTTCCAAAAACCGGCTCACGACTTCGTAGGTTCCATCGCGCGGCGCAATGCCGGTACCGCCGTTGACGATGACCGCATCGACATCGCGCGCGAGCACCTGGTTGAGCAACGTCTCAATTTGCACCGGTTCGTCTTTGACGATTTGATAACCGATCGCCTGATGGCCCTCACGGGCGAGGAGTTCCCTGATGGTCTGGCCGCTCGTATCCGTGGTTTCGTCGCGCGTGTCGCTCACGGTAATGACAAAACAGCGGATGCTCTTTTTGCCCTGTTTCTTATGCTCGTCGACTGACATGCGATCCCCAAACCCTCGGTGGAATCATAGCAACACCCGGCTGAAATTCAAAGATCGGTCGAACTCGATCACAAAAGTAAAGATCTTTCCAGATGGCTTTCGCCGGTTGCCGTAGGCGAGTGGCCCGCATATTATGAAGAAATGAGTGCGCCGTTCTCGCTCTACATCCACATTCCGTACTGCATCAGCAAGTGCCCGTACTGCGATTTCAATTCCCACGTGGTGGCGGAGATTCCCGAAGTCAATTACACCGACGCGCTCGTGCGCGAATTGGACCATTACGGTGACCTGGATGACTGGCGCGGACGGACGGTCCAAAGCATCTTCTTCGGCGGCGGCACGCCATCGACTTTCAAACCGGAGAGCATCGGCAAGCTGCTCGCTTGGGTCGCTGCGACGTTTCCCGTCAATCTCGACTGCGAAATCACGCTCGAAGCCAATCCGGGGACGGTCGACAGCGATAAGTTTTTCGGCTACCGCGACGCCGGCGTGAACCGCGTCAGCGTTGGCGTGCAGTCGTTTCAACCGAAGCTGCTTAAATTTCTCGGTCGCGTTCATAGCGCCGGCGAGGCACGCAAGGCCTTGGATATCGTCCGGCGCGCGCATTTTGAAAACTTCAGTCTCGACCTGATATACGCCATTCCCGGACAGACGTTGGAAGAACTGGAGGCCGAGCTCGATGCGGCGCTGTCATTCCAACCGCCGCATCTGTCGGCCTACAATCTCACGTTCGAAGAAGGCACGCCGTTTCATCACGAGTATCGCGCCGGCCGGATGCAATCTCTCAGCGAGGAAGAAGAGATCGCCATGGCAGAGTTGATCGAAAAAAAGTTCTCCGCTGCGGGATTACTTCGATATGAAATCTCAAACTACGCTCGGCGCGGCTGGCATTCGCGCCACAACGTCAATTACTGGCGCGGCGGCGACTATCTCGGTCTTGGCGCCGGCGCGCACAGCTACCGGCAGGATGATTCCGGCCCTCCTAGTGGACGGCGCTGGAGCAACGAAAAAAACCCGGGGCGCTACATGATGCAGGTGACGAAATCGCGCCATGCCGTTGTTGAAAAAGAAGAAATCGGCGGTTCGAAGGCGGCTGGCGAATTCATGTTTCTGGGCTTGCGGATGATCGAAGGAGTGTCGGTCAAAAAATTCCGCGCGAGATTCGGCAAAGCGCCGGCTGAAATGTACTCGCGAATTCGCGACTGGATCGACGCCGATGTGATGGAAGAAAAACGAGGCCATCTTCGATTGACGCCAAAAGGCTTGATGCTCGCCAATTCGATCTTTGTCGAATTCATGTAGCGATCCAGGGGCTACCTCGGGTTGTCCCTGGACGATCCATTGCCGGCGTTGCAAGAACGCATATGGGCATCACTGATCGATTGTCATTCCGAGCCGAGCCGAGAAGTTTTTCATTAATACCTAAGAGTACAGTAAGGAGAGTTTCATGCCGAGTAACAACGACCTAAATACGATCCGCATCGATCACATCGGGAGCCTGGTGCGTCCGGCGAACCTAAGGGAAGTCTTTCGCCGGTTCGATCGAGGCCAGGTGTCGCGTGACGAGATGGCAAAGGCGCAGGACGAAGCTATTCGCGAGGTCATTGAAAAACAGGAAAAGCACGGCTTTCCCGTCGTTACCGACGGGGAATTTCGCCGGCATAACTTCCAGGAAAGTTTCTCCGAGTGCGTGACCGGCTTCGAGGTGCCCAAGAATATCTCCCTTTACTACGAGAAGCGCGATCTGAACGAAAATCCCTTCGAGCGCGCCGAGCAGAACTTCGACGAAGCCGGACCGGCGATCGTCACCCGGCGTGGAGCCGCCGAGCGCCTGAAGTTGATTCGCAATCTCCCGCTCGAGGAATTTCGCTATGCGCAAAGCGTCGCCGCAGTGCCGGCCAAGGTTACTTTTCTTGGTCCCGACCGTATCGCCCAGCGATTCAAGTGGGAAGCATCGCTAAATGTTTACAAGGGCCTCGACGATTTCGTCGAGCACTTAGTCCAGATCGAGCGCCAGATCATCACGGAAATAGTGGCCGCCGGCTGCAAGTACGTTCAAATCGACGCGCCGGGCTATACCGCTTACGTCGACAAAATTTCGCTGGAAAGAATGCGTTCGCGGGGCGAAGACCCCGAAAGAAACTTTCAGCGTTCCATCGACGCAGATAACGCGGTCATCGAGGGTTTTCCCGGCGTGACTTTCGGTATCCACATCTGCCGCGGCAACGCTCGAACCGTAGATCCCAAGACCGGCAAGCTCGTGCCTCAATGGCACCGCGAGGGTTCGTACGACGCCATCGCCGAGCAACTATTCAATAGGCTCAAGCATCAACGCATCCTGCTCGAATACGACAGCGAGCGCGCCGGCGGTTTCGAGCCGCTCCGCCTCGTGCCCAAAGACAAGATTATAGTATTGGGTTTGGTCTCCACCAAGAATTCCGACATGGAAACCGTCGACGATTTGCGACGGCGCATCGAACAGGCGAGCAAATTCCTGCCTATCGAACAACTCGCATTGAGCCCCCAATGCGGTTTCGGCGGCATCGATTCGAAGGTGCTGAGCGAAGCTGAGATGTGGCGGAAGTTGGAGACGATCGTGGAGACGGCGCGACAGGTTTGGCGTTAGTCAGAGGGCGTGGTATCGCTGCTTCGACTAGCTGCCCAGGCTAAACGAAACAGGCTAAGAGGAAAGCAGGCTTTGGCTTTCCTGGCGGTCGCTGTAACTGCCTCAATTTGGCAGTTCAGCAAGTATCTTTGTTATTTCAAAAAACCAAGTAGACGAAGGTTAGTCGGTACATTACGGCGAAACTAACTATCCGGTCTTACCTCGCTCAGCCACTCCTCATGCACATCAACGTAGATCGTATCCTGGTCGCGGCAAGGTGAAAGCTCGCTCAGGTCGAATTTGACCGTGTAGAGCGGCTTGTGGATGCCGCGATGGTCTCGGACATTTTCCAGAACGCCATGGACTGAGCCGATGACGCCGCGTTTGCCTCGGATGTACTTCGGCGTGCGCGGGTTGCCGGTTGGATTGTCGACGGCGACCATCACGGCGTCGCCGATTTTATACTTACTGTTGGTCTCGCTCATGACTTGATCAATCGGGCCGTACTCGCGGCATTTCCGGTTCGACATGAGCCGCTTCTCTCTCGCGCTGCTGCGCCGGCTCCAGCGCGTGGCCGGCGCCGAGCAAACTATCAACGGTGACGAGCTTGGCTAGTTCTTCCTCGGACATTCCTTCCGTGCCGACGGGCCGCTGCGGCAGAACGAAATAGCGAACATCGGAAGTGCTGTCCCAAACGCGGACCTCTTTGTCGGGAGGAATAACCAATTGAAACATTTCCTTCACACAGGCGCGGGGATTTTGCACGATCGCGGTTCGGTAGCTCTCGTGCTTGTACCACCACGGCGTGTCGCCGAGAATATCGTAGGGATAGCAAGAGCACAGGGTGCAAACGATGACGTTATGGACGGTGTCGGTATTCTCTACCACGACCAACTTGCCGACCTTGCCTTGATGCACGCCCATTTCTCGCAACGCTTCTCTGCCCGTCGTGAGGAGCGCTTGCTTGAAGAGCGGATTGGTCCAGGCCCTGGCGACGATCACGCCGCCGGCCCAGGGGCGCTCTTCGTGGAGTTGGTTCCAACGCCGCTCCAAGTCGGCTCGGTTCGCCCAGCCGCGTTTGATCAAAGCCTGGACGAATACTTCGAGCAGTTCCTGGTAATCGGTCAGATCTTGCTCCAGGTTCACCATGCGCTCTTGCAGGGAGCCGTGATGTTCCTTCTTTTTGATTTTGAAAAAGTCATCGTAATCGCCGCGTTCCTTACGGTTATCCTCGGTCACCATGTCCATGCCTTCAACCGTCCGCGCGGAAACCAAAGCGATACCTTTCACGTACTCGTCGAGCCACTCTTCGAGATAGCGCACGCGCGCTTCGATATTCTTTCCCTGCGGCTTATTGAGCTTGAAAAAATGGTCTTTCTTTTTTAACTCCGTGCGGACTTTAAGCAGGTCATAGAATGTGACCACGCCGCGCCTCAGCAGATAAATAATCCGGGGTTCGAAACGCTTGGCCCGATAATACTCCAAGTCCTCCTCGACGGCTTTTATGTGCGCCTCGTAATCATGCATGTGGCCTTCATAAGCCTTCTGTCCATGCTTTCCTGACATAACCCCCTCCGACTCTTCAATGCGTATCGAAGATTGCTTGGTACTCTTTGAGCTGCGCCTTGGTTGCCTCGGTTTCCGCCGCCGTCGGCTTGGCTGGATCGACAGCCGGCGGCAAACAGCCGAATTTCATCAAACATGCCATCAGCAACAGCCGCGCTTTGGTCGCGGTTAAATTGCTGCCGGCAATCGCCAGCGGATCTCTGGTCGGATCAACAAACCCGCTCGCGTTACCGCGGCCGACTTTGACCACAGGCATACCGCTGAACGTTGCGCGTTTGAGCCCGGCGTCAACTGCAGGACTCATGGCGCCAAACGGCGCCGACCCTTCGGCAACGAATCCGGCCAGCGGCGCATCACGCAGGTTTTTTTCGATGCGCGCGAGAATATCGACTTCGCTGCTCGCGTCTCCCGAAGTATCTTCCGGCAGGTAACGCGCGTGCTTAACAATCGTCACTTTCGGAACCGCGCTCGCAACTAAACGGCCGTCTGCGTCTTTGATCGCGACCGTGATCGTCTCAAACTTCGAATTTTGAACCCGTGAACCTTGGACCTCTGTTGGCAACTGGGTCAGCCTTACCGCAGACGTATGCGTATGTCGCTTCACCGGCTTAAACGAAAGCTGCGGTGCGCCGGGATGACCCATCCGGCCGACGATGCCGCCATGTCCACCGGTTGCGACGTACCCACCAGGCCGGGCGTCGGCTTTTTGCACGTCGCGCGAAGTAAAGATTTGCTCGTCGAGGATGGCCACGGCGCCGATGCAATCCTTGCCGTTTTTATCGGCCCAAATTCGTGAAGTGATATAATCGACCGAGTCGACGATGTTACGGTCGCCATCGTTGGCGATGGCGCCGTGAGGGCGTTGAGAAGAATTCCCCGCGATCGGCACCGTCGTATCGATTAAAAGATTGAGCCAGTAACTCGTCTCCTCGACAAATGGGCTCCCTTCGAGCCAGATCGCTCCCAAATACTTGCCGCTGCCGAGCGCCTGCTGCACGACGTTGGTCACGCGCGCCAGCGCTGACATCGGCGGCTCTTTGCGCAAGTAAGCCGGCCGGTACGGGAAAAAATCGACGCCGCGAGTCTCCGGCGCAATGTCGCCTGCGCCGACGTCGGTGCGTTCGCCTGCGCTTCTTCCTTTCAAATAGCCGCCGGAAGGCAGAGCCCGATAAAAATCGAATTCGGCCTTGGCCGTCAGCAGAGAGCCTACTCCTTCATCGGAAACTCCGAACCGGTCGATCTCCTCGAAGAGACGCGAGCCGTCGGGAAAAAACGGCACCCGGCAAAGCTCCCCCGGCACATCCTTCTCGGTCCCGTCCATTTCCCACGCTTGCCCACTGGCTTGACGCGCCATGTAGGGCAGCGGATAAAGACCGTCTTCCGGCCGCAAGGTCACTTCGTAGACCGGTTTGTCGCTGGGGCTGGTGCGTTGTTTGTGAAACATGCCGGAGTTATCGAGGTAACCGTCGGGCGCGGCGTACAGTTCGGCGAAGTCGCGTTCCAACGGGTGCGCGCTAAACTGCTCGATGTAAACCGTGACCGGTGCCGCCAAGCGTTGGGGGCGCAGGACGTCGAAGCGCATCGTTGCTCCGTCGGCATGGGTTCGCGCAGGCAAACCATATTGTTGACGCGCCTTGTTGCTGGTAACCAACGGCTCGGTGTTTTGAATCGTCGCGGTCGGACCAGAAAAGACCGCGATGCGGGGTTTTTCGTTGCCTTTTGCGGTCGCCACGAGGTTCTCCGTAAAAAGAATAGAGACGTGGGGGCCGTTTCAAACACGCCCCTACAGCTGCCAGCAAATCGTCGATAGCTACTTCAGCTCGTAAGGAAGCTGCTTGGGTCCGTAACCCTGCCAGTACTTGTTCGTCGCCGGATCGTAACGACCTTGCAAAAAACCGCCTGCCTTTTCCGCGCGTACGATGATCGCCACCGTGCGTTGTTCGCCGCTCTCCTCGGCGTGAATTTCGTACGGCGGGACTAGATCGATTTTACCGGGGCCGACGTTAACGTTGACGGTCTTGCGGATTTCAGCGTACTCCGGTTTGGAGCGGTCATCGACACGCTCATAACGCTCGATGGTCTCGCTGCCGTCGAGCACGCCGTAAAGTGTCCAATTATGCGCGTGATCGTGGATCTGTGTTCGGGTTTTCGGCGCCTTGATCAAGCCATTGATCACGAACCTGTAATCGGGATCTTCGTAGAAAAGTAAATTCTCGGCCCGTTCACTTCCCTGGGAACAATTGGGCCAACTCTTCGATTGCTCCTTGATCGACGGGTCTGCGAGTAATTCTTGGAGTAACGGCGACATTTTCTCCCAGCGCCTGACCGGGTCGGTTTCAGCAGAAAAGAGTTCACGTGTCGAATCGATAAACCTTTGCACGGCGGACTGAGACATAGGACCCTCCTTCGCTCGGTTTCTGTAAAACGTTACAGAAGACATTATTAGACCTACGGCAAGCCACCCGTCAAGCCGGCTCTGGCCTTATGTGGCTCTGGCCTTAGTGTTTAGTTACTCGTGAACGCAGCCTGGGCTCAGGACCTAACGAGAGTCAGCTTGCAGTTTCTGTGCAAAGGACATTAATCGTGCTTCACTGTTACACTTGCTGAGCCGATGGCGCTCAGGTTAAACTTTCGGCATGAGTGTCACGTTCGAGAGGGTTCGTGCTCTGGTTCAGCGCGCGGAAGTAAGAATATCGAACCATGGTTACGACGCGATGTCTGACGAAAACATCCTCGCTAGGGATGTCTTGGCTGGTGTTTTCGATGGTATTGTAGTCGAGGACTATCCGAGCTACGCCAAGGGACCATGTGTGCTTGTGCTGCAAAAGGATTTGAACCAACAGCCGATACACGTCGTTTGGGGAATTCCGAGGGATCTATCGTCACCGGCGGTTGTCGTGACCGCCTATAGACCTGATCCCGATTTGTGGTCAGAGGATTTCACGAGGAGAAAAGCATGACAAAGAAGCGCCATACAAAATTGGTTCATGAGGGACAGTATGTTGCCGAAGTTGAGGTTGAACTGATCGAGACAGATGAAGGTTGGTCTCCATACTTGTCGCTCGAAGATGCCTACAAGTTGGATGATGTCCGTGCTGCGCTACGTCGCGGAGACATAAAAAGTGCAGCGCGCTTATCTCGTGTATTCAGTTTGACTCCAGTAGCAGTGTGAGGTTTGATCGCGAAGAATATCTTATTACCGAATAACAAACGGCTCGTAGGTATAGTCCGTCCGCATCATACCCGCGTTGTCAGTGCCCGCGACAGGAGAGCCAAGAAGAAAATTCAAGAGATTCAAGGGTGTCTTGCCTAAGTTAACTAACTTTGCTCCTTCTGAACAGCCCGGCTGATGTTGGACGGATGACATCTCAGATATTGGGCCACTTCGCTCGCCCGATATCCCTGTTCCTCAACGCCGCAGGAGAATTGGGGGGCGACGTCGATGATCACCGTATCCGCTTTGAGGCCAAATTGCACTTCCCGCTGTTCTGCGTTGGCTCCCATCGTCGGGTCCACCATCATCAAGCCCACGACCGGAACTAAATCCTCGCCGCATAAGTCCGCATTGGCCGTGCGCAGGACGGCATAAACGCGGTAGAGTCTGTTGAGTCGCTCGCGTTCGAGATTGGCCGCGCGATCGCGGCTTCGTGCCTCTTCTTCGGCGACCGACTGGCGAGACGCGTTAGGATACCTGAGCGCCGGACCGCAGCCTGCCACTAAGATAACCAAAGCGTCAAAACCAAGTTGTTGGTTCGCATGCGGGCCTCCGAACGCTATTAAAAGGGCTGGGAGAAAGAGGACCGGGTGGGCGCGGCGAGATCGGCACCGGGTATTTAAAGTTCAAGGGCTAGAAATCCTTTTCCGCTTTTTTGGCTCTTTGACGAATGCTCTTATCGGAGTCGAACTCGCTGTAGCCAAAATCGATGTTCACGATCCCTTTGGACACGACTGCAGAAATGAATTCCGCGTCTCCACGGTCCCACATGACCGAGGTGCCTGTCTCTTTTTTGGGTTTCCCGTAGTTCTTCTTCATAGCCGCGATCAGGTCATCCCAATAAGCACCGATCGTTTCGATGTGAATGAGCGTGACCTTGCCCTTCTCGATGACAGCGCCCATTGAGCGAATCGGAGATACGTCCACCTGGTGGCAAAAGCGCGCGATCGTGTCAGGACTCATGCCCTTATTACCTCGCTCCACTTCGTCGAGCCGAAAACTATTGCGGATCCTATGATCGAGTAGATAACTCTCCGTGGACTGCCCAGGATGTAGAGACTTCAAACGCTCAACTACACCGGCCCATAAATCCTCTTTGGTTTAGCCATTTGACAATACTTACCTTCAGCAAGCCGGCTATTGCCCTACGGTTTTACCCCCGCTCTACACAAACGCTAAATTTCTCGTTAGAATCTTGGTGCTTTAACATTTACGGTATGGACGCATCGAAATCCAAGTTTTTGCTGCTTGGCCTGGGAGTGGCCGGCCTAGGGATTGTTCTCGGCACGGTGCTTTGGCTAAGGCTGGGTCCACATCCGCAATTTAACGGCTCGCCCGATGGTTTGAATCAGTACGGATCGGTGCCGGATTTTTCTCTGACTGACCGGAGTGGCAACTCCGTGACGCTAGCGCAGCTGCGCGGAAGAATCTGGATCGCCGATTTCATTTATACGACCTGCACGGATACCTGTCCGCTGCAGACCGCCATGATGGCCAAACTTCAAGAGGAGTATGCCGCTCAACCGGATATCCAATTGGTTTCGATCACGGTCGACCCTGAACGCGATACGCCGCAAGCACTGACACTCTACGCCGACAAGTATCAGGCGAACGCCAAGCGCTGGTATTTTTTGAGCGGCCCACGCGATCGCATTGTTCAACTGATCCAGCAGGGTTTTCATTTGGCGGTAGCAGCTATTCCCGCCGGCGCCGACTCCGACGGCATGATTCCGCACAGTCCCCGGTTTGTTTTAGTCGATAAAGAGGCGCGCATTCGTGGTTACTACGACAGCCGAGAGTTGGAGGCGTTTGGGCGCCTTAAAAAGGACATCGACACTTTGGTGAAAGGGTAAGCAATGGCCAAGGAGAGAAACAAGAAAGGCAAACAAACGGCCGCCAGCGCGGTGGTCGAGGCAGTGCCGAATTGGCCGCTATTTATTTTGGCCGCGCTCGGGCTGGTGTTGTCAGGCTATCTTACTTTCATCGCGTGGCAAGACAGCCTCGCCGCATTCTGCACCGAAGGTGCCGGCTGCGATGTCGTCCTCAATAGCCGCTGGTCGACGTTGCTGGGTATGCCGACATCGTTCTGGGGATTTCTTACTTATGGATTATTAGCGGCCGTTGCCTGGAATCGTGACGCGGCGAACCGATGGCGCTGGGCCTGGGTGATTTCACTGTTCGGTTTATTCTACAGCCTTTACCTGACGGCAATCTCATTTTTCGAACTGCAGGCCGCTTGTCCCTACTGTCTGGCCTCGCTCGGCTTAATGGCGACCATTTTTGTCATGACGACGTTGCAACGCCCCAAGAATTTGCCGAAATTTTCCTGGGGCCCGTGGCTGGCCAAAAGCGTTGGCGCGGCCGCGATCGGGATTGTCGTGCTGCACCTTCATTATGCCGGCTACTGGGGCAGCGCCCCGGGGCCCGAAGATCCCTGGGTGCGCAGTCTCGCGGAGCATCTGTCAAAGAATGATGCCAAATTTTATGGCGCCTCGTGGTGTCCCCATTGCAATGATCAAAAAAAGTTATTTGGCAGCTCGGCCAAACGCGTTCCCTACGTGGAGTGCAGCCCGGGAGGCCAACGGGCGCCTCAGGCGCCGGACTGTAAGGAAAAAAACATACAGAGCTATCCGACCTGGATCATCAATGGGCAGCGCCATACCGGCGTCCAGCCCTTGGATACGCTCGCGCAGTTGAGCAAATTTGAATACCAAGGAGTCAAGAAACCATGATGGCAACCGTTTTTTTGCGCAGCACACTGTACCTGCTCGTCGTTTGGGCGCTGGCGCTGCCATTGCGGCTCGTCCCCGCGCATGCCGATCCATCGAAATATCCACAGTTCGCAGAACAGCAGCTGCCGCAAGACATCAAGCCGGAATTCATCGGGATCGAAGAGCTGGTCAGGCAACTAAAAGCCGGCGCCAAACCGGTGATCGTCGACGTACGCACGGCGGAAGAGTACCGCGAAGCGCATATTCTGAGCGCGGTATCCGCGCCGCTGGTTGAGTTCAAAGATTATATGAAGAGTTTGCCACGGGACCGGCTTCTCGTGCTTTATTGAGCCTGCCCCCATCACCTGGCCAGTTTGGCCTATGGCATACTCTACGAAGGCGGCTACCGCAACATGAAGGTGCTCGACGAAGGCATCGTCGGCTGGCACCAAAAGCGCTATCCGATGGAGGGGACCCAAGTACCCCGGTCATAAACATGGTTCGCAAAAAGGCGGTGATTCTTCTTAGCGGTGGGATCGATTCCGCCACGGCCGCCGCCATCGCACGAAGAGACGGTTTTGAGTTGCACGCGCTGAGCTTTCATTACGGCCAGCGCCACGAGCGTGAGCTTGAGTGCGCCAAAAAGGTCGCCTCATTCCTCGGCGCCATTTCGCACCAAGTGATGCGCTTTGATCTTAGGGCAATCGGCGGCTCTGCGCTCACCGACAAGATCCCGATACCCAAAGGACGCAGCGAAAGTGAAATCTCGACCGGTATTCCGGTCACTTATGTGCCGGCCCGTAACACGATCTTTCTCTCTTTCGGTTTGGCGCTCGCCGAGCGGATCGACTCGCAAGATATTTTTTTTGGCGCCAATCAACTCGACTACAGCGGTTATCCCGATTGCCGCGAGGAATATGTTCGGGCCTTCGAACATATGGCGAACCTCGCGACCAAGGCCGGCGTCGAAGGCACGATGCGAATGAAAATTCAGACACCGTTGTTACAGATGACCAAGGCAAAAATCATTACCACCGGCATGCAGCTCGGCCTCGACTACGGCTTGACTTGGAGTTGTT
>Ga0075309_1000040_pt1 | contig 18613 bp, 18 predicted proteins | sample MayberryNE_Catta_4_FD_120057 | JGI IMG/M metagenome (GOLD analysis project Ga0075309, IMG submission 120057) | Natural and restored wetland microbial communities from the San Francisco Bay, California, USA, that impact long-term carbon... | ecosystem: Environmental > Terrestrial > Soil >... | reverse complement strand
CGGCGCGCATTAGAAGCCGTCGTCTTCAACATCAGTGAGGTCGAGCTTGCGGTAGCTGCGCTCGTTTTCCAAGGTCTTCTGGCGCTTCGCTTCTCGCTCGTTTTCTTCCTGGCATTTCACGCAGAGGCGCGTAAAAGGAAGGATCTTCAAGCGGCCAAGTTGGATTTCACCTTCACAACTCTCGCAGATGCCGTAGGTCTTGTCGGCGATCCGTTGCAAGGCTTCGTCGATGGCCAGGAGCTTTTCGCGTTCACGGTCATTGAGAATGAAATTGATTTCCCGGTCTCTCTCATCGCTCGCGAGATCGTAAGTGTCGCGGCCTTCATCCTTGATGCCCTCGGTCTCTTCTTTGACACGTCCCTGCATTTCTTTCATCAGGGAGCGCTTCATTTCCTCGAGCATTTCGGAGGCTTGCTTCAGAAACTCTCTTCGCTGCTTTTTTTCTTTTTCAAGATCGGCTTTAGGCATGGAGTTTTTCACCAATCAGGTCGTAGTCTAGAGCGCCGATGATTTGGACATTGATCATGTCACCGGGCAAATTCGTCGATTCATCCCCGGAAGCACCCCTCTCGATCCATACCACACCGTCAACTTCCGGGGCATGGGCCTGCGTGCGGCCGGTCAATTTGCCAGATTCAAGATCGACGTCGTCAATCATAACGCGCTGAATAGTGCCAATCAAGGCCTCGTTCTTTTTTCGTGAGATTGACGCTTGCAGATCCATGAGTTCCTGCCAGCGCCGTTCTTTTTCCTCTTCGGGCACTCTGGCGGTCATGCGCGCCGCAGCCGTGCCTTCTTCTTCAGAGTATTTAAACACGCCGAGCCGTTCGAACTGAGTTTCTTCGACAAAATCCAAAAGCTCCGAAAAATCGTTTTCCGTTTCACCCGGGAAGCCGACGATTATCGACGTGCGCAAGGTTAGATGCGGGATCGCGCCGCGCAGCTTCTCCACCGCTTCACGCACGGCACTGCCGCTCTTGCCTCGCCTCATGCGCTGCAAGACCGATTTGCTGACATGCTGAAACGGAATGTCGAAATATTTGCAGATTTTCTCGCTATCGCGGATAATTTCGAGCAGCGGCGGGTCGAGAAAATTCGGATACGCGTACAACAGCCGGATCCACTCGATTCCGTTAATCTGCGCGATCTGCCTTAGTAGTCCTTGCAGCGTGGTGCCGTCTTTTCTGTCGCGACCATAGGCGGTAAGATCCTGGGCGATCAGATTAATTTCTTTCACGCCGTTTTGGCCGAGCAGCATCATCTCATCGAGAACCGAATCAATCGAACGGCTGCGGTGCGGGCCACGCAGTTGAGGAATGATGCAAAACGCGCACTTGTGGTCACAGCCTTCCGAGACTTTGACAAACGCCGTATAAGGCGGCGTCGCTCGCAGCCGCGGAGTGGCGTGATCGTAGAGATAACTCGGCACCCCGACGTACTGCCGCTTGGTCGTATTGGCGTGGTGTTGGTCGAGAATCTCGGCAATGCGCGGCACCTCGCCGGTGCCGATGAACAGATCGACTTCGGGCAATTCCTTAGCCAATGCATCAGGATAACGCTGCGATAGACAACCCGCGACGACCAGCTTTTGAACTTTGCCGGCTGCTTTGAGGCGGGCTATGTCCAGGATAGTGTCGATCGACTCTTCTTTGGCTGGACCGATAAAGCCGCAGGTATTGACCAAGACAACATCGGCATCCGCTGCCTCCTCGACCATCTCGTAAGCGTGTTGTTGCAGCAGTCCCGCCATGACTTCCGAATCAACCAGATTGCGGGCGCAGCCGAGACTGACGATAGAGAATTTTTGCTTTATCTGGTTCATTGACCCAATTCCACCACGTCAGCGCCGTCGGGAATCTGCACTCGGAACAACGAATCCTTCAATCCGACTCCTTTGCGCATCGCGGAGAAGCTCAGTGTCGTGAGATTATTGGCGGCGTCGCGCACGCTCACCCAGTCGATATCCGCGGAGGTTTTGTCGACCCCCATGAGGATCTCGCTATAGCCGCCGGCCTCGCCTTTGGGCTCCAACCGGAGCACGTATTGGTTGTTTTCGGACGCCTTGAGCGTCGCGTTGAAATCCTTCTTTAGATTGCCCAATCCCAATAAAAACGACAGCGGAATATCGCCGCGGAAAGCATTTTTCAAGGGGCTCTTGATCACCTGGTTTTGGTCCGGCTGATAGAAATAAAGATGTTTGCCATCGGCGAGCACAAACTGTCCTTTCGGCTCCTCGTAGAGCCAGAGCATCTTGCCGGGCCGCTTAAAAGAAACTTTTCCCGACGCCTTGAGGCTTCGATTAAGGGTTTTGACGTCGGTCTCCTGGCGGAAATCGGCGACAAAATCAGCCATTAGGTCATAGTTTTTCTGTAGCCGCTCGATAATTGCTTCGGCCTGGTTGCTGCCGGCGGCGACGCCGGGGCGGATGCCGCAGAGCAGCGTGATGGCAGCGACCAGGCTGACTGCGAGTGGGTATGCCAGGTTAGTCTTCGATCTTTCGCGCATAAACTTCTCTGGCCTTGGCGCCGTCGGCCGGACCGACAACGCCGTCTCTTTCCATTTGTTCGATCATTCGCGCGGCGCGATTGTATCCGACCCGCAACCTGCGCTGAACCATAGATATCGAAGCTTGCTGGGTTTCAGTGACAATAGCAACTGCCTGGTCATACATTTCGTCATATTCCTCGTCGGCTGCTGACGCCGAATCGATCTGTTTTTTTGCTTCGAGGACTTCCGGCCGATAGCTTGGCCGCCCCTGTTGCTTGATAAATTTCATCACCCGGCGAACTTCCTGATCAGAGACGAAGGCGCCGTGCACCCGGATCAGACGGGCAGTTCCCGGTGGTAGGAAAAGCAAATCGCCATTTCCCAAAAGCTTCTCGCCGCCCATAGAATCCAAAATTGTCCGCGAGTCGACGCGGGAGGTGACCTGAAAGGAAATACGCGCCGGAAAATTGGCCTTGATCAAACCGGTGATAACGTCGACAGACGGGCGTTGCGTCGCAAGTATCAGGTGAATACCGGCAGCGCGCGCCTTTTGCGCCAGACGGGTGATATATTCCTCGATATCGCGACCGACAGTCATCATCAGATCGGCCAGTTCATCGATGATGATGACGATTTTAGGCAGCCTCTCATGGGTCAGCGGCGCATCGTCGGAAAGACTCCCACCCATTGCGGTAGAGTCTTCATCTTCGGGCTCCGTCAGGTCGATGACTGGCCTCTTGTTGCCAGCCTCACGCTCCAGCGTCCGGTTGTAGTTGTCAATATTGCGTGCGCCCTTGTCTCGCATCAATCGATAGCGCCGGTCCATTTCATCCATCGCCCAGAAAAGTGCCGCTGCCGCCTTTTTGGGGTCGGTCACGACGGGCACCAGCAAGTGAGGGATATCCTCATACACCGTCAGCTCAAGCATTTTGGGATCGACCATGATGAATTTGACGTCTTGCGGGCTCGATTTGTAAAGAATGCTCAGAATCATCGCGTTAATGGACACCGACTTGCCCGTGCCAGTGGCGCCGGCGACGAGAAGATGAGGCATTTTTGCCAAGTCGGTCGCGAACGGCGTGCCGCCAATGTCTTTTCCAAGCGCCAACGTGAGCTTGGAATCGGTATTACGATAAGCCTCGCTTTCGATCACTTCGCGTAGGAAAACCGTTTCGCGCCGCGGGTTGGGTATTTCGATGCCGACTACGGACTCGCCGGGAATCGGCGCAAGAATACGCACGCTCACCGCGCGCAGTGCCATGGCCAGATCGTCTGCCAACAGCACGATGCGGCGCACTTTGACTCCGGGCGCGGGCTTGAATTCGTACATCGTGATCACCGGCCCCGGACGCACCGCCATGACTTCTCCTTCGACGCCGAAATCTTCAAGCTTTTTTTGCAGGATTAGTGAGTTGGCTTGCAGCGTCTCGGTATCGACTTTGAACTGTTCGCCGTCAGGCGGGTCGAGCAACTCAAGCGGCGGCAGTTTGTAGCCTTCAACAACTTGCGGAAGCTTGAACTGCTCGGGAGGCAGCGCCGGTTTGTTCTGGGGCCTTTTCGCCGGCTCGTCTTTATATTCCTCTTTCAGGACGATCGGCGGCGGCACATAGTCCTTTTTCTCCTTCTTGGTGTTCTCGCTCTTGCGCTTTTCTTTCTTGAGCTCTTTTAGGCGGTTCGTGATGGCCGGAACGATCGACTTGCCAAACCGGTCGAAAAGCTTTCTCGTGTAGCCGGCAATGTCGAGCAGCGAATTTTGCGTCAGCAACATGATCGACAAGAGCATGGTAAAGCACGCGATCAGGACTGCGCTCAATCGTCCAAACAGCGGCACCAGGACACTTTCTTCTAAGAACCCGCCGATGATACCGCCAGCGTCGCGCGCGCTTTCGGTATCGATAACGACGCTTAGCACAACCGCCACGCTCAGCAGTAAAATCGTGTACGCCACGCCTTTGCTGAACGCGAAGCTGCGGCTCGCGCGAAACATCTGCGTCGCCGCTAGAGCAAGAAACACCGGCAACAGATAAGAGGAAAGGCCCAGGCCCTGTAGCAATAGATCGGCTAAAACCGCGCCGACAAAGCCGCCCCAGTTATGGCTGTCGAGACCGCCCGAAGGATTATTGAGCGAGCGATCGTCGACGTTATAGGAGATCAAGCTGAGGGCGACGAGCAAAGCGCTGAGGCCGATCACCACACCCCAAATCTCCCGGTGGAGGCGACTTTTCTCCGGAGCAGCAGGCATAGACGACTGTCCTCAAGTTTCGATGATATACGGCAGAACCACGGGACGACGCTCCAGCTTCTTTCTAAAGAAACGCCGCAGCGCTTTACGCACTTCCTCTTTCAGCTCGGCGGGATCGGTGCGAGTTTCGCGGTTCATGCCGTTCAGGGTCTCGAGAACCACTTTCTTAGCGTGCTCCAAAACTTCTTCACTCTCTTCAGTACTCATAAAACCACGGGAGACTAAGTCCGGCCCGGCAACGATCTCGCCCGACTGCTGGTGGATGGCCATGACGGCGAGCACCATGCCATCTTCGGAGAGGTGCCGCCGGTCGCGTATAACGATGTCGCCGACGTCACCGACTCCTTTCCCGTCGACGAAAACTTTTCCGACCTGCACCGGATTGGTCTTTTGCGCGCTGTTGGCGGTCAGCTCCAGTACGTCACCGTCTTCGAGGATAAAGCAGTTTGCTTCGGGGATGCCGACCTCTTGGGCGAGCCGCCGGTGCCGCACGAGATGGCGATATTCGCCGTGAATCGGCACAAAGTAGCGCGGCCGGGTGAGCTGCAGCATGATTTTGAGCTCCTCCTGGCTCGCGTGCCCCGACACGTGAATCTCAGAGACTTTCTCGTAGTGCACTTCGGCGCCGCGCCGGTAGAGATGATTGATCAAATTAGCGATCGTTTTTTCGTTGCCCGGAATAAATTTCGACGAGAGGATCACCGTATCCCCGCGCTCGATCTTGATCGTCTTGTGATCGTTCAATGCGACCCGGTGCAGCACCGACAAGGGCTCGCCCTGGCTGCCGGTGGTCAACAAGGTGAGGCGATCGGCGGGTAAATCCTGCCAGTGTTCGCTCTCGATCATGGCATTGCGCGGCAGTTGCAAGTATCCCAACTCGGCGGCCACCTGGCTGTTGCGGATCATGCTGCGCCCGCTCAACACCACCCGGCGCTCGCAGCGCCCGGAAATCTCGACAACCTGTTGGATTCTCGGGATGCTCGACGAAAAGGTAGAGACCAGGACTTTGCCGCTGCTGCTCCGAATAATCTGTTCAAGATTGCTGCCGACTTCACGCTCCGAGGGCGTATGCCCCGAGCGCTCAACATTGGTCGAGTCGGAGAGGAGTAGCAACACGCCTTTCTCGCCGTAAGCAGCGAATCTCTGGAAGTCGAACATTTCTCCTTCCATCGGCGTGTTGTCGATTTTAAAATCGCCCGTGTGAATGACCGTGCCGATCGGCGTTTCGATCGCCAGCGCCAAGCAATCCACCAAGCTGTGAGTCACACGAATGCCTTCGATGCGAAACGGCGCGATATCCCACGGCACCCCAGCGGTGATTTCGCGCACATCGACCGTATCTTCCAGGTCATGTTCTCTCAATTTATTCGCCAGCAGGCCGAGTGTCAGCCGGGTGCCGAAGATCGGTACGTCGAAATGCTCCAGAATATAAGGCAAGGCGCCGACGTGATCTTCATGCGCGTGGGTGAGCACGACGGCTTTGAGCTTCTCGCGGTCCTCGAGCAGATAACTGACGTCCGGAATCACCAGATCGATGCCCAGGAGATCCGCGCCCGGGAACATGAGACCGCAGTCGACAGCGATGGCGGCATCGCCATATTCGATCAGCATCATATTGAGGCCGAACTCGCCGAGACCGCCCAACGGGATGATTTTAAGCATATCCATGTTCTTCTCTATGCGCGGTTTTTTTTCAATCGTCGGACGCGGTTGACCGAATCTGTTCCAACTGCAGGTGTCACTTGGGGCTTGCTCGACCCGAGACGGGCGGCGATCGTCTCGCGCACCTGTTCGGTGAGGGTGCGCAATTTGCCGGCGCGGTCGGCATCGGCGGCAATCGGTTGATCGATGAAGACTTCAATCGTTCCGGAACGCAATCTCCAGCCGCCGGCAGGCAACACATTGGCGCTCCCGTTGATCGTGACGGGAACGAGCGGGGTGCCAGTCTTAGCGGCGAGCAGGAAGCCGCCTTTTTTAAAGCGCAGCAAGCGCCCATCGCGGCTGCGAGTTCCCTCCGGAAAAACCACGATGGAAATCCCCGCCGCAATCCGCTCTTTAGCGCGCTCTAAACTTTTGGCCGCAGCGAACGGATTGGCTCGATCGACCATAACGTGTTTGCTCGCCCACATGGCCCAGCCAAAAAGCGGGACCCACATAAGTTCTTTCTTGGCGATCCAGCGGAGCTGAAACTCGGCCAGGCTTTGAATCAGCACCGGGATGTCGATGTTACTCTGATGATTGACCATAAAAATATATTGCCGGCCGGCTTCGATATTCTCCAAACCTCTGACATTTACGGAAATCCCGCCCAGGCGCAGAACAAACCAAGTCCAGAGTTGACCGATGCGATAGACGCGCTTGCCATGGGGATCGAAAAGGCCGTAGCAAATAGTGACCATCGCCAGCGGCACCGTAATAACAAGCAATACACCGAGCTGGGCAAGATAAAACATCAAGAGTATTATAAGTTTGGTTTGTGCAAACGATGGAAATTAGATCGTTTATCTTAGTTCTTGGCCATGCAAAAATCAACGCGAGGAAATCATTGACACGGGTGCAGGCCGGCGTTAAGTTGGCTCAACCTTCGAGCCGGAAAGATCGACTCCGGCAGCTTGGAGACTCACATGTCGGTGAATAAAGTGATTTTAATCGGCAACCTGGGTAAGGACCCCGAAGTCCGCTTTACTCAAACGGGCAGTGCGGTGGCAAATTTCTCTATTGCCACATCTGAACAATGGAACGATCGCGACGGCAAGCGGCAAGAGAGGACCGAGTGGCACAACATCGTTGTTTGGGGGAAACAGGCCGAGACCTGCGGGCAGTACCTGGCCAAGGGTCGCCAAGTCTATGTCGAAGGCAGTATTCGCACGCGCAGCTACGACGATAAGACCGGTACCAAACGCTATGTCACCGAGATCGTTGCCCAGCGCATCCGTTTCCTCGGCGGTGGCGGCGGAACCCGCGTAGCCCCGGAAATGGATTCGCCCGGATCCGACGAGATCGGCGCCGGCGGCGCGCCGCCGTTGGACGACGATATTCCTTTTTAACCTGCGGAGTCGACGCTCTCCGTCGCCAGTGCTCTTGACCATCCAATGGCAGCACCGGGTTAGAAACGAGGCGCTGCCGGTGAGCCCGTCTCGACCGTAAAAACTCAGCACCGAGTTTGACCTCGGACTCGCCGGCTGAAGATCGAACTGTCCTAGGCGATCCTATTTCGGTCGCGGCCCCGTAGAAATGCGTCAATGTTTTCTTCGACCTCTTTGAGCAGGCGTTCGCGCGCTTCGCGCGCCGACCAGGCGGTGTGCGGCGTCACGATTAAGTGCTCCAGCTCTTTGGCGGCTTGGATCATCGGGTGATTTGCGGGAGGCGGTTCTTTGCTGAGCACGTCCACCGCAGCGGCGGCAATTTGCTTTTTACGTAGCGCGGCGATCAATGCGGCTTCGTCAACCAGAGCGCCGCGGGCCGTGTTGATCAAAAACGCGGTCGGTTTCATCAGAGAGAGGCTCTTTTCGTTGATCAGATTTCTCGTCTGCGGCGCGAGTGGGCAGTGGAGGGAGATGACGTCGGATTCCCGGAGCAGTTGGTCGAACGCTATTCGACCGTCCGGAATTGTATCGGCGGTGCCGGGACGCGCGGCCACTAGAATCTTCATGCCGAAGCCGCGCGCCATTTGCGCTACGGCCTGGCCGATGCTGCCGTAGCCGACGATGCCGAGTTTTTTACCGGCGAGCTCGTTTGTCGGGTAGGTGAGCAGAGAAAAGACAGGGCTTTTTTGCCATTCGCCCGCGTTTACGGCGTGAACGTACCTTCCAACCCGAGCCGCCAATTCCAATATCAACGCCAGGGTAAACTGCGCCACCGATTGGGTTGCGTAACCGGGGACATTGCAAACTTTGATGCCGCGGCGGGTTGCTTCCTCACGATCGATGATGTCAGTTCCTGTGGCCGCTACGGCGACGAGCTTTAGATCGCGTGTTTCGGGCGAGCTCAACGCGTCTTTGTCGATGACGACTTTATTGACGACGGCAATCGAGTGACCGGCCAATCGCGAGACTGTCTGATCCGGGCTCGTAACTTGATGAACCGTGGAATGCCACCTACCGGTGAATCGTTGAAGCGAGACGTCGCCATAGGTAGCGGCATCGAGGAAAACAATTTTCGGCTGAGGCACGCTCATGTCGAGCACTTGCCCTGAGATTCGATTTTTTTAGCTTCTTCCCAAAGCCGATCCATTTCTTCGACGGAGGACTGCTCGAGATTCTTGTTCTCTTGCTGCAATCTCCGTTCGATATAATAAAAGCGGCGCGTGAAGCGGTCGACGGTCTGAGCCAGCGCATCCTCCGCCTCGACGTCGAGGAAACGCGCGAGATTGACGACCGAAAAGAGTAGATCCCCCAGTTCGTCGCCGATGCGCGTTTGAACGCCAGAAGCCGCGGCGCTTTTGAGTTCACGAATTTCCTCTTCGATCTTTTTCCAAACCGGTTCAACGTCGGGCCAATCGAAACCCAAATGCGAAGCTCGTCGCGTGGTACTCTGGGCGCGGGCCAGGGCGGGCATCGCTTTAGGCACGCTGCCGAGCGCCGATTTCGCTTCGCCGGCTTTTCTCTCGCCGGCCTTGATCTGAAGGCGTTGCTTCAAAACCGCAGCGGTGTCTGCCGGCAGAGGTTGGCCGGCGAAGACGTAAGGGTGGCGGCGGATCAGTTTTTCGGTGAGCTGCGAAATGACGTCGGCGACCGTGAAGCGGCCTTCCTCCGAGGCGATCTGAGAGTGAAAGACGACCTGGAGTAGAACATCGCCAAGTTCTTCTTGTAATTTTTTCGGATCGCCGTCGTCCAACGCGTCGATCAGCTCGTAGGTTTCCTCGAGCAGACAGGGCTTGAGCGAGAGATGAGTCTGCTCTTTGTCCCAGGGACAGCCGGTCTCGCTGCGCAGGCGCGACATGACGGCGAGTAATTGACTGAATTTCTGTTCGGCTTTGCTTTGACTCACGGGACGCGACCTCCGCGGCGATAACGACTTTTCTGAACGCCCGGCAATATGCTAGATCTTATGTGGCGATTCTTTTGATGTCCAGCAGGCCGGCCGCAAGGCTTCGTTGCGGTCGATCGTCGGGCGGCAACGCAAACGCGGTTTGGAGTGGGGGAGTGGTGAGTAACGGATTGAAACCGAAACGCTCCCAGATTCCTGTACTCCAACACGCCATTTCTTTCATTCTCACCTGAGCCTTTTGAGCAGCCTGGAGCGCGTGAAAGAAAAATCTAGAAGATACTAAGGAGGGAAAACATGCCAATTGCCACGGTCGATGGAATAGACACGTACTATGAAACTCACGGTTCAGGGTCGCCGATCCTTATGTGCGCGCCGGGTGGATTCGACGCCACGATCGATAAGTGGCGTGTGGCCAGCGCTTGGACCGGAATGGATGCGATTGAGGCGCTCGCGGCCGAGCATACAGTGATTGTTTACGACCGGCGCGAATGCGGGCGATCCGGCGGACGTCTGGAACGACTCGGTTGGGCGCGTTACACGCGCCACGGCAAGGCGCTGCTCGATCATTTGAAAATCGAATCGGCTTGGATCATGGGCGGCTGCATGGGCTGTTCGGTAGCGCTGGCCTTTGGCGTTGATTATCCGGCAGCGACCCGCGGTTTGATCCTTCACTGGCCGGTGGGCGGTTATCGCTGGAAAGCGAACAGCCGGGAGCGATTCCGCCGTCACTACAGTTTTGCCAAAGAAAATGGGCTGAGAGGCGTCGTCGAGCGGGCGCGCGGCGGCAAGAGCTTCTGGATGGACCCCGAGGGAGGGCCATGGGCGACGCTAATCACGCGCGATGCCGCATTTGCTGATCGCTTTGAGGCACAGGATCTCGAGCGTTATCTCGCCATCATCCTCGTCAGCGGGCGCAGTTTGTTCGATCGCGATACGGCCCCCGGCGCCGAGCCGGAAGAAGTCATCGGGGTTAAAGCACCGGCGTTGATCATTCCCGGTGACGACCCATCGCACGCCACCTCCGGAGCGCATTATCTCCGCGAGCTTCTGCCAAAGTCCGAACTCTGGAACGTCATGCCCCCGGATCAGACGACGCAAATAGTCTGCGAGCGGATCTTGGATTTTTGTCGGAAATGAGCATGGCGCGAGTGTAGACCACAAAAATAAAATCTGATAGAGAAGATCACTTCTAAAACTATCTTGATTGAGGAGGTCGGCTCATGGACGTCAGCAGCTCAACCGTGCAATTGAACACGTCCGACGGCAAGATGGATGCCTACGTGGCGCAACCCAAGGACGGCGGCAACTATCCGGGCATTGTCGTTATCCAGGAGGCCTTCGGGGTCAACGACCATATCAAAAAAGTTACCGAACGGATTGCCGCCGAGGGCTACGTTGCGATTGCTCCCGATATTTTTCACCGGGAACCGGAACGGCTGATCCCTTACTCCGACATGGCCAAAGCGATCGCAACCTTGCAACGCGTGCAGGATCCCAAGGCGATGGAAGACGTGGGCGCGGCGATCGCGCATCTCAAATCGCAGGGGAACGTCAAGTCGGGTTCCATCGGGGTCGTCGGCTTTTGCATGGGCGGCCGGCTTACCTATCTGGCGGCGGCACATCACGCCAACGACGTCAAAGCCGCGGTGCCCTACTACGGGGGCGGCATTCCGATGGGCAATCCCAGCCCGCTGTCACGCACAGGCGAGATTAAGTGCCCGATGTATCTTTTCTTCGGCGCCAAGGACCAGTTGATTCCGATGGATCAAGTTGAGCAGATCAACAAGGAGTTGACGAGCAAAAAAGTCGCCTTTCAGTTGAAGATTTATCCCGAGGCGGGTCATGGGTTCAACTGTGACGATCGCGGCAGCTATCATGAAGCCTCGGCTAAAGACGCCTGGGAAAAAACTAAATCGTTTTTCGCTCAACATCTCAAGTAATCTTGCACCCAAGGGTTTTTGGGGAGAGGAGGGGAAATCCCTTTCCTCTCCCTTTTTTTGTTCTAAACTGTACATGATCCGACGGGAGCACTCGTAAGACATGGCGCGCCATTCGACTAAAGAGAAGGTTACGTTGGGCCTCATCCAGATGAGCGCCGGCGACAACCCAACTGCCAATCTAAACAAAACCTTCGAACGAATCGCAGCAGCGGCGAAAAAAGGCGCGCAGATCGTTTGCCTGCAGGAATTGTTTCGCTCGCGTTACTTTTGCCAGAGCGAAAACCCCAAGAATTTTCGATTAGCGGAGTCGATCCCGGGCCCGACGACGGACGCTTTGAGCGAGCTCGCTGCCGAGCGGGAAATTGTCATTGTCGCTTCGGTTTTCGAAAGAAGATCGGCTGGCATTTATCACAACACGGCGGTCGTCATCGACGCTGACGGGGCGATTGCGGGCAAGTACCGCAAGATGCATATTCCCGATGATCCGCTGTATTACGAGAAATTTTATTTCACGCCCGGCGACCTTGGCTTTCCCAGTTTTCAAACGCGCTACGCGAAAGTCGGCGCGCTGGTATGCTGGGACCAATGGTTTCCCGAAGGCGCGCGATTGGCCGCCTTGTCGGGCGCGCAGATTCTCTTTTATCCCACCGCGATCGGCTGGATTCCTAACGAGCCGCCCGCCGTTGCGCAGCAGCAACGCGCGGCCTGGGAGCTGATCCAGCGGTCGCATGCGGTCGCGAACGGAGTTTACGTCGCTGCGGTCAATCGCGTCGGGCGCGAAGGCAAAGTTAAATTCTGGGGCCATTCGTTCGTCGCCGGTCCGTTCGGCGAAATCGTCGCGCATGCCGGCGGCGAGCGCGAAGAGATTCTGCTCGCCAAGTGTGATCTCGGTAAGATCGAAGAGACCCGTCAGAGTTGGCCCTTCCTGCGCGATCGGCGCATCGACGCCTACGGCTCGTTGTCGTCGCGCACGGTCGAAGACCACGAGCGCGACTGACGATTGCTTCCATCCCGTCGTCCGATGGCTGCCGCCAATACTAAAAACACGCCGCGATCCCTCGGCTACTCGATGCCGGCGGAGTGGGCGCCTCATCGCGCCACCTGGCTTTCGTGGCCGCACAATCGAGAGACCTGGCCGATCCATCTAGAAAAGGTGCGCGATATTTGGCTCCAAATGATCCGCGTCTTGGCGCCGCACGAACAGGTGTGCCTGCTGGTCAACGATGAAGCGGCCGAACTGGACGTTACCGTGCGATTAAAAAGAGCCGGCGTGGTCATGGAGAACGTGACGCTGCTAAAAATTGCCACGGTGGACGTCTGGATGCGCGACTATGGAGTGACGTTTGTCACGCGCGATGGCAACGATCAGCCGTTGGCTTGCAATGATTGGATCTTCAACGGCTGGGGCGGCAAATACCCGGCGTACGAAGACGACGATCGAGTCGCACGCGAAATGGCCCGACTACTCGATATACCGGTCTTCGCGCACGAGATCATTCTTGAAGGCGGTTCGATCGAGGTGAACGGCGCGGGCACGTGTTTGACCACGGAACAATGTCTTTTGAATGCAAACCGAAATCCGCATTTGAGCCGCAGCCAACTTGCGAAGCGCCTGGAAGAGGCCTTGGGGGTGAGCCATGTCGTTTGGCTCGGCGAAGGCATCGTCGGCGACGACACCGACGGACACATCGACGATATCGCGCGATTTGTCGATCCGACGACGGTGCTATGCACGGTCGAATCGAATGCCACGGACGAAAATTACACTTTTTTGCAAAACAACTTCGAACGATTGCAGGGTGCCACGGATCAAGACGGCAAAAAATTTTCGATCGTGACCGTGCCTTGCCCGGCGCCGGTCTACGATCGCGGCGCCCGTTTGCCGGCGAGCTACGCCAATTTTTACATTGCCAACGGGATCGTGCTGGTACCGGTCTTCGATGATCCCAACGACGGCAAGGTACAGGGTATTTTGCAAGAATTATTTCCCGAACGGAAAGTCATCGGCCTTCGCTGCAATGAAGTGGTCGCCGGTTTGGGTGCGCTTCACTGCGTGACGCAACAGGAGCCGGCGGTGACGGTTCTTAGGGCTTGACAATTTCACAGGCTTGCCTATGCTAACCGCTTGTATGGGTCAGGTCATCCGGATCAACGAACTGCACCAGGCGCGTCGCCGCCGTTCGGAGAAAATGAGCATCGAACAGTGCGTGGAACTGTTGGAATGGAACATGAAGAAAAGCGTCGATGACTATTTCAACGCCCCCCGCGAAGAAAGGTCGATGCGCGCGACGCAAATTCGCAAGCTCAGCGAAATCTTGGAATACGCCGTTAGACTCCTCTGATTCCGCCACGCTTCATCGTGGAACTGTCCAGCCCTCTCGTTTTGATTCCCACTTCAGTTTTGGTTTTGGTTCTTCTCGGATGGGTTTTTTTGAGCCGGGTGCGATCCTTGCTCCGGGAAAAACGCGACGATCCGTCGCTCTTGCTGTTGCAGCAGCAGATCGAGCAGGTGCGCGCACAGTTCAGCCACGGGCTCGACTACAACGCGCAGTCGATCCAGCAACAATTGAGCCAGATGCTCGGCCACGTCAACGAGCGGCTGAAAGAAAACGCCGCTGTGTTGAACCAGACGCAGCAGAGTTTGGGCGAGCGCCTGGATCATGCCGCCGACGTCGTCGGCAGCGTGCAACGCAGCCTGGGCGGGCTCGAAGAAGCCAACCGAAAAATTTACGAAGTCGGCAAGGACATCGCCTCGTTGCAGGAAATACTCCGGGCACCGAAGCTCAGAGGCGGCTTGGGCGAGTTCTTTCTCGAAGATTTGCTGATGCAGATCCTGCCGGCGCAGCATTTTTCGACCCAGCATAGTTTTCGCAGCGGCGAGAAGGTCGATGCGGTGATCAAGATCGGCGCCTCCCTGGTGCCGGTGGATGCGAAATTTCCTCTGGAGAATTTTAAGCGTATGGTCGAGCCCGCGGCGGATGACGAAAAAGCCCGGGCGAGAAAACAGTTCGTGGCTGACGTTAAAAAGCACATCGATGCCATCGCCGGGAAATATATTTTGCCCGACGAGGGCACTTACGATTTTGCGCTCATGTATATCCCGGCGGAAAATGTTTACTATGAAACGATCATCAAAGACGACGCCTCCGCAGAGAAAAGTCTCAGTTATTATGCGATGACGAAGCACGTGGTGCCGGTGTCGCCGAACAGTCTCTATGCTTATCTGCAGGCGATTGTTTTGGGCTTGAAAGGCATGAAGATCGAAGATCGCGCACGGGAAATCATCCAGTATTTAAGCCGCCTGCAAGGCGACTTCGGCAAATTTCGCGAGGAGTTCGCCCTGATCGGAAAACATTTGGGCCATGCCCAATCCGGATATCTCAATGCCGACCGCCGACTCGAGCAGTTCGGCCAGAAACTGCTGTCGGCGGACGGCGACTCGATCGAACGCTGCGAATTGCCGCCCGGTTTCAGAGCGCGCTAGACTTCGACTCCGCGAGCGAGGAAAATACCCGAGTGCGCTTAAGTTTATTTTCCCGCCTGACGATCGGCTATTTGGCCATTTTCCTGATTGTGGCGATGGCGAGCGCTTATGCCGTTGTGCAACTGCGTTACTTTCGCGATCTCACCCAGTCGATCCTGCAAGTCGACAATCGGATTCTTGATTACGAAAAGATGCTCGCTGATCTTCTGCTGGCGCAGAGTCGCGCCGAGCAGAAGTTTGCGATTACCCGGGACGAAACCTGGTATCTGCAATTCGTTCGACTCAAGATCGACTTTGAAGGGCGCCTGGAAAGCGCATTCGCCGTGGAAGATCCGGTGGCGACTCCGGTTCTGAAACAGGTTGCCCGCGATTTTCGCAGCTATGACGAAATCGTCGAGGAGGAGGCGCCCCTGGTGCGCTCGAAGAAACCGTATCCGCAAGCGGAGTACAAGCAGAACAAGGACAACCTGATCGATGCCATGCTGGCTTCTTTCGAGATGCTCCGCGTGAACCAGCAGCAGTTGACCCACGGCAAGGTTGCCGATTTGGCGGCGGCGGCCAACCAGGCCGGCGAGGTCTCGGTGATGATTTCCGTTGCCTGTTTGCTGGCGATTATCCTGATGTCCCTGTTCATTACCAAAAGTATCACCCGTCCCATTGGACTGCTAAAAAGCAAAACGCGCGACATCGCGAACGGAAACTTCGAAGGAAAGCTGGTGGTCAATTCGCCGCCGGAGATCGGCGAGTTAGCGGCGGCGATCAACTCGATGTGCGAAAAACTCCATGAGATTGACCGGATGAAGGCGGATTTTTTTTCATCCATGTCGCACGAGCTGCGCACGCCGCTGACCTCGATCAAGGAGGGCACCGGTTTATTGCTCGACGGCGTCGGTGGCGACACCACCGAGAAGCAGCGCAAGCTCTTGAGCATCCTGGCCGAAGAGAGCAATCGTCTGATCAGCGTCGTCAATTCTCTGCTCGATCTGTCGAAAATGGAAGCCGGCATGATGGCTTACGATTTTGAGATCACTCACCTTGAGCCTTTGATCAAACGCGCGATCGCGGAGATCACGCCTTTGGTCGAGGCGAAAGGCATTCGATTGGAAAACGAGATGGACGGGTCGCTGCCACCGTTAAGAATGGATCCCGAGCGCATTCTTCAGGTGCTGAGAAATCTCCTCGGTAATGCCGTCAAGTTTACTCCGAAGGGCGGCTTGGTCCGGGTCGCGGCGAAACCGGCCGATGGCAAACTCGCCATTTCTGTGAAAGACTCGGGACCAGGCATTCCCGCGGACAGCTTGACCTCGATCTTCGAAAAATTTAATCAAGGAAGTCGCCAGGCGCCGCACGCTCGGCAGGGTACGGGTCTCGGCCTGGCGATTGCCAATAGTATTATTACCTCCCACGGCGGAAAAATATGGGCCGAAAGCGAGCTGGGCCAGGGAAGTACTTTTATTTTTGTCTTGCCCTGCTAATATTCCTAACCGGTTGCAGCCTGTTGCAGGAATCGAATCGGCGCCGCGAAATGCGCGATTCGTTAGCAACCGGCAATCAGCTGCTGGTTCGCGGGGATTTCGACGGATCGCTGCGCGCATTCCAAAGCGTCGCCGCCGCGGCACAAGAGAAACCTCCGGCTGATGTCGCGCTGTACAGGATGGGGCTGGTCCACGCTCATCCACAAAATCCTCGGCGCGACCTGCACAAGGCCCTGGGTGCGTTTTCGCAACTCGTTTCGGCCTATCCGGCGAGCCCCTGGGCCGAGACCGCGAAAATCTGGGTGGGGGTTTTGGAAGAGGCGGAAAACTCCAAACGAGACATCGAGAAGTCGCGCGAGGCGATTGAAAAATCTAGACAAGAAGTTGAGCAGAACCGCCAGGCGATGGAAAAATCCAAACGAGAAATCGAGAGGTCGCGCCTTGAGCTCGAAAAAATCCAGCAGGAAATTGAAAAGACCAAGCAGGTCATCGAGAAGTCCAAGCAAGTCGATATCGAGATCGATCAAAAACGACGCGAGCGCGGCAGGTAGAGCGCGACATGGCTAAGGGTCAAATTCTGGTCGTCGACGATAATCCCAACCTGCTCGAGCTGATCCGTATGCGGCTCGAGTCGGCGGATTATGACGTGATTGCCACCGCTGACGAGACGCAAGCGATCAGCGCGCTTAAAGAAAGGCTTTTTGATCTTTGCATCGTCGATCTCATGCTCGCCAACGGCGATGGGCTCACGTTGATGGATGAGTTTCGCGGCATCAACCCCGACGTGCCGACGATCATCCTGACGGCGCATGGCAGCATTGAAAGCGCGGTGGAGGCGATGCGCCGGGGAGCTTACAGCTACCTGACCAAGCCGTTCGAGCCTTCCGATTTGCTGATGCAGATCGAGCGCGCGTTGGAAAATCGTAAGCTCAATTATGAGATCAAACGGCTCAAAGATATTATCAACGAGCGCTTCGATTTCGCCAACATCATTGCGCGCAGCGGCAAGATGCGCGCGGTGCTCGACGTTGTGTCGCGCATTGCCAAGCTCGATTCTACGGTCCATATCCACGGTGAAAGCGGCACGGGAAAAGAACTGATCGCCAAGGCGATACACCTCGCGAGCGATCGCAAGGACAAGCCGTTTGTCGCGTTAAATTGCGCGGCGCTGCCCGAGTCACTGCTCGAAAGCGAGTTGTTCGGCCACGAAAAGGGAGCGTTTACCGGAGCGGTCAAAAGTACGCGCGGACTGTTTACCCAGGCGCACGGCGGCACACTGTTTCTTGACGAGATCGGCGATATGCCGCGGGCCACACAATCGAAGCTGTTGCGTGTCTTGCAAGAAAGGCAGTTCTACCCGGTCGGCAGCGAGATGCCGCTCGAAGTCAATGTCCGCGTCATCGTCGCGACCAACAAGGATCTGGAAGATCAAGTGCGCAAAGGTCTATTTCGCGACGACTTGTTCTATCGGATCCACGTGATCCCCGTCTATCTGCCGCCGCTGCGCGAGCGCAAGGACGATATAGTGCCGCTCCTAGAGCATTTCTTGAAAAAATACTCCCAGCACATGAAAAAGGAAGTGAAGGGTTTGACACCCGAGGCGTTGCGCAAGCTCATGCTGCATGACTGGCCGGGCAACGTTCGTGAGCTGGAGAACACGATCGAGTATGCGGTGGCGATGACGCAGAGTGACACGGTAACGGAGGACTACGTCCTTCAAGGGAAAAGCGTCGCAGCTGAGCGCGCGCCGAGTCTTTCCACGGAAGGGATCGAGGAGTCGAGCGCCGGCTTACGACCTTTGAAAGACGCGCGCGATGCTTTTGAGCGGGACTACCTCATTCAAGTGCTGTCCATGACGGAAGGCAACGTAAGCCAAGCCGCCAAGCTTGCCGGTAAGTACCGGGCGGATTTTTACGACTTGTTGAAAAAGCACGATCTCAAAGCTCACGAATTCAAGAAGACCAAACCCGGCCTGCCGAATTAATCGTCGGCTGTT
>Ga0075309_1000039_pt1 | contig 18734 bp, 19 predicted proteins | sample MayberryNE_Catta_4_FD_120057 | JGI IMG/M metagenome (GOLD analysis project Ga0075309, IMG submission 120057) | Natural and restored wetland microbial communities from the San Francisco Bay, California, USA, that impact long-term carbon... | ecosystem: Environmental > Terrestrial > Soil >... | reverse complement strand
CGTCCGCGGCGTGGCGGACTGTCGCATCACCGTGCGAGTGCTGGAGATCGCCCAACACAGCGGGGCCTTCGGCGGGCCGATCCCCGATGCGATCACGGCGCTCTGCCGCATCGTCGCCACGCTTCACGACGAGCGAGGCGACGTCGCGATCGAGGGGCTCCATCGCTTCGAGTGGACCGGCGCGCCGGTCGCCGAACGGACGTTGCGCGGCGACGCTCGCGCGCTCGACTCGGTCGAGCTGATCGGCACGGGCACGATCGCCGATCGGCTCTTCGCCAGGCCCGCCGTTGCCGTGCTGGGATTCGACGCCCCTCGGGTGGCCGGATCGTCGAACCAGATCGTGCCCGAGGCCACGGCCCGCGTCTCGCTGAGGCTCGCCCCGGGCGACGACGCCGAACGAGCCCGTCGTGCCCTCGTCGATCATCTGCGCCGGGCGGCGCCCTGGGGCGTCGAGGTCGAGATCGAGCCCGACGAGGCGGGCGCCGGGTACCTGGTCGACACCTCGACCCCGGCGTTCGGTGCGGCCACGGCCGCCCTCGCCGAGGCCTTCGGCCACGACGTCGTCGAGATGGGCAGCGGCGGCTCCGTCCCCATCGTGCCGATGCTCGCGGAGACGTTCCCGGGCATGGCCGTCCTGATCTGGGGGGCCGGCGACGAACGATCGAACTATCACTCGATCGACGAGAGCGTGGATCTCGATGACCTCGAGCGACTCGTGCTCGCCGAGGCCCTGTTCCTGCGGAACCTCGCCACGCCCTGAGCCCGGCACGACCCGGGCGCCCGCCACACCCCGGCCACGCTGCTAGGTTGGTCGACATGAGCGAGGATCCCACCCGAACGAACGTCGAGCAGCAGGTCGTCGAGGCGGTGCCCGTCGAGAGCGAAGCTCCCGCTCCCTCCGACGGCGATGCTGCATCGGCCTCGGGTGAGGCGATCACCGAGCCGGCGAAGCTGCTCCGGATCGCGAGCATGGTGCGTGAGCTGCTCGACGAGACCCGCCAGGCCTCGCTCGACGAAGCGGGGCGTTCGCGCCTCGCCGACGTGTACCAGCGGGCCGTCGCCGAGCTCCGCGAGGTGCTCTCGCCCGACCTGCAGGAGGAGCTGGCGGGTCTGGCTCCGCCGCTGGAAGGAGTGCCGACCGAGTCCGAGATCCGCGTTGCCCAGGCGCAGCTCGTCGGGTGGCTCGAGGGCCTCTTCCACGGCATCCAGGCGGCGATGTTCGCCCAGCAGGCGGCCGCTCGCCAGCAGTTCGAGGAGCTGCGGAGGCGCGGGTTGCTGAGCCAGAACCCGCAGCCGCCCGACGCGCAGGGCGACCAGAGGTCTCAGCGCGGCCAGTACCTGTAGCTACTCCGAAGTGGTCGCCGTCCGGGCTCGCACCGGCGCTCCGCCGGCCCCCATGCCCGTGCCGGCATCGTCGGCGCTGCGGGCCAGCATCTGGGCCAGCAGCACCGGCACGATCGTCACCGTGACGGCGATGAGCGCGACGACGTTCGTCAACGGCCGGTTCCTGGGGCGGAAGAGCTGTTGGAAGATCCAGATCGGCAGCGTCGGGTCGCTCCCTCGGGTGAACGTCGTCACGATGATCTCGTCGAACGAGAGCGCGAACGCCAGCACCCCACCGGCCAACAGGGCCGTCGCGAGGTTCGGCAGGATCACGTGGCGGAACGTCTGCCATCCCGAAGCGCCGAGGTCGGCCGAGGCCTCGACCACGTTGGGCGACATGCGCCGGAGCCTGGCGACCACGTTGTTGTAGACGATCACGATGCAGAAGGTCGTGTGACCGATCACGATCGTCCAGAATCCCGGCGGCACCTCAGCGATGCCCGTCAGCGTCGACTTCAGCGCGATCCCGGTCACGATGCCCGGCAGGGCGATCGGCAGCACGACGATGAACGCGAGCGCCTCTCGACCGAAGAAGCGAGAACGGTACACGGCGCCTGCGAGCAAGCTGCCCAAAACGATCGCGGTGAGCGTGGTGACCCCTGCGACGGTCAGCGAGAGGCGGAAGGCTTCCCACATGTCGCCGCGGCCGAACGCGAGCCGGAACCATTCCAGCGTGAGCCCGGGAGGCGGGAAGGTGAACGACGTGGACTGGGTCGTGAACGCGTACAGCACGATGATGCCGAGTGGGAAGTACAGGAAGAGCAGCACCAGGCCCGACGCCACCTTCAGCCCGAGGCCGGCCCGCGAGGCGTCCGTCTTCACATGCCCGCCTCCCAGCTCATAGCGACTCGAACGCTCCTGCTCGCCGGGCGACCATCAGGTAGACGATCATGATCGCCATCGCCACGAACGTGAACGCGGCGGCGAGGGGCGTGTTCCCCACGGTGCCGATCTGCGTCAACACCTGGGTGCCCAGGTAGTACTCGGAGTTGCCGAACATCGTCGGCAGGATGAAATCGCCGAGCGTGAGCGAGAACGTGAAGATCGACCCGGCGAGCAATCCCGGCTTCGCGAGCGGCAGCACGATACGGCGGAACGTGAGCCACGGCCGCGCCCCGAGGTCGCTCGAGGCCTCCAGGTAGGACCCCGGCACCCGTTCCAGCGCCGCCTCGACCGGGAGGATCATGAAGGGCAGCCACAGGTACGTGTAGACGATGAGCAGGCTGATCTTGGACGCGATCAACGAGGAGCCGCCGACCAGCGGGGCGGCGATCAATGCATCGAGCACGCCGTCGAGGCCGATCTTGCCCAGCGCCCAGTAGAGCACCCCTTCCCGGGTGAGGATCTGCCTCCACGCGAGCGCCCGGACCAGATAGCTCGACCACAGCGGCATCAGGACGGTCAGGTACAACACGAACCGAGCCCGCCGACCCGCGTACCGAGCCATGTAGTACGCGAGCGGGAACGCGAGAACGGAGCATGCGATCGTGACCGCCGTCGCCATGGCGAGCGTGCGCAGCACGATCTCGCGATTCGCCGGCTCCAGGAGGTCGCCGTAGGTGCTGAGGGTGAACGTGCGATCGATGAGGCCCGTGAACTCCTCGATCCGCCAGAAGCTGTAGACGAGCAGCCCACCGATCGATCCGAGGTACAGCACCAGCAGCCAGAGCACCGCCGGGAGCAGCAGCACGAGGAGCTTGGTCCAGGGATGCCGGTAGAGGACCCCCGAGATCCGCGACATGGCGCCGGACCGACGCTCGGTCTCGATCACCGCCATGAGGCGACGCCTGCCGCGAAGGATCGGTGGGGCCCTCGCGGGCCCCACCGTTCCGTGTCCGTCGTGCTCGTCGGGATCACTGCCCGCCGATCACGGCGATGTACTTCGTGACCCACTGCTGATACGGGACGCACGTGGCGCCCGAGTCCGGAGCGAAGCAGTCGGACTGCGGGGTCTTCCAGAACTCGATCTGGTCGAAGTTCTCGATGCCGTTCGTGACGCATCCGTCGGGACCGAGCAGCTCGTTGCCCTCACAGGCGTCGGGCACCGACGGAACCGACCCGAACCACGACGCCAGGTCGCCCTGCACCTTCGGATCGAGCGAATGCTCCATCCAGAGGTAGGCGCAGTTCGGATGCGGGGCCTCCGAGTGCAACATCGTCGTGTCGGCCCAGCCCGTTGCGCCCTCCTTCGGGACCACCGAGGAGAAGTCCTTGCCGGCTCCCTCGATGAAGTTGACCTGGAACGGCCACGACGAGCTCACGACGGCCTCGCCGTTGACGAAGTCGTCCATCTGCACGTACGCGTCGTGCCAGTACCGGCCGATCAGGTCTCGCTGCTGCCGCAGCAGCTCGACCGCGGCGTCGAACTGCTCCTGGGTGAGCGCGTACGGGTCTTCGATGCCGAGCTCCGGCTGCGTCGCCCGAAGGTAGAGGGCGGCGTCGGCGATGTAGATCGCACCGTCGTATGCCTGCACCCGGCCCTTGTTGGAGCTGCCGTCGGGGAGCGTCGTCTCCTCGAACACGACCGACCAGCTGTCGGGTGTCTCCTTCTCGAACGCCGCCGTCGAGTACATCAGCACGTTCGACCCCCACTGGTACGGGACGCCGTAGTGCTCGGTGGTGCCGTCGCCGTCGGTGTCGACCGTGAACCACGGCGCATCCTGTAGCCGCTCGTCGACCGTCGAGTAGCTCTCGATCAGGTCGAGGTTCACCGGCTGCACGGTCCCGCCGGCCACGAGTCGCAGGCTCGCGTCACCCGACGCCGTGACGAGGTCGTACTGACCCGCGCCCTCCTGCATCAGGGCGACCATCTCGTCGGAGGTGCCGGCGGTGGTCACGTTGACCTCGCACCCCGTTTCCTCCTCGAACGACGTCACCCAGTCGTAGTTCTCGTCGGTGGACCCGTCCTCGATGTACCCGGCCCACGCGATGATGCTGACCTCGCCCTCGCCCTCGCCGACCTCGGTGATCGTGGGCTCGTCGGGATCGTCGGACTGCGCGGTTCCGCCGTCTCCGTCCCCGCCCGATCCCCCACCGTCGTCGCCGCACCCCGCGGCCACCAACGCGAGGACGGCGATGAGCGCCAGCAGGCGCATCCACCTCGTCATGCATCCTCCCCTCCGGGGCCGGGCAACCCCCTCGCACCCTCGGCCGGAGCCCGATCGGGTCCGTCTCCAGGTTCAACCGGGCGGCTGTGCTGCCGCTCCCACGTCAGCCGCACCCGGCGCTCCTGCACCTGCAGGGCCTCCATCGACGACGTGCGCAGGTTCTGTTGCATCACGACCAGCTCGCCACCCTCGTCCAGGGCCACGGTGTAGCGCGTGACCGCGCCCAGGTATACGACCTTGTTGACCACTCCGGTTGCCGTGCACTCGCCCTCGGCGACCGCCGCCTCCACGTCGAGCGCGAGGTGGATCTTCTCGGGACGGATCGTGACCGCCTGCGGCGACCCGATGATCGCCGCGGCCGAATCACCCTCGAGCAGATTGGAAACGCCGACGAACCCGGCGACGAACCCGGTTGCGGGACGCTCGTACACGTCGGCCGGCGTGCCCACCTGCTCGACCTGACCGTGGTTGAAGACCGCGAGTCGGTCGCTCATGGTCAGGGCCTCTTCCTGGTCGTGGGTGACGTAGAGGAACGTGAGACCGACGGCCTGCTGGATCTCCTTGAGCTCGACCTGCATGGCCTGCCGGAGCTTGAGGTCGAGCGCACCGAGCGGCTCGTCGAGCAGCAGCACACGGGGGCGCATCACGAGCGCTCGAGCCAGCGCGACGCGCTGGCGCTGCCCTCCCGAGAGCTGAGCGGGTTTGCGGTCGCCGAACCCATCGAGCCGCACCATCCCGAGCGCTTCATCCACCCGGTCCGCGCGTTCGCGCCTCGCGATCTTGCGGACCATGAGGCCGTATGCGACGTTCTCCGACACCGTCATATGCGGGAACAGGGCGTAGTCCTGGAACACGGTGTTCACTTCCCGCTCGTAGGGGGGTCGGTCCCCGACGTCGACCCCGCCGAGCAAGATCGTGCCGGCCGTCGGCCGCTCGAACCCGGCGATCATGCGGAGACACGTGGTCTTGCCCGAGCCCGACGGGCCGAGGAGCGAGAAGAACTCGCCCTCACGAACCTCCAGGTCGATGCCGTCGGCGGCCACGACGTCGCCGAAGCGCTTGACCACCCCATCGAGTCGAACGGCGGCGATGTCCTCCGCTGCACCGGCGTCGCGGGCGACCACGGCTGCTTCGCTCACACGACCACCCCCCAACGCCGGTTGGACCCCAGAAGAACCCGCACATCTTGACGGCGGATCACCGACCCCGCAATACCCGTTCGCTCCGCGGCAGCGCGGACGTGAGCTCGCCCACGACGCCGGGGCCTTCGTAGATCAAGGCGCTGTAGATCTGAACGGTGGTGGCGCCCGCGTCGATGCACGCGACCGCGTCGGAGGCCGCGGAGATGCCGCCGCACGCATTGATCGCGGGCCCGTCGCCGACGGTCCTGCGCACCTCCGCAACGATGCGCGGGGTGTGGGGCCACAAGGCACGGCCCGACAGCCCGCCCCGGCCGACGGCCAGCCGGGAGTCGGCGACGAGCCTGGTGTTCGAGCACGTGAGCCCGTCAGCCCCGGCGTCCCGCACCATCGCGGCGAGTGCGAGCACGACCTCGCGTTCGGTCGGGGTGACGAACGGAGGAAGCTTCACGAACAGGGGCTTGGCGGTGCGATCACGGAACGCGGCGACGAGATCGTGCAGGTGGCTCTCGTTGTCCCGGTCGCGACCCCATGACACGTTCGGGCAGCTGGCGTTGAGCTCGATGCCGTCCGCGAGCGGCTCCAACAGCTCGAAGCAGCCCACGGCATCGGTCGCGTCCTCGTCGGCGAGGCTGATCAATCGAGGCGCGGGCCCTCGCGGTGCGCTTCGCAAGGTGGCCGCGACCGCGTCCGCGCCGGGGTTCGGCAGTCCCATGGAGTTCACGATCGAGCCCTGCCGCGGCGACCGAACGATGCGCGGCGAGCGATTCCCGTCACGAGGCGCTCGCGTGACCGTGCCCCCGACGACGTAGCCGAAGCCCAGCTCACCGAGGGTGTCCAGGTGGCGGCAGTCCTTGTCGAACCCCGCGGCAAGCCCGATCGGGTTGCGCAGGCGGAGCCCGCGCAGGTCGAACGCGGCCGGTGGGTCCGTCGCGGCCCCGCCGAGCCGACGCCAGGGCAGCGGGAGTCCCAGCAGCGCGTTCACGACCCGGTGGGAGGTTTCGGGGGGCAGGGCCAGGAAGACGGGACGCGCGACCGATCGGTACCACCCGAGTCGCCGCGTCGTCATCGTTCCCATCATGCCATCATGCGGTGCCATGCCATCGGATCCTGCAGTGCCCGCCCCGTCCAGTGACCTGGCGCACCGCCTGATCGAAGCGTCGGAGCTGCGCGGCGAGTTCGTGCTGTCGTCGGGGAAACGATCCACCGTGTACTTCGACAAGTTCCTGTTCCTGACGCGCCCCGATCTGCTCGGTGAGCTGGCCCACGAGGTGGCCGGGCTGCTGCCCGAGCGGGTCGATCACCTTTCGGCTCCCGAGGGGGCCGCGACGCTGCTGGTGGCGGCCGTCTCGCTCGAGACCGGCCTGCCGGTGTCGGTCGTCCGCAAGGAGCCGAAGGCGTACGGCACCATGTCGCAGGTCGAGGGATATGCGCCCGAGGGCGCACGGACGTGCCTCATCGAGGACGTCAGCACGACCGGGCACCAGGTGCGCCGCGCCGCCGAGGTGCTCACCGGGTCGGGCGTGACCGTCGAACGCATCGTGCTCGCGATCGACCGCGGAGGCGCCGACCACCTGCGTGAGGCCGGCTACGACGTCGAAGCCGTCGTGGTGCTCCGGCCGGACGAACCGTCGGGTCGACGCTGACCTCGGACGCCGGGGGCGGGTCAGGCGCGAACGCAGCGCCAGACGCGAAGGTCCCACAGGAGGCGACTGCCCCGCTGGTGGAGCTTCAGCAGGCCTTCCTTCATGAGCCGCGCGGTCGCGGCCGCCTTCGCGACGAGGTCGGGGAGCGGGAAGGTACGTTCGAGCACCGGCTCGATGTTGTCGCCGAAGACGCGCCTGGCGGCGGCGAGGATCGCGTTCTCGTCCTGCAGCGACCCGGTCGGAAGGTAGAGGCGCCCACCCGGCTGCAGGGTGTCGCCGATCGTCTCGAGCAGCTTCCGCGGCAGCTCGGCTCCGGTCGGCCCGCCCGCGGGCACGTCCTGGAACCATCCCGAGACCGCCGCGAGATCGTCGGGGATGCCTGAGACGTCGCCGATCAACACCGAGGCGCGCACGTCGCGCATCGGGTCGAGCAGGTCGCCCTGTCGGAACTCGCACACATCGCTCAGCCCGAGCCGATCCGCGTTCCGCGCGGCCATCTCGACGGCCGGCGCGGAGAGATCGCATCCGTACACCTTCCTCGCTCCGAGCTTCGCCGCGACGAACGCCAGCACGCCGCTGCCGCATCCCACATCGATGACGGTGTCACCGGCGTCGATCTCGAGGGCGTCGGCGAGCGTCTTGCTCGTGCTCGTCGGTGCGAAGACGCCGCGTCGCACGGACAACGAGAAGGGCCCCGTTCGGCCCTTCCACTCGATCTCGTTCGTCTCCGCCTGCGTCATCTGGCGCACAGGCTACACGGCAACCCGGTGGGGCGGCTAGACGACCGGTCGGTCGAACACCGCATCCTCACCCGGCACGAGGTCCCCGCGCTCCACCGCGGCGGCGTCGGCCTCGAGCTTGTCGTACAACGCCGCCGTGGCGATGCCGTGGTGTCCGTCGGGGTAGGCACGGACACGACGCGAGGCGCGCCGAAGCAATGTCTTGGCTCCGTGTGCGTTGCCACGCAGCAGATGTACGTATCCAGCACCCATCTGCGAGAGGCCCTTGAAGAACTCGGCGTCGGCGGTGCCGCGTGCCTGCTTCCACGCGGTCTCCCACGCCTCGTGCGCCGGGAAGTAGCGTCCCGCGCGGACGTGATCTCGCGCGAGCTCGTGGTTCGCCTCGAGGCTGAGCGAGTCGTAGTCCTCGAGCTCGAGCTCGTTGGTCGCGCCCCAGTCGAGCGGGCGGCCGAGGCGGTCGCGCGGCCGCTCCGGCTTCTGCCTCGTGGGGCTCGGACTGCCGGTCTTGCCGGTCGTCTCAGGGAGGTCTCGCATGGGCCCATGCTACCCGTGCCGTTCCCCTTCATCGGACGACGTCGGCTCGTCGGCACCGGGGGTACCCTCGACCCATGAGCGAACACTCCCTGCCTCCCGAGGACGAGCGGACGAAGGGGATGCTGCCCGAGCTCGTCGCCACTCGGCGCCGCCTCCGGGCTCGCGCCGACCGCCTGGTTCCGCACCCCGGACCGGTCGAGGGCGAACAGAGCACCGGCGCCGGCAAGTCCGGGACGCTCCGCGCGGCGATCTTCGGCGTCAATGACGGGCTCGTCTCGAACGCCGCCCTGATCATGGGGTTCGCCGGGGCATCCCAGGACCGCGAGGTCATCGTGCTCGCCGGCATCGCCGGATTGCTCGCGGGCGCCTTCTCGATGGCGGCCGGGGAGTACGTGTCGATGCGGGTGCAGCGCGAGGTGCTCGAGCGCGTGTTGCACCTGGAGGCGCACGAGCTGGGGAGCGACCCGGAGGGCGAGGCCGCGGAGCTGGCCGAGATCTACGAACGGAAGGGGGTCTCGCCCGATCTGGCGGCCGCCCTCGCGGCCGAGCTCTCGAACGATCCGGCCACCGCCCTCGACACCCACGCCCGGGAGGAGCTCGGGATCGATCCCGACCAGGGGCTCGGCTCTCCGTGGGGCGCCGCCGCCTCGTCGTTCGTCACGTTCACGGTGGGCGCGCTCGTCCCCTTGGTGCCGTACCTGTTCGCCTCGGGGACGATCGCACTGATCGCGTCGGCCCTGATCACCTCGATCGCCCTGATGGTTGTCGGGGCGATGACCGCGCGTGTCACGGGACGTTCGCCGGTGCAGGCGGCCGCGCGTCAGTTCGTGATCGGCGCGGGCGCCGCCGGGGTGACCTACCTGATCGGAGTCGCGCTCGGGGTGAGCGTCGTCTGATGAGCGAACACGTCGAGGCGCGCCTCACCGTGCGGGAGGCGCTTCCCTCCGAGTACGACGAGGCCGGCCGCGTCACCGCCGACGCGTACCGGCGGTTCGCCCGTGAGGGAGACCCGGACTGGCAGGAGTACCTGAACCGGATCGCCGATGTCGAGGGTCGCGCCGAACGTTCGACCGTGCTCGTGGCTCTCGATGCCGGGCGGATCGTCGGCAGCGCCACGGTGGAGCTCTCCGAACGCATCGAGCCCGACGACGATCCGGCGCTCGACCCCGAGGAGGCCCACCTGCGCATGCTCGGCGTGCATCCGGAGCACCAGCGCCGTGGCATCGGACGCGAGCTGATCCGCGCCTGCTTCCACCTCGCGAGATCAGAAGGGAAGACCTTCATGACGCTGCACACGACCGCGCCCATGCGCGAAGCACGGCATATGTACGAACGGCTCGGCTTCGAACGGCTCGAGGACCGGGTCTTCCCCGACGGCTTCGTGCTGCTCACCTACCGTCGACCGATCGACCCGCCGATCGACTAGGAGCCGCTGCGCACCACCTCGCCGCTGGCGAGGATCACGCCGTCCTCGCACTCGGCTTGGATCAGCCCTCCTCGGAACTGCTGCTGATAGAGCCTGGCGTAGAGGCCCTCGAGCGCCAGCAGCTCGTCGTGGGTTCCCTGCTCCACGAGCCGGCCACGGTCGATCACGAAGATCACGTCTGCCTTGAGGATCGTCGAGAGACGGTGGGCGATCGCGATCGTCGTGCGACCTTCCGTCAGGGGCTCGAGGGCGGCCTGCACCAGCCGTTCGCTCGTCGTGTCGAGCGAGGACGTCGCCTCGTCGAGGATCAGGATGCGCGGGTCCTTCAGGATCACGCGCGCGATCGCCAGGCGTTGCTTCTCGCCTCCCGACAGCTTGTAGCCGCGCTCGCCCACGACCGTGTCGTAGCCGTCGGGGAGCTCCGCGATGCGCTCGTGGATGTACGCGGCGCGCGCGGCGGACTCCAGCTCCTGCTGGGTCGCGTCGGGCCGGCCGTACTGCAGGTTGCGCCGGATCGTCGTGTGGAAGAGATAGGTCTCCTGGGTGACGACTCCGATGTTCTCGCCGAGCGACTCGAGCGCGATACCGCGCACGTCGTGTCCGTCGATCGTGACCGAGCCCTGTTGCACGTCGTACAGGCGCGGCACGAGGTAGGTGATCGTCGTCTTGCCGGCACCGCTCGGTCCGACGAGCGCCGCGAGCTGGCCGGGCTCGACACGGATCGAGATGTCGTCGAGGGTCCACCTGCGCGGGATCTCGTTCGCGAGCTCGAGGTCGGTGGGCGAGGCGGGGGTCGCCGCCGCCTCCTCCGACCCCTCGTACCGGAACCGAACGTCCCGGAGCTCGACGGCCCCTCGCACCTCGGAGGGATCGAGCGTCACGGCGTTCGGCGCGTCCTCGATGTCGTGACGCAGGTCGAGATACTCGAAGATGCGATCGAACAGCGCGAACGAGCTCTGCACCTCGGTCGAGACCTGCAGCATCGATCCGATCGGGAAGAACAACCTCGACTGCAGCGTCGTGAACGCCACGATCGTGCCGGCGTCGATCGCGGTCGGATCGTTCGAGAGCTGCCAGCCCGCCACGAGGTAGACGAGGGCGGGCGTGATCGAGAAGAACGTTCCGACCACGGCGAAGAACGACCGCCCGATCATGGTCTGTCGGATCTGCAGGCCGGTCAGACGCCGGTTCTCGCCCCGGAACCGGTCGATCTCGTGTCGCTGCCGCCCGAACGACTTCGAGAGCAGGATGCCGCTGACCGAGAGCGTCTCCTCGGTGATCGACGTGAGATCGGCGAGGGTCTTCTGGGTGTTCGTCGCGACCTCGCGTCGTGCGCGCCCCACCTTGACCGTGAGCCACAGGAACAGCGGCATGAGCGCGAGCGAGAGGATCGTGAGCGGCACCGACAGGGCCACCATCGCGATCAACGTGCTCGCGATCGTGACGACGTTGGCGAGCACGTTGGAGGCGGTGTCGGTCACGACCGCCTGCACCCCGCCCACGTCGTTGGACAGGCGCGACTGGATCTCACCGGTGCGGGTGGAGGTGAAGAAGCGCAGCGGCATGTGCTGCAGGTGCGCGTAGAGCCGGTTGCGCAGATCCTGCATCACGTTGAGGCCGACCTGGTTGGCCCAGTACGTCTGGGCGATGCCGATCAGGCTCGTCACGATCGGCACGGCGATCATGATGCCCACGTAGCGGTAGAGCAGGGACAGGTTCGGGCAGGGCACACCGCCACACACGTCGCCGGGACCGAAGAGCGCCTCGTCGAAGACCACCTTGATCATCAACGGGTTGACGACGCCGAGCCCCGAGGTCACGGCGATCGCGATCGCCACGAGCCCGACCGTGCGCTTGTACGGCCGGAAGGTGTCGATCACACGCCGCACGGTGGCCCGGTCGACCGGTCGCCGATCCGCGTCGATGGGCGGCGCCGCGAAGAATCCTCTATGGCGACCCATGCGTTCGAGGATACGCCCGGCCTGCGACGACTATCCCCGCGGGCTGCCGGGAGCGGACCCGTCGTCGCGCGTGAGCGAGACCGCGCGTGCCATCACCGCATCCATCATCGACGTCGTGAGCTTGCCGGTGAACGTGTTCTGCTGCGACGGGTGGAAGCAGCCGATCAGCGTGTACGGCCCGACCCGCGCCTCGACGCCGTGTCCGAACCTGGGCTTCGGCCGTGTCGTGTGGCCCGACGCCGCGAGCGCCCGAAGGCCGCCGTCCCAACCGAAGGAGCCCAGCGCCACGATCACCGCCAGCCGGTCGAGCGCCTGGATCTCACGCACCAGGAACGGCAGGCACCGATCCCGCTCCTCGGGCGTCGGCTTGTTGCCGGGCGGCGCGCACCTGTTCACCGAGGCGATGTAGGCCCCCCGCAGCCGGAGTCCGTCGTCGATTGACACGCTGGTCGGCTGGTTCGCCAATCCGGTCCTGTACATCGACGCGAACAGGAAATCACCCGATCGATCGCCCGTGAAGATCCTGCCGGTGCGGTTGCCGCCGTGCGCCGCCGGCGCGAGCCCGAGCACGAGCACGCTCGCCTCGGGGTCGCCGAAGCCGGGCACGGGCCGCGCCCAGTAGGTCTGATCCGCGAACCGTGCCACCTTCACCCGCGCGACCGATTCGCGCCACTCGACGAGCCTCGGGCACGCCCGGCACTCGACGACCTCGGCACCGATCCTCGCGAGCGACCGTGCGCTCATGCGTGCGCCGCATCCCGCGCATCCAGCCAGTCGTCGTACCCCCCCGGCGACGAGAACGCCTGCCCATCGCGGACCTCGACGATGCGGTCGGGGATGCGATCGAGCAGGTATCGATCGTGGCTGATCACGATCACGGTGCCGTCGTAGGACTCCAGCGCCGACTCCAGCACCTCCATGGAATCGATGTCGAGATGGTTCGTCGGCTCGTCGAGGATCAGGCAGTTCGCCCCCGAAAGCATCATGAGGCAGAGCTGCAGCCGGGTTCGCTCCCCGCCCGAGAGCGAGCCGACCGGCTGGCGCATCTGGTCGTATCGGAACAGGAACCGGCCCAGCAGGGCGACCGCGTCTTCCTCGTACATGGGCTTGAGGTCGCGCACGAACTGGATCGGCGTACGATCCGGCGGCTCGGTTTCGTGCCCCTGAGGCAGGTATGCGAGCTGTACCGACGGGCCCGCCCATCGCGTGCCCGCGTCGGGCTGCCTGAGACCGGCCATCACCGTGCCCAGCACCGACTTCCCCGCGCCGTTGGCGCCGATCACGCCGATGCGCTCACCGCGGAACACCTGCAGGTCGCAGCCGAGCAGGACCGGATCGCGATCGAACGCCACGGTGACGTCCTCGAGCGTCAGCACCTTCACGCCGCCCCGCTCGGCGGCGCGCATCTCGAGCGCGATCTTCCGACGCTCGAAGACCGGCTTGTCGACCTTGTCCATGCGGTCGATCTGCCGCTGCTTGTTACGGGCCTGCGTGATGTGGCGCTTGTTCACGACGATGCGCGCCCAGTGCTCGAACCGCTTCACCGCTTCCTCGAGCCGCGCGATCTCCTTCTGTTGCGTCACGTAGAGCTGCTGCTGCCGCTTGAGGGCGATCTGCTTCGCGACGGCGTACGCCGAGTAGTTTCCCGGCCACATCGTGATCCGCCCGTCCTCGAGCTCGGCGATGCGCGAGACGGTCTCGTCGAGCAGGTACCGGTCGTGCGAAACGGTCACGACGGCCCCGGGGAACCCCGCGACAACGGCCTCGAGCCTGGCTCGGCGATCCGCATCGAGATGGGTCTCGGGCTCGTCGAGCAGCAAGAGCTCGGGCTGACGGAACAGGCACGCGGCCAGGCCGACGAGCTTGCGCTGCCCCCCCGAGAGGGCCGAGGTGGGAAGATCGAGATCCTCGCCCTCGAGGCCGAGCGACGCGAGCATCGCCCGCGCCTCCCCCGCCAGCCCCGCGCCTCCGGCCACGACCCATCGCTCGAGCAGCTCCTGCTGGCGCGAGAGCACCCGTTCCATCCGAGCGAGATCGGCCACGACGTCGGGCCGGCCGAGCTCGATCTCCAGGGCACGCATGTCGGCATCGAGCGCGGATACGTCCGGGCGCGCCGCCAAGACCGTCTGCTCGGCGGTGCGCTCGTCGCCGTCGACATGCTGCGGGAGATCGGCGATCACGTGGTCCTTGCGACGGGCGACCTCGCCGGCGGTCGGCGTTTCGACTCCTTGCAGGATGCGCAGGATCGTCGACTTCCCCGCCCCGTTCGGCCCGACGATGCCGATCCGGGCCGTGTCGGACACCTCGAGGTCGACCCCCTGCAGCACGGGCCAGGAGCCATAGGACTTCTCGACGTTCACGAGGCTGACGAGGTTCACGGTCCAACGATACGGAACACCGGCATCGCGTCAGCCGCCGTCGGCCTCCGCGATCAGGTCGCGGAGCGAGACCGAGGCCGGCTCGCTGTCGAGCCAGCGGTGCATCGCCGCGCGGCGAGCGGGCCATTCCTCCGCCAACATCGAGTACCAGGCGGTGTCGCGATTGCGCCCCTTCACGATCATGTGCGACCGGAAGACCCCCTCGAACGTGAACCCCAGCCGTTCGGCCGCCGCCCGAGACCGTGCGTTGAGCGCATCGCACTTCCATTCGGCCCGTCGGTAACCCCAGGAGTCGAACACGAGACACAACAACAGGTACACGGCCTCGGTGTTCGCCCGCCCTCGTTGCGCCGGCCGCACGTACCAGATGTGTCCGAGCTCGAGGCGGCGCATCGCCGTGTCGACGTTCATCAGGCTCACGATGCCGACCGCTTCCCCCGATCCGGTCGCGACGACCGCGAAGAACAGCGGGTCACGCGAGACGGCGTTCGCCGCGAGCCAGCTGCGCATCTCGTCGAGCCCGTCGAACGGGCCGTAGGACATGTAGGTCCAGATCGAGTCGTCGTCGGCATCGGCATGCGACCGTTCGAACAGGCCGACCGCGTGTACCGCCGGATCGAGGGGCTCGAGACGCACGAACCGGCCGGGGATCGTGTCGTGCACCGGCGGAACGGCCGGCCCGTCAGCGACGGCCTCGCCGACCGGTTCGCGCGTCCGGCTCATCGCACCGATACCCGCAGCGACCGGAAGCGGTCGGCGGCCGCCACGAAGGACTCCAAGGGATCGAGCAGGCTCTCGACCGCCCAGATCAGCCCCTCGAACCCACCGAGGTCGGGGGCGTCCTCACGGAGCCGGGTCGCCCTGGCGAGCGCCTCGTCCACGCCGCGAGCACACGCTTCCCACTCCGCCTCCACCTGGGGGCTTCGCCACCCCGGCATCGCTTCGCGGGCCCGGTCGAGACGATCCTCGAACTCCGCCAGCGCGTCGGATAGCGGGCGACCGGGCAGCCTCGTCGTCGGCATCACCTCGGTGAGCGCTTCCTTGGCGGGCTCGATCTCGCCGAGCACCGCCTCGAACGCCTCGTGGGGGTCCACGAGGTCGGGGGGAAGCCGCTTCCGACCGAAGATGCTCATGCTCGTCTCATCGACCTTGACTGAACGGCCGTTCAGACCCTAGGCTCACGGGCACATGGGCCCGTCGGCCATGAGCGTGAAAATGTTGACTCATGATTGAACCACGATTCAAACACGACCCGGCCAAGATGTGGTGGCTCGAGCAGGCTCGCTGCATCGAGGAGGACCCGGAGCTGTTCTTCCCCATCGGCAGCGCGGCCCCGGCGGCCGAGCAGACGGCCAGGGCGGTCGAGGTCTGCCACCGGTGCCCGGTTCGGGCGGAATGCCTGGTCTGGGCGCTCGACACCTGCCAGGACGCGGGCGTGTGGGGCGGCCTCGGCGAGGAGGAACGTCGCGAGATCCGCCGTGCCCGACGGCGCGAGGCAGCTGCCACCGTCGTCACGGACGATCTCGCGGTCGTCGGCTGAGCCCGGCCGCTCACGCCTGGCTCGCCGGACACAACGGCTCCACGGGGCACTCCGTACACAGCGGCTTCCTCGCCCGGCAGATCGCCCGTCCGTGATCGATCAGCTGGTAGCTGAACGAGAACCACTTCTTCTTCGGGACCAGGCGCATCAGGTCCTGTTCGATCTTGTCGGGGTCCGACTGCTGGCTGAACCCGAGCCGGTTCGCGAGCCGGCGCACGTGCGTGTCGACGGCGATGCCTTCCACCTTCCCGAAGGAGTTGCCGAGCACGATGTTCGCGGTCTTGCGCGCGACGCCCCGCAGGGTGATCAGATCCTCCATCGTGTCGGGGACCTTCCCCCCGTACGCGTCGACGATCCGTTGGCACGCGGCGCGGATCGACGCCGCCTTCTGGTTGAAGAATCCGGTCGGGCGGATGTCCTGCTTCAGCTCGTCCTCGGGCACCGCCAGATAGTCCGCCGCGGTGCGGTACTTCCGGAAGAGCATCGCCGTGACCTCGTTCACCTTCTCATCGGTGCACTGGGCCGAGAGGATCGTCGCGATCAGGCACTCCAGCGGGTTGCTGAAGTTGAGGGCCACGCGTGCACCGGGATAGGCGCGCTCGAGGCCCCGGACGATCGCCGGAGCGCGAGCCTCGATCGGGGACGTGCGGGTGATCCGGGAAGCCATGCGGGAACCCTACGGGAGCCCGTGCTCCTCGCCCACGAGCCCTCAGACGCCGATCGTCAGCGGGAGCTCGAACCGGACGCCGTCCCTGTGGTGGACGAACGAACCGTCGACGCGGACGTGCACCGAGCCGCGGCCGCTCACCCGCCAGCCTCGACCGTCGCCCAGCATTGCGGTGTCCTCGTCGATGCCGACGAACACGTCGCCGGGGGCGACGGACGCGACGATCGATCGAGACGCGCCCGGCACCCACGTGTCGACGATGTCCCAGTGGGGGCCGAACACGGTGCGGCGCACGAGGCCCAGCCCCGGCTTGAAGATCGAGTCCAGGTCGTCGCTGTCGCTGTCGAAGGTGGTCTCCGTGAGGCAGGCGACCCCGGCGCTGCATCCCGCATATCCCATGCCCTGAGCGAGTCCGCCGACCACAGCCGCCCACACGACCGTGTCCCGCAACACATCGGCGAGATGGGACGGGTTCCCGCCGGAGAGGTAGACGATCGACGCGCCGTCGAGGCGCTCCGCCAGGTCGGCGCGCCCGGCGTCCTCGCGCGAGCGGACCGGCAGCACCTCGGCCGGCACCCCGAGCGCCGCGAAGTGCTCGAGCCCCCTGGCTCCCCATCCGTCGAAGACGTCGTCGCCCTCGAGCGACGACGCGGTGGGCAGGATCACCACCCTGCCGTCGCCGGTGGACGTCTCGAGCAGGAATCGGTCCGCGACCTCGGACCAAGGCTCGAACTCCCCCGAGCCGAGCAACGCCCACGACGTCATCGCAGCTCCCCGGGACGGAGCTCCCCGTCGAGCATGCGCCCCGTCTCGGCGGCGATCTGCAGGAGCGCTTCGACGTCGCCGGCCTCCGTGCGGTAGTTGACGATGCACGACCGAAGGCAGAACCGGCCCTCGAGCACGGCGTTCGAGCAGAACGCTCGGCCGCCGAGCTGGATCTCGGTCATGATCCGCTGGTTCAGCTCATCGAGGTACTCCTCACGGCCTCTCCCGCCGGATAGCCCCTCGGGCACGTATCGGAAGCACGTGATCGACAGCCCCACCGGCGTCATGAGCTCGAAGTCGTCGCGCTCGTCCACCAGCTCGCCCAGGTACCGAGCGAGCGCCGCGTCGTGCGAGATGCGTCGGGCATAGGCGTCGCGCCCGTGCGCGAGCAGCGAGACCCAGATCCGGAGCGCCCAGAAGCCGCGGCTGAAGTTCGGCGAGTGGCGCCCGAGATCGATGCCCCAGTCGGTGTGCTCCTCGTCCTTGATGATGTACGAGACGTACTCGGGGTCGAACGACCGGCGCATCTCGTCCATGTCGCGGACGAGCACGCATCCGCCGGGCAGCGGGGTGTACAGCCACTTGTGCGGATCGAACGCGATCGAATCGGCCCGGTCGATGCCCGTGAACAGCGGCCGGAGGTCGTCGGCGAGCACGGCGGGACCGCCGTAGGCGGCGTCCACGTGCAGCCACAGCCCCTCGTCGCGACACACATCGGCGATCTCCGCTAGGTCGTCGATGGCGCCGGTCGAGACGGTGCCGGCGTTCGCGACGACCGCGACGGGGCGGACACCGCCGTTCCGGTCGAGCCGCACGGCCTCCCGGAGCTCGTCCACGCGCATCCGGAACGATCCGTCGACCGGCACGTGTCGAACGGTGCCGGCGCCCACGCCCAGCATGTCCAACCCCCGATCCGAGACCACATGCGTCTCCGTCGACAGGTAGAAGCCGAGCGGCGGTCCCGCCGAGACCCCGTCGGCTCGCACGTCCCACCCCGCGCGCACATCCCTCGCGATCTTCAACGCGATCATGTTGGCCATGGCGCCACCCGAGGTGAGGGCGCCCCCAGAGCCCTGCGGCATGCCGAACATCTCGCACGCGAACCACCGCGTGAGCTCCATCTCGATCTCGGTCGCCGAGGGACCCAGGCGCCACCCGCCCGGATTCATGTTGATCCCCGAGGCCAGCAGGTCGGCCGCGGCGCCGGGCACGGTTCCGGCGCCTGAGACGTAGGCGTAGAACCGAGGGTGACCTGGGAACGCCGAGTGCTCGAACGTCATGCGCCGCAGGTAGCCGATCAGCTCGTCCTGTGCCATCGGCTCGCGAGGCACGTCGATCGCGACTCCGCGCCGCACGTCGCCGGCACCCTCGTCGACGATCACGGGCAGCGACGGCAGCTTCGCGAGCAGTTCCTCGTAGATGTCGGCAACCCCGTCGACGAACGCCCG
>Ga0075309_1000035_pt1 | contig 19599 bp, 20 predicted proteins | sample MayberryNE_Catta_4_FD_120057 | JGI IMG/M metagenome (GOLD analysis project Ga0075309, IMG submission 120057) | Natural and restored wetland microbial communities from the San Francisco Bay, California, USA, that impact long-term carbon... | ecosystem: Environmental > Terrestrial > Soil >... | reverse complement strand
GCTCGCTCAGGGGCGGCACGTTGTCCTGCAGGGTCGCGAGCTCCTCGATGTACTCCGGCGGCAGCAGGTCGGGCCGTGTGGAGAGGATCTGCCCGAGCTTCGCGAACGTGGGGCCGAGCTCCTCGAGGGCGGCTCGCAGGCGTTTGCCCTGGCGGTGCCGGCCCACGGCGCCCTCGTGGTCGGGTCTTCCGAACAGCTCCTTCAGGCCGTGCTTGGCGAAGACGGCGGCGATGCGGCCCCCTCGCGCGGTGAGCCGGGGGGTGAACTCCGCCTCCTCGGCGGCGCTGATGCGCACCCGGGCCGAGGTCGGCGAGGGCGTGTTGGCGACGACGTGCCCGTCGCCCGCCGTGTTGACGATGATCACGGTGCAGCGGGCGTTGTGGCTGATGCGGTTCGGCACGTTGCCGAGCAGGAACTCCTTGCGCCCGGCCATGCCGGCGTTCCCGACCACCAGCACGTCGATGGCGTGCTCCTCGGTGGCCTCGACGATCGCCATCGCCGGGTCGTCGTGGATGACCACGTGGCCGTGCCCCCGGTCGCCCGCCACCGAGCGGGCGTAGACCTCGAGGTCGTCCGCCGCCGAGCGCGCTCGGGTGACCTCCGCCGCGCCGTATTCGGTGTCGGCTCGGCTCGTCGGCACGATCACCTGGACGACGTGGAGCTCGGCACCGAACGCCTCGGCGAACGTCGCGGCCCATCGCACGGCGCGCTCGGCCGTCTGCGATCGGTCGGTTCCGACCATCACCCGATCGATCGGACCGGCGATCTGCGGCTGGGCCTCGGCGTTCATGGGCGCATCATGGCGGTTCCCGGCCCTCGCGACCAGAAGGGGAGGCAGGTGGTCCTGGGTGGGTGGGCAAGGAAGTTCCCTGGTGGCGGTACCCCGTTGGTAGACTGCCGCCCCTCGCCGGAGTAGCTCAGTCAGGCAGAGCAACCGCCTCGTAAGTGGTAGGTCATGGGTTCGAATCCCATCTCCGGCTCCCCCGGAGGCCGCCCTCGAGCCGCACCATGCCGGTGCTAGTATCCGCCCGCGATGACCATGCTCCGGAAGCTCTCGGCGCAGTTCGCGCTGTGCCTCGTGTCCTCGGTCCTGTTCGTCGGCACCGCGGGCGCGCAGGCGATCCAAGATCCCGTGGTGGAAGCCGAGCGGAACGACGGGGGCTGGGTCTATTGGATCGCGATCGCGCTCGCGGTCCTCGGGGTGCTGGTGGTGATCTTCCTCACGATCCAGTACATGCGCTACGCGCCGCGCTTCTCCAAGGACGAGGAGGGATTGAAGCTCGTGCGAGCCGATCGGGTTCGCGTCGGGCAGGAGCTGCCGCGCCGCAACGTCGATCTCTCGCAGGCGGCGCCCGTCGTGGTCGCGCCACCCGCGGTGCCGGCCGCCGCGCCGGCGCTCTCGGCTGCCACGGCGGCCGCCCCCGCTCCCGCCGCCGAAGCTCCGGCCACCGCGGCTCCTGCGCCGGCGGCCCCCGCGCAAGCTGCGCCGCCCGCGGAAGCCACCCCTTCGGAAGCCGCGCCCGCGGAAGCCGCCCCCGCTGCGGAAGCCGCGCCCGCGGAAGCCGCCCCCGCGCCTGCGCCCGCACCGGCTCCCGAGGAGCGTGTGGAGGTCACGATGGACCAAGAAGCGTACGAAGCGGCGCTGAAGGAGCTGCTCGATGCCGGCACCGATCGCCGCATCGCCGAGGGCAGGGCACGCCGGGCGGGCATGATCGCCGCCCGGAAGAAGGCCACCGGCGAAGCCTGAGCTTCAGGCGATCGCCCCGCCGATGGCTCCCGAAGGAGGATCCGAGCCCGTGGACGCCACCCAGGTCGATTGGTCCATGGGGTCGGCGGCGGCACGTCTCGCCGACTGGGACACGGGCCTGCGGCTTGGACGACGCGTCGCCGGCCCCGGCATCTCCGTGCCGGCGGTGGAGCGCGCCCGCATGCGAGAGGACTTCGGTGAGCTCGTTCCGCTGGCGGAGTCGCTGATCTCCGAGCACACCGGCATGGTCGTGTCGGGCTTCCGCTCGAGGGCGTGGGTCATGGCCCGCGGGGAATGGATCCGCGCCAACCTCACCGGCATGCAGCGGTTGCTCGAGCCGCTCGCCGAGCGGGTGCTCGCCACGAAGCCGGCCCGCGCCGGCGTCCGCCGCAAGGCGATGGGTGCCCAGGCCGGTGCGCTGTTCGGGTACGTTGCGCGCCGGGTGCTCGGCCAGTACGACGTCTTCCTGCCGCCCGACGACGAAGGACTGCTCTACTTCGTGGGCCCGAACGTCGCCGAGGTCGAACGGCGATTCGGGCTGCCGTCGAGGGACTTCCGCCTGTGGGTGGCGCTCCACGAGGTGACCCACCGTGTGCAGTTCGGCGCCGCGCCCTGGCTGCGTGGCCACCTCAGGGAACTGGTCGATTCCTATTTCGAGGGCGTATCGCTCGACGGTCGCGAGCTCGTGTCGCAGATGCGCCGCGCGGTGGAAGAGGTGCGCAGCGGGGCCGACGCGCGCGTGAGCGGTGTCTTCCTGCTGCTCACGCCGGAGCAGCGTGAGCTCTTCACCAAGGTGCAGGGGCTGATGTCGCTGCTCGAAGGTCACGCGTCGTACGTCATGAACGAGGTCGCTCGCGACCACGTCGCCGACGTCGCGCGCATGCGTCGGGCGCTCGCGACGCGCAGGAAGGGCTCGGGCGTCGAACGCAGCGTGCAGCGGGCCATCGGCTTCGAACAGAAGATCCGGCAATACGACCGGGGCGAGGTCTTCGTGCGTGAGGTGATCGCTCGCGCCGGCATGGACGGGTTCAACCGCGTCTGGACGGCGCCCGAGCATCTGCCCTCGCTCGAGGAGATCGGCACACCCGCCGCCTGGGTCGAGCGCGTCGGCGGCTGAGGGCCGTGGCGGCGCGGCGCCCGCCGGCCGTCGCGCGGGTGCTGGAGCGCGTTTCGGCGACGATCCGCCAGCACGACCTGATGCGCGACGGCGATAGGGTGTTGGTCTGCGTCTCGGGGGGGCCGGATTCCGTCTGCCTGCTCGAGTCCCTGGTGCGGCTGCGGCGGCTGTTCCGCGTGCGGATCGAGGCGTTCCACTTCGACCATCGGCTGCGCGCGGACTCGTCGGCCGACGCCGGGTACGTGCGGCGGCTCGCATCTCGCCACCGACTCCCGTTCCACCTGCGCGTTGCGGACGACGAGCCCTCGGCCGGCGAGTCGGTCGAGGCCTGGGCGACCCTGCGGCGCGAGAACGCCGCGAACGACGTGCGACGCGAGGTCGGCGTATCGATCGTCGCCGAGGGGCACACCCTCGACGACCAGGCCGAGACCGTGCTGCTGAACCTCGTCCGCGGCACCGGGCTCGATGGGCTCGCCGGCATCTGGCCGAAACTCGGTGACCGCCCCGGCTCTTCGACCGTGCAGCCGCTGCTCGACGTCACGCGTGAGGAGGTCGAGGCGTTCTGCCGCTCCCTCGGCCTGCGCCCTCGCCGCGACCCGATGAACGAGGACACGCGCCTGCTGCGTGCCGCGATCCGCCACGAGGCCATCCCGATGCTCGAGCGCATCACCGGGCGGGAGGTGCGCGCGACCCTCGCCAGGACCGCCGCCGTGCTGCACGAGGACCGGCTGGAGCTGCTCCGTCAGGCAGCGGAGCACGAGCGGGGGATCGTCGAACGCGACGGAGGCGAGGTCCGCTTCCGGGCGGCCGACCTCGCCGCGCTCCCGGTCCCCTTCGCCGCCCGCATCGTGCGCATGGCGCTGTGGCAGCTCGCCGCGGTCGACGACGAGGTGGCGCCGTGGACCCGCGACGCGGTGTCCGCCGTGCTCGACCTGGCCGCCGGCCGTCCGGGGCGCCGGCGCGACCTGCCGGGTGGGCGAACCGCCCGGCGCGACCGGGTGTATGTTCGCGTGGCTTCCCCGACCGCACGGGAAACGACCACGGCCGGGGAGGATCTGTGAGCATCACGCCCGACGCGGCGGGCGCTACACTCCGGATTCCCGTGAGCGCGTACGAGCCCGATATCGAGAAGGTCCTGATCTCGACGGACGAGATCGAGGGGGCCCTCGCGACGATGGGCGCGCAGATCACGCGGGACTACGCGGGCAAGTCGCTGCTGCTCGTCGGTGTGCTCAAGGGAGCGTTCGTCGTGATGGCCGACCTCGCCCGGCACATCGCGCTGCCGCTGGAGTTCGACTTCATGGCGGTCTCGTCGTACGGGGCGGCGACGAAGACGAGCGGGGTCGTTCGCATCCTGAAGGATCTCGATCACGATCTCGACGGGCTCGACGTGCTGCTCGTCGAGGACATCGTGGACTCCGGGCTGACGCTGAAGTACCTGCTCAAGAACCTGGCCGCTCGCAAGCCGGCATCGCTCGAGGTGGCAGCCCTGCTCCGGAAGACGGGCCTGCAGAAGGTGCCCCTCGACCTTCGGTACGTGGGGTTCGACATCCCGCCGGAGTTCGTCGTCGGCTACGGTCTCGACTTCGCCGAGCGCTACCGCAATCTGCCGTACGTGGCGACCTTGAAACCCGAGGCCTACGGAGGCGCCTGAGCGCACGAACCGGGGGCTTCCTCGTCCGGAGCCGGTGCTACCATCGGCCACAGGGCGATCCGGCATCGCGCCGGGCCCGACGCCTTCCCCGTCGAGGAGTCGATCCTGAGTCAGCCACCCGAGACCCCGCTCAAGAAGGCCGCCCGCACACCCACGCTCTGGATCGTGCTGGGCACGCTCGTGTTCTTGCTCGTCGTCTCGTTCCTCGGACGTGAGAGCTCCGGCGAGCAGATGGGGCTCACCCAGTTCGAGTCGGCCGTCGCCGACGGACGGGTGGCCGATGCGACGATCCATGACGGCGACCAGACGGTCACGGGCCGGCTGTCCGACGGCAGCGAGTACCGCACGACCTATCCGACCGACTACGCCGACGATCTCGCCGCGCTGTTGAAGAAGGCCGGAGTCCCCACCCAGGTCGATGCGCAGAAGCCCAACCCACTGCTGGGCACGTTGCTCACGGTGATCCTGCCGGTGCTGCTGATCGGCGGCATCCTGCTGTTCGTCATGAACCGCGCGCAGGGGGGCGGGGGGCGCGTGATGCAGTTCGGCCGCAGCCGCCACAAGACCGTCACGAAGGATCAGCCCAAGACGACGTTCGCCGACGTCGCCGGCGTCGACGAAGCCATCGAGGAGCTCCAGGAGGTCAAGGACTACCTGCAGGAGCCGTCGAAGTTCCAGGCGATGGGCGCCAAGATCCCGCGGGGGGTGTTGCTCTTCGGCCCGCCCGGCACCGGAAAGACGCTCCTCGCCCGGGCCGTGGCCGGCGAGGCCGGCGTGCCGTTCTTCTCGATCTCGGGCTCGGACTTCGTGGAGATGTTCGTCGGGGTCGGCGCGGCGCGGGTGCGCGACCTGTTCGAGCAGGCGAAGGCGAGCGCCCCGGCGATCGTGTTCATCGACGAGATCGACGCCGTCGGCCGCCAACGCGGCGCCGGGCTCGGCGGCGGTCACGACGAGCGCGAGCAGACGCTCAACCAGTTGCTGGTCGAGATGGACGGCTTCGACCAGCGCTCCACGGTGATCCTGATGGCGGCGACGAACCGTCCCGACATCCTCGATCCGGCGCTGCTGCGGCCGGGCCGGTTCGACCGGCAGGTCGTGATCGATCGCCCGGACCTCGAGGGCCGAAAGGCGATCCTGCGGGTGCACGCGCGAGGCAAGCCGTTCGATCGGACCGTCGACCTCGCCGTGCTCGCCCGGCGAACCCCGGGATTCACCGGCGCAGACCTCGCGAACGCGATCAACGAGGCGGCTCTGCTCGCCGCCCGCCGCAACAAGAAGGCGATCTCGATGAAGGAGGTCGAGGAGGCCGTCGATCGCGTGATGGCCGGCCCCGAGCGCAAGAGCCGGATCATGGACGAGCAGGAACGCCGGCTGATCGCCTACCACGAGGGCGGTCACGCGATGGTCGCCCACGTGCTGCCGAACACCGACGAGGTGCACAAGATCACCGTGATCCCGCGAGGCCGGGCGCTCGGCTACACCCTCACGCTGCCCGAACAGGACCGCTTCCTGATGACGCGAGAGCAGCTCCGCGACGAGCTGGCGATGCTCATGGGCGGCCGCGTCGCCGAGGAGATCGTGGCGGGCGATGTGACGACGGGAGCGGGCAACGACATCGAACGCGCCACGAAGATCGCCCGGCAGATGGTGACCGAGTACGGCATGAGCGACTCGATCGGGCCACGTACGCTCGGCCAGAAGCAGGGAGAGGTATTCCTCGGTCGAGATTGGGGCTCGACCCCCGACTACTCCGACGCCGTGGCGTTCGAGATCGATCACGAGGTGCGCGAGCTGATCGACGAGGCCCACGACGTCGCGCTCGACATCCTCACCGAGAACCGCGGGAAGCTCGACGCGCTCGCGGCGAAGCTGCTCGAGGTCGAGACGCTCGAACGCGAAGACGTAGAGGCGTTCTTCGCCGACGTCGAGCGTAGGAAGCCGCGCGCGCACGAGGAGCGTTCGGCGGGACTGGCCGTCTCGCGTCAGGTCAAACAGAGCGAGCCCGACCAGGGGCGCTCGACGCCTGGCACGCTGCGTCCCAAGCTCGGGGGGCCGGGGCTCTCGCCGGCCTGACCTGTCGCGACGCCTGCCGTTCCCTGCTGCGTACACTCATCCGGCATGAGCGATCGCTGGGCCACGTTCGATTGCTACGGAACCCTCGTCGACTGGCCGGGCGGTGTGCGAGCCACGCTGGAGCGCCTGTGGCCCGGCATCGACGGCGAGGCGCTCCTCGAGGCGTACATGCTCATCGAGCCGGGCGTGCAGGAAGGCAGAGGCATCTCCTATCGCGACGTGATGGCCGAGACGATGGCCGGCGTCGCCACCGAGCTCGGGGTCGAGGTTCCCGAGGGCGAGTCGTCTGCTCTCGCCGACTCGTTGCCGGGCTGGGGGGTGTTCCCTGAGGTGCCTGTGGCGCTCACCGAGCTGCGTGGACGAGGATGGAAGCTCGCGATCCTGTCGAACACCGACGCCGATCTGCTCGACGCGTCGGTTGGCTCGATGGGCGTCGAGATCGACGAGCGCGTGGTGGCGAGTGACATCGGGTCGTACAAGCCCGCGTTCGGGCACTGGGAGGCGTTCTTCCGCCGGACCGGCGCAGAGCGTTCGCGTCACGTGCACGTCGCCGCGTCGCTGTTCCACGACATCGAGCCGTGCGCGAAGCTCGGATTGCCCGCGGTCTGGATCGACCGTCTCGGGCAGGGGAGCGAGGTGCCGAGGTCGGCAACCCTGCCCGACCTCTCCGACCTGCCCGACACGCTCGATCGCCTCGCGCCGGCGTAGGCCGGTACCACCGCTCGGTCGAGCCGTTCTACACTCGGGCGATGGACGCCGTGACCCGCGCCGTCACGACCGGGGAGGACCTGTACGGGCTGCTCGGCGTGCCGCCGGACGCGTCCGACGACGTCATACGCCACGCGTACCGGGCGCTGGCTCGGGAGCACCATCCCGACGCGAATCCGAAGCACGCCCCGGCTGACGGATTCCGCCGTGTCGTCGCCGCCTACGAGATCCTGGGAGACGAGCGAGATCGGGCGGCGTACGACCGCGCGCTTCGCCTCGAGCGACTCGCCACGGAGCAGAGGCTGAGGCCCGGTCCGGTCGCCTCCCACGTCGCGCCCCGCCCCACCGGGGCGGTCGCGTCCCGCGGCCGGGCCGCCTCGCCGAACCCAGCCGATCACGTCTCAGGGGCTGCGCGCGACGGATCGCCCCGCCCACGCAACCCGATCGACGAGTGGCGGCTCGTCTCGGTGCTCGGGCGCATGCTGGCCGCGGGCGCGGCGCTCGTGATCATCGCGGTCGTGGTCCTGATGGTGGTCTCGGCGAACGCCCGTGAACCGGAGCCCCCGCCGCCCACGATCTGGTGCAAGACGCCGGAGGGCTGGTTCGATTGCTGGCGGGCGACGACGCCCGACGGGTCCTGACCGCCGGTCTCGCGACCCTGTGCCGGCGGGCGAACGGGTAGCATTCCGCGCCATGGCGGACTTCGACGGAACGAAGGTCGAGCAGGGCGTGCGTCTGATCCTCGAAGGCATCGGCGAGGATCCCGATCGTGGCGGCCTCAAGGACACGCCCTCGCGGGTCGCGCGCATGTTCCGAGAGATCGCCGGCGGTGTCGGTGAGGATCCGACCGGCATCGTGACGGTCGTCGAAGGCGCCGACTTCGACGAGATGATCATGGTCCGCGACATCCCGCTCTATTCGATCTGCGAGCACCACCTGATCCCCTTCAGCGGCCGCGCGCACGTGGCGTACGTGCCGAACAAGGCCGGTCAGATCACGGGGCTCTCGAAGATCGCCCGTGTCGTCGACGTGCTGGCGAAGAAGCCGCAGGTCCAGGAGCGGCTCACGACCGAGATCGCCGACACGATCGAGCGGGCGCTCGAGCCACGGGGGGTCTTCGTCGTGATCGAGGCGGAGCACCTGTGCATGACGATGCGCGGCATCAAGAAGCCCGGCTCGGTCACCGTGACCTCGGCGGTGCGGGGGTTGTTCCGTACCGATGCGCGCACCCGTCAGGAGGCGATGAACCACATCGGCATGCGCTGAGGCTCACTCCTCCGGGGGAGCGATCCCTTCGTCGGCATGCCCCTGCTGGCCGCGCTGCCGCCTGTCCACCGCCAAGCCGATCGGAGCCGCGAGGGCCCACGTCAGCAGCGCTGCCGTCGTGTTCCAGAGGAACGCGACCGGGATCGAGACCAGGAACAGGACGACGGGTGTCGTGGACTGGATCATGCCGTAGCGATAGGAGCTCTCCGACATCGGCCTCGCGAGCAGTCCCCGCCGATGAGCGTGCCGGAAGATCACCGATTCCATGCCGCTGATCGCCGCCAGTGTGAGGGCGAAGATCGCAACGCTGATCGGGTTGCGTTCGTACTTGCCGACGAGCTCGGTGGGGAAGGGCAGGAACGCCACGAACGCCAGGTACACGAGGTTGAGTCCGATGAAGTGCCGATCGACGCGTGCGAGGACCGCGAAGAACGCGTGGTGGGTCATCCAGTACTTCCCGAGCAGCAGGAACGCGAGGAAGAAGCTGAACAGCTGCGGACCGAGATCCTCGAGCGGTTCCAGCAGCGAGCTGGGGGCGTCCTGGGGACCCGTCAGCTCGGGCGCTTCGACCGAGACGATCAACAGGGTCATCGCGATCGCGAAGACCGCGTCGGTGAAGTAGGCGACCCGATCGAAGGCCGCGCCTTCGCCCTGCGTGTAGCTCCAGGTGCCACGGCGCCGGCGTGAGATCGGGCGGCCGAGGTCCTGGTCCCCCTCGTCGGCCATGCGCAGGATGCTCCCACGATGACGCCCCGCGGCGCGAGTCCGGCCGCCCCGTGACCGGCGGCTACGATGGCTCGATGATCGGGTCAGTCTGGCGATGCCGCGATCACGAGCTCGAGCTCGGTCCGCGCACCCTGGTGATGGGGATCGTCAACGTCACTCCCGACTCGTTCAGTGACGGCGGCATGCTCTCTGGTTCGGACGAAGCGGTGGCGCACGGGTTGCGGCTGGTGGCCGACGGCGCCGACATCCTCGATATCGGCGGGGAGTCGACGCGGCCCGGTTCCGACCCCGTGTCGATCGACGAGGAGCTCGCACGCGTGGTGCCGGTGGTCGCGGGGCTCGCCTCGGCGGCGCCCGCACACGTCGCGCTCAGCGTCGACACGCGCCGCCCCGATGTCGCGCTCGCCGCGATCGAGGCGGGAGCGGCGATCGTGAACGACGTGACCGCTGCCCGCGACCCCGCGATGTTCGGGGTCGTGCGGCAGACCGGGGCGGGGCTCGTGTTGATGCACATGCTCGGCGATCCGAAGACGATGCAGGACCATCCGCGCTACGACGACGTCGTGACCGAGGTGCGCGACTTCCTCGCGTCCCGTCTCGGGGCGGCGGTGGCTTCGGGCATCCGGCGCGATCGCCTGTGCGTCGATCCCGGGATCGGATTCGGCAAGACCCTCGAGCACAACATCTCGCTCCTCCGCGCGATCGCGTCGTTCAGGGATCTCCGTGTGCCCGTGCTCGTGGGCGCGTCGCGGAAGCGGTTCATCGGCGAGCTCACGGGGGTCGACGGGCCCGCGGAGCGCGTGGAGGGCACGGCCGGCGCCGTGGCGTGGTGCGCGGCCAACGGCGTCGACGTCGTGCGGGTGCACGACGTGCTGGAGATGGCCAGGGTGGTACGCGTGGTGGATGCGATCGCTCGAGGGACCGGGTCGTGACGGCCCCGCTGCCGCCGCCTCACACGCTGAAGACCTCGGCTGGGGTCGTCGCCTTCCACGACGAGGGGAACGGCCCGCCGGTGCTGCTGATCCACGGGTTCCCCACCTCGTCGTGGCAATGGCGCGAGTTCATCCCGTTGCTCGCGGCGCGCTTCCGGGTGATCGCCCCGGACCTGCCGGGGTCGGGCGTCTCGACGGTCGCCGAGGGAGCGTCCCTCGATCTCGTCTCGCACGCGGCCACGCTCCGAGAGATCCTCGCCGAGATCGGCGTCGAGCGGTTCGCCGTCGTAGCCCACGGCGAAGGCGGGGGGGTCGCACAGCTGCTCGCGCTCGACGGGGACGGGGTCGACGGGTTGGTGCTCGTGGCCGCCGCCACGCTCGATGCGTGGCCCTCGCCGGGCATCGAGGCGGCGCGGCAGCGCCTCGAGGCGGGCGTGAGCTCGGAGGTCGTTCGCGCGCTGGTGCGTGAGACGATCGAGGGCGGTGCCGTGCTGCGTGACCATCTGCCCGACGACGTGCTCGACGCCTACGCCGATCCGTTCGCCGAGGGCGACGGACCCGAGCGGTTCGTTCGCGTGCTTGAGGGGCTCGATGGACGCGGCCTCGCGGGGCGTGAGGTCGAGCTCGCGGCGATCGAGGCGCCGACCCTCATCCTCTGGGGCGAGGACGACCCCGTGTACCCGTCGAGCGTGGGGGAGCGCCTCAACGATGCGATGCCCTCGTCGACCCTCGGCCTGCTCCCCGGGTGCGGGCACTTCCTGGTGGACGAGGCTCCGGACACGATCGGACCGATGATCGCCGAGTACCTGCGGGCGAGGTACGCGCACGCGCCGCACGGCCACGGCGATCCGAACGCCGGCATCGTGATGCTGCAGCTGGAACGTCGGCCGCTGTGGGTCGATCTCGAGGAGGACGAGCGCGACGAGTGGTTCGTCGACGACGATGGCGGCGACGGCGACGAGGAGGCACCGGTCCCATGACGACCGCACGGTTGTTCCTGTCGGGCATCGCGTCGAGTGGACGTCACGGCGCGCGCCCCGGTGAGAAGGACGAACCGCAGGACTTCGTGGTCGATCTCGACATCGAGGTCGAGTTCGGCGCCGACGAGATCGAGGCGACGGCGGACTACCGGGGGGTCACCGAGGCGGTCCGATCGGTGATCGCCGACGGTTCCTACGACCTCATCGAGACGATGGCCCACGACGTGGCCGAACGTGTCCTCGCCCTCGAACACGTGACCCGGGTGACCGCGGTCGTCCACAAGCCTTACGCGGCAAGACGCCTTGAGATCGACGGTGTCGCAGCGGCCGTGACCCTCCCGGCCGGCGGGCCGTGACCGAGGTCGCCCTGTTGGGCCTCGGTTCCAACCTGGGGGACCGGCTCGACACGCTGCAGCGGGCGGTGGACCTGCTCGCCGCCGAACCGGGCATCATTCCGACCCGATGCTCCCGGGTCTGGGAGACCGATCCGGTCGGGGGGCCGCCGCAGCCCGACTTCCTCAACGTGGTGCTCGGCGTCGAGGTCGATCTCGCGCCGCACGACCTGCTCGTCGCGTGTCAACGTGTGGAAGCCGCGCTCGGCCGTGTGCGCGACGTCCGATGGGGTCCTCGCACGATCGACATCGACGTGTTGCTGTTCGACGCGCTCGCGGTCGACGACGCCGACCTCACCGTGCCGCACCCGCGCATGCATGAACGGGCGTTCGTCCTGATGCCGCTGCTCGACGTCGATCCCGACGCCGCTCTCCCCGACGGCACGCGCCTGGTCGATCTGCCCCTCGGTCCCGACGCCACCGGCGGAGTCCGGCCGGTCGCTCCGCCGCTGCGTGTGCCGTGACTCCACGGCCGAGCCGGCCGAGGCGAGTTGCGATACTCGGGTGATGGACATCTCGATCGTCGGTGCGGGGCGCGCCGGCACGGCCGTCGCCGTGCTCTGGCAACGCGCCGGCCATCGCATCGTGGCGGTCTCGGGGGGAGCGGCGACCGCCGAGCGCGCAACGCGCCATCTCCCCGGCGTCCCGGTCCTCGGGGCGCCCGATGCGGCGCGCGCCGCCGAGCTCGTCGTGATCGGCGTTCCCGACGACCTGATCGCCGCGACGGTGCAGGAGCTGGCCGACGCGGGCGCGGTCGCCTCCGGCTGGATCGCTCACCTCTCCGGTGCGACCCCCCTCTCGGCGCTCGACGCCGCTCGCAGCGCGGGCGCGCGCCGTCTGGGGATCCACCCGCTCCAGACCTTCCCCGATGTGGACGCCGCCGTGGAGCGCATCCCGGGGTGCGTCGTCGCGATCGGTGCCGACGACGACGAGGGAGCCGCCCTCGCGGAGCGGCTGGCGCGGGACCTCGGCGGGCGTCCGTTCCGGCTTCCCGAGGAACGGCGCGCGATCTATCACGCAGCAGCCGTCTTCGCCTCGAACTACCTGGTCGCCGCGACGGGCGTCGCCGAGGTCCTCCTCGAGGTGGCCGGCGTGCCGGATCCCATCGGTGCGCTCACCCCGCTCCAGCAGGCGACCCTTGCGAACATCGCCCGATCCGGCCCGGCCGAGGCGCTGACCGGGCCGGCCGTGCGGGGCGACGCCGGCACGATCGAGCTGAACCTCCAGGCCCTGGCCAACTCGTCGCCGTGGGCGGTCGACGCATACGTGGAGATGGCCCGCGTCGCGCTCGATCTGGCGATGCGCGGCGGGCGCCTGTCCCCGGACCACCGCGCCGAGGTCGACGAGGTGCTCGCCCGGTGGAGCTGATCCGCGACGCTGCCGGGCTCCGCGCTCGCACCGACGTGGCGCGGGAGGCCGGTGAGGCCGTGGCGCTCGTTCCGACGATGGGTGCGCTGCACGACGGCCATCGCTCGCTGATCCGCCGAGCGAGGGGGGATCGGCCGACCGTGGCCGTGTCGATCTTCGTGAACCCCGAACAGTTCGGCGACCCCGCCGACCTCGAGGCCTATCCCCGCGACGAGGCGCGCGACATCGCGATCTGCGAGGAGCTGGGCGTCGACGTCGTGTGGGCGCCTCCGGTCGGCGAGGTCTATCCGGCAGGCGTCGAGCTTCCCCGTCCCGATGCCGGCCCGGTCGCGAACCGCTTCGAGGGAGCCTCTCGACCGGGTCACTTCGAGGGCGTGCTCACGGTCGTCCGCCGCCTGTTCGACGTGTTCGGCCCCTGCACGGCGTACTTCGGCGAGAAGGACGCCCAGCAGCTCTTCCTGGTGCGGCGCATGATCGATCTCGAGGGCCTGCCGGTCGGCGTCGTCGCCTGCCCCACCGTGAGGGAGTCCGACGGCCTCGCGTCGTCGTCGCGGAACGCTCGCCTGTCACCCGAGGAGCGAGAGCAGGCCGGGTGCCTGTTCCTGGCTCTGAGCGAGGCCGCCGAGCTCGCCGGCAGCGGCGAGCGGGACCCGAAGGTGTTGGTGGCGGCGATGGCCCGAGAGGTCGGGGCGACGCCGCTCGCCCGTCTCGACTACGCGGCGGTGATCGACGATCGCACGTTCGCCGTGCCCGACCGCCTCGAGCCGGGCATGCCGGCCCGCGCGCTCGTCGCGGCCGGGTTCCCGTCGGCCCGCCTCATCGACAACCTCAGGTTGCCGGTGCGCGACCGGGTAGGCGACGATGAGCGATCGCTCCGACCGGAGCCCTAGGCAGGGGGGATCGCGCCGTGTTGCTCGCCGCCGACGTCGGCAATACCGAGACCGTCCTCGGGGTCTTCGATGGCACCGAGCTCGAGCACACGTGGCGCCTGTCCACCCAGCCCGAGCGCACCCCCGACGAGCTCGCGCTCACGTTCTCCGGGTTGCTGGCACAACGGGGCCTGGCATTGGAGTCGCAGGTCACCGGCCTGGTCGTGGCCAGTGTGGTTCCGGACGTGACGGCTGCGATCCGTGAGATGTCGGCTCATCACTTCCCGTTCGCCCCGGTGATCGTCGGACCCGGCGTGAAGACCGGGGTCTCGGTCCTGACCGACAACCCCCGAGAGGTGGGTGCCGACCGGGTCGTGAACTCCCTCGCCGCCTTCACCCTCGTCGGAGGGCCCGCCATCGTCGTCGACTTCGGGACCGCGACCAACTTCGACGTCGTGAGCGAACGGGGCGAGTTCGTCGGCGGCGTGATCGCTCCCGGCCTCCAGGCGAGCGCGGCGAGCCTGTTCTCGCGGACCGCTCGGCTCACGCGGGTCGAGCTGGCCCCGCCGGCGAGCGTCGTCGGCACGAGCACCGTCGAGGCGCTGCAGTCGGGATTGATCTACGGCACGGCCGGTCAGGTCGACGCGATCGTCGGGCGCATCCGGGCGGAGCTGCCGCGGGCGACCACGATCGCGACGGGCGGGGTTGCCTCGGTCGTGATCCCTCACTGCACGACGATCGACCGGCTCGAGCCGTGGCTCACCCTCGTCGGGTTGCGGCTGGTGTTCGAGCGGAACGTGGAAGCCGCCGATGAGTGACCGGCATGCGTGAGCCGATCGTGGCGCCTGTTCGACCCTCCGCCTAGTCGAGCCGATGGATCCCGCAGCGGTCGCGCTGGTGCTCGTGGCCGCCGTGCTGCACGCCACGTGGAACGTCCGCCTGCACGGCGAGGGCGATCGCGTGGCGGCGATGGCCGCCTCGGGCCTGGTCTCTGGCGTCGTGCTGCTGCCGTTCCTCGTGCTCGACCCGCCGAGCGGCCTGTGGTTCCTGGTGTTGATCAGCGGCGTGGCCGAGGCCGTCTACGGGCTGGCCCTCGCCGGCGCCTACCGGCGCGGCGAGCTCACGGTGACCTATCCGGTCGGACGCGGCTCCGCGCCGCTGCTGACGACCCTCGCGGCGGTCGCGGTCGTGGGCCAGCCCGCGACGATCCGCACGCTCGTGGCGGCCTCGCTCGTGGCGGCAGGGCTCGGCCTGCTGGCGTTCCGGTCGCATCGCCACGACACGCTCGCGGCCACGGGCCTGGCGCTCGTGGTCGGCGTCATGATCGCCACGTATTCGGTCGTCGACGCGAGGGCGGTGCGAGACGGCGCAGCGCCGCTGGCGTACCTCGCGGCCACGCTCGGTCTCGAGGGCCTGGTGGTGGCGGCGACCACCGGGTTCGACGTGGGCCGACTGCGGGCCGCGCTCCGACCCGGGGTCGCCATCGCCCTCGGCAGCGTCGGGGCGTACGCGCTCGTGCTGATCGCGTTCAGGCTGGCACCGGTCGGCCGGGTCGCGACCCTCCGGGAGATCTCGATCGTCTTCGCGGTGCTGCTCGCTCGGGAGCACCCGGGGCCCCTGGGGTGGGCGGGTATCGGCGCCGTCGTGGCCGGGGGTGCGCTCGCGGCGCTCTGACGACGGCGATATGCTCGCCGGACACGGGCCACCGAGGGGGACACGGATGTCGGACCAGCAGGTCGTCGAGGCACTGAGGTCGGTGCCGCTCTTCCAGGGCTTCTCCGACAAGGACCTCGCCAAGCTCGCCGGGATCTCGAAGGAGGTTCCCCATCCCGCCGGGAAGACCGTGCTCGAGGAAGACCACTCCGCGATCGGGTTCCACCTGATCCTGTCGGGCGAGGCCGAGGCGCTCCAAGGGGGAACGGCGGTCGGCACGATGCGCCAGGGCGACTACTTCGGCGAGATGTCGCTGATCGACGGGAAGCCTCGCTCGGCCTCCGTCGTGGCCAAGAGCGACCTGGTGACCCTCGCGATCCCCGCGTGGAACTTCGAGCGGCTCCTGCAGGATCACCCGGAGATGATGCGGGCGCTGCTCATCGCCCTCTCCGAGCGCATCCGTCACCTCCGCGACCAGGGCTGACGGCCGGCGGGAGCGCGCTCAGTCCGCCCTCAGGGCACCGATCCCTCGCTCGTCGCCTCGTGCAGGGTGATCACGAGATCCTGCAGCCCAGTGCCTTTGGCGAGGAATCCTCGCGCGCCCGCCTCGCGCGCCTCGCGCTCGACGCCGTCGTCGGCGTGCGCGGTGAGGATGACGACCGGCAGCTCGGGCCTCGACTCGTGGATCCTCTTCATCGCGTCGATCCCCGAGAGGTCGGGCATCGACAGGTCCATCAGCACGACGTCGGGCTCGAGTTCCTCGGCTTGGTCGCAGGCGGCGACGCCGCCCCCCGCCTCACCAGCGATCTCGATGTCGCCGACGAGGCGCAGGGCCGAGGTGAGCGCCTTGCGGAACGCGGGGTGGTCATCGACCACGAGCACCCGCACGTGCATCCCTCCTTCGAGTATCTGGGCGTTCTGCACGTGGATCCCCTCGGTCGTGCTCGCCTTGTCGTTCCTTGACAACAGGGCCGCGGATCGGGCCCTTCCGCCCTCGGGAGACGGCCCGTTCATCGTGGCACCCGCCAGGCACACCAGCAACGGGCCGGAAGGAGGACATTCCATGGTCCGAACGGGGGATTCGGGGCATCCGCCGAAAGGCACCTAATCCTCGGAGCTCGAATGTCCGAACAACACGGTAGGACGACGTGAGGGAGTTCACGGTGCTGTTCCGAGGTTACGAAGGGCCACGGGTATACTTCCTCTCGACGGGCGCTGCGACCGGAGACCGGGGGCGGCGCCCCATGCGGCTCGGGGGTAGGACGGGGTCCGTTGATCTCCGGTCGGAAACCGGAACATGCGACTCGTGGCCCGGAGGGCGCTGAGATGTTCGAACGCTTCACCGATCGAGCGAGACGGGTGGTGGTCCTGGCACAGGAAGAAGCCAGGATGCTCAACCACAATTACATCGGCACCGAGCACATCCTGCTGGGCTTGATCCACGAGGGCGAAGGCGTAGCGGCCAAGGCCCTCGAGTCCCTCAACATCTCGCTCGAAGCCGTCCGGCAGCAGGTGGAGGAGATCATCGGCCAGGGCCAGGCCGCTCCGACCGGACACATCCCGTTCACCCCGCGCGCGAAGAAGGTCCTCGAGCTTTCCCTCCGCGAGGCGCTGCAGCTGGGCCACAACTACATCGGCACCGAGCACATCCTGCTCGGGTTGATCCGCGAGGGCGAAGGCGTCGCCGCGCAGGTGCTGCAGAAGCTCGGCGCCGACCTCAACCGCGTGCGTCAGACCGTGATCCAGCTGCTGTCGGGCTACACCGGCGGCAAAGGCGACACCACGCCGGGCGGCGGCCCGGGCGAGGGTCAGCAGAGCGGCTCGATGGTGCTCGACCAGTTCGGCCGCAACCTCACGCAGCTCGCCCGCGACGGCAAGCTCGATCCGGTGATCGGGCGTGAGAAGGAGATCGAGCGCGTGATGCAGGTGCTCAGCCGCCGCACCAAGAACAACCCGGTGCTGATCGGCGAGCCGGGTGTGGGCAAGACCGCCGTCGTCGAGGGGCTCAGCCAGGACATCATCCGAGGCGAGGTGCCCGAGACGTTGAAGGACAAGCAGATCTACACCCTCGACCTCGGCGCGCTCGTGGCCGGGTCGCGGTATCGCGGCGACTTCGAGGAACGCCTCAAGAAGGTGCTGAAGGAGATCAAGACCCGCGGCGACATCGTGCTGTTCATCGACGAGTTGCACACGCTCGTCGGCGCCGGCGCCGCCGAGGGCGCGATCGACGCCGCGTCGATCCTCAAGCCGATGCTCGCCCGCGGCGAGCTGCAGACGATCGGCGCGACGACCCGCGACGAGTACCGCAAGCACCTCGAGAAGGACGCCGCGCTCGAGCGCCGCTTCCAGCCGATCGAGGTGCAGGAGCCGAACGTCGCGCACACGATCGAGATCCTGAAGGGACTGCGCGATCGGTACGAAGCCCACCACCGCGTGAACTTCACCGACGACGCGTTGGTCGCCGCGGCGAACCTGGCCGACCGCTACATCAGCGACCGCTTCCTGCCCGACAAGGCGATCGACCTGATCGACGAGGCCGGCTCGCGCATGCGGATCAGGCGCATGACCGCACCGCCCGACGTGCGAGAGGTCGACGAGAAGATCGCCGACGTGCGCCTGCGCAAGGAGAGCGCGATCGACGGCCAGGACTTCGAGAAGGCCGCGTCGCTGCGCGACGAGGAACGCCAGCTGCAGGAGGAGCGCGGCCGTCGCGAGCAGGCGTGGAAATCCGGCGAGATGGACATCCTCAGCGAGGTCGACGAGGAGGAGATCGCCGAGGTCCTGAGCATCTGGACCGGCATCCCCGTCTTCAAGCTCACCGAGGAAGAGACCGAGAAGCTGCTCCGCATGGAGGACGAGCTCCACAAGCGCATCGTCACGCAGAACGAGGCGATCTCGGCCGTCTCACGGGCGATGCGCCGCACGCGCTCGGGCCTGAAGGATCCGCGCCGCCCTGCAGGGTCGTTCATCTTCCTGGGCCCGTCTGGCGTCGGGAAGACCGAGCTCTCCAAGGCGCTCGCCGAGTTCCTGTTCGGCGACGAGGACGCGCTGATCCAGCTCGACATGTCGGAGTACATGGAGAAGCACACGGTCAGCCGGCTGATCGGCTCGCCTCCGGGCTACGTCGGCTACGAGGAAGGCGGACAGCTCACCGAGGCCGTGCGCCGCAAGCCCTTCTCGGTCGTGCTCTTCGACGAGATCGAGAAGGCGCACCCAGACGTGTTCAACACGCTGCTGCAGATCCTCGAGGACGGCCACCTGACCGATTCCCAGGGCCACAAGGTGGACTTCAAGAACACGATCATCATCATGACCTCGAACCTGGGCACCCGTGACATCCAGAAGGGCCCGGGCATCGGGTTCGCCGCCGCGGGCGACGCCGAGGTCACCTACGAGAAGATGAAGGACCGCGTCACCGAGGAGCTGAAGAAGAGCTTCCGGCCGGAGTTCATCAACCGCATCGACGAGGTCATCGTGTTCCGCTCGCTCACCCAGGAAGACGTGAAGAACATCGTCGACCTGATGATGAAGCGCGTCACCGAGCAGCTGAAGGCCAAGGATCTCGAGATCGAGCTGACCGAGGCCGCGAAGGTGCTCCTCGCGAAGGAAGGCTACGACCAGTCCCTCGGCGCGAGGCCGCTGCGGCGCACGATCCAGCGCCTCGTCGAGGACCCGCTCGCCGAGAAGCTCCTCTACAAGGAGTTCCGGGCCGGCGAGACCATCATCGTCAACGCGGTCGACGACGAGATCGTCTTCGAGGCGACCGGCGGCATGATGCCGCCCGACGTGCCACCGGTCGAGCTCGCCGGCTCACCCGAGTAGGACATGAGCCGGGGCGAGGCCCCGGCTCACCGCTGTCGTCGTGCCTCAAGCGCCGAGGGGTCGCGCGCGAAACGCACGGGTGGCCCCAACGAGCTCGTCCGCCTGGTCTCGGAGGGGTATCGACCTGACACCTCCGGAGACCACCCCAGGGACACCCTAGGGTCGGGCTCGGCAACCGTAGGGCAACCCCGCTCGTGTCCGGGCTCCGTTCACCGATACCGTCGCCAGGTCATCGATCCCACGGCGAACGGAAGGAGACCCACGATGTTCACCCCGGCAGCAGCGGTCTACG
>Ga0075309_1000034_pt1 | contig 19940 bp, 21 predicted proteins | sample MayberryNE_Catta_4_FD_120057 | JGI IMG/M metagenome (GOLD analysis project Ga0075309, IMG submission 120057) | Natural and restored wetland microbial communities from the San Francisco Bay, California, USA, that impact long-term carbon... | ecosystem: Environmental > Terrestrial > Soil >... | reverse complement strand
GATCCATCTGCGGGCCGGGCTGATCGCCCGCGGAGGCATTCGGTGGTCGGACCGCAAGGAGGATTACCGCACAGAGGTTCTGGGCCTCATGAAAGCTCAGAAGGTGAAGAACGCGGTGATCGTCCCCGACGGCTCGAAAGGCGGCTTCGTCTTGCGGCGGACGCCGACCTCGCGAGATGAGCTCGAGGCCGAGGTGTCGGCGAGGTACGTGACGTTCATGCAGGGCATGCTGGACATCACCGACAACCGGGTCGACGGCGCGGTCGTGCATCCCGAGCACGTCCGGATCCACGACGGCGAGGACTCGTATCTGGTCGTCGCCGCCGACAAGGGCACCGCCAGGTTCAGCGACACGGCGAACGCGGTCAGCCTCGACTACGGGTTCTGGCTCGGCGACGCGTTCGCGAGCGGGGGGTCGCACGGGTACGACCACAAGGCCCTCGGCATCACCGCGAGAGGCGCCTGGGAATCGGTGAAGCGCCACTTCCGCGAGATCGGGATCGACGTGATGGCCGAGCCGTTCACCGTGGTGGGCATCGGCGACATGTCGGGCGACGTCTTCGGCAACGGCATGCTCTACACGGCCCAGATCAAGCTGATATGCGCGTTCGACCATCGCCACGTGTTCATCGATCCGGACCCAGATCCGGCGTCGTCGTTCGCCGAGCGTCAGCGCTTGTTCTCGACGCCGGGTTCGACCTGGGCCGATTACGATCGATCGTCGATGTCGGAAGGCGGCGACGTGCTCGATCGCGCCGCGAAGGCCGTCACCATCTCGCCTCGAGCACGTGCGGTGTTGGGCATCGCCGAGGACGTGCCCGCGGAGATGACCCCGGCTGAGCTGATCCACCACGCGCTCCAGGCCCCCGTCGACCTGCTCTGGAACGGGGGCATCGGCACCTACGTCAAGGCCACCCGAGAGGGGCACACCGAGGTCGGTGACCGCGCGAACGATCAGGTGCGTGTGAACGGACAGGAGGTCCGAGCTCGGGTCGTGGGCGAAGGCGGGAACCTCGGGTTCACGCAGCCTGGGCGCATCGAGTACGCGAGTGCGGGCGGTCGCATCAACAACGACTTCATCGACAACTCTGCCGGCGTGGACACGTCGGACTACGAGGTCAACATCAAGATCCTGCTCGGGCTCGCGGTGCAACGTGGCGAGCTGACGATGGACGAGCGCAACGAGCTGTTGCAGGCATGCGCGGACGATGCCGTGGCTCACGTGCTCTACGACAACTATCAGCAGGCGCAGATCCTCTCGCAGGAGATGGAGGTGAGCGCCCAGCGCGTCGAGGCGTACGAGGACCTGATGCAGCAGCTGGAAGCCGGCGACGGCGAGCTCGAACGCGAGGTCGAGTTCCTGCCGGGGTCCGAGGAGATGGCCGAGCGCCGTGCCGCCGGCGAGGGGCTGGTGCGTCCCGAGCTCGCGGTGCTGCTCGCATACGCGAAGCGAGCCACGTTCGAGGCGCTGATCGAGTCGGACCTGCCCGACTCACCGTATCTCGCCCGCGATCTGCGGACGTACTTCCCTGCTTCGATCGTTCAGCGATTCGACCACCTGATCGACGATCATCCGCTCAGGCGTGAGCTCGTGGCCACGATCCTCTCGAACGACATCGTGAACTCCCAGGGCATCACGTTCGTCTCCCGCACGGTCACCGAGACGGGTGCGAGCGCCGCAGAGGTGGTTCGGGCCTTCCGTATCGCCCGTGACGTGACCGGCGCGGTGCAACGTTGGTCCGACGTCGAGGCGCTCGACGGCGTGATCGACCCCACGATCCAGAACGAGCTGATGACCGGGGTCGATTGGCTCGTGGAGACGACCTCGCGCTGGTACCTCGTGCATGCGAGCGGACGGGACCTCGCCGAGCCCGTCGAGGATGCACGAGCGTCGTTCGAGGAGCTCTCGGGGGTGATCGATCAGATCGGCCCGGAGGCGTGGCGAGAAGAGCACGAGCACGAGGCTCGTCGATTGGAGGCCGAGGGCGTGCCGAGCCTCATCGCCCGGAGACACGCGTTCCAGGGCGAGCTCGTGCACGGGCCCGACATCATCACCGTCGCGCACGCCAGCGATCGCACGGTGCTCGAGGTGTCACGGGCGTTCTTCCTGCTGGGCGAGCGCCTGCAGCTCGATCGGCTCGAGAAGCAGGTCGAGTCGATGCCAGGTGGATCCCGGTGGCAACGGTGGGCGCTGCAGTCGATGGAAGACGACCTGTTCACGTTGCGTCGCACCCTGGCAGAGGTCGTGCTCGCCGAGTGCGGCGGCCTGCCGATCGACGAGGCGGTCGAGAAGTTCATGGAGAGCCGCGACGATGCCGTCACCCGATTGCAGCGGTTCCTGCGCAGCCTCGCGGTCGACGGGATGAACGACCTCGCCAAGCTCACCGTGGCTCTGCGGCAGATCCGGTCGTTGATCGGCTGAGGCGATTCCGGCTCGGTCAGCCGCCGTAGAACATCACGGTGACCCAGACGCGTCCGCCGACCGGTTGCACCCCGATGCCCACCTTGGAGAAGCCGCCCCGGAGCACGTTGCCGCGATGCCCCGCGCTCCGCATGAACATCTTGTGCACGCGTTTGACCGTTCCGGCCATGCCGACGTTCTCTCCCCAGACCGACGGATGCCAGCGCCGCACGACCCGGTAGAGGTTGGCGGTGTGGTACAGGGAGTGCTGCTGAGCCATGCGCCGGGAATGGGCGAGGGCGCTACTCGACAGGCGCCAGTTCAGGTCGAGCGGCCGGAGCCCGTTGTTGCGGCGCGAGACGTTCGTGAGCGCGAAGAGCTTGCGCCGCATCTCTTTGGAGCCGGAGGCCGCCAGCGTGGTCACCGGGACGGCCGCCACGAGCACGGCGGCGAGCAAGACGCCGATCAAGATCTTCTTCGCACCCCTCATGCGATCCGCCGACCCTAGCGACCCTCGGGGCCGCCGTCCAACGCTGGCCGTTCCCTGGAGGTGAAACGTTTCGCCGAGGTCCCCTGGGTGGCAGACGGAACCGTTTTCGCAAGAAATCTCGGCCGGAGCTCGGTTCCGGCGCCGTGGCGTCAGCCCGGCAACCAGGTCGCGAGCCCGTCGTGGCCGATCTCGACTCGCCCGAAGGGCCGAGGGAAGTGGGTCAGAGCCAGCATGGTACCGGGGCCGGAGAGCGCCTCGGCGAGCACCGAACGTCTGGTCGCGGCCGCCTGGTCGGGGATAGCGTCGGTCGCGGAGCGCCACTCCGGGTGGGGGAGCTGGATCGGGTGGTTGAACGTGTCGGCCGCGATGATCGCCTGCGCGCCGCCTGACGACAGCCGCACGATCTGATGCCCGGGGGTGTGGCCGGGGGCGAGCCGTACCTCGACGCCGTCGCCGAGCGGATGATCGCCGTCCAGCAGGGTGAGAAGGCCCGCGCGTTCGATCGGCCGGAGCAGCAGTGACTCGATCACCCGGTCCTCCTCCTCGTCGCGCGCCAGCGCCGCCTGCCACTCGCGGTCGGCCCGTTGAACGAGGTGGTTCGCGTTCGGGAACGCCGGCACCGCGACGCCGTCCGCGAACACGACCGTGCCTCCGAGGTGATCGTCGTGGACGTGCGTGAGCACCACCGTGTCGATCGAGTCGGGCCGGGTGCCGGTCTCCGCGAGCGCGTCGAGCAGTCGTCCCTGAGCGCCGAACCACCCCGGCCCGGGGGCGCCCGTCCGGCCGACCCCGGTGTCCACCAGCATCACGCCGCCGGGATGTCGGATCAGCCAGGCCCGGACGTGCAGACGCCAGCGCCCCGCCTCACCCACCAACTCCGGGAACCGCGCCGAGGACGCCACGAGCGCGTCGTGCGGCACGTCGGGAAACGAATCGGCGAGCGAGGTCCGCAACACCCGAACGCCGTCGAGCAGGGCCGAGACCTCGATGTCGCCCACGGTGAGCGAGGTCGCGAGCATCGAAGGTGGAGTCTAAGACTCCGCCCTGTCTCGGGCCGGTCGTGGGCCCGTGAGACCTCGCCGGTGGGCGAGTAGGCTTCCCGAGACAGACGATCTGGAGGAACGATGCCCCCCGCACGAACGTGGATCCGGAGCGCCGCGACGTTCACGGGATCGATCCTGCTGCTCGCCGGATGCCTCAAGCTCGACATGGCGATCACGCTCTCCCCCGACGACATGGTCGACGGCGAGATCGTGTTCGCGGTCAACAAGGAGCTGCTCGAGCTGACAGGTCAGAACATCGACGACATGCTGGGCGACACCGCCGTGCCCGACGACGTCGAGGGAGCGACCACCGAACCGTACGAGGACGACCGGTTCGTCGGTACCCGCGTCGTCTTCGAGGACGTGGCTCTCGAGGACATGCAGGAGAACTCCGCCCCGGACTCGCTCTCGATCGAGCGGGTCGGCGACACCTACGAGGTCAACGGCGTGATGGATCTGGGGACCGAGGATGCCGAGCTCGAGGGGAACCCGTTCCAGGACCAGATCACCGAGGCGTTCGACACGGCGGAGCTTCGCATCGCCATCACGTTCCCGGGTGAGGTGCTCGAGACGAACGGCCGGGTCGACGGGACGACAGTCACGTGGGAGCCGGTGTTCGGCGAGCGGGCGGAGTTCACCGCGGTGGCGTCGGCTTCGGGCGACGGCTCCGAGGGCGGGGAGGCGGGCACCGAGGCCGCCGGATCCTCCGGGAGCTCGTCGGGCAGCAACGCCCTGCTCTACTCCATCCTCGGGTTGGTCGCCGTGGCCGTCGTCGTCGGGGTGTTCCTGATGATGCGGCGCCGCGATAGGGCGGCCCCCGACGGCACCACGGTTCCGGCGGATCGGGACGCGGGCCCCCCACCGGATGTGCCTCCCGCGCCCGCGCCTCCGACCGCGCCACCGGGCGATGGCCCGGGTGGTTAGACGTCGTCGCCGATGGTCTTCGGGAGGTCGCGGGTCCCGCGTGTGGCTACGATAGCGCGCTCACGCACTCGGATCTGAAGGGAGTCCCGTGGCAGCCACCGACACCGCCCCGCCACCCCCCGGGTTCCTTCGTTCGGACGGGAAGGAGAAGGTCACGGGCGCCGGCCGGTACACGGCCGATCTCACACTCACCGGCCAGGCGATCGCGAAGTTCCGCTACGCCGACCATCCGCATGCGCGCATCACGCGGCTCGACACCTCGAAGGCCCGCGCGCTGCCCGGCGTCGTCGCCGTCGTCACCCAGGACGACCTGCCCGACGTGCGCTTCGGCGGGCTCGTGCAGGACCGCACGCTCTTCGCCAGGGACGTCGTCCGGTTCGAGGGAGAGATCGTCGCCGGCGTCGCGGCGCTCACCGAGGAGATCGCGATCGAGGCCGCGGGCCTGATCGAGGTCGACTACGAGCCGCTGCCGGCGGTGAGTGACTTCTCCGCGGCCATGGAAGCGGACGCGCCCGCGATCCACCCCGATCTCGCCTCGTACGACAAGGACGAGAACGTCGTCGCCGACGGGAACACGATGGCCTACTCGACGATCGTCAAGGGCGATGCCGACGCGGCCATGGCCGAAGCCGAGGTCGTCGTGCGGGGCCGGTACGTCTCCGATGCCTCACAAGGCGTGCCGATCGAGCCCCGGGCCGTGGTCGCCGAGTGGCGGGGCGACGAGGTCACGATCTGGTCCTCGACCCAGGTGCCCTACGCGGCGCGCGAAGGCGTGGCCCACACGCTGCAGGTGCCCGAGGCGAACGTCCGCATCGTGGTCCCGCTGCTCGGCGGGGGGTTCGGCGCGAAGTGCGACCTGCACTTCGAGGCCCAGGTAGCCGCGCTCGCGCGCGCCGCCCGTCGCCCGGTGAAGCTCGTCTTCAACCGGCGCGAGGAGTTCACCGCGATCGCGCAGCGGCGCGAGGGCATCGTGATGGAGTTCGAGACCGGCGTGACGCGCGAAGGCCGGCTCGTGTCCAGGCGGGCGAAGCTCGTGCTCGACAAGGGCGCCTACTGCGGCGAGGGAGGCTTCCTCGGGCACATGGCCGCGATGCACGCGTGCGGTCCGTACGTGATCGACCACATCTTCGTCGAGGCGTTCCTCAACTACACGAACAACCAGCCGTCGGGCTCGGTTCGCGCGCCGACCGCCCCCCAGGTGTGTTGGGGGCTCGAGCAGCACATGGACGAGGTGGCGCGAGCGATCGAGATGGACCCGGTGGAGCTGCGCCGGCGCACGTTGATCGAGGAAGGCGCCGAGGGACCGACCCGTCAGGTCTTCGACGAGATCGGCATGAAGCAGACCCTGGAGCGCGCGGTGGAGAGGATCGGCTACGGCCGCGAGCTGCCCGACGACGAGGCGATCGGTCTGGCGGTCGGATGGTGGCCGTCCTCCGCGGCGCCGTCGGGCGCCTACGTGCACATCAACGGCGACGGCAGCGGCACGATCGTCACCGGCGCCCAGGAGAACGGCAGCGGCGCCGTGATGGCGATGCCGATGTTCGTCGCCGAGGAGCTCGGCATGCGGCCTGAGGACTTCACGATCCTGTACCAGGACACCGCGGCGGCGAACTGGGACATGGGCTCGTGCGGTTCGCAGACCACCTTCAACAGCGGGCGCGCGGTCCTCGCCGCCACGGCCGACGTGCGGGAACAGCTGCTCGACGCGGCGGCCGACGAGCTCGAGGCCGACCGTGAGGACCTGGAGCTCGTCGACGGCGCCGTGCGCGTGAAAGGGTCGCCGGAGCGTTCGGTCACGATCGGCGAGCTCGCCGGTGCCGGCACGATCCACGGGAAGGGTTCGGGAGAGGTGCCCGACGCCCCGGAAGGCGACACGGGCGGCTGCGTCGGCCGGTTCGGCAACGAGACGTTCCTCGCGCCCCAGCTCATCACCCAGGCGGCGCACGTGAAGGTGGACCGGGCGACCGGCGTCGTTCGCGTCCTCAAGGTCGTGGCCGCACACGACTCGGGCATGATCCTCAACCGTGCCGGCGCCGACGGGCAAGTGACCGGCGGGGTCGTGATGGGGGTCGGGCTCGCGCTCAGCGAGGGCACCCAGCTCGATGAGGAGGGCCGACAGCGCAATCCGGCGCTGCTCGATTACAAGCTCGTGACCTGCGCCGATGCGCCCGAGATCGAGGTCGATTGGATCCAGATCCCGGCCAAGGATGCCGGTCCGCGAGGGTCCAAGGGCGTCGGCGAACCCCCTCAAGTGCCCACGGCCGCCGCGATCGCCAACGCGATCGCCAAGGTGGTAGGAACCCAGGTGCGGCAGATGCCGATGACCCCCGAGCGGGTCTGGGCGGCGGCGAGGGAGGTGGGGGCGTGACGCGGTCGTTCACGTCGGCCGCGACCCTCGACGAGGCGTTCGCGGCGATCGGGGCCGGAGCCCGCCCGGTCGCCGGCGGCACCGACCTGGTCGTCGGGGCGCGACAGGGCAAGGCGCCGCTTCCCGACGCGATCGTCGCGATCGACCGCATCGAGGAGCTGCAGGAGATCGACGACACCGGTGGCGGTCTGCGCGTCGGAGCGCTCGTCACGCACGACGCGCTCGTGGGGAGCGATGCCGTTCGTTCCCGCTACACGGCCCTCGCCGACGCCTCGGCGATCGTCGGATCGCACGCGACCCGGGCCAACGGCACGATCGGCGGGAACGTGATGAACGCGTCGCCCGCGATGGACACCGGTGGCCCACTGCTCTGCTTCGACGCGATCGTCACGCTGCGGACGTCGTCGGGAGAGCGCTCGATACCGATCGGCGAGCTGTGGACCGGCCCGGGCGCGACGACCGCCGGCCCCGGCGAGCTGCTCGTCGCGATCGAGCTGCCCGGTCCCGCGCCCGGCACCGGCTCTGCATACGTCCGCTTGGAGTACCGGCGGCAGATGGAGATCGCGGTCGTCGGCGCGACGGCCGTCGTGACCATGGACGGCGGCTCGGTGTCCGACGCGCGCATCGCGATCACCGCGCTCGCTCCCACGATCCGCCGGGTCGAGGCCGCCGAGCAGGCGCTCGCCGGCAGCGACGGGGGCGAGGGTGCGGTCAACCACGCGGCCCGCGCGACGGCCGCGGGCTCGGCGCCGATCAGCGACGTCCGCGCCTCGGCGGACTATCGGATCGCGATGGCCGAGGTCGTCGCTCGCCGCGCGATCGCCGCCGCGATCGCCCGGGCGCGAGGCGGCGACGTTCCCGTTCCCGCGAGCGACGCGCTCTACGGCACCTGAGGAGGACCCGATGAAGACGAGCGCGACGCTGCATGTGAACGGACACGACTTCCCGGTCGAGATCGACCCGCACCTCAGCCTGCTCAAGGCCGTGCGTGACGAGATCGGCCTGACCGGCGCGAAGGAGGGCTGCGACGACTCCGAGTGCGGCGCCTGCATGATGCTGCTCGACGGGAAGCCCGTGAACTCCTGTTCCTACCTGGCCCTGCAGGCGGAGGGCCGGGAGGTCACGACGGTCGAGGGCATCTCCGAGGCCGACCGGCTCGCCCCCCTGCAGCGAGCCTTCCTCGAGGAGAACGGCGTGCAGTGCGGGTTCTGCACGCCGGGCATGCTGGTCTCGGCGACGGCGCTGCTGCGCTCCGATCCCGACCCGAGCGAGGACGATGTGCGGGTCGCGCTCTCCGGGAACCTCTGTCGGTGCACGGGATACGGCGGCATCGTGCGCGCCGTGCGGTCCGTGGCGGGCGCGGAGGGCTGATCGCCCGCTCAGGGCTGCAACGTCCAGACCGCGACCGTCTCCTGCGGAGCCAGGTTCCGCCACGACACGATCGTCTCGGTCGAGATCTCGATGGCGTCGCCCGCGTGGAGCGCTTCGACCCATTCTCCGATGTGGAGCTCTAGAACCCCCGAGACGACCACGACCACCTCGCCCCGCTTCGTCGTGAACGGAGGACGGCGGCCCGCCGCTCCGCGGGCGAACCGGACGAGGTAGACGGCGGGCTCGCCCGCCGACTCGGCGATCGGTTCGGCCTCGACGCCCTTCGCGATCGTCCGAACCGGCCTGGCTCCGCGGCGGGCCAGGCGATAGGGGCCGGGCGCAACCGTCTCGTCGCCGCCGAACGGCATGCCGAGCTCCCTCCAGGCCCTCGTCAGGGTCGCGCCCGACAGTCCGGCGGCCGCCCGTTCCGCCTGGGACAGCGCACTCGGGCTGATCCCGATCCGCCGGGCCAGCTCGGCCTGCGAGAGCCCTCGTGCCTTGCGGCCCTCCCGGAGCAGCGCGCCCACGCGTTCCTTCGCCCCGGCCTCCTGCTCGTGCACCAACCGTGCCCGGTCCGCATCGAAGCGGATCGTCGCCCTGCGTCCGATAACCTCGGGCGGGCGGCCCTCGGCCTTCGCGACACGCACCGCGAACCCCTCGTCGGCGGCTTCGATCCGAACCACGACCTGCGTGACCCGCGTGAGGCGCGAGAGGAAGGCCGGTTCGTGCGCGCTGCGGTCGAGCAGCCAGAGCGCGATGGTGCGCAGCTCGTACAGGCGCGGGCACGATCGCAGGAAGAAGGCGAGAGCCGCCTCACCGCCCCAGACCTCCTGCATGCCGGTGAGGCTGTCGAACACGTAGCGGGTGTTGGGCCCGAGCTCGTCCTCGAGGGCCGTCATCCGGACCTGCACGTCGTCGACGTCGTCCACCGTGCGCACGCGTTCGACGCGCACGGCCCCTGCCTTCCTCGAACGGTAGAAGCGCTCGAAGGCCGGGTCGGAGGCGCCGAGCCCGTCGGTATAGAGATCGACCAGCACGGCGCGCTGCGGGATCCGACCGTCGGCGAACCGGTCCAGCACCACGCTCGGGGGCACGTGCAGGCTCACGTAAGCGAGGCCCGCCGCCTTCGAGGAAGCTCGGACGAACGCCGAGACGAAGCCGTCGACCGACACCTCGCCGTCGGTCTCGAAGACCAAGTTGTCCCCGACGCGAACGCCGCCGATCAGATCGTCGAGCGGGCGGAGGCCGGTGCTGGGGCGGGCCATCACCGGCCAACTATAGGGAGGGTCTCCGTCGCCCAGACCCTCAGGAGCTGAACCAGGTCGACCCCACGCGACCGATCACGGCCAGCTCCGCGATCCGGCACCAGCGGTCGTGCCCCGATCGCCGGCGCGCCGAGCGCACGCCCCCGGCGGGGGAAGTGTCTCGGGCTCCGAGGGTGAGGGCACGGGCGGCTGCGGCGGGCGCCCCGCGACCATGCCGTCGGAACCACCTGTGACCGAGCTCGGTCGTCGCGTCCATGGCGAAGCTCCTTCCAGGTCGGCGAGCGTGCGGTATAGTATCACTTCACGACAAACGACCAATGTGAAGTGAACAATCCGGAGGGGGAGTTGAGCATCGTGGGTGTGCAGCATCGAGACAGGGCGATCGAGGTTCCACTGGAAAGCAGGCTCGAAGCCTTGGAGCGGCAGATCATCCCGGAGCTCGAACGGGACCTTGCTCTGAGCGACGACGAGCTCTCGCATGCGTCGTTGCTCGCGGCTCAGCGCGAGGTGGACGACATCCGCGATGCGCTCGAGCGGGCGCGCACCGCGTCGAACGAACCGTGGGACGAGCAGCAGATCGAGGTGGGCGACGTCGTCGAGGTCCGCGAATCGGGTTCGGACGACGTGCAGGCGTACGTCCTCGTGACGGGTGGCCCCGGTGTACGGGTCGACGACGCGTGGATCTCGGATCGTTCGCCGCTGGGGAAGGCCCTCGTCGGGAGCCGACGGGGCGAAGTCGTCGAGGTGCAGGCGCCGGCCGGACCGATCCGCTACGAGATCGTGGACTTCTCCCGCGCCGGGTGACGCTCACTCGCCCCAGATCGCCTTCGCTCGATCGGTGAGCACGGGGCCGCGGCCGATCAGCGGGAACATCCATGCCTTGACGAGTGCGATCGTGCCTCCGACGAGCGCCGCGGCGGCCCCGACACGGCCCAGTCCGACCCCGGCCCACCCCGCCCCACGGGCGGCGACGAGCACGAGCCCACCGTTCAACAGCGCCACCTGCACCGGAACGAGCAGCTCGAAGGCGGCGAGCGACCGGCGGCGCTCGGCGGGATGGCCCGGCGTCGCCATGGGCAACAGGTAGGACCAGGCGCCGAGCAGCACCTGCACGAGCCAGCCCGCGACGAACGCCGTGAGGAACACGGGCCGGTAGCGATCGAACCCGGCGACGCCGTCGAGCAGGGCAACGGCGAGCCCGATCGATCCCGCGACGAACCATGCGATCGCGCTCATCATGTGGAACGCCGCCGCCGGGATCGCCCAGGTCCGCTGGGCGCGGAGCACCGAGGCCACCAGCAGGATCATGCCGAGGGCGCCCAGCGCGTAGGTCGCTCCTCCGAGAGCCATGAGCCAGGTCAACGGGCCGATCCGCCCGGCGAGCTGCAGGATCAGCCCGGTGACGAGCAGGGTGAGCACCGCACGGCCCGGCCAGGGGGGCATGCGGAGCCGGAGCACCGTCGGCAGCAGCGTGATCAGCGTGCCCACGACCGTCAGCGATGCCCAGCCGAGCACGTTCGCCGTCATGTGCGCCTGCTTCAACTCGAGGTAGCCGCTTCCCGACGCCGCGCCGGACCCGAGCCACGCGCCGATCGCCCCGCCGAGCAGCACGGAGGCGATCGCGCAGCCGTACGCGGCGATCGGCATCGAGTGGCGACGGTTCAGCGCGCGACGCCACGCCGTGCGCAGCATCCAGCCGAGGATCGCCATCGCGGCCACGAATGCGATGCCACCCACCGCGGTAACCCACTCCGTCGATGTGGGCATGCCGAGCGCGATCAGCCCGGCTCCAGAGGTCACGAGCAGGAACTGGGCCCGCACGCGCCGATCGGGGGGCGCCGGCGTCGAGGTCAGGGCCAGCATGAAGTTCTGCATCGCCCCCGAGATCGCCGTCGAGATGGCGCCGGCGAGCGCCAGGTGCAGCGGCAGCCACAGCCCCAGCCGCCACGAGACCGGCAGCGCCAGCGAGAGCAGCGCGCCGCACAGCCAGATCCGGGCGGCGGTCTGGTACAGCGCCGTGATCGAGCGAGGCTTCAGCGTCTCAGTCCCCGTACCGCTCGCGCAGGAACCGGAGGCGCTCCTTCCCGGTCGCCGTCATCCTCGTCTTCGACCCGGGCGCCGGCTCCACGAGCTGCTGGTAGAAGCCGGCCATGCCCCGATGGTTGTAGGCGTTCTCCTCCCCGATCTCGAGGAACCGACGGCGCGTGACCTCGCCGCCTTCACGGTCGAGCTGGTCGAGCACGCCGAACATCATCCTGGCCCAGCGCTCCCCGCCGTCGTTGTCGAGGCCGAGGTCGAGCCGGGCGCTGCGAGCTTCGTCGGCCGCCGCCCGCAACAGCCGCTCGACCCGCTCGAGCCGCCGTTCCACGTCGAGTACTTGCATCTCCGCCACGGGGCACCTCCCTCTCGGGTCCACGGCTCGCCCGGGCGAGTTCGTCGTTCACCGGGCAGGGTCGGGGCCGTCTGGATCGTGAGTCTCCATCGTAGGCTTCGAGGTCGGAACGGGCTCGATCACGTCATCGGCGATCGCGCGAGCCTCGTCGAGCCTCGTCCGGTCCACGAACACGTGCACGTCGCGCTCCCAGATGCGGGTGAAGAACCCCGACGGGACCTTCGCCCAGTACGCGATGCTCGCCTCCTCGAGGCGGTGGGCGATCTCGATCCCGTGCTCGGGCGTGAACCCGCCCAGATGCAGGGTGCGGACGTGTTCGGGGATCTCCCAGGCCCGCTTCACGATCGGCGGCTCCGGGTCGCGCTCGCCGGAGGTCTCACGATCGGTACCTCACGAGCGCGAACGTTCCGCCGCCGGCGTTCGCATTGCCCGCGACGACGATGCCGCCCGCATGCACGGCGACGCCGCTCGCGCGGGCGCCCCCCGGGAAGAACGTGGCGACCTTCCCGTCGCCGCCGAACGAGTCGTCGAGCGAGCCGTCCGGTTCGTACCGGGCGGCCACGAACCGAGGCTCGGTCGGGTCGCCGAACTCATGGGGACCCGTGTATCCGGCGGCGACGATCGCGCCGGAGGGCCGCACGACCACACCGTTCAAGGTCTGCTCGCCGGGGCCGAGCCTCGTGCGTACCACGCCGTCGCCCCCGAACGACCGGTCGAGTCGACCGTCGCGCCGGAACCGCGCGAGCCCCACCCGGAAGATGTCGTGGTCGCCGGTGACGACGATCCTGCCGTCGGGTTGCACGGCCACCGCGAGGGCGAAGATCTGGCTCGCGACCGCTCCGACCGTGCCGTCGCCGGCGAACGACCGGTCGAGGCGCCCGTTCGGGCGGTAGCGCGCGAGCGCGAGCCCGCGCGAGTTGTAACCGGCCACCACGATGCGGCCGTTCCGCTGCAGCGCCACCGCGCGTGCGTTCGCGCCGTGGTACCGCGTCACGACCTTTCCGTCGTCGCCGAACGTCGGATCGAGGGCGCCGTTGCGGCGATAGCGGGCCAGCCGGAACCCCTGCTGACCGAAGCCGGCCCCGCCGACGGCGACGATCTTCCCGTCGGTCTGGATCGCCACGTCCCAGGCGACGTCATCGCCTGGCGCGAAGTCGGTCGTGACCCTGCCGTCCCCTCCGAATGAGGGATCGAGTCTGCCGTCGGCCCGGTACCGGACGATCGCGAATCGTCGCATGCTATCGATGCCGGCCACCACGATGCGGCCGTTCTCCTGGATCGCGACCGACCTCGCTTCGTCGCCGTTACCTCCGGCGATCGGTGTCGTCACCCTGCCGCCGTCTCCGAACGTCGGATCGAGATCGCCTCCGGCGTCGTATCGGGCGAGAGCGATCTCGCCCGTGCTCGATGCGCCGGCGGCCGCTCCGGCGACCACGATCCTCCCGACCTGATCGACGGCCACGGCCGCGCCGAAGGCGCCTCCCGGGAACGGGGTCGTGACCTTCCCGCCGGTGCCGAACCCGGGGTCGAGGTCTCCGTCGGCGGCCCATGCGGCGGGGGACGCGGCCACCAGCAGCGCGATGAGCGCGATCGACCTGCGGATCGCCTGCGAGATCACCATGTTCTCCACCCTGCTCTTGGCCGGCGTCGGCGGTCGTGTTGACCCGCCGACCCCTGAACGTAAGACTGGCCGCTGTCATCCGGCCGTGCAACATCGGTGGTCCGGGGTTTCTGCGGCTCGCTTCGCGGGCCGAGGAAGGGGAGAGGTCCTGTGAAGAGGAAGCTCATGCCGTCCGTCATCACCGCGCTGATCGTCGGTGCGGTCTCGATCGCGGGAACCGTGACGGCCGGGGCCGGCCAGAAGGCCGACACGATCGTCACGATCAAGGCCGAGGGCACCGACCTGAGCGGGGTCGTGAAGAGCCCGCGTCCGAAGAAGTGCGCGAAGGACCGGAAGGTCACGGTCTTCAAGCAGAAGGGCGCGTCGCAGAACCCCAAGGTCGACGAGAAGTTCGCGAGCGACACCGCGTCGCTCAACGGCGGCCGGTACGAGTGGAACACGGGCAACACGGGTCAGACTGGGAAGTTCTACGCCCGAGTCGCTCCCAACCAGTTCTGCAAGAAGGACACGAGTCGCACGATCAAGGTGGAGCAGCTCCGGTAGTCGCTATCCGGCGCCCTTCGGGGGTTCGCCCGCCGAAGGCTCGTCCGGCGTCGTCTCGTCCGCCGGGGACGCCTTCTCCCCGGCGCTCCCGGATCGAAGGCCGCTGGTCGCCTCGTCGACCGTCGCGGTGATCGCGTTGCCGATCGCGCCCACCGCTTCGCCGAGATCCTTCCTGGATCGTTCGTCGCGCAGCGTGTCGGCGACCGCCGTGAATCCCCGCGAGAGCTCGTCCACCAGTTCCTTCGCCGCGCGTTCGAGCTCGCGCTTCGACTCCTCGACCTCGCCCTGATCGGTTCCCCCCGCCGCCCGATAGCGTTCGGTCACCTGCCTGCCCCAAGCGGAGAACCGTTCGCCGACGTCACTCCAAGCCTGCTTCGCGCTCTCGGCCATGTGAGGCTCCTCCCGTGCCGGTGCCGATGGTGGTGCCGGTGCCGCCTCCAACCTACCGCGGCCGGTCGTCGCGACGCGTGTCGACCTCAGCGCAGGGCCAGGAAGAGCGCGACCGAGATCGCATAGCCGGCCGTGACGATCACGATGCCTCGGATCTCGACGGCCCGGTCGGAGCCGTCGGTGGGGCTCAACCAGAAGCGGAAGGCGCGGTTCGCACCCGGCATCAACACCCACGTGAGCAGGGCGACGCTCAACGCGTTGCCGATGAAGATCGCGATCGCGACCGGCAGGGGATCGAGGCGGGGCGACAGGAACCGGTCCATGAACGCGACGATCGGATACAGCACCAGCAACACGATCATGGCCTGCTTCCAGTTGGGAGGAGCGGCCGTCCGGCCGGGACCCTTCGAGCCCGTCGCGAACCACCCGGGGAACGATCCGCTGAACCCCTCGACGCGGGTCTCGTCCCACAGCTCCGACGCCTCGTCGACCAGACGGGCGCGGACGTCGGACGAGAGCCAGCTCCGCAGGTGCTCGGGGGAGTCGAACCGGAGCAGGGTCACCCATTCCTCCTGCAGGCCGGCGACGGGCGGGATCACCTCGCTGCCGAGGTATCCGGGATACCGGGCGGCCTCGGCGTTGATGGAGTCCTGCCACGCTCGGTACTCGCCGTCGCGCCCGGGCTTCACGCGAGTGGACACCACCATCGCCGAGCCTTGCCCCGAGGGTGGTTCGGCCACGACGTACCGGCGGGGCTCCTCGGCGAAGAGGTCCTGTCCCCGCTCGAGCAGTGCTCGCCGGGCGTCGGAGCTCAGCCACGCGTCGAGGTGAGCGAACGAGTCGAATCGGAAGATCACGACGTGGGCGTCCTGGATGCCGGGGACCGGCGGGATCACCTCGACCCCTTCGAAGCCCGGGAAGGTGCGGCACGCGTCGTCGATCTCGGTCTGCCAGCGCCGGTAGTCGTCCTCCCGGCCCGGCTTCGGCCGCTGGGCGAGGACGACGGTCGCGGAAACGGAGGCGGTGCCCTCGGTCGTCTCGTTCATCGCTCAGCTCCCGGAGACAGGACCGTGATATCACAGCGGAACGGCGCCCGATGCCGGCCCGTTCCTCGAGGGCGCACCGAACAGGGGTCCTACCCTGCCCGGGGTATCGGGGGAGACGGATCCCGGCTCATCGGTCGATGCGCCGGGTGCCTTCGAGCGCGCATGATGGGTCCCTTCCCCGACCCCAGGAGCAAGCCCGCGAGATGCTGGAACACGAAGACCTCTGGACGCGGTTCATGACCGAGCGATGGTCGGCGGGCGACTGCACCGCATGCGACGCCGAACGCGAACGCGGCGAGCAGATCTGCTCCGCCTGCGGATCCGCGATCCAGCGATCCAGTCGGCGCCGGAGCCGGAGCCGGCGGCGAGGCTGAGCTGACGTACCAGGCCGCGAGGGCCTGGTTCGAACGCGAGCTGCGTGGCCGACCAGAGCCGGGTGGCGGCTCGATCCCGGGACGTTCGGCGGCGGTCCGTCGATCCCCCTGCTGCCTAGTGTGGCACGCACGGAAGGGAGATGTGTGCCGTGGAGACCGACGAGACCGATCGGCCGATCCGCCTGATCGTCGTCGGGGTCGACGGATCCGATGGCTCGGCCCTGGCGGTCCGATGGGCGGCTCGGCTCGCGGGGGCGACCGGCGCCGAGGTCGTGGCGGTGCACGCGTTGGGCAGCCAGCCATTCACGCACGGCTTCCCGTTCGTCGGGGCAACCGCGTACGACGACTGGCAGGTCGCGTGGAAGGAATGGCGGGAACAGATGCTGGAGATCATGGAGACGTCCTGGTGTCGCCCGCTGGCCGAGGAGGGGGTGGCGTTCCGCGTCGAGGCGGTCGATGGTGGACCGGAGGCGTTGATCGAGCGCGCGAACTCGATGCACGCCGACATGCTCGTCGTCGGTCGACGAGGGCGGGGCGGTTTCGCGGAGCTCGTGCTCGGGAGCTTCAGCCACCAGTTGGTTCATCACGCGGAACAACCCGTGGTCGTCGTGCCGAACGATCGATCTGAAGGAGGAGCAGGATGAGGATCGGCGACATGTACCGAACGGGGATCTTCACGCTCGACGCCACCGACACCCTCGCGACGTGCGCACGGCGCCTCGAGGCCGCCGACATCGGCGCGTTCGGCGTCGTCGACGGTTCGGAGATCGTGGGCATCATCACGGAGCGAGACGTCGTCCGGGCTGTGTCCCGTGAGGACGACCCCGGCAGGGCGCTCGTACGAGACTTCATGTCGGGCGACGTGCTGACCGCCGACGTGGACGAGGACACGCGCGACGTCGCGAACCGGATGCTCGATGCCGGGATCCGACACCTGCCGGTGGTGAGCGAAGGACAGCTCGCGGGCATGGTCTCGATCCGGGACCTGCTCCACGTGAAGGCCGTGCTTTAGTTCCCTGCGAGGCCGTCCGGGATCAACGCACTCGTGACGGATCGGCCCGGGCGTCACCCCGCTACCGCACCACCTTGACGTTGAAGATCGGGTCCTGGACCACGCCCCACAGGCGGACCCAGAGCGTGACATACATCTCGGCTCCGCGAGCCGTCGAGAGATCTCCGAGATCGACGATGTCTCGCCACCCGAACGAGCCGAGGAGCTCGGCCACGGCCGCCTTCGCCAGTGCGTCGTCGCCCGAGAGGAAGACCGTGTGGTCGCCCCCGGCGAGCTGTTCCGGGTTCACCATGACGGACGCGTTCATCGTGTTCAGGGACTTGACGACGCGGGCGCCGGAGAACGCGCGCTGGATCTGCTCGGCGAGCGAGTCCGTGTTGGATACGAACAGCGGCGGCGGCATGCCTGCCGTGGCGTCGAGGGGATTCGAAACGTCCAGCAGGACCTTCCCGTCGAGGTTCTCCGCTCCGGCGGCCGTGAGCGCCTGGACCGACGCGGCCCCCTCGGTGGCGTTCACCACGAGCTCGCCGTGCGCAGCCGCCTCCGCGAACGTGCCGAGGGCGATCTCCGGGCGCTGACCGTGGAACTCCGAGAACGGCGGGCCCCCGTACCGATCCGGCTCGGTCCGCGAGAGGGTCGCCTGCGGATCCCGCGTCCCGACCATCACGTCGTGGCCGAGCTCCGTACACCTGCCTGCGATCGCTCGTCCGACGATCCCGGTCCCCAACACCCCGATGTTCATCATCGCCTCCTCATGGTTGGCGTCGCCTCATCCCGGCTCCGACGGGGAGCCGGGCGAGGATGTTACGATACAGACCTGTCTCTCTCACGATGCGCCGATGCTAGAGACAGGTCTGTCTCATGTCAAACCGAGCGGCCGTTCGGCCCGGACCGGAAGGGGAGTGATGGAGCAGCGGAAGCGAGAGGCGGACGCGGCGCCGTCGCCTCGCGACCGTATCCTGCAGACGGCGGAGCGCCTGTTCTATCGCGACGGCTACCGCGCGGTCGGCGTGGACACGATCATCGCCGAGTCGGGCGTGGCCAAGATGACGCTGTACCGGCACTTCCCGTCCAAGGACGACCTGATCGCGGCGTACCTCGAACGAGCGAACGAGCAGTTGCTCGCGTGGATGGAGGCGCTGATCGCAGGGCACCGGAACCCCCGCAGGGCGCTCGAGGCCCTGTTCGACGGGGTGGCGAAGCTCGCCGCGTCCCCCGAGTGCCTGGGGTGCGCGTTCGTCGGCGCATCGGCGGAGTTCCCCCAGCTCGACCATGCCGGGCACCGAGTGGCGATCGAGCACAAGCGCGCGGTCGTCGACCGGCTCCGTGCCCTCGCCGAGCAGGCCGGCGCCCGAGATCCGGAGGCGCTCGCGGAGGAGCTGCTCCTCGTGATGGACGGCGCGTGGAGCGCGGCGAGGGTGTTCGGTCCGGGAAGCCACGGCAAGCGAGCCGCCGCCGCCGCTCGGGCACTCATCGAGGCTCAGGTCCCGACGACGACCGGTTGACGGGTTGCGTCGATCAGCCGGACTATCGTTATCCACGACTCAAGGTGTGTCACTTCACCACTTCGAATCGGAAGTGGGTGGCGCTCGGCGTCTCGATCGAGTGGCTCGTCCTCCTCAGCTCGATGCGTCCATGGTCGAGACCTCGAAGAGGCGGATGGCGTCGCCGAGCAGTATGGGCATGGTGAGCTGCATCTCGGGTTCGAGACCGGCGGTCACTCGTCAGCTTCATCGAGCAGGCAGCGGCGCGCTCGGTGGTTCGGCAGCAGATCTTGGACGATCTCACTGAGGCGCCCTCGGGGAGCGGGTGAGCACATGAAGCATCACCAGCAGCCGTCGCATGAGGGCTCGTCCGTCTCGCATGAGGCGAGGTCCACGCCCGCGGCGGTCGATCTCTATTGGATCCCCCTGGGCGCGGGTGCTCACGTCGTCCGTTTGAGCGGGAAGATCTACGAGGGGATCACGGCGTTCATCGGGCATCGCCCGCGGTACGCCCTCTACCACACCGCCCTCGAGGTAAGGGTCCCCGCTGGCCGGTTCGTCATCGAGTCCGCGCCGATCCGGGGCGGGCCCGGACCCGAGCGCGGCGTGGTCGTCGAGGGTCCCGTCGGGACGAAATGGGCCGGACGGTTCTGGTTGTTTCGCTACGAGATTCGCCGGTGGCACGAAGGCTCCATTCCCGATGCGAGCGAGGCAGTATCGACGATCCGTGTTGTAGACGACCTCGATCGCGCCCAACGGGTCCTCGAACTGGTGCCGTCTGTCCCGACCCGCGTGTGGGGCCGGGACGAGCTACGCACGGGTGACATGTGGAACTCCAACTCGCTGACCTCGTGGTTGCTTGCGCGTGCGGGCGTGGAGACCGACCGGCTCCAGCCGCCCTCTGGCGGACGAGCGCCAGGGTGGGACGCCGGTCTCGTCGTCGCCCAACTTCAGATGGGGTCTGGCACTCGCGGTGACGGGCAGTAACAGGAGCAGCGATTGGGCCACGTACCGCGAAGACATGCGCCGCACCTGGGTCGCTTCAGGTGAGGCGTGTGCTCCTCCAACAACCCCTACCCGCACCGACGCCTTGGAGGATTACGATCGCGGGGATCTGGCCCCTGGCGAGCTGCCCCTGTGGGCGCGGGTGGCGGGCAGGTTCGCCAATGCCGGCTACCACGAACCGTCCGCGGCCGACGCCCGCAGGCGGATCGTC